>Ga0134128_10002159_pt1 | contig 24548 bp, 27 predicted proteins | sample KB31754_FD_96462 | JGI IMG/M metagenome (GOLD analysis project Ga0134128, IMG submission 96462) | Terrestrial soil microbial communities with excess Nitrogen fertilizer from Kellogg Biological Station, Michigan, USA - KB3-175-4 | ecosystem: Environmental > Terrestrial > Soil > Unclassified ...
ACTACCTGACGAAGCCGTTCTCGCTGTCCGAGCTCGAGGCGCGCGTGCGTGCGCTGCTGCGGCGCGCGAAGCCTGCGGTCGCGTCGCGGATCTCGATCGGCGACCTGACGCTCGATCCCGCTGCGCGGCGGGCACGCATCCGCGACCAGCCGGTCGATCTCACCGCCCGCGACTGGGCGCTGCTCGACGTCTTCCTCGCGCGACCCGGGCAGGCGCTCTCGAAGCTGACGATCGCGGACGCCGTATCGGAAGGCGCGCCGTCGATCACGCCGAATACCGTCGAGGTGTACGTTTCGCGGCTGCGCGCGAAGCTCGAGCCGGCCGGCATCGTCATCCGCACCGTGCGCGGCTTCGGCTACCTTTGGGAGCAACCCGAACATGCGCAACGACGCTGATGTCGGCAGCATCCAGGCGCGGCTGCTCCGCGCGCTGGCGGTGTCGTTCGTCGCGATCCTGATCCTCTGCGGCCTCGTGTCGTGGTTCGTCGCGGTGAGCGTCGCGAACGACGCCTACGACCACGCACTGCTCGATCCGATGATGGACATCGTGCAGAACGTGCGGCAGGGTCCGCAGGGTCCGGAGCTCACGCTGTCGACGCGCGAGCAGGAGGCGCTGCTCTTCGACGGATCCGACCGCGTCTTCTTCCAGGTGCGCGACGCCGGCGGACGCTGGTTCGCGGGTGGCGCGCGCGACCTGCCCGCGCCGCCCGAGCCGCTCGTCCAGCGCGAGCCGGTCTTCTACAACGCGAACGTCGCGAACAGCGCGCTGCGCATCGCGGCGATGCGGACGGACGACGGCTTCGAAGTCTACGTCGCGGAGACGACGAACAAGCGGGATCGTCTCGTGTGGGAAGTGATCCTCACCGGTCTCGTGCCGGCGGCGCTGGTCATTGCTACCGCCGTCGTGCTCGTCTGGTTCGGCGTGAGCCATGGGCTGTCGCCGCTGCGCAAGCTTCGCCACGATCTGCTGCAGCGCTCGCCGAACGATTTGCGCGCCGTGGACATCGCGCAGGCGCCGTCCGAAGTGCGGCCGGCGATCGTCGCGCTCAATCGACTTTTCCAGCGCATCCGCGAGACCAGCGATTCGCAGCGCCGCTTCCTCGCCGACGCCGCGCATCAGCTCCGAACGCCGCTTGCAGGCTTGCAGATGCAGCTCGAGCTCGAGCTGCGGGCTTCGCAATCGGCGTCGTTGCGCGAGACGCTCGCGAAAATGCGCGATGCGGTGCTGCGTACGGGGCGGCTGACGAACCGGCTCCTTGCGCTGGCGCGTGCCGAGCAGACGCTGCCCGATGCGCGTCAATTCGCGGTGGTCGATCTCGCGGCGCTCGCCGAGCGCGTCGGCGCGCAATGGATCGCGCCGGCGATCCACCGCAACATCGACTTCGGCTTCGATCTCGCCGCGGCGAACGTCGAGGGTGACGACAGTCTGCTGACCGAGATACTCGACAATCTGATCGACAACGCGCTTCGCTACACGCCGGCGGGCGGCACCGTCACGGTTCGGTGCGGAAGGGATGGCGCCGGCGCGTTCATCGGCGTCGAGGACAGCGGTGTCGGCATTCCCGAAGCCGAGCGTGGCAGCGTCTTCGAGCGCTTCTACCGCGGCGCGACTGCCACCGGCGACGGCTGCGGATTGGGACTCGCGATCGTCAAGGAAGCCGCCGAGCGCCACGACGCGACGATCGCGATCTCGGTGCCGCCGAGCGGCGCCGGAACGTTCGTGCGCGTCCGGTTCGCGCGATGCGTCGTGCACGACGCAAGTGCTGGCGGGAGGAGCGAGACGCGCCCGCCCGTCGACGCTGCGAATGCGCAATGCGACACGGCCAGCGTCGCGACGAGCGAGAGAACCGTCAACTGCGCGTCGGCACCTGCTGCACCTCCTCAGGCGGGCGCACGTTGCGGAAGAGCATCAGCAGCGTGAGGTCGTAGCCGATCTTGATCGCGCCGGCGAGCACGAGCGGCCATCCGAACGGAGAAAGACTCAACAGATATCCGGTCAGCAGCGGGCTGCCGGCGGCGGCCAGGCTGCGCGGAACGGCCGTTGCACTAGCGGCTGCCGGTCGCTCGCCCGGCGTGACGACCGCCATGACATAGGAGCTTCGCGTCGGCACGTCCATCTGCGACAGTGCGCTGCGCACGAGCAGCAGCGCGACCGCGACGTTCACGTCGCTGACGAACGGAATGGCCATCAGCGCCATGCTCGACGGAATGTGCGTGAACACCATCGTGTTGACCAACCCGAAGCGGCGCGCGAGCGGTGCGGCGACCAGGTACGACGCTCCGGCGAGCAGGCTGGTGCCGAAAAACAGCGCGCCGAGCGCCGCGGGCGCGAGCGCGAAACGCTGGACGAGCCACAGGCTCAGCATCGACTGCACGATGAGGCCGCCGGCAAAGGCATCCACGCTGAAGAGCGCTGCCAGCGTCAATACGATCCCGCGCGACTCGCGCAACGGCGCTTCGCGCGAAGCCTCGCCCGCGGCGTCGGCGCGAACGGGAAGGCGTCGGTACAGCATCCACGCCGCGAAACCCAGCGCTGCATAGAGCAGGAACATGCCTTGCAATCCGATCGTGGCGGGCGTGCCCAGCACATCCGTAAGCAGTTGCGGAACCCCGGCAAACAGCGCACCGATCGCGCCGCCGACCGCGCCGACCAGGCTGTAGCGCGCGAACGTGCCGGTGCGGCGCCTGGCGCTGACGGCGTCCGACAACACGGCGTGCTCGAGCGGCAGGAACACGCTCACGTCGCCGCTCGATGGATTGAGCGTTCCGACGAACGCCACGACGAGCAGCGGCCAGAAGCCGCGCACGCCGGCGAACGCGATGCCCGTCACCATCATCAGCAGCGCCGCGCCGAGCAGCGCGTGGCGATAGCCGATGCGCGTTGCGTAAACGCCCGCGGTCAGCGACAGCGCGGCCGACCCGAGCAGCGTCGCCGTCGACAGCAGGCCCACCTCGAACGGCGTGTAGCCCAGCGCGAGCAGATACAGCGGCAACGTGAGGCTTACGAACCCGTCCGCGAGCGCGCGGACGCCGCGCGCCGCGAGGACGATCGACCCGACGGAGCCCACGAAATCGCGAACCGCCTACCGCGTCTCGCTGCTCAACCGGAGCGGCGCGCCGATCGCTTTCCAGCCGGAGTGGCCGCTGTTCATGTATTTCGCGTCGAAACCCGCGTCGCGCAGCTTTGCGGTGGTTCCGCAGCCGACGTGAAACCCGTACGCGCAGTACACGACGACGGGTTGCGCCTTGGAGAGCTCGCCGATCCATTCGTCGAGACGGTCGGGATCGCGCCAACGGACGCCTTCGGCAATGTCCTGCTGCCGCGACAGCGAATGCCTCGGGCGCACGTCGATCACCTGGATCGATTCGCCCGACGCGAGCAGCGCTTTCACCTCTTCGACGCCCACGCTCGGGACGTCGGCGAACTCCTTTTGCACGAGCGGTCGCGGCGGCGGCACCGTCGTCGCATCGCCGTAGCGATCCTCGACGCCCTGCCAGTCGACGTTGCGCAGGAACGTATCGACGTACGCCGTCGCATTGGCGCCGAAATCCATGTGGTACGCGTGCTCGTACATGTCGAGCGCCAAAATCGGCACGCCGCTCACCGCCGTCTGCGCGTGCTCGGCCGCGTACTGGTTGAGGAGCAGCCGATCACGCGGGATGTACGTGAGAACGACCCAGCCGGAGCCGCCGCCGAGGGCATAGCCCATCGCGCGAAATTGCGCGCGCCAGCGATCGAAGGAGCCGAACTGGTGCGCCAGCGCATCGATCATCGTCGGCGTGGGCTTGCCCTCGCCGCCGAGGCTCGCGAAGTACAACTCGTGAAGGAGCGTCGAGTTGAGCGCGACGAGTTCCTCACGCTTCAGCCCGTTGATCACGTGACCGGGCGTGTTTTCGAAATCGAGCGCTTCGATCTGCGCGGTGATCGCATTCAGCCTGCGCAGTGCGCCACCGTAGTTGTTCTCGTAATGGCTCTCGATCAGGGCGAGCGACAGGCCGTTCAGCGTCCACGGCCGGCAATGGATCTGCTTCAGTGAATATGGCATGACGGACCTCCGGGCAGGATATGTCGACGCGTCGCGCCTTTCGCGCAATGCGAACGCAAGTCGAGCCGCCGGGAGGCCGACAGTGCCCACGCTCGCGCGCAACGCTTCCAGGATTGGACGGGGCACCGTCTTGGAGGGAGGAAGTCCCGGGGGTCCTGTCACCCCCGCAGCTACGTTACTCGCGCGGGCATCGCAATGTCAACGGGAAGTCGACGGCAGGCCTCGCGCTTTCGCGGTCCCGGTCCCGTGCGAATGCCCGGGTCGCCGTGGAACCGGATGTCTTACGATGCCGGAATCATGCACCGGTCGCTCCTGACGATCCGCAGCGCGACGGCCGACGACCGTGACGCGATCTGGAACATCTTCCGGGTCGTCGTCGCGACCGGCGACACGTGGTCGTTCGAGCCGACGACACCCCGCGACGAAGCGCTCGCGTACTGGTTCGCGCCGGCCAACCGCTGTTTCGTCGCGGAGCGCGAAGGCAGGATCGTCGGAACCTACATTCTCAAGCCCAACCACGGGGGACCCGGCTCGCATGTCGCCAACGCCGGCTTCATGGTGGCGCCGGATGCGCAAGGCGGCGGCATCGGCCGCGGCATGGGCGAGCACGCGCTTCGCGAAGCGCGCCGCCTGGGTTTTCGCGCCATGCAATTCAACTTCGTCGTGTCGACGAACGAACCCGCGGTGCGGCTTTGGCAGGCGCTCGGCTTCCGCATCGTCGGCACGCTTCCCGGCGCGTTCCGTCATACGCAGAAAGGCTACGTCGACGCGTACGTGATGTTCCGTTCGCTCGTCGACTGAGCGTGGATGTACGATGCACCTGCCGACGCGTGCCGGGCGCATTCACCCTCCTCGCCCGGCGAGTTGGGAGCGCCCTTGTCGGACCTTGCTGTCAGCGCGTTGTCGAGCCGTGACGAAGCCAGGCAGCGGCTGCGCCTGAACCGCTTCCTGCTCGCGAGCGGCTTCTCGGTCGTCTACCTGCTCGTACTGGTCCTGTTCCATACCCACGGCAAGGTGGACACGTCCACGCTCGTCGAGGCGTCGGCGATCGTGGCAGCCCTGATCGTCGTGTTCTTCGCGGTATTCCGGCTCGGCTTCAACCTTCGCTTTGCCGACCCGAGCCTGACGAAGGCGCAAATGGTCGCGGCCGTGTGCACGATGCTCTTCGTCCTGTACCGCGCGCCGGAAACGCGGCTCGTCTTCGCCACGTTCTTCTTCGTGGCGCTGATGTTCGGGATGCTGCGCTCGACCGCGCGCGAGCTGGCGGCTCTCGGCCTGATCACGCTGGCGTCGTACGCGGCGGTGACCGTCGGCCGTTACGCCGACAACCACGATGCGGAAACGCTGAGCGTCGACATCCTGCAGCTATGCGTGACGGCGCTCGCGCTGCCGTGGTTCCTCTTCATCGGCAGCCGCGTCAAGCGGCTCAAGGAAGCGGATCGCCGCAAGGACGAGTTCCTGGCGACGCTCGCGCACGAGTTGCGCAATCCTCTGGCGCCGGTGCGAACCGGCATTCACATCCTGCGCATGACCGTTGCCGACGCGCAGGCGCAACCGGTGCTTTCGATGATGGAGCGGCAGCTCCAGCATCTCACCCACCTGCTCGACGATCTGCTCGACGTCAGCCGCATCACGCAGGGGAAGATCAACCTGCGCATCGAGCGGATGGACCTGCGCAACGTCATCGAGGCCGCCGTCGAAACGAGCCGGCCGATGATCGAGGCGATGCGGCATGAATTCACCGCCGCGCTGCCCGACGAGCCGCTGTGGATCGATGGCGATCGCGTTCGGCTTGCGCAAGTCCTCTCCAATCTGCTGAGCAACGCCGCGAAGTACACGCCCGAAGCGGGTCGCATCGCGTTGACAGCGGAACGGCGGGGCGACGACATCGAAGTGGTCGTCACCGACAACGGATACGGCATTCCGCGCGAACGGCTCGAATCGATATTCGACATGTTCACGCAGCTCGACATCCCGCTCGCGAAGCATGCCGACGGGCTTGGCATCGGCCTGTCGCTCGCGAAGGGTCTCGTCGCCCTGCATCGCGGCACGATCGAGGCGCGGAGCGACGGGCCGGGTCGCGGCAGCGAGTTCCGCGTGAAGCTCCCGGCGGGTTCGCGACGCGCCGAGGACGCATCGATCACGCCGATCGGAGCCGGCGAGCCGCTCGTTCAGGGAAAACGCAAGATGCTCGTCGTCGACGACAATCGCGACGCTGCGTCCAGCCTGGAGATGCTGCTGCAACTCATGGGGCATGACGTTCGTGTGGCGTTCGACGGCGAACGGGCGATCGAACTCGCCGAGGAATTCCGGCCGCAGACGATCTTCCTCGACCTCGGCATGCCGAGACCTGACGGCTATGAAGTGTGCCGGCGAATACGTGGCGCCGCGTGGGGCAGGGACGTCCGCCTGATCGCCATCACCGGATGGGGACAGGACGAGGATCGGCGCAAGTCGGCGATTGCCGGGTTCGACATGCACCTCGTGAAGCCGGTGAATCCGGAAGCGCTCGAGCTGCTCGTGACGCAGTCGAAGGCCGCTTGAATCGTTACGCTACTGCCACCTTCAATCGGCGCCGACGCTCCAGTACGGGTCGGACTTGGGTGGATTGCGATCGAGCAACTTGCGCCGCAGCGCTTCGCGCAACGCCTGCGCTTTGCGGACGTCCTCCTTCGAGCACGTGCAGGGAAGCGGATCGACGGGCGCGTTTCGCGAGCGAAGTGTCAGCGTGCGCATGCGTGGGACCTGCGATTCGGAAGGCTTGCCGATCGAGTCGCAAAGCGCATACCAGTGACGCCTGCGCCGCTGCCGGCGCGCACGGCCGCCCGCTATGGCGTTGAAATGCCGTTCGAAATTCGGCGCACTTCGCGGTAGTACCGGCCTCGTCCACAGTCCTGGCGACGCCCGCTCGCCCCGACGGGCGACGCAGTGGAAATGTTTACGCCGCGCAGCGTCCAGGCGGGAAACGCGTGTCGGCTTGCCAGACGTGCGGTCGGGCGCGTTGTCCGACAACGCAGGTGCGGCTCGTCGTACGCCGATCGCTATGCGGCGGCGGCAGACCTCGGCAACTCGATCAACCGGAACGCCGGTCTGTCCGGATACGTTCGCTTGAGAAGCGGCAGCGCGACGTTGTAGACCGGCGTGCCGTTTACCGTCCTGCCCTCGGGACTTCCGCGATGGGCGTGCCCGTGCAGCACGGTGCTCACCGGATAGCGGATCAGCGGCTCCTCGAGCCTGCTGGTGCCGAGGAACGGGAAGATCTCGATCGGCTCGCCTTGCACGGTCGCCTCGATCGGCGAGTAATGCAGGACCGCGAGCCGCTCGGCGGTGCGCAGCTTCGCGAGCGCCGATTCGAGCTTCAGTGCTTCCTGGATCGCTTCGTTGACGAACGTCTTGATCGACCGCTCGCCCCAGGAGCCGAGCGTTGCGCGCCCGTAGCCTCCGGCGAAGCCCTTCACGCCGGCGATGCCGACGCCGTGGATCTCGCAGGCTTCGCCGTCGAGCACGTGCACGCCCGCGTCGGCGAGGATGTTGCGCACGTCGTTCTGCGCGTCGGATTCGAAGTCGTGGTTGCCGAGGACGGCCACGATCGGCACTTTCGCGGCGCCGAGCTCGCTCGCGAGGATCCGCGCTTCTTCCGGCAGTCCGTAATCGGTGAGGTCGCCGCACAACAACAGCGCGTCGGCCGCGTCCGACGCCTGCGCGAACAGCTCGCGGAATGCGCCGGCCGAATCCTTCTTGCAGTGGATGTCGCCGACGGCGGCGAAGCGGACGTGGTCTTGCGAGAGCATTCGGTCGACCTCCTCGTTGCCGCTGCGCCGCGTCGGTCCCAGTCCTACAGCGCTTGGTATGCGGCTTGCGTCGTTGCGGGGATCCTTTCGAGCGTAGCCCCATGAGCACGATCCGCGGCGAAGAGACGCCCGACGATCGGGATCCCGAGAGCAGCTTTTACCGGCGCGTGCTGCACGACCTCGAGGCGTCCGGCGTGCCCGTGCTCGTCGGTGGCGCGTATGCGCTCGCGCATTACACGGGCATCGAGCGTCGCACGAAGGATTTCGACCTCTTCCTGCGACGCGCCGACTACGATCGCGCCGCGCAGACCCTCGACGCGCAGGGCTTTCGCACCGAACTCACGTTTCCGCATTGGCTTGGAAAGGTTCACGCCGGCTCGCTCTGTGTCGACCTGATCTTCAATTCCGGCAACGGTTTGACCCGGGTCGACGACGCGTGGTTCGAGCATGCGGTCGACGGCGAGGTCCTGGGCCTCCCCGCGAAGCTCGTGCCGGTGGAGGAGATGATCTGGTCGAAGGCGTTCGTCATGGAGCGCGAGCGCTACGACGGCGCCGATGTCGCGCATCTTCTGCTCGCCCGTGCCGCGTCGCTCGACTGGCCGCGCCTGCTCGAGCGGATGGGCGCGAACTGGCGCATCCTGCTTTCGCACCTCGTGCTGTTCGGCTTCATATACCCGGCTGAGCGAACGGAGATACCGGCGGGCGTGATGCGGGAGCTCCTCGACCGCCTGCGCGACGAGCTGCATTTGCCGGCGGCGGGCGTGTCGCTGTGCTGCGGCACCCTCGTTTCGCGCGAGCAGTACCTGCACGACGTGCTGCGGGAAGGCTACGCGGACGGACGGCTGCCGCCTTCCGGCACGATGAGCGTCGTCGACATCGCGATATGGACCGACGCGATCGACCAGACCGCGCCCGGTGATCGGCGATGAAGCTCGTCGCCTCCACGCTGATGCTCGCGTTCCTCGCCTCCGCCAATGCCGCGGCGGGCGCTCCCGTCGACAGTGACCCTTATGTCGAACGCCTGAGCAAACTCATCAATGGCTACCGCGCGGAACACGCCGGCACGCCGCTCGCGCTTACCGCTTCGCTGTCAGTACTCGCGCACGAGCACGCGGTGGCGATGGCGAAGGACGGTCGGCTCTCGCACGATGGCTTTCAGCAGCGTTTCAGCAACGCGCAATCGCCGCATTGTGTCGAGAACGTCGCGGCGTCGGGGACGGCGGAGGCAACGTTCGACGCCTGGCGCGACTCGCCCACGCACGCTCGCAACCTTCTCGATCCCGGCATCTCCCGGATGGGGATCGGCGTCGACGGCCGCTATGTCGCCTTCTTCGCGTGCCGTTAGCGCAGCAAGCCGCGCCTGACGGTCCACTCGCGTCAGTTCTAGCCGTTGTTCATCCGCCGCTCGTAAGCATCGAGGAAGCGGCCCGGAAGCTCCGGATCGCGCGCCTTCGTGCCTTTCGCGTCGAACTGCACGCGCGTGCGTCCATCGGGCAGCCGAACGATGCTGACCGCGACCGGTATCCCGTTGCGCGTGCCGCGGATCTGTCCCGACACGCGATCGCTGGTGGTGACCTGTACGCCGACGTCGTCGAGCGCGCCTCGCGCCGCGTCGAACGCGCGGTCGGCGGTCGATGCCGATTCCGGATAGCTCGCGCAGCCGAAAAAGCCGGCGGCGAGAAGCGCCATCGCGATGCGTTTGCAGTAGCTGTCTTGCACGCTCACCATCCTCCGAATCGCGGCCACTCGCGAAGCTCGCCGTCGCCGAGCACCGTATAGCGGTCGAACTGCGCGGCCGTCGCGCATGCGTGGTTGGGCAGGATCCGCAGCGGCGCGCCGAGCGGAAATCGCCGCGCGATATCCACCCCATCGTCGCCCGTAAAGCGCAGCACGCCGTGCTCCTGGTTCGCCTCGTCGAACGCGAGCGCGTCGATCGGCTTGCCGTCGACGTCGCAAATCGCGCCATAGCCGTAATCGTGCGGCTGCTTCTGCGTGCCGCGGTCGCGGCTCATCGCCATCCAGCCCGCGTCGGTGATGACGAGACCCGCGTCGTCGCGATGGCCGATCACGCTGCAGAGCACCGACAGCGCGATCTCGTCGCGCGTGCAGACGCCGACGTTCATCATCACGAGATCGAAGAAGACGTAGACGCCGGCGCGCACCTCGGTGACGCCGTCGAGCGAGCGGGCACTGAGCGCCGTCGGCGTCGAGCCGACGCTGACGATCGCGCATGCATGTCCGGCTTCGCGCAGCCGCGAAGCCGCTCCCACGCAGCCGGCGCGTTCCTGCTCCGCCATCGCCTCCAGCGCTCCGGTCGTATGCAGCGCGTACGAGCTGCCGGCATGCGTCATGACGCCGGCGAGCAGGGCGCCGCCGCGCTCGTCGGCGCGCAGCGCGTCGGCAATTGCGATCAACTGCGGGTCGTCGGGCCGCACGCCGGAACGGTGACCATCGGTGTCGATCTCGATCATCACGTCGTGGCGATGTCCGTGCAGCGCGCCGTGGCGTGCAACCGCGGCCGCGCCGGCAACCGAATCGACGAGCAACGTCAGATGCACGCCGTCGCGCGCAAGGCGCAGCGCATGATCGAGCTTCGCGGGCGCGATGCCGACGGCGTAGAGGATGTCGTCGATGCCGGCGGTTGCGAACTGCTCCGCTTCCTTGAGCGTCGACACGGTAATGCCGCGCGCGCCCGCGGCAAGCTGCCGGCGCACGACGTCCGCGCACTTGCTCGTTTTCGCGTGGGGCCGGAAGCGAACGCCGAGCTCATTCATCCGCGCCTGCATGCGATCGATGTTGCGCTGCATTTTCGCCGCGTCGAGGACGAGCCGCGGCGTCTCGAGATCCGAAGGAATGTGCATCAAACGACGAGCGTCGCGACGGCCCACGCGAGCAGCACGAAACCCGACGCGCGGCCGACGACGGCGCCCGCGGGCGCAAGCTTCTCGACGAGGACGAGGATCGCGAGCGCGGCGATCCAGACGAGGTTCATCACGCCGCCGACGAAGAGCAGCGCCATCAGCATCCAGCAGCAGCCGACGCAATACGCGCCGTGGCGCACGCCGATCGCGAAGGCGCCGATGCGTCCGGGACGCCAATGGTGCGCCAGGAACTCGGCCGGCCCGCGGCAATGCGCGAGACACGCCGACTTGAACGGCGACAGCTGGTAGACCCCCGCCAGCGCGAGCACGGCCGCCGAGAAAACGGCGCTGCTCGACCACAGCGTCGTCGACGACAGGAAGCCGCTGCGCAGCACGAGGAGCTGGATCGTCGCGGCGAGGATCGCGAACGCGAGCCATACGGCGAGATAACCCGCCGCGACGTAGATCGCCGGCGCCAGCACGGCCGACGACTCGCCGCGACGATGCCGCAGCACCCGCGCGTACAGCAACACGAGCGGCGTCACGCTCGGGGTCATCATCGCGACCATCATCACCCACCACATCGCGACCGCCGCGGCCCAGCCGAACGGCGGCGGCATTTCCATGCCGGCCATCGGATCGGGCTTCAAATGCGGAAACAGCGCGAGCGCCGTCATCGTCGACGCCGGCATGCCCGATCCGGCACCGACGTAGACATACGCCCACGCGATCGCGGTCAGCGCCGCGAGCGCGGCGCCGATCAGCAGCCGCTCACCGCGGGGAAATTCGACTTGAATGCTTACGCCGCCGCGCGATGCCGCACGACGCCATGATTGTTCAAGTGGATGCGCGCGAATTGCGCGTAGGTATTCGCGAGCTGCAACGCGAGGTGGCCGGTCGAACGGCTCGTGCCCGAGCCGACTTCCGCGAGCTCGTATTCGAAGCCATGCGGCAGATCGATGCGCGCACGATGCTCGGCGCCCGTGACCGGATTGCGGATCGGCTCGCCGTTGACCTCGAGCACGCCGGCCGCGCGAACCCTGCCGCGGCGCGCGTCGACGTCGACGTCGATCTCGATCGGCGCGAAGATCGGATCGAACACCTTCTCGAACGTCGTGGCGAACACGGCGAACACCGTCGCGAACGGGTCGGTGTCCTGCCCCGAGACGATCTTGAGCAACGCGTCGCGCTGCGCGGCGCTCGCCGCTTCATCGACGACCGGCTGGCAGCGGCCTTTGCCCTGGTGGATCGGCCCGGGCCACGCGAGGGCGAGCGCGATCTTCGTCCCGTCGAGCGAGATATCCCCGTAATGGCCCTTGTCGATCACGAGCCCGCCGATCGCCTCGCAGTAACCCTCGCTCGGCAAGGCGCTGAACTGGCAGGGGCAGCCGTACGAGCAGTTGCAGTTGATGAGCTCGCGTCCCTGGATTTCCCATGGCGTCATGAAACGGCCTCCTTCGTGTTGGTGAACGGGGAAGGTTACGCCCACAGCGGCGAACTGGACAAGCGGTCGGGCACGACGCCCCGCTCTACTCGCGCGCGGGCGACATCCGGAAGTGCACGACGTCGGGCATCGCGACGAGGCCCTGCTGGACTTCCGATAGACGCGCCGGTGCGCTCGCCCACATGACGCCGCGGTATTCGAGCACGCCGCTCGCATCCAGCCGATACGCGAATTCGTTGATCGTGAAGCCGTATTGCCGGATCAGCGCCCGCAACCGCTCCTCGTTCGCGTCCGGCCCGTTGCGGAAGCCGACCTCGAAGTGCACGAACGTCTGCGACGGCAAACGGTCCTCGATGCGCCGGAGGATGGAAAGCGCGCCGAGCGTGATGAGGGTCGCCGCAATGCCGACGGTGTACGATCCGGCCCCGAGGATCACGCCGATCGCGGCGGCGGCCCAGATCGACGCGGCCGTCGTCAGTCCGCGCACCGTGAAGCCTTCCTTGACGATGACGCCCGCGCCGAGGAAGCCGATGCCGGTGACGATGCCCTGGATGATGCGCGTGAGCGCGCCGCTGTCGCCCGCCGCGAGGTCGTACCCGCCGACGACGAGCACAGCCGACGCGAACGACACGAGCGCGTACGTGCGAAGCCCTGCGGCGCGGCCGTGGAACGTGCGCTCGAGCCCGATCACGCCGCCGGCGGCGAGCGCCGCGATCGCGCGCGCGATCGCTTCCCATTCGTTCATCCTGCGCCCGCTCGTCGTGGCATGGCCGGGAAGTACATCGCGAGTCGACATCGGCCGTCAAGCGCGCCGTATAATGCCGCCGCCGCCCACGCGGGCCGGCTGGTCGCATAGAGGGAGGCCTTCGTGCAATTCCAGAGCCGCCACTTCGGCAGCATTGCCGTCGCCACCCCGGCCGGCCGGCTCGACCATTCGGCGGCCGCCGAGTTCGAGCAGTCCATGCTTCCGCTCGCGGGAGACAAGCAGACGAGCGGGCTCGTCATGGACTTCGCCGCGGTCGACTACATCAGCAGTGTAGGACTGCGCGTGCTGATGCTCACGGCCAAGGCCGCGCGCGCGAGGAAGGCGCGCATCGCGGCCGTCGCGCTGCAGCCGATCGTCGCCGAGGTGTTCGCGATCAGCCGCTTCGACTCGGTGTTCGAGATGTTTCCGACGGTGCGCGACGCGCTGGCCGCGATGTCGCCCGACGCGCTCGCGGCGTACGACGCATCGATGGCGGGTCAACGTTAGCGATCGGTCCCTGATGCACGGCGTTCGCTTCTGGGGCACGCGGGGATCGTTGCCGGTCGCGCTCGATGCCGCGGGCGTTCGCGCTAAGCTCGTCGCCGCGTTGCGCGGCGCGAACGGCCACACGTTCGCCTCCGACGCGGACGTCGATGCGTACGTCGACAGCCTGCCGTTCGACGTCGGATCGACATTCGGTGGCAACACGTCGTGCGTCGAGCTGCTGACCGGTAACCCCGAGTACGTCGCATGCGATCTCGGCAGCGGCCTGCGGCCGTTCGGGCAGGCGGCGATCGCGCGCCACGGCCCGGCAGCGCCGCAGACGTATCACCTGTTCGTCTCGCACGTGCACTGGGATCACATCATGGGGCTGCCGTTCTTCGGCCCGGCCTACATCCCGGGCAACCGGCTCGTCTTCTACGGCGGTCACGAGAATCTCGAGGCGGCGCTGCGGCGGCAGATGGACCCGCCGTCGTTCCCGGTGAGCTTCGACGTTTTTCGCGCGGCGATCGACTTCGTGCGTCTCGCGCCCGACGTGCCGCATGACGTCGCGGGCGTGCGCGTCACGCTCAAGCACCAGCATCACGCCGGCGATTCGTACGGCTACCGCTTCGAGAAGGGCGGCCGCACGATCGTCTACTCGACCGACTCCGAGCATCAGTTGACCGAGCCGGGCGAGCTCGTCGCCTTCACCGAGTTCTTCCGGGACGCCGATCTCGTGATCTTCGACGCGATGTACTCGCTCGCCGAAGCGACGTCGGTCAAGGCCGACTGGGGCCATTCGAGCAACATCGTCGGCGTCGAGCTCTGCCAGGCCGCGAAGGTGAAAGAGCTGTGCCTGTTCCATCACGAGCCCGCGCTCGACGACGCGGCGCTCACGAAGATGCTCACGGAGACGCGGCGCTTCGAGGAGATCACGCGCCGCGCGGCGCCATTGCGCATCTCCGCGGCCTACGACGGTCTGGAAATCCGCTTGTGACCGGCGCTGCGCCGGACACGCCCGCCCTTCGAACCGCTCCCGTCCGTGCCCTCGGCGCGGCGCTGATGATCGTCTGCGTCGTCGCGCTCGCGCTCGATGTCCCGCGTTTCTCGCCGCTCAGCGAAGCCTGTTTCGACGCGTACCAGCGGCTGTTGCCGCGCACGGTGACGTCGCTGCCGACGACGATCGTCGCCATCGACGATGCGAGTCTCACGAAGCTCGGCCGCTGGCCGTGGCCGCGCACGCTGCTCGCGTCGCTCGTGGACGCGATCGCCGTGTTCACGCCGGGCGCGATCGGGCTCGACATCGTGATGCCCGAGGCCGATCCGCTGTCGCCGGAACGCGCGCTCGCGCACGTCGACGCCGATGCGACGCTGCGCGCGGAAATCGCGGCGTTGCCGTCAAACGACGCCGTGCTGGCCGCCGCGTTGCAGGCGACGCCGTCGGTGCTGGCGATGGTCGGCGCCGTCGCGCCGACGCGAGAGGCGCTGCGTACGATGCCGATTCTCGTGACCGACCCGCGCGGCGACGCCGACGCGACGCAGGCGATTGCGAACGTCGCCGATTATCCGGCCGCGCTGTCGAGCATTCCGGTGCTCACCGCCGCGGCGCATGGCTTCGGTCTTATCTCAGCCGACGATCCGCAAGGCGTCGTGCGCAAGGTGCCGCTGGTGGCGAACGTCGCCGGCACGCTGGTGCCGGGACTCGCCGTGGAAATGTGGCGCGTCGCGCTCGGCGCGCGTGCGCTGCGGGTGGCAGCCGACGACGGCACCGTGCGCGCGGTAAGGATCGGTGGCGACGTCTTTCGCGTCGATCCGAACGGCACCGTGCGTCCATGGTTCTCCGCGTCCCAGCCGCAGCGCTTCGTGTCGGCGGCCGACGTGCTGGATGGTACCGCCGCGGCCGAGCAGCTGCACCGAAGCTTCGTGCTGATCGGCGTCACGGGGCTTGCGCTCGGCGATTACGCGTGGACGCCGGTCGGCAAGATGCCGGGCGTCGAAATCCATGCGCAGACGCTCGAGAACATGGCCGCGCACGCGTTCCTCGCGCGTCCGGCATTCGCGCCGCTCGCCGAGGCGTTCGTTCTGCTTGCGGCCGGCACCCTGCTGATCGCGCTCGTGCCGCGCGTGTCGACCGGTGTCTTCACGGCGGCCGCCGGCGGCGCCATCGTCACGATCGTCGCGCTCGGTTACGCCGCCTTTCGCAGCGAGCGCTGGCTCTTCGACGCGGCGACGCCCGCACTGATGCTCGCCGTCGTGTTCGCGACGCTGCTCGGATTGCAGCTCGCCGCCGCGACGCGACACCGCAAGGCGCTTTCGCGCGTTTTGCAGCGCGAGCGCGAGGAAGCCGCCCGTGTCGCCGGCGAACTGCAGGCGGCGCGGCGCATCCAGGTCGGGACGCTGCCGCACGCCGATGCCGTGCGCGATCCACGCGTCGAGATCGCGGCGGCGATGGAGCCGGCGCAGGAAGTCGGCGGCGACCTTTACGACTTCTACCGGCTCGACGACGACCGCCTGTTCTTCATGCTCGGCGACGTGTCGGGCAAGGGGCTTCCGGCGAGCATTTTCATGGCGGTGAGCAAGGCGCTGTGCAAGAGCACGGTGCTGAGCGCACCCGAAGCGGACCTGGGCACGCTGCTGTCGCGGGCGAACGTCGAGGTCGCGCGCGACAACAGCGCCGCGTTTTTCGTGACGGTGTTCGCCGCCGTGCTCGACCTGCGGAGCGGCGTGCTCGATTACTGCAACGCGGGCCACGAGAATCCGTGGCAGCGGGCGGCAGCAAACGGCGCGCTTGCGCGTCTCGCCGACGGCGGCGGGCCGCCGCTTTGCGTCGTCGACGACTTCGTCTATCGCACCGCGCGCGTCCGGCTCGCGCCGGGCGACTTCGTCTGCATCGTCAGCGACGGCGTCACGGAGGCGAACGATCCGGCACGCGCGATGTATGGCGTCGTGCGGATCGAAGCCGTTCTTGCGTCCGCCGGCTCCGCGCAGGCTGCCGTCGAGGCGCTGCGCGCGGACGTGCACGCGTTCGCGAATGGCGCCGGTGCGTATGACGACATGACGCTGCTCGCCGTGCGATGGTGCGGCGCGGACGGTGACGCGTGATCGTTACGCGCTTCGCCTGCTACCGCACCACGATTTCGACACGCCGGTTCAGGGGCTCGGCGGTCCCGTCCGGCGTCGGCACGAGCAGGTCGCGTTTTCCGCGTCCGATCGCCGCGATGTCGGTCTGCGCGATGCCGCGCTCGACGAGCATCGCCTTGACCCTTTCGGCCCGCTTCCTCGCGAGCGCGTCGTTGTACTGGTCGCTGCCGACAGCATCCGTGTGGCCGACGATGACGATGTCGCGTACGGGACGCTTCGCGACATCGGCGAGCATCCGCTCGAGCTCGGCGCGCGACTCCTCCGTTAGGTCGTCGCTCGCCTCGTTGAAGTAGAGCGTGAAATGCGCGGCACGCACAGGCTGCGCCGCGAGCGCGTCGCCGAAGGTCGCCTGCACTTCGGCGGGAGTGGCCTGGTAAGGCCACGGATCCGCGACCGTCAGGTCCGTCGCCGCATAGGGCCGGTCGAGCAGCACCTCGTGCGATCCCTGGTGCACGTCGAGAGACGTCGGACCACCGTTCGCTTCCGGCAGCAGGATCACGCGTTCTTCCATCGCGCAGCCGGCGACGCATGCGACGAGCGTGACCAGCACGGCGAACCGTGCGCTAATGCCCATCGCCGACGCGCACGACGAACTCGGTGCCGCGCACGCCGAGCACCGCCGATGGCGTGCGAATCTTCATCGCGTCGGGCGATTGCTTCGCAAGCCGGCCCGACACGACGGCAAGCGAGCCCTTGGCGAGCGACGCGTCGAACTGGCCGCGGCTCGTCACGTCGTCGAAATCGTAGCGATCGAGCGCAAGCACGCTGTTGGGCCCGGCCGACAGCAGCGAGTCGTCGGTCATCGTGATGCCCACCGAGCCATCGCTGCCGGTCCGGATCACATCCGACGCCTGCACGTGCGTGCCGACGGCAGCGGGAACCTGCTGGCCGGCACGTTCGATCGTCACCGCGCCTTTGGATACCTTGATCTGCCCGATGTCGGCGGCATCCGCATGCGCGGCGGCGAAGGCGAGCAGGACGGCCAGCAGCGGTCGCAGCATGTCGGCACTCCCAGGGCGAGCCACGGAGGCGACGCCGATTGGAGCGCCGCGCCCAAATCCTGCCCGAATCTTGATCGTTTGTCGAAGGCAACCGATGGCATATCGCTTGCGTCGAACGACATGTGACATGGAGGAACCCGCGATGGCACGAAGCGCATTGAACACGACCGGCGAAGGCAAGGACGGCACGCAGAAGGGCCACGGCACCCGCGCCCTGGGCCCGAGCGATTCCAGCGACACCGGCAGCGACGTCGTCGGCGGACCGGGCCTGAACCGCGACGCCGGCTTGCCGCTGCAGCGCGGCACGACCTCGGATCCCGACGTCGACCGCGCGCCGACGACCGCCGGGCCCGACCTCGGTGACGCCGACCTCGACTCCGACACCGATCGTCACGGCACCGGCGAGCGCGCCGCGGCCGGCCGCGACTCGACGGAAGCCGTCGACGAGACGCTGACCGAGTACGATCCCGACGCGACCGAATCGCTCGAACGAATGGACGTCTCCGACAACGAGCGCGAGGCGGACAGCGTCGAATCCGACGACGATCCCGAAGCGGAAATCGAAGCGATCGAACCGATCGAGAAACGGCGCCACGTGAACGGCAAGTCGCGATTGCCCCGTCGCTGACGTTGCGCGAGGTTCTGCGAGGACGGACACCCCGGACCCACGCCGCGTGCAATTCTTGCGGCGAGCGACGTAATCGTTACAAGCGCAACTTCGCTACGCGTCGCGGCGCAACGCGAGCGCCGGGTCGAGCGCCGCGAGCGCGGTCGAAAGCCGCTTCGCGGTTTCGCAAACGGCCGCGGCGAACGGCGCGATGTTCGGCTCGACGCGCTCGCGCGGCCCTGAAATGCCGACCGCCGCGATCACCTTCGCGCGCCGATTGAACACGGGCGCGGCGATTCCCCACACCGACGCCCGCCATTCGCCGCGATTGATCGCGTAACCCTGCTTGCGCGTCTTCGCCGCTTCGCGTACCACCGCTTCGGCGCCTGCGATCGTCGCCTCGGTGAATCGCTGCGCGAGGCGACCGATTTGCGCAATCTCGGATTCGTCGCGCCATGCAAGCAGCGCCTTGCCCGTCGCCGTCGCATACGCAGGCGAACGACCGCCGACTGCCGTGTACGAGCGTATCGGGTGCAGGCCGTCGACTTTTTCGATGTAGACGCTCGATCCGTCCTCGTACGCCGCATAGTGCGCGGTTTCGCCGGTGCGCTCGACGAGATTGCGCAGCAGCGGCAGCACTTCGTCGCGGATCGCGCCCGAATCGAGCGCGCTGCAGCCGATGCGCCAAAGCTTGAGACTGACCGCATATTCGCCGTGCGCGGTGCGGCGCAGGAAGCCGCGCGCGATCAGCGCGTGCAGCAGACGAAGCAGCGTGGATTTCGGCAGCCGCACGTCCTTCGCGATGTCGGTCAGCGTTCGCCGTTCGGCGAGGCCGACGCATTCGAGCACGAGCAGCGCCTTGGCGATGGAGCTGAGCGGCGGCGCGCCGGCTTTGACGGTCGCGGCGTGCTTCGGCGCGGCCTGCGGCTTCGCGGTGCGCCGCGCGGGTGTACGCGTCGTCCGTGCGCCCGGCGACGCCGTCGCTGCCATCGCGGATCCTCTGCGGCTCGAGCCGGTTTTCATGCCTGCGCCCGGCGCCGCTCGCGCGCCTCGCGGATGCGCCGGGCATGCTCGCGCACGCGTCCGGCAAAACCGTTTCGCGAAACGGACGCGACCAGTTCGTCGCGGTCGCGCGCCGACGGCGCGTCGCGCAGGAGCCGCAGCATCGCGCGCAACGTCTCCGCGTCGATCGTTTCGCAGCGTTCCACGATGGCCTCGATGCGCGCGCTGACGCCGTCCTCGTCGCAGAGCTCGCTCAAAAGGCCGCAGCGCAACGCCGCGTCGGCGTCGATCGTCCTGCCTTCGACGAGAATCTCGAGTGCGGCCTGCCGGCCGAGAAGCGCGGCAAGATGCCGCGTGCCGAGCACGACGCCGAAGCGGCTGCCAGGAAACGCGAAGCGCGCGGCCGACGTGCCGATGCGGTAGTCGCAGGCCGCGACCAGATCGCCACCCGCACCGAGTGCGGCGCCCCGCACGGCGGCGATCGTCAACGCGGGCGCGCGGCGAACCGACTCGAGCAGCGCCTCGAGCGCCTCGAAGCGCGAGCGAAGCTCGGCATCGGAGACGTCATCGGCGTCGCGAAGCGCGAAGCCCGCGCAGAATCGCGCGCTGCTCGAATCGAAGGCGATCGCGTGCGCGTCGCCTGCCAGCGCGCCGCGGATCGCTTCATCGAGGCGCGCGACGAGCGTCGGTGAAAGCGCGTTCGCATTCGCCGGATCGTCGAGCACGAGGCGCCAGCAGCCGGCGCGCGGGCAATCGCGTTCGACGTGAATCATGGATCCTGCGCAACCGCGCGCGTCGACGGGGTCGCGAGCCATTCGGCGAACACGTCTTCCGTATGCTCGCCCAACTGCGGCGGCGCTCGCGATGCGCGAGCGCGTTGGCCGTTCATCTGCACCGGGTAGGCGATCGTGCTCGTCGCGCCGGCGACCGGGACGTCCATCGATTGGATCAGACCGCTCGCGATCAGCGCGCGATCGGCAAGGATGTCCGCGAACGTGTTCACCGGTCCGCTCGGAACGCCGCGCCGCTCGAATTCGTCGAGCCATTCGCGCGCTGTCCTGGTCGCGAAGACTTCCTGCAGGATCGCGGCGAGCGCCGCCTGGTTCTTCGCGCGCTGCGCGATGCCGGCGAAGCGCGGGTCGGCGAGCAGGTCGCGCCTGTCCGTCGCCTCGCACACCTCGCCCCACAGGCTGTCGTTGCCGGCCGCGACGATGAACGGCGCATCGCTCGCGCGAAACGCCTGGTACGGGGCATTGCGCGGATGCGCGGAACCGAGCCGCGCCGGCACCTTTCCCGTGCCCCAGTATTCGCTCGTCTGCAATGCAGACACGCCGAGCAGGCAATCGAGCATCGCGCAATCGAGATGCACGGGCCGCTGCTCGCGCACGGCGCGGCCGTGCGCCGCGACGATCGTGTACGCGGCGTACAGGCCGGCCGTGAAGTCGGCAACGGGGACGCCGCACTTGACCGGCGGCCGATCCGGTTCGCCCGTCACGCTCATCAGGCCGGACGCCCCCTGCACGACGACGTCGAACGCGCCGTTGCGGGCGCGCTCGCCCGTCTGGCCGTAGCCGGAGATCGAGCAATAGACGATCGACGGGTTGCGCTTGGCGACGTCGGCGAATCCGAGGCCGAGACGCTCGAGCGTGCCCGGCCGATAGTTCTCGAGGATGACGTCGGCGCACGCGCAGAGCGCGAGGACGCGCTCGACCTGTGCGCGGTCCTTCAGGTTCGCGACGACGCTGCGCTTGCCCCGGTTGAGCGACGCGAAGTTCAGGCTGAACGCGTCGCCGCTGTCGCCGGTCACGACCGGCGGCCATGCGCGCAGTCCATCGCCGTCGGGCGCCTCGATCTTGACGACGTCGGCGCCGAGGTCGGCGAGCAGCATGCCGCAGAACGGCGCCGCCGCGATGTGCCCGAATTCCAGCACGCGAAGGCGGTCGAGAAACGCGGGTGCTGCGGCGGACGTCATGACGCGGTCTCGTGCGCGATGCCACGCGCCGCCTCTTCGACGATCGCCGTGTACGCGGCGACGCGATGGGGGCTGTTCAGCAGAAACGCGCCGGTCACCGCGTCGCCGCGCTCGAACAGCGCGACGAAGCGCCGTTCGTCGAAACCGCCTTCGGCGACGCGAAGCGAATCCGCGGGCGACGGCGCACCGACGAGCTGCAGCTTGTTGCCGTGCTGGTCGGACCAGAAGAACGGGATCGCGGCATTCGGTTGCGCAGCGCCCGCCCCGGCGAGCAGCGTCCGCGCGGCCGTATCACCCTGTGCGATCGCACTGTTCCAGTGCTCGATGCGCATCGGGCCATAGTACGGATGCGTGCAGCGCGCGACGTCGCCGGCGGCGACGATTCGCTCGCAGCCCGGCACGGCACCCATCGCATCGCAGACGACGCCGTCATCGAGCGCGATGCCGGAGTCGCGCAGCCATTCGACGTTCGGGACGACGCCGACCCCGACGACGACGCCGTCGGCTTCGACGATCCGGCCACCGGCAAGCCGCACGCCCTCGACCCTCGTCGCGCCGACGAGGCCTTCGACCGCCGAGCCCATTGCCATTTGCACGCCGTGCGTCTCGTGCAGTCCGTGGCAGATCCGCGCGAGCGGTTCGCCGAGGGCGCGCAGCATCGGCAGCGGGTCGACGTCGATCAGCGTCACGTCGCGATCCGCCGCACGCAGCGTTGCCGCGGCCTCGGAGCCGATGAAGCCGGCGCCGACGATCGCGAACCGGCGGGCGCCTTCACGCACGTGCGCCTGGATCGCGAGTGAGTCGTCGAGCGTGCGCAGCGTGAACACGCCCGGCAGCTCGGCGTACCAGCGCGGCTTGCGCGCGCGTGCGCCCGTCGCGATGACGAGATCGTCGAACGGCAGCCGGCGGTTGTCGTCGAGCGTGACCTCGCGGCGCGCGACATCGAGCGACGTCGCGCGCGCGCCCAGCATCCAGTCGATGCCGAGGCTGTCGGGAACGCGAAGCGCGATCCGCGCGCGATCCCACTCGCCCGACAGGAACTGCTTCGAAAGCGGCGGCCGCTGATAGGGCAAATGCGGCTCGTCGCCGACGAGCGTGATCGAGCCGTCGAAGCCGAGCCTGCGCAGCGATTTCGCCGCCGAGACGCCGGCGAGCGATGCACCGACGATGACGACGGACCGCACGCTCGGAACTCGAAGATCAGTCTTCGATCGTGATCGCCTGCGTCGGGCACAGCCGCGCGGCTTCCTCGACGGCGGCGCGCAGGCTTTCGGGCGGCGCCTCCTGAAGCACGTAGAGGAGGCCGTCCTCGCGCACCTCGAAGACGCTCGGCGCCGCGCGCACGCATTGCGCGTTGCTCATGCACTGGTCGAAATCGACGACGACCTTCATGCGGCCGCTCCGTGCGGCCTCGCGTCCGACGCATAGCGCGCCATTTCGAGCGACGCCGCCGGCAGGCCGAACGGCTGGCTGTGCTCGGCCTTCTCCATCCGCGACAGCACGCGGCGCGCGTGAACGACGCCGATGTCGGAACGGACGTTGATCTCGCGGTAGCGCGAGTTGTCGGGCAGCGCGTCGCTGAACTCGAGCATCTCCTGTTGCCGCGCGAGCGCCCATTCGTCCTGCGCGACGACCTCGGGAAACTCGAACGCCATGCCCTGCGAGAGCGTCATCGACGGATCCGGCGGGAAACGCACGTCGGCGCGCGAGATCATGATCCAGTGCCACTCGAGATGCTGCTCGTCGATCGGCGTGTCGGTGTGGCAGAGGATGTAGCCGCGCTCGCAGTCGGTGCCGAGCTTGCCGGGCGGCGCGAGGCGCAACTGCACGCGGACGAGGCCGGGACCGAGCATGCAGTGCGTGTGGTGGCGATCGACGACGTCCAGGTCGAACCAGCGCTGGTAGTACGGCGGCAGCTTGTAGTTCTGCACGTTGCGCGTCGTCATCACCTTCGGGTTGCCGTCGATCTCGTCGTCGACGATGCCGACGGGGATCATCGAGTTCGCGAGGTCGCCGATGTTGCCGTCGTGCAGCGGGAAGAAGTGCGTGATGTCGAGGAGGTTCTCGATCAGCAGCCGGTAGTTCGCGCGCACGCGGACCGGCGGGTCGGAGATGACCGCCTCGTAGCGCGGGTCGACGAGCTCCGGAATGCGCGGCGGCCTGACGTCGCCGATCTTCGCGGGATCGCCGGGCCACAGCCATACGAGCCCGTCCTGCTCGACCAGCGGATAGGCGTGAAGCTGCGCGACCGGCGAGATCGGAATGTCGCGCTGCGCGGGAATGTCGACGCACTTGCCGGTGCTGTCGTAGCACATGCCGTGATACGCGCAGCGCAGGATGCCCGTATCGAGCAGCTTGCCGTCCCAGAGCGGGAAGCGCTTGTGGCAGCAGCGGCCGTCGAACGCGACGACCTTGCCGTCCTGCGCGCGCCACATGACGATCGGCTGGCCGGTGATGATCTTTTTCTCGAGCCTGTATTTGAAGCTGCGCGAAAGACCGGCGACGTACCAGCTATTGCGAATCATGGGATCCTCCAAATTCTCAACATGCGAACCAGCATTTCATACATTAACCATTTGTCGCATCATCGTCAACCGAGCGTCATGCTCTCTCGAATGCGCAAGGAGCGGTCGATCCGTCAACCGAGATACGCCTGCCGCACGAGGTCCGAGCCCGACAGCTCGTCGGTGGCGCGCGCGAAGCGGACGCGCCCGTGCGAAAGCGCGTAGGCGAAGCTCGCGAACTCGAGCGCGAGCGCCGCGTTCTGCTCGATCAGCAGCACGGAGATGTCGCGCTCGCGGAACGTCGCGATCGCGCCGAAGATGTGCTCGACGATGAGCGGCGCGAGGCCGAGGCTCGGCTCGTCGAGCAGCAGGAGCCGCGGCTCGCCCATCAACGCGCGGCCGATCGCGAGCATCTGCTGCTCGCCGCCGGAAAGCGTGCCTGCCGATTGGCCGAGCCGCGAGGTAAGCGGCGGAAACATCTCGAGCACGCGGTCGATCCGTGCGCGTCCGTTGCCGCGAACGTAGCTTCCGAGCACGAGATTCTCGCGGACGGTGAGACCCGGGAACACCTGGCGACCCTCGGGACAATGGATGATTCCGCGCCGCACGATGTCCGACGCATCGAGCCGCGTGATGTCGACGCCGTCGAACACGATGCGGCCGCGCGACGGCTTCACGATGCCGGAAATCGCCTTCAGCGTTGTCGTCTTGCCGGCGCCGTTCGCCCCGAGCAGCGCGACGATCGCGCGGTCGGGCACTTCGAGCGTGATGCCGCGAAGCGCATGCACGTGCCCGTAGCGCACGTGAATATCGTCGAGCTTCAGCATGACGCAGCGGCGGCGCTGCGCCTGCGTGCCGCGCCGAGGTAGCAGCGGATCACCTCGGGATCGTCGCGCATTGCCGCAGGCGGACCTTCGGCGATCTTGGAGCCGAAGTCCATCACGGTCATCCA
>Ga0134128_10002160_pt1 | contig 24548 bp, 18 predicted proteins | sample KB31754_FD_96462 | JGI IMG/M metagenome (GOLD analysis project Ga0134128, IMG submission 96462) | Terrestrial soil microbial communities with excess Nitrogen fertilizer from Kellogg Biological Station, Michigan, USA - KB3-175-4 | ecosystem: Environmental > Terrestrial > Soil > Unclassified ...
CGGTCGTGGGCCGGCGGCCGTGTCCGCATGGCTCGTCGCTACGCTCCTCGCCCCGCGGACACGGCGAGTGGTAGTAGAACGTCTATTGGTATTTTTGAACATACAAGGCGCAAGCGACGTGGGCGGCGGAAGCGGTGAGTAATCGCAACATATACTTCTACGTGAGCAGCGCTCGTCTCCTCGAAAACTATCCTTCACAACTCCAAACGTCCGATAACAATCCCATGACCTGCTTCACCTGCGCGCGCAGCACAATCTGGCGTGACCTTTCCCGAGCAGCCGCGAAAGCAGCTTCGGCGAAGTTCCGGCAGATCCGTCTTGCGCCAACCAGTGCGCTCTGGGCTCAGCGCGCAGAGGTTTGCGAGCGATGCCCGCTCCGATTTGTTCGCCAGGGAAAATCCTACTGCGGCCGGCCATTCCTCTCGCGCATCGAGCGCGATCCATCCGCCGAAGGCTGCGGCTGTCCCACTCACGACAAGGCCAAAGATCCCTCGGAACATTGCCCGCTGACGCCAGCCAATTGCCCTGCATCGCACGCAGGCGCGGCGGGATGCGATTGTAAATGGTGTGCGCTCGCGGGGGCAACGACATCTCGTTGAAGCTTACATTACGCGTGGAATCGTATTCTGGAGGGCGGCAGTCCCCTGCCGCCGCGAATTTCTGAGAACCGTGACCTCACTCCGTTCGCGGCGTCGCAGGAGCGACGCCCTCCAATTTGCCACTTAGGGTACCTGCAAAAATAGCGGCTGGCGCTCATCTCAAGCTTCATCAGACGCGTTCTCCGGCTCGACGACTCTCCGTCGCTGCAGCTCCCGGGAAACGGTCCAGCACAGCAGACCCCAGACCAACCCGATCGTCCAGCCTGCCAGGACATCCGTTGGATAATGGGCTCCCAAATAAACCCGGCTCAGCCCCACCAGCGTTGTCAGCGCCAGCGCGATGCACAGGAAGTAGAACTTGAGAACGCGCGACTTGCTGGCCCGCGCCAGAAGCACGCCAAGCGTCAGATAAACGGCCGCGGATAGCGCGGAATGTCCACTGGGAAAGCTTCGCGTGAAGACGAGCGTGCCTGCTTGGCGCAGCGCCGGCCGGGGGCGATCGATCCAATGCTTGAGGCCTGTGGTGAGAAAAAGCCCGCCGAGGGTTGCTGCAATCACCAAGATTGCCATCCCCTTTTTTCCGCTCAGCAGCAGATATCCCGCGACCGCGGCCACGCCTAGCGATAGCACGGTGAACCCGCCCAGCGCGGTCAGATCTCGCCCGCCTTCCTGGAGCCATTTGGGGCCTGGATGCGTGACGCACCAGGTATTGATGCGATCGTCGAATTTCTGAGTATGTCCTTCGCGAACGCTGTCGGTGAGAGAGATCAAACCCCAGATGCCGACGACGATGACCAGCGCTGCCGTCAGGAACCATCCGCCTCGGCTGCCCAGCCATTTGATGGGGACCGCGATCGGACGAGGCAAAGGCACGATCAGCCTTTCATCGCTTCCACGCCGCCCATGATTTCCGAAAGCTCGGTGGTGATCTGGCTCTGGCGGGCGCGGTTGTATTGCATCGTCAGGCTCTTGACCATCTTGTCGGCGTTATCGGTGGCGCTCTTCATCGCCACCATGCGAGCCACATGCTCGCTGGTTGTCGCGTCGAGATAAGCCTGGAACAAAGCCGACCGCACGGTGAGCGGCAGCAGCTCATCGAGCAGCGCCTTGGGATCGGGCGAGAATTCGTAGATGGCGTAATAACCTTTGCGCTGCGTCTCTTTTCTAGTTTCACCTTCGACGCCCGCCAGTGGCAGCAGCGTCATGACTTCCGGCTTCTGCGTGCTGGCACTGACGAAGTTCATGTAGGCCACATGGACCGAATCGACCTTGCCGTCGATGAATTCGTCCATGAAACGATTGGCCAGCGGCTCAACCTGCGCGAAGCGAGGCTCATCGGAAACCTCCACGCGCTGCACGATCGGCCGCTTCTGATATTGGAAAAAGCTCGCGCCTTTGCGGCCCGTGATGTAAAGCTCAATCTTGTTGCCCGCCGCTTCCTGCTGGCGGATGAAGGCCGCCGCCGTGCGCAGGACGCTGCCGTTATAAGCGCCGGCGAGGCCGCGGTTGCTCGTGATGACCAGCAGCGCGACTTTGCGCGTGCGCGTTTCATCAGTCGGCCGGCGAAGCAGCGGATGCTCGACATTGCCCACCGAGGCTGCCAATTCGCGGACCAGTTCCCGCACCTTTTGCGTGTAGGGCTTGGTTCCGGTCGCGCGCTTGAGCGAACGCTGGAAACGAGCCGTCGCGATCATCTGCATCGTCTTGGTGATCTTGCGGATGTTTCGCACCGCCTTGCGGCGTTTGACGATTGCACGGGCCTTTGCCATAGCGATTTAAGAAGCAAAAACGAGATACCGCCCGCGGTTCCTACGCGAGTCGCGAAGATCATAGCGATCATCCCCACCCCAGCAAGAGCGGGAGACGAGCCAAGGCGCTTGCATGCAACGCCGTGCAACCAAATGCAACATTTTTTGCAACATCGGGGATGTTGCACCTCCTAAAGAGCTTCGCACTTTCAACAAGCGGTCGGGGTTGCTGTGTCGTCTGGCCTCATGCCCCAAAATGTCTCAAAATGTCGCGCGCGGCGAGGTTTTGGGGGATATTTAGACAAAGATTTGTGCATAAGTAATTGATGTATATAGGCTTGAGAATAACGAACGCGATGTCACACGTGTGACGTGACATTTGGTGACATTGGTCTTTCGACGCGGAAGTCGCTTTCAAACGTCCAAGGCTCCCTTGTCAAGCATTCGCGCATTTGAGAAGTCATCTTGGAGAAGTCCAACGCCGTTTGACCACGATTTATTTCATGTGTCAAGCGATATTTTAAAAATCCTTTTTCACCACGGAGGCACGGAAGCACGGAGGCGCGGCTTTGCTGTGAGGGGGGGTCGAGGCGAGGAAATGCTAAGTTTTAGCCACAGATAAACACAGATTCACACAGATAAAATGCGCTGGAGACAAGGCACTCTGCGGTTCCCCCATTTACTTAAGCTCACCTCTTATCTGTGTTCATCTGTGGTTCATATAAATTCTCTGCGTCTTTGCGGTCGCATTTTTGCCCGAGCGATATTCCATAGCAGCAAGTCGCCTACCATCATTCGCACTAAATCTCCTGCCAAAAGGAATCCGGCTTTGCTCGAAACGGTTTCGTACATCCTCGCCAATGGTCTAGAATCGCTTGTCGAGCGCTATGCCATCAAGGCGGCGTGGGGCAGGCGGTCTGGGAATCTGGTTTGCCTGAAATACAGCCAGATCAACAGCCCGATGCATGAGCCGATCGTGCGCGAGTGCCGGGGGCTCGTGCTGGACGAGGCGGATGGCTACCGCATCGTCTGCCGATCGTTCGACAAGTTTTTCAATTTCGGCGAGCCTAATGCCGCTGCTATCGACTGGGCGACGGCCAAGGTCTTCGAAAAGCTCGACGGCTCGCTTTGCTCGCTCTATTGCTATCGCGATGAGTGGCAGGTCGCCACCACCGGCACGCCAGACGGCGCGGGGCAGTTGAACGATACGGATACGACCTTTGCGGCGCTGTTCTGGAAGACCTTCAAAGAACTCGGATACCGACTTCCCGCCGATTCCGGTCCGCGCGCTAATCGGATCGTCTACATGTTCGAGTTGATGACGCCTCTCAATCGCATTGTCGTGCGACATGCTCGCCCGCGCCTTGCGCTAATTGGCGTGCGCGATCTGGACCTCGGCGAACTGGAGCCGGAGCCTTTGGCGCAGGCGATGGGCTGGGAAGTCGCGCAAAGCTTTCCTTTGCGCTGCCTGGAAGATTGTCTGTCGGTCTGCAATCAATTGGACCCCATGCAGGCGGAAGGCTACGTCGTCTGCGACTCGGCCTTCAGGCGCGTGAAGATTAAATCGCCGCGGTATGTGGCGCTGGCGCATCTGAAGGAAGTCATGAGCGGCCGTCGGCTGCTGGAAATCGCGCGAGGCAATGAATCGGGTGAATTTCTGACCTATTTCCCGGAGTTTGCGGATGCGTTCAATCGAGTGAATCAGGAATTTGTTTCGCTCTGCGACGAACTGGAAGCCGCGTTTGTATCCATCAAGCACATTACCGATCAGAAGGCATTCGCCCTCGAAGCCGGCAAAACGCGCTGCTCCGCGCCACTGTTTTCGCTTCGCAAGGGAAATTGCCGAACGGTCCGGGAATTTTTCGCCAAGGTGAATCTGGCGGCGCTGGAGCGCGTGCTGCGGGTGGATTTGGATTCGCTGGTGGCCGGGCAGGAAATCGAAAGCTGATGGGTGAGCGTTTAATCCGACTTTGATCCTATGGGCATCCAACTAAAGCAGGTCATTCCCTGGGGGCGCTCCTTCGACGAATACTGGCGAATGTTCGATCTTTCATCCGCGGATCTTTCGGGCCGAATCCTCGGCTGCGGCGATGGGCCAGCCAGTTTCAATGCCGAGGCAACCCGGCGCGGCATCCGCGTCACCTCGTGCGATCCGATTTATTCATTCGCGAAGGAAGAGATTCAACAGCGCGTCGTCGCGTGTCATGACGACATGGTCGCGCAGGTTCGCCAGCAGCAGGATGGCTTCGTCTGGACCGATTTTCGCAGTCCGCAAGATTTGGGCAGACATCGGCTGGAAGTGATGCAGCGCTTCCTGGCCGATTACCAAGCGGGCAATGCCCAGGGCCGATATGTCATCGCGTCACTCCCGGCCCTCCCCTTCGCAGCAGACGAATTCGATCTGGCGCTGGTGTCGCATTTTCTCCTGCTCTACTCGGGGCACCTTGATCTGGAGTTCCATTGGTCATCGATCGTCGAACTGCTCCGCGTTGCAAAAGAAGCTCGCATTTTTCCATTGCTGACATTGGCTCGAATTCGATCGCCGCACCTTGAGCCGCTGATGGATCGGCTGAAGGCCGGTGGATACCGAGCGGAAATTCGCCGCGTGCCGTATGAATTTCAGCGAGGGGGAAATGAGATGCTGGTGGTTCGTAAAGCCGACTGAGTCGGTTTGGATCCATTCGAATTCTGCAACCCGCGCGCGGGATATTTAGCATCAATCGCGGCGGCCACGGTGCACTGATTAACCTGCCAAAGATGGATGAATTGAGCGCTTAGGCGCGAAGCCGGCAAACAGGGCATTTTTATACAATGGTCTCCATGAAAGCTCACGCTCTTCCTCTCACCCGTCGCAACTTTCTCAAGGCTGCCGGCGCTGGCGCGACTTCTCTGACAATCGCACCTTTGACTGGTCTTGCAGCGGATGCATCCGTCGGAAAACGACCGAATGTTGTGCTCTTCGTCGCCGACGATCAGCGGAATGACACGATTGGGGCCTGGGGGAACGACCATATTCACACGCCGAATCTGGATCGGCTGGCTCGGGCCGGCTTTTCGTTCACGGCGGCGAGGTGCATGGGGGCGCAGACGGGAGCGGTGTGTGTACCGGCCCGCGCGATGTTGAATACCGGAAGGTCGCTGTTCCGGGTGCCGAAGAATATGGCGAGGTTTACCACCATCGGGCAGGCGCTGGGCGCGGCGGGGTATGAGACGTTTCACGCCGGTAAATGGCACAATGGAACCCCGGCTTTCGTGCGCTCCTATTCGGCCGGCGGGAACATCTTTTTCGGCGGGATGAATGCGAATCAATACAAAGTACGGATTCATGATTTCAACCCGGCGGGCAAGTACCCTGCCGACTCGATTCGCATCGGGGACAAATTCTCTAGCGAATTATTTGCGGATGCGGCGGTCGATTTCATCACCCGACAAAAAGGCGCGAGCAAGCCGTTCTATTGTTATTTGGCCTTCACTTCGCCACACGATCCGCGGACTCCGCCGCCGCCCTATTCGACGATGTACGATCCGGCACAGATGCCGCTGCCGAAGAACTGGCTGCCGGAACATCCCTTTGATAATGGCGAGCTGGGTGGCCGCGATGAGCGGCTCGCACCCTTCCCTCGCACGAAGCCGGATACGAAAAAGCAGTTTTGCGACTATTACGGCATGATCAGCAGCCAGGACGAACAGGTGGGCCGCGTGTTGGCCGCGCTGGAATCGGCCGGGCAGATGTCCAACACGCTGATCATCTACACCGGCGATCATGGCCTTTCGATCGGCAGCCATGGTCTGTTTGGGAAGCAGAGCGTGTATGAAGAGGCGCAGCATGTGCCACTGATCTTCAGTGGGTTGGGCGTTCCCGGTGGAAAGTCGTCTGCCGCCATCGCGTATGGCTTCGATATTTTTCCGACGATTTTCAGCTTGATTGGACTGACGCCGCCGAAGAGTGTCGAAGGCAGCAGTCTGGCAGGAATCATTTCAGGGAAAGCGCAGAAAGTTCGAGATACATTCTTCGGCGCGTACATTCATCCGGTGCGAGGCGAGCATCCCTACACGCAACATTCGGCATGCGACGGTCAGTGGAAGCTGATTCGATATGACGTCAAAGGGACGACGACGCTGCAACTTTTCGATCTGGGGAACGACCCGACTGAGTCGCGCGATTTGGCGCAGGATGCGGTCGCAAGCAAGCAGATTCCTCGTTTACGGGAATTGCTGGACCATTCGCAGAAGACGCTCGACGAACCGCGGGAACTGATCATTGAGGGATAGGATCAGCAGGATCAGATCGCGATTCCGTCCGCGAGGGCGCAAGCGACGTTCCGGCTACGTCGGCGTTACGTAGAGACTTTAGTGGATCGAACCGCTCGCGCGAGCTCGGCTGCGCCTCAGAGTAAGTCCAGCGACGCCTATGAAGACCAGGCTGAAAGTTCCGGGCTCGGGTGTTGCAAGGTCCCAGCCAATGACGTCCATCAAAGTCATATCGCCCGGCGACTCGCTCAGTTGCTTTCCCGACGTGAGGAACGCGTTGTAAGGATCGAGCGTAAGGCCGGCCCAATCGCTCAAATCGCCGCCGCCGGTTCCGTTGTATGTATTGATATTCGTGATGCCGCTGTCGATCGAAAAATAGGCGCCATTGGCGGGAGTCGTATCCAGCGAGGCGGGCGAGGAATACCGAAACAGGTCGATTGGCGAAAAACGGCCGGAGGAAGCGCCGTTCTGTCCCAGGCCGTATCGCCCCATGACTTCACTGATCTCATGCCCAGCCAGTCCGATGAAATCGTACTTACCTGACACGGCACGGTTGTTTGGATCGAAGGTGAACGAAGCGTTGCTGTCGAAGCCGACATATCCATCGAGTCCGGTTTGGTTGCCACCCAAAAGGCCCAGCGCTTTGGCTTCCGCATTCGACATGACGAAATTGGTTCCGCCGACGGGATAGGATACGGGCAAATTCGCAACTGCAAGTGCATCGGAAGCAGTCTTGGCATCGCCAATGAGCGCGGTCTTCATTTGGCCATATGAATAAAATCCCTGCTGGAAAGTCTCGCTCTGACCGAGATCGCCGGGAGCCAGGCTCCCACCATTGATCTGCCCCCACCCGACCTGAACGTTGATAGTGACCGGGTCGCTGAACGCGCTTTGGTAAAAATTGGTAGCGTAGTTGAAGGCGGTAAAAAAATCGGCCGGTGCGCCAACCGTGCTGGAATCGTACGTGATGTTGAAGACTAAGGCGTGGGCTGACTGCGGCATGCCCAGCAGCGCCACGACGAAATACAGCAGGAAAGCGCCCGCCGTCACGCACCGACCGCGGGGCGTACGAAGTCCCGTCATATTTGTCTCCCAATCTCCCAAAAACCCGATGGCTTGTAAATTTCGCCCGCGTTCTAATACGAAGTGAACGAGTGAAAGTGTAGCAAACTCAACGGTCGGCAGCAATCTTTTTTAATTTGGGCAGTGCGCGAATTTGGGTTCGGGAACTGCAAAAAGTCACCCCGTTCGCGATCCCGCCTGCAACAGAAGCACAAGCGATTTTCCAATTTTCACTGCGGCACAAGTGGATTAGTGCGAGAGGAGCTTGTAAGAAGTGGATGCCCCAATATGCCGAGGCGGTCGGGGCGTCGCTTGCGGCTTCGCGCCTGCAAAACCGAGCAGGTTCCCTGAATTACGCCGACATCGCCCTTCGCGTCGAATTCAGCAAGAATTGCTCTGCTGCGTCGGCGCTTAAGGGCTTTGCAAAGACAAATCCCTGGCCCAGGTCGCAATCGAGCGTCTGCAGGAACGCGACCTGATCGAGCTGCTCGAGTCCTTCAGCAACCACCGTCATCCCAAGATTATGAGCCAGATGCACAATCGCCTGGATGACTGCGGCGGTGTCCCGGCGCTTCTGGAGCTCTTCGATGAAAGAGCGGTCAATTTTCAGCACGTCGATGGGGAACTTGTGCAGGCAGCTTAGCGATGAGTAGCCGGTGCCAAAATCGTCCATCGCCAGACGCACGCCGGTTGCTTTCAAAGCGTTCATCGTCAGCGCGGCGGTTTCGCCGTCGGCCATCATGACGCTTTCGGTGATCTCCAGCTTCAGCATGGCAGGCGGCACGCCGGTCTCTTTGAGCACGCGCTTCAGATGCTGCACGAGATCAGGGCTGCAAAGCTGGCGGCGCGAGACGTTGATCGCCACCCAGACCGGATGCTCCGGCATGCGGCGGCGCCAGTCTGCAAGCTGCCGGCAGGCTTCTTCCATCACCCACTCGCCGATGGGCAGAATCAGATCAGTATCTTCCGCCACAGGAATGAAATCGCCGGGGCTCACGAGCTGGCCATTGAGCTTCCAACGCACGAGGGCCTCGAAGCCTTCAATCTTTCGAGTATCCAGCGAGACGATCGGCTGGAAATAAAGCAGCAACTCATCGCGCTCAATTGCCCGGCGGAGATCACTCTCCAGCTTCAGGCGAGCCATCGCGGCGGCGTGAAGCGTGGTATCGAAAATTACGTAACGGCCGCGCCCCATCCCCTTGGCGCGGTACATCGCGGTGTCCGCATCGCGCAGCAGCTCGCGGGCGCTGGTTGCAGGGCAGTTGGATTCGGATCCGCCGCAGATGACGATGCCGATGCTGGCCGTGACCTGAAGCTCATGACCGTCGCATTGGATTGGATCGCTGATCTGGTTGAGGATGCGCTCGGCCACACGTACCGGATCGCCGACGGTCTGAAGATCCTGAAGCAGGATCGTGAACTCATCGCCACCGAGACGGGCCAGTGCGCCGGGGGCGGCTTCTGCGCTGGCAAGATTAATTTCATGCGCCAGTCGGGCTACGCTGTCGGTCCCGCGCAGTGAGCGTTGCAGCCGATTAGAAATCTCGCGCAAGACTTCATCGCCCGCCGAGTGACCCAGGCTGTCGTTGATCAACTTGAAACGGTCCAGGTCCATGAACAGCAGAGCGAATCGGAAATCGGGATCGCGCTGGGCGCGGGAGATGCAGCGATCGATTCGATCGGCCAGCAGGACGCGATTGGGCAGGCCGGTGAGCGCATCGTGCAGCGATTCATGACGAAGCTGCTCCTCGGCACGTTTGCGGGCGGTGATGTCTTCGTGGGTAATGACCACGCGCCGCGGCCCCTCGCCGACGAATTTAGTGACGCGGATCAGATACCAGCTCGATTCCTCGCCGCAGCGCCATTCGCATTCCTGGGCATATTCATTGCGCTGGCCCGAGAGGACGAGGCGAATTCCCTCCGCCACCTCGCGGGCGTCGGGCGCGCCCTCTTTGGGCATTGAATCGCAGAACGCAAGGTGATTGCCACCGATGCGGAAGCCATCGACTGAAGGGAGATGCGAGAGGGCAAATTGTTTCCAGGCGCGGTTGGCCGAGAGGATGACGCCGCGCTCATCGACGATCGCGAGGCGAGCGCCAAGCGCATCGAGCGTATTGCGGGCGAAGCGCTCGGCTTCTCGGATTTCCTGCTCGACCTGCATTTGCTCGGTGATGTCGATGGCGATGCCGCCGAGCATCGTGCGGCCATGGGAGTCGGGGACTGGGAACTTGACCACCATCCAGTCGCGCTTGCCATCGGGATGCGGAAGCGATTCCACCAGGCAGCTGGGAACTCCCGATTCAATCACCTGTCGATCGACGCAGCGCAGGCGTTCGACGACTTCGGCGGGCCAGAAGAAGGTGTCGTTCTGGCCGATGCACTGCTCGCGCGGCTTCTGAAAGACTTCCGCATGCCGACGGTTCAAATAGATGTAACGCCCCTGCTCGTCCTTGATGAAGGCGACCGTCGGGCTGTTGTCCATGAAGGCGCGGAAACGATCTTCACTTTCGCGAAGAGCGCGCTCGGCGCGACGAAGCTCGAGGCGGGCGATGATTTGCGTGGCAAGCGATTGGAGATTGCGAAGCTGATCCTGCGATAGCCGACGCGGCTGATGATCGGTCACGGCAAGCATGCCGATCCATTGCCCTCCGGGCGCAAGCAGCGGCGCGCTGGCAAAAAAGCGGATGGATGCGGGGCCGGTGACGAGTGGATCGTCGCTGAAGCGGGTGTCGGACTTGCAATCTTCAACGACCAGCGGTTGCGTATGAAGCTGCGGATCGCAAAATCGGCTCTGGTAAGAAGGGCCATCGAAGTCGAAGCTGGCGCGGGCCTTGATGAAGCAGCGCTGCTGATCGACAAAACAAATCAACGCGCCGCTGGCATGGCAGACTTCAGCAGCCATGGCGGCGATGTCATCGAAAACTCCTTCTGCCGGAGTATCGAGAATCGCGTAAGCCTGCAGCGCCCGGATACGGGCGGCATCGTCGGTCGCGATCCAAGGCGAAGACATCGTGAAAACTCCCTGCTCCCGCGCGAGCCATTTACATCCGCGCCCGAGAATAGGCGCATGGGCGGCCATCCATTTTGCCGCCGATCCATATGAGGTATCGGCATTCAATGCAGGGAGTTTGGGCCGATTCTGCGGCAAATCCCGTTGAATCGGGCCGAATTGAGTGGGCGGGTCCAATAAGGATGCGGATTTAGCGCGTTCCGATTTAATAAGTAGTGGCGATTACATCATTCCCAATGTAAGCAGCGCCGTTTCCGACATGCGATCGCGGCTCCAGGGCGGTTCCCAGACCAGCTCAACGTCGGCGCTGGCCACTTCCGCAATGGCTTCGACTTTCTTCTCGACTTCGCCAGGCAGCGAGCCGGCCACGGGGCAGGCCGGCGCGGTGAGCGTCATTTTGATGTGAACCTTGCGATCAGGGTCGACCTGGATTTCGTAGATGAGGCCAAGCTCGTAGATGTTGACGGGGATTTCGGGATCATAAATTTCGTGAAGGGCTTCAATGACTTTGCCTTCAATGAGCTTGCGGGCCATTTCATCGGCGGGTGCCGAGGGCGATAAGCCGGCAGCGTCGGACGAAGGAGCTTGCGCGCTGACTTCGCCAGTCGTTTCAGCTGCAGCATCGGCGGCCTTGCTGCGTGGAATCACCGGCAGGCTTTGGACGGAATGAGGATAGCGATACTCTTCGTCTGACATCGTTCGTCTTGTTAATCCCTATGCGGATGCTGCGACCATCGCGCCGGCACTGCTCCGAATTCGCTTGATCATACCGGCCAATCCGTTGCGTCGCTGCGAGCTGATGAACTGATCGAGCCCAATGCGCTGGAAGAAGTTTTCGATATCAAAATCGAGAACGGCTGAGGCTTTCTGACCGCTATAAATTCGCTGGAGGACCGCGATCAATCCTCTCACGATAAAGGCATCGGAGGACCCAAGGAATTCAAAGACGTCCACCGTTCCGGGGCGAATGCGGGGAAAAATATGAACGATGCTCATGCAGCCATGAACGCGCGTACTTTCGTTTTTGATCGCGTCGGGCATCGGCAAAAGTTTCTCGCCCATCTCTTCAATGTAGGTGTTGATCGCGTCACGCCCGCCGAGGGCATCAGAAACATCCTGCAACTCCTCGGCCAGTTGGTCGGCCGCGGCGGTGGGAGAATCAGCAACCGCTTCGGGGAACTTCAGCGTGGACATTGCAGGCGAAGCCGCCGGTACGGAATGTCGTTTGGCGCTTCGCTCCTGGATCGTCAATTTCACCGCCGCAACCAGCGCGTCCACATCCTCTTTGGTGTTGTACATTGCCAGCGATGCCCGCGCGGTGGAGGTGATGCCCATTCGATCCATCACCGGCTGGCAGCAATGGTGGCCGGTGCGGACGGCGACGCCTTCGCGATCGAGACGATTGCCAATATCCAATGACGAGATCGGCGGATCATCGATGACAAACGAGAGAACGCAGCCCTTCTGCTTTGCTGTGCCGATGATTCGCACGCCCGGCACGTCGCCAAGCTGCTGGGTGGCGTAAGCCAGCAGCGATTCTTCGTGGGGCACGATATTCTCAAAGCCAACCGACTGCACATAGTCGATCGCGGCAGCAAGCCCGATCGCGCCGGCAATATGCGGCGTGCCCGCTTCGAATTTATTGGGGAGCGGGGCGTAGGTCGTCTTCTCGAAGGTGACCGATTCGATCATGTCCCCGCCACCCTGGTAAGGCGGCATCGCATCGAGCAGTTCGCGCCGGCCCCAAAGCACGCCGATGCCGGTTGGACCGTAGAGCTTGTGGCCGGAAAAGGCGTAGAAATCGCAATCGATCTGGCGCACGTCGGTGGGATGATGGGCGACCCATTGGGCCCCATCGATCAGCACCTTCGCGCCGACCTCGTGAGCCATTCGTGCGATCGTTCGCACATCATTAATGGTGCCCAAAGAGTTGGAAGCATGAACGACCGAGACAAAGCAGGTCGGCTGCTTCAGGAGCTTGGCATATTCGTCGAGTAAAAGCTCCCCGGCATCGTTCATCGGAATCACGCGGAGCACCGCGCCGGTCGCCTGGGCAATGATCTGCCAGGGAACGATGTTCGAATGATGCTCCATCGCCGAGACGATGATCTGCTGCCCGGGTTTGAAATTGGCCCGGCCAAGGCTGGATGCGACAAGGTTGATCGCCTCGGTCGTCCCCCGTGTAAAGATCACCTCTGCCGGCTCCGGCACATTGATAAATGCTGCAACGGTGCGGCGCGCTTCTTCATAGGCCAGCGTCGCGGCCTGGCTCAAAAGATAGACGCCACGATGAATGTTGGCGTTCTCCGATTCGTAGTATTTCGCCAGCCGATCGAGAACGACTTGGGGTTTCTGAGTTGTCGCGCCGTTGTCGAGATAAACCAGCGGCTTGCCATGGGCGGACGTATGCAGAATCGGGAAATCGCGCCGGATGCGCCGAACATCAAATCCGGGAAGCTTGGCGGGGATTGTGGAGCTGACCGATGCCATGGTCACACATGCCGATCATCCGATTCACAACTGTTTCACCGCTTCATCATGCGAAGCCAGATCGTTGATGCGCAGGTCCAGGGGCAGGCCGTGCTGAAGCGCCATGTATTCTTCTAGGCGTCGGCGGACCCGTTCGACCTTAATCCGGCGCGTGATGTCCGCGGCAAAGGCGTAGGTCATCAGGTGGCGCGCTGCTTCGAGGCCGACACCGCGCTGGCGGAGGTAGAAGACCTGCTCTTCATCGACCGGGCCACTCGATGAGCCGTGCGTGCATTTGACGTCGTCGGCATAGATTTCCAGTGCCGGCATCGAGTTCATCACTGCATCATCCGACAGCAGCAGTGCTTTGCTGGTCTGCTTTGAATCGGTCTTTTGGGCGCCGCTGCGCACGAGGATTTTGCCCTTGAAAACGCCACTGGCTTTGCCGTCCAGCACATGCTTGTAAAGCTCGTGGCTGGGGCAATTGGGCTCGGCATGGTCGAGCATCGTGTGATTGTCGCAGTGCTGCTCGCCGCCGATGAAGACCAGGCCGTTGAGCGTCGCATCAGCATGCTGGCCCGCCATCACTGCATTCAGATCATTGCGCGAGAGCTTGGCGCCAAGGGAAGCGGCATGCGAGACGTATCGCGCATCCGCGCCCAATCGAATTTGAGTCGTCGAAACGTGAAACGCTTCGCCGCTCTCCTGCTGAAGCTTGCAATGATCGAGCTGCGCGCGATCTTCGAGGCTGATTTCGGTCACCGCGTTCGTAAAATAAAGCCCCCGGCCTCCGACGTAGCTTTCCACGACGGTTCCCGATGCGCCCTCTTCCAGCATGATCAGCACGCGCGGATGCGAAACCGCCGGCTCGCGCGAAGTCGTCGAAATAAACAGCAGATGAATCGGCTGATCGACTTCAACATTTCGCGGAATATGAATGACCGCCCCATCGCGAATGAAACCGGTGTTCAACGCCACAAATGGATTGGCTTCGACATCTGCCAATCGGCCAAGTGCCCCCTCGAGCTGCGCGCTTCGCGATTCGAGCGCATCCGGCAAATGTCCGGCGAACACTCCTCGCGATAAGCGGCCCAGTTTCGAAAGCTGCTGGACGAAATGGCCGTTCACGAAAACCAGTTCGCTGGCCGCGTCATCGCCAAAAGTGTAGCGATCGAGCAGGTCGGTCCCCTGCCCGTCGTAGCGCGCCAGCTTGAAAGGCATCCGCGCAATCGGCGCGACATTGGTGTAGCGCCATCGCTCTTCGCGGGTTGATGGGAATCCCACCTGCTCAAAGCGTTCGATGCCGCTGCGGCGGAGTGAATCAAGCCACGCCGGCGCATGGCCCGCCGACTGATCGAACTGGCTGAAGTTCGAGAGGTGGGTGTTCTTATCAGCCAACTGCGTCATGACCTGACCTTTCATCACCTGCCTGCGAAACTATCTGCGATCTAAAGCCTATCCAACCTGCCGGGCCTGTCGATCGACCCAATCGTAGCCTTGCGTGTCCACCTTGGCAGCCAGCGCTTTGTCGCCGGTCATGAGGATTTTGCCATCCAGCATGATGTGGACGATGTCGGGGACGATGTACTGAAGAAGCCGCTCGTAGTGCGTCACGACCAGAATCGCGTTGTCGTCGCGCCGCAGAGACGCAGCGCCCTCTGCGACGGTTTTGAGCGCATCGACGTCGAGCCCTGAATCGGTTTCGTCCATCAGCGCCAGCGTCGGGTTCATCACCGCCATCTGGAAGATTTCGTTGCGCTTCTTTTCGCCGCCGGAGAATCCTTCGTTGATGGCGCGGTTCATGAAGCTGGGGTCCATGTGGAGCAGCTTCATCTTGTCCTTCACCAGGTTGATGAAATCTTTTGTCTGGAGGTCCGGTTCGCCGCGATGCTTTCGGACTGCATTGACGGCCGCCTTGAGGAAGTAACTAGTGCTGACGCCGGGGATTTCGACCGGATATTGGAAGGCCAGGAAGATTCCCTCGCGCGCGCGTTCCTCGGCCGACAGTTCGAGCAGATCTTGTCCCCTATACCGCACGCTGCCGCCCGTGACTTCATACGCTTCGCGACCGGCAAGCACCTGGGCGAGCGTGCTCTTGCCGGAGCCGTTCTTGCCCATGATGGCGTGAACTTCCCCGGCGTTGATCGTCAGATTCACGCCTTTAAGGATTTCCCGACCACCCGGCGCGGCCACACGAGCGAAAAGGTCTTTGATTTCAAGTAATGGCTGAATTGTCATCGCTATCCCACAGATCCTTCCAGACTCACCCCCAGCAACTTCCGCGCTTCCGCGGCAAATTCCATGGGAAGCTCGTTGAACACTTCCTTGCAGAAGCCGTTGACGATCATGCTGACGGCATCTTCCAGGGAAATGCCGCGCGTCTTGCAATAGAAAAGCTGGTCTTCGCCAATCTTGCTGGTCGAGGCTTCATGCTCGGCGCGACTGCTGGTGTTGCGCACTTCGATATAGGGCACCGTATGCGCGCCACACTTGTCGCCCAGCAGCAGCGAATCACACTGTGTGTAATTGCGGCTGTTGGTTGCACCTTTGAGAATCTTCACCAGGCCGCGATACGTGTTCTGGCCGCGGCCGGCGGAAATTCCCTTGGAGACAATCGTGCTCCGCGTGTTCTTCCCGATGTGGAACATCTTGGTGCCGGTGTCGGCCTGCTGGAAATTGTTGGTCAGGGCGACCGAATAGAATTCGCCGATGGAATTATCGCCCTGAAGAATGCAGCTTGGATATTTCCAGGTGATGGCGGAGCCGGTCTCGACCTGCGTCCAGGAAATCTTGGCGTTTTTCCCGCGGCAGGCGCCGCGCTTGGTGACGAAATTGTAGATTCCGCCTTTGCCTTCCTTGTCGCCGGGATACCAGTTCTGGACGGTCGAATATTTGATGGTGGCATTGTCGAGCGCGACCAGTTCTACCACTGCCGCATGCAACTGATTCTCATCGCGCTGTGGCGCGGTGCAGCCTTCGAGGTAGCTGACGTAGGCTCCCTCATCGGCAATGATCAGCGTTCGCTCAAACTGGCCCGTATTTTTTGCATTGATGCGGAAATAGGTGCTCAGTTCCATCGGGCAGCGCACGCCCTTTGGGATGTAGACAAACGAGCCATCGGTGAAGACTGCGGAATTGAGTGTCGCAAAAAAGTTGTCGCTATAAGGGACAACCGATCCCATGTATTTGCGGACCAGATCCGGATGCTCGCGAACCGCTTCCCCGAACGAGCAGAAGATGATGCCCATCGAGGCGAGCTTGTCTTTGAAAGTCGTCGCAACCGAAACGCTGTCGAAGACCGCATCCACCGCGACGCCCGCGAGCGCCGCCCGCTCATGCATCGGCACGCCGAGCTTTTCGTAAGTCTTCAGAAGCTCAGGGTCGACTTCGTCCATGCTCTTCTTTGGAGCTTTGGGAGCCGAGTAATAAATGGTGCTTTGATAGTCGATCGGCGGATAGTGGACCATCGCCCACTTGGGCTCTTCCATGGTCAGCCAGTGACGGTACGCCTCCAGTCGCCAGTCCAGCATCCATTGTGGCTCGCCCTTCTTGTGGGAAATAAAGCGGACGATCTCTTCACTGAGGCCCGGCGGAGCCGACTCGGCGTCGATATCGGTAACAAACCCCCACTTGTATTCGCGGTTGGCGAGGGTTTCGATTTCGCTGGTTTGGGTCGGCATGACATCACACAAATAATTAAGCCGGGCATGGCGGACCGCATCAAAGAGCGCGCGAAACCGCGCATCGGCGAGTGCGATCCTCCATGCCCGCGTCAATATTCACAAAGAACAGCTCTGGAACGACGCCAGTCGCTCCAAATCGGCTCTTAAGCCGAGAAGGAGCTGCCGCACCCGCAGGTGTGGGTGGCGTTGGGATTCTTGAAGACGAATCCGCGGCCCATGACCTCGTCCTTGAAGTCAATTTCGGTGCCTTCGAGATACAGCAGGCTCTTTTGATCGATGAGGATCTTGACGCCATTGCTGTCCATTTCCTCGTCGGCGTCGGTCCTGGCTTCCTCAGTGAGATCCAGCATATAGCTGAAACCACTGCATCCGCCGCCCTTTACGCCAACACGGAGGCGCGTTTCCGCTTCAGGAAGATTCTGTTCGGTGATGATCTTCTTGATCTCGCGGGCTGCCGTTTCGGTCAAAGTAATGCCCATTTGCTTTAGTCTCCTAAATGAAACCCAGTCTCAATAATATAGGGAGCCGCACCTATCATATCAACTTGTAAGCCCGGGCGCAGCGACTGATTTTAATCAGGGAATGCCTATTGGTCCTGATCTTCCCCACTTCCAAGCATCTTTTCGGCGATGGCGGGCGGGATATAGCCGGTTGGGAAAAGGATAGTCAATTGTTTGTCCCAAGCCATGATGATCCGACCGGCAGGATCCAGCCAGATGCGATGGGGATGGTCCATCGAGGGAATTTTGTGGGTAAAGGTGGCCTCGAGCTTGAAAGGCTCGAGACCGGAAGGTGTTCGTGCAATGCGCAGCACTCGACCGGCCTGATTGAAGAGGAAGAGCTTGCCATCGTTCGCGCGAATGAGTGTGGCCGGCCCCTCGCCCACTGCTGCGGCAGGAAGAGGCCAATCGATCTGCGATCCATCCTTTGAAACCACCGACAAATCGGTCAGGCCACCGAAATACCGATTGCCATCTTGATCGACCAGAATGGGCGAAGCCGGCAGTGTCGCGGGCTCAGTGGGAAGCGTGGCCGATTGGGTTGAAGGTGCGCTGGTTAGTGTCGTGGGTGCGGTCGCCGGCGCGGGCAATTCCGTGAAGACTTTTTCTTTTTCGCCCAAGAGCTGCCAGCCTTGCTCGTGCAACGCATAAGCACTGATATCCTTCGCGACCGGCCAGCCGTCCCTATCCCACCCCACCTCCTGCGCGTTCGTGTAATTCCAAACTGGAAGCCGTGGCGTCGGATCGGGCAGAGTCGGGTCGATCACCAGCGTGCCGGTCGCTGGTTCGGCAGACGCCGTCGATTCATCCGACTGCGTCGTCGCGCCATGCGCTCGATCGGCATGCCCGATGATCCATCGGCCGCGCCGGTCCTGGCCGAGGAAATCGACAAAGCCGGCTTTCACTTCAGAATGATGAACGAGATTTTCGAATCCGTTGCCGATGAACCGCCTGGGTCCCTCAGGCCCCCCGCTGACGAACCAATCGTGTCCAATTGCATGAATCCGCGCGGTCCGGGGATTCAAATCATGAATGAACGGATCAGGTAGCAATTCGATTGGCTCGCCCGGCCGAATGCTGATCCATGCAGGAGAAACCAGCTCCGCATCCTTATCCGGGGTGTCCTGCGGCAAGGCAACGCCCGCTTCGGTGTAAAGAATGACGCCGCCATCGTTGAGTCGATTGACCACTTGGAGCGATCGATCGCCGAGCAGTTTCATTCCCGCGAGGGTCGGAGAATTCTTTTCCTTTAAGAGGAGCCGCAGCCGGCTTTCGGTTTCGGGAGCCTGGTTGGGCAGCAACTTTTGCAGGATCGGCCAGATTCCTGAGCCGTAACGCGTGAGCTGCTTGAATGCCTCGTCTCGTTTTTTGGCATCCGGATCATCGAGATGCGAAACCAATTCCTCGATCTGCTTTTCATCCACCTTGAGCTTATCGAGAACCATCATGCTCAAGATCGTCCCACGTCGCGGCCCCTGGCTAAGCACCAGCACCGTCCCGTCGATCAGCGGCACCAGATGGATGATTTTCGCCGGCCAACCCATTTGCGGAGTTAGATCGGTCCACGTTCCTTCGAGATATCGCGCCGCCCCCTGGCTTCCAGTTTTTCCGCGTTCCCAGGGAATCCATGCGAGCAGCCCTTGCCAGTCGAGCAGGAAGCGCGGCTCGCCAATCGACTGCGTCGCCCCTGCTTCGTCGCTCGCCAGCCCGTGATACGTTTCTTTGAACTGCGGGTCGAAGGTAATGACCGACACGCCTCGATCGCAGGACACCACAAGTTTGTCGTTCCAGGAAAGTGCCGTGTTCCAATGATAATCGTGCCGAGGCAGCGGCTGCGTTTTTGCCACGCTGACCACTTCATATCCGCCGCTTTGGGTGGGACAAATCAGATAAGGCGGCCACGGCCCGCTGTCATTTGGCTGCCAATGAACGTACTTCACTTCCCGATTCACAATATGGACAGCCACATCCTTATCCGGATCGGCAGCGTCCTTCAGCACCTGTGCCAGGGGCGGCCCATCACTTCGAGTTATCCATAAATCAGCCCGAGGCGGAGTGCTCAGATAAAGGGGATCGCTGATAACGACATGTGCCGCTTGCGGAAGATCGAGGGGAAAAGGGAGAGCCTGAGTCGCGGGGAAATCGGGATAGTGATCTCGGACGACATCCAGAAATGTCGAAGTCTGGTGCTCCAGAACAACCGGCACCGCGTTTTTGGATGAGACCGAAGTTGCCGGATGCGAGGTTAATGCAACTCGATTTTCAGAAGATTTCGGCTCCGGAGAATTCGAATGGCGCGGCCATGCTTTCCAGATCACGACAGCAGCCAACACCGCCACCGCGACGACCCCAACCAGCCAGCGACCGATTCGACCCGCCTTTTGGCTCATAAGAATTGGAAAACATTTTATCACATTCCCCGCCGGACAATAGTACAATCCCCTGACGGTGGCACTTTTGCACTTCACTGAGCATCGTGTGATGACCACCTGAGATAAAGACGTGACCCGCTCCGTCGAATTCATGGATTTTTTCCTCGGCGCGCCCGGCATCGGGCCAGATCAGGCGACTCACTCGTGGAGCTTTCGAATTCACCGCTGCGACCAAATGGGGGCATGGAGCCTCAGGGCAACTCTGCGCAGCTTCGGCCTTCTGATATCTGGTTGATGTGGATTCTGCCGGCGCTGCTCTTTGTCGTGCTCGAATCGCTTTCAATTGGGCTTTGGCGCGCGGAAATTCGACTGGACCAAACGGTCACCGGACGCGCGCCGCAGATGATTCTTTGGGGTGGGCTCGGCGTGTCTTTGGCGATGTCGGTGGCCGTCGCACTCATCTGCCGCCACCGGCGCAACGAGGAACGGCAGGCGGAACATCATCTGGCGGCGCTGGAGTCGCTCGCGTCCATCACCACCGCCGTCAGTGCGCAGATTTATTCGGGGCAGCCGGTCTTGGACGAGTTGGCCGAAGCGGCGCGCGGCCTCATGGGCATGGAACTTTCGATGATCCTCGCGCTGGACCCGAACAAAAAAATGTTCCATCGATTGGCCCATGGCGGCCAATTTCCCGGGGCACCCCCCGAGACCTGCGCGGTGGATCGTCTGCCGGCTTGCAAAGAAAGCCTCGAGCGGCGGATGCCGATTTTCATCGAAAGCACGGAGCAGGCCACTCGGCCCTTGAATCGAGACATCGCGACGCGCTATCACGTCGGGTCGCTGGTCGTGATGCCGCTGGTTGTGGCACACGAGCAGATCGGCGTGCTCACGATGAGCTGCTCCCGGCCCCGAAGGTTTACTGCTTCGGATCGACGATTGGCGGAGCTTCTTGGCGCGCAGGCGGCAGTGATCATCGTCAACAGCCGGCTCCTCGAGCAGACGCGGCACGATGCAGAAGTGAAGGCCGTGCTTCTTCGCGAGCTCAATCATCGCGTTAAAAACAACATGGCTGGCATTGTGGCGCTGTTGTCGCTCGACACACCAGAGATGCTGCCACAAACGCGTCGCTGGCTCGATCGGGTGACGGATCGGATTCGCGTGATGGCCGGCGCTCATGAATTATTTGCTGCCGGTGAAGCGACGACCGATCTTGCGGGCCTCATTGAAAAAGTGCTGCCGACGCTTTCGGTCGTACGGCCGCCAACGGTGAAGGTCCAGACACAGATTGAGGCCAACGCGATGCTCGATCCGGAGCAGGCCGTAAGTCTGGCGATGGCGCTCCATGAGCTATGCCACAACGCGATCGCGCACGGCATGCCGCAAGGCGGAATCCTGACGATCCGCGCCAAAATGATTGCAAATCATCGCATTGCCATTGACGTTGTTGACACCGGAGGAGCCCACGGTAGTCTGGAGGAATCGCGGGGCACGGGCACGGGTTTTGGGCTTCGCCTGGTCGGCGAATTGGTGGCCCGCGAGCTTCAGGGCTCTTTTTCTCTTCAGCGAAACAACGGCGATGGCGCCACGGCGAGCATCGAATTCCCAGTGGTGGTGCGCGATGAACAGGATCTCGGAACGGCAATTCCGCAGGCGCTCCATTAGAGCCTCCAGAGACTCATTGGTGGCGGCGAAGGAGGCATTGATGTCCAAGGCCCAACCCAGCTTCGCACCGCGTCATGTCCTGATCGTTGAAGATGATACCCTTGTCGGAATGGGGCTGCGGTCTCAACTGGAAAAACTCGGGCATCAGGTCGTCGGCCAAGCCGCCAACGCTGCCGAGGCCCAGGCACTCTTCCGCGGCGCAAAACCGGATGTCGTGTTGCTCGATATCCGCCTCGATGGAGCCGATGGCATCGAGCTCGCGCGGACGTTGTTAGCCGAGCGAAGATGCCCGATGCTGATCGTGACTGCCTTCAGCGATCGAGAATTGATCGAGCGCGCGGGGCTTGCGGGCGTCTTCGGATACCTGATCAAACCAGTGAGCGCCGAATCGCTGTCGGCCCAGCTCGAAATCGCCATCCGGCGGTTTGAAGAACATGAGCAAGCCATCGCCCAGCGCGACCAGGCAACCCGGGCCCTGGAAGATCGCAAGCTCATCGAACGCGCCAAGGGAATCTTCATGCGCCGCCTGAAGCTGGATGAGCCCGAGGCCCACCGTCGCCTCCAGCAGGAAAGCCAGAAACGCCGAATCGCGCTGGCCGATCTGGCGCGAAAGATTATTGAATCGGAAGAATTGCTGGGTGGAGAGCCGCCGAAGGGTTAGCGAGATGTATTTCGCCGAGCCAGCGCTTTCGGCTTCGCGCGGTTCAGAGACAAACCTCGGGGGCGCAATGAAACCCGCGATCGTCTATTCGCGACATTACGACATTGGCATTTTCGGTTTCGAGCGACTGCACCCTTTCGATACTCACAAATACGGTCGCGCGTATAAGGCCCTCAAACGTGAACTGGGAAGCGATTTTCTGGATCTAGTTCGTAAGCCCCAAAAAGCTGTCCCTCGTCAGGCAATTCTCACCGTCCACACCCAATCCTATCTCAAACGGCTCAAGCAATCGTCCTACGTCGCCGGCGCATTGGAAATGCCTTTATTGAAGCGCGTCTCCGCCCGAATCATTGACTGGTGCATTCTTCGACCGATGCGCTGGGCGACGGCAGGCACGATCCTCGCCGCCCATGAAGCAATGAAGACCGGTCTGGCCGTTAACCTGTCCGGCGGCTATCACCACGCCAAGCCCGACGGCGGCGAAGGATTCTGCATCTACAACGACATCGCACTTGCAATTAATGATCTTCGACAGTCAGGAGATATTTCCCCCGATGGCAGAATTGCCTACATCGATCTGGACGCGCACCAGGGAAATGGCGTTTGCCATGCATTTTTTGACGACAGCCGCGTCTTTATCTTTGACATGTACAACCAGCACATTTATCCCGCCGCCGATGCCAAGGCCAAGCGGCGCATAGATTGCCCCGTGCCTCTGTCTCTGGGCTGCTCGGGCACCGATTACCGGGCCGCGCTGGAATCGAAGCTTCCGACTTTTCTCGATGCCATCTCGCGTACTGGCAATGTCTCGCTGGCCATCTACAACGCCGGCACCGACATCATCGGCGAAGACAAACTCGGTGGAATGATCGTGTCGGCAAATGATGCTGCGCGTCGCGACGAGTTTGTCATCGATCAAATCGTCACCAGGAGAATTCCTTTGCTCATTCTTCCCAGCGGCGGCTACAGCTCCGAAAGTTACAAGCTCATCGCTTCTATGGTCTCCTACATCGTCAAGCGATACGGCAACCCTCTGTCCGACGCTAGAATGGCCCCACAATGAAAGCTCCCACGCCTCCTGATGTGCGGGAACTGGTGGATCGGACGCTGGCCGACGCGGTGAAGCAGCGCGCTTCCGATCTACATGTCGAGCCGACGGCTCAGGGGTACGAGCTTCGACTGCGCATCGATGGCCTGCTCCAGACGATCGCAAAATATGACCAGACCATCGGCCGGAGCATAGTGGGTCGGCTGATGGTGATGGCGCAGCTCCTGACCTATCGGCTCGATGTGCCTCAGGAGGGGCGAATGGAAATGCCGGTTGAGGGGCAGACGCTGCATCTTCGCGTTTCGGTGATGCCGACGACGCACGGACTTCGCGCCGCGGTTCGAATGCCTGCGGAGCTGCTTCAGCCCAAGGCGCTGGATGAATTGGGATTACCGGAGCCTACGCTGGCGGCACTTCGATCATTCGCCAAATCCGACAGCGGCATGCTGATCGTCACCGGCCCCGCCGGCTCCGGAAAGACAACGACGATTTATGCATTGCTGGCGCAAATCAAATCGATGCAATCCGGATTGAGCGTCATTTCCCTGGAAGATCCCGTCGAGCGCGATGTGCCCGGCGTAACGCAAATCGAAGTGAAGCCCTTTGGCGAGCTGACCTACGAGCGCGCCCTCCGCAGCATGCTTCGCCAGGATCCGCAGGTGCTTGCGCTGGGTGAAATCCGCGATGCGACGACCGCCTCCATCGCAGTACAAGCTGCCCTGTCCGGACATCGGCTCGTCTGCACACTCCATGCCTCCTCGCCCGTCGGCGCGCTGGCCCGGCTCGTTGAAATGGGTATCGAGCCCTACCAAGTCAGCAGTGCCGTCTTCGGCATCGTCTCACAACGATTAGTGCGCCGGCGCGACGCCGCGGGTGGATATCGTGGCCGAGTCCCCATCGCCCAGACGATGCTGATGGACGCAGTCATCCGAAAAGCGATTCTGGACAAAGCTGACACCCAGGCCGTGGAACAAATCGCCAGTCGCCAACCAGGGTTCCAGTCCCTCCAATCCGCCGCCGAAGCGCTTGTCGCTCAAGGGCTAACCGATCAAGAAGAAGTCAATCGCGTCCTCGGACAAATTGAGCATTGAAGACAAGAGTTCACCACGGAGGCACGGAGTCACGGAGGTCGGGTTCTGCTGGAAATAGCCGCCAATGCGTGGGGGGTCGATTGAATTCTATTTTAAAGATTTCCTTTGCGGCTGACTTCGCGCCTTTGCGTCTTTGGGCTTGATTTTGATTCGACGAGATTAGAACGACCGCTAAGACGCAAAGGCGCGAAGGAAACGCGAAGAATGCTTATAAAGAATTGATTCAATTGACTGTCTTCGCATCGGCCCATCCCTTCAGCAAAACTCGGCCTCCGTGTCTCCGTGCCTTGTATGTTCAAAAACACCAACAGACGTTCTACTACCGCTCGCCGTGTCCGCGGGGCGAGGAGCGTAGCGACGAGCCATGCGGACACGGCGAGCGGCCCACGACC
>Ga0134128_10002161_pt1 | contig 24525 bp, 17 predicted proteins | sample KB31754_FD_96462 | JGI IMG/M metagenome (GOLD analysis project Ga0134128, IMG submission 96462) | Terrestrial soil microbial communities with excess Nitrogen fertilizer from Kellogg Biological Station, Michigan, USA - KB3-175-4 | ecosystem: Environmental > Terrestrial > Soil > Unclassified ...
CGGTTGGCGCATCGATGCAGCCGAGGAGATTCAGCAGGGTGGTCTTACCGCTTCCGGACGCGCCAATCACGATCGAGAAGCGGTTGGAAGGAATCGAGAGCGAGGTGCCATCGAGCGCCTTCACGTCGGTCGCACCGACCCGGTACGTCTTGCTCACGCCCGAGAGGCGCACGACGTTGGATGAAGAAAACTGGGGATTCATGCTAACTACCTTCTCGGCCGCTCGATCGACCCGGCCAAATGTAGGGCCACTTCTCGTGAGTGACTATTCGCGACAATGTGAATGGGCTATGAAGCAGAACTTCACACTGCGGCCTCGAATCGGGGTCTCGTGAGCGGATCTACAACAAACGCCGTCCGGCGACCTCGAGCTGAGTGATCGATGAACTCGGATACGTTTTGCCTCTTAATCCACGGTTGCTTCGGGTCTGCAAGGGCATGGTAAGCGTCAAGACCGCGATATGGTGCTGGGCGGACGTTGAGCGCGGCGCCTTCCGCGAACATGCGGAATGGCATCTTTGGCGCGTCAAGACGAGCGTATCCCCTCGGTTACTCCATGCCGGGGAGGGTCACGATTGAAGCGGTTCCAACGGGTATGGACCTGGGCTGCAAACCGCGCCAGCCTTATTCTCTCCCGCCGTATCAAGTCCTATGATCTCCCAAATGCGAATTGAACACGTCGCGCTCTGGACGGAGGACCTTGAACGACTTGCCTCCTTCTACAAGGACTACCTCGGTGCCTGCGTCGGGGAGAAGTAGGTGAATCAAGTCAAAGGCTTCGAATCGCAATTCCTAAGCTTCAAGTCGGGTGCGAGGATGGAGATCATGCGAACGACCGCCCTTCTCTCCGATCAAGTACGAACGCGCCGCCCAGAGGATGGGGTTAACGCACCTGGCGTTCGCCATCGGCTCCGAACAGCGCGTAGACGAGCTGACTGAGCGTCTTCGTCGAGATGGATACCCTATTCTTGGCGGGCCCCGTCGCACCGGAGACGGCTACTACTAGAGCGTAACGCTCGATCCAGACGGAAACCGCATCGAGATCGCCGCTTAGACGATCATATAGATCGGGGCGCAATGACCGCTTTGTAGAACGTCGATTCCCAATGCTCACGGCCGCTTATGGCCGTATCCGGCCCATCGGCGGTCAAGGATCACAACCGACCGGAGAGCTGCGCGAAACTCGCCTTGTTGACCCAGCTCTTCTTTCAGCGGACCATGAGGCCGGACTTTCGGCGCCCGTCGACCAGTAATGCGGCCTGCAAGACCCGTGCGCTAACGGACCTCTCGGCCAGCAAGTCTGACCGATCGCCGTCTGAGTCCAGGCAGGTCCCACACCAATGAGGCCCCAATGAACGAGGAAGCCTTCAATCTGAGCGTGCGCAAATTCCTGAAATCATTCGGGCTGAACGCTCAACGCGAAATCGAGCAGGCTGTTGCCAAAGCGCTGGCGAGCGGCAAAATCAACGGGACAGGGTCGCTTCCCGGAAAGGTCAGGCTGGAGATTCCAGGACTGAGCCTCAATGTGGAATTCAACGGGGAGATCGCCCTGAAATAGTCCGCGGGGAAAATGGTTGGGCCGCATCGTGTGAGAAGTTGGGCAGTATGCCGCGCATCAGGCCTCAGGAAGCTCCAGTGGCCAACTCCGGCTTCACGCCGATGGGCAGCAATAACCACGGAACGCCTTAGCAGGCGCGTTCTGTCGCAGCCCATCCAACCGCGGCGGCGACCGACGTTCTCGCAGTCGGGTCGCGGGCTACTGCTGCTCATCCTCACGCTCTGCTCTCGACCGTCTACCGACGTGCGTACCAGCATCTATGGTGAATTGGAACGCCTCGTGCGCGTAATGTACTGATTTTATGGTGGGTGCTGACGGGATCGAACATCGAACCGCCGACATCCGCCGTGTACAGGGCCCTGCGGCCTCGCGGTAAACCCGCGCGGGGGTTGGCCGCTCAGTCTGTGGTCAGGCCGACTCCACGACCGCAGCCTCATCGCTCTTTCGCTGCGCTTTGATTCGTACTCGCGGTACTTGCGGTTATCCTACCAGTAGCCCTCGCCATCCGGTTTGCCCGTGCGCTGCAGACGGCAGGCCCACTGGTACGATCCCAAAAGAACCGGGCGCCAGGGAATGTTCCGCGCCTTATGATTCCGGGGGGTCCCATTCCCAGGGATCGAGAATCGAAGCGCCTGTGGGCTTGAAGTCATCAACATTGCGCGTCACGACCGTCATGCCGTGGATCAACGCAGTGGCAGCGATCAGAGCGTCCCTCTCCGGTCTTGGATCCGGAATATGCAGCTTTGCGCAGCGTCGTGCGACGCCGGTATCGATCGCGAGGATGCGCCCTGCAAAGGTAGGCAGCACGTGCCCGTCCAGCCAGGCTCGCATGACAGCTCCCTGCGCGGCGTCACGCCGCTCGATACGCAAGACGTCTCGCTCGAGCTCGAGAATGCTAATGGCCGATAGGAAGGTCTCGCTCGGTGCCACCGCCTCGCTCCATGCGGCGACCTTGGGGTGCGCTTTGCCGGCTTTGACCTTGCGCAGCTCGGAGACGACATCCGTATCGAGCAAATACATCAGTCGAAGTCCACCGACTTCGATACCGATCCACGCACCCTGGACGGCTCGAACTCGACATCCTCGGCACCGGGAGTCGCAAGCAAATCGCCGAGAGTCTGCGATCCGAAGGATTCGCCCGTGAGCTTCTGATATTCGTCGAACGTGAGTAAAACGTGCGCCGGACGACCACGGTCAGTGATGAAAACCGGACCCTTGCGCGCAGCTTGCTTGGCGCGGCTGGTGTCCTGGTTAAACTCGCGGCTGGAGAGCGTGGTAATGGTCATGTAGAAACGTTACTACATTCGAGCGCGTCATGCAAGTCCCAGAGTGAATGACCCGCTACTAGCCGCTCGCTACTAGTCTCTCAAGGCTGTAACACGGGTTCGAATCCCGTAGGGAGCGCCATAAAAACAAGGAGTCCGTTCCGAGCGGATAGGTGCCAGATTATTCCGAGGGCATGGGTTTCCCTACGCCCGTCTGCCCCCGCCTCGAGCATCGCTGTGGTGCCCTACAGCCGCTTATCACAAAGCGCCGACGTGCGTTAGCGTTGCTGTCGGCCCGAGGTTATTCGGCGTTCTGGAGGTGAGCGTTGCTCCCGCTGCGATGAGCCTGATCGGTTACCTGAGGCTCTGAGAGGGTAAGCCATGCCTCGAACACAGTGTTGTCGGATATCTGGTCGAGGCGGTTGGACACAGGCGGCCCACCGATTCCAACGACCGGCGAGCCACGGGCACTACGCGGCAGCCATTCGCGCTGTGAATTGGCTCCAAACAAAACCACGAGCGGCAGGCCCACTGCAGCCGCCGCATGAGCTGGCCCGGTGTCCACGGAAATCATGCTGTGCGCCACCGAACAGAAGGCAAATAGATCCGCTAACGGCAAGGTGGCGGTCTCCACTGAGTGCAGGGCGGTCGCCTCCTTGATCCAGCCCAGAAGCAACCCCTCCTTTGGAGCACCAACGAGCACAATCACAGCGTTCGGCAGAGCAGTCTGTATTCGGTGCAACAGTGCAGCCCAAGTCTCTACGGGCCACGCTTTGTCATCAACAGTGGATCGCTTGAGCTTCTTCCCTCGCATGGTGCGCCGGTTGCCCGGCTGGACCAGGACGAGCGGACGGCCGGACCACCCCTTCGCGCGCAACCGTCCCTCTATGCGAGCCTTGTCCTCCGCCGAAACATCGAGCCGCGGGGCACACTTAACGGCGCCGGGCGCCTGCAAATCGGCCTGGCTCAGCGCTGGGGGGGTACGCTGGCCCAGGTAAAGGAGTCTGTCCACCCAGTGCTCGAGCGATTCGCCCCGACTTTCGGCCGCGCGAAGCTCGTCATTCATGAACACGCAGCGATCCAGTGGAGTGCGGCTCAGCGCCAGCAGTAACCGGATGCGTTTCAGCTTCCGGGCATCCGTCTCACAGATGTAGATAGGCTCCGACCGACGGCGACGCAAGGCGCCGAACGACCGCCACCAGCCGGCGTCGAAGAGGAATGGCGTGTACCGTCGCAGGTACCAAACGTGCTCGACATCATGGTGTCCCTTGTAGATCTCGGAAGTCCAGGCGCCGGCGCCTATGAGAAGACATCGCGCGCCATACCGTTGATGGAGCAGGTTGAGAAGTGCGCTCAACAAAATCATGTCCCCGACTCGGCCGAACCAGATGACGATTGGATGTAGAGGGATTGGCGTCGACGTCATATTGGGGGGCTGTTCAAGAGACCGGGACTTCCTGCGGAGGCGCGAGATATCCTGCTGCCTCATCACGCCATCATGATGACGTATCGTATTTTTCGCAAATTCGAGGCGGTGGCCTCGATCTGGGAAATTACCACACAGCCACGACCAGACCATGAATGAGGCCATTACCGATGAACAACGATACACCGGCAGCCTGGGACCGCTGCGCGCCGATGAAGGGAAGCTGAGGAATCATGTGGATGAGGTCGTCCGCTCGAGCGTCGAGGAGACGCTGACCGGGCTGCTGGATGCCGAGGCAGATCATATCTGCCGAGCCCAGCGGTACGGGCGATCGCCGGAGCGGGCGGATCGCCGGGCCGGGCACTATGAGCGCAAGCTCGAGACGAAGGCCGGTGAGGTGACGCTGAGGGTACCGAAGCTGCGGAAGCTGCCTTTGAAATTGACTCCGACTCATCCTTATCAAACCTCTCCAGAAATGGAGCGTATGTGACCGGCAGGGCCGGCAGCAGGGGTCGCATATCGAGGGCAAAACGCAGAAGTACACGCTATGGAACGGAGATGAGTTCAGGCCGAAATTCAGCGACGGATCGACTATTAAAATAAAGTTCCTCGCGATTGGCGGTCCGGGCGGCATTACCTTTCAAGTGGACCTCGGTCCGCAACCACAATTGGTAGAACCGCCTCCCGGCACTAGACCAGATATCCCTTATGGCTTTCCGTGCGGATCGCGAGCGCTCCCGAGCGGGCGCACTTTACTGCGGAGATCTGCCATCCATTCCAATCCTCTGCTTCTATAAGGTGCAAGTCTGCTGGAGCTGACAACTGCACAGTCGGTTGGGATCCGTATGGCTCTTGGTAAGGGACTGCGACTCTACCCTGTGATGGTATACTCGCATGACGCGTCGGTGCGATGCGACGAGTACTCTCCAGGTGAGACCTTCTAGCATTTCGGAGCGACCCGCAGGCCCGCGTAAATGGCGGTTGGGCGGTTGGAAGGCTGCGATTACTCTCGCCGCTATGACAGTCGCAGCATCCATCCTTCTATGGCCGCAAAGGCGACCGTCCAATCCTCCTTCTCGCGCTGACCAACTCATCGCGAGAGCTCCTCAAGTACGTGACTTATCGGTGCCAACACCGCTGCGCGCGGCTGCGCATGCGTATGCCTCTACCCAAGACGGCCACCCGTCCGAGTTGGACAAAAACTTTGAAAATTCGACAGATTACTTCGCCTTTGTTTCTTCTGCGGCATTCTCGGCGTACGAGGGAGACAGTCGAGCCCAATATCGAATATGGGAAGTGCTACGTTTCTGCCGCGGCGAACTCGGCGTGCTAAAGATTCTGGGTGGCGGTGATGTGCACAAGGCGCTGCAGGAACGGCTCGACAGCCCTTACATGACACCTGCGGCGAAGGAGCAGGAAGCGATCCGCTTCAAGAGGTGCGAGGGATTTTCGACGGGCAATGCGTTTGCTTCTCTTCCGCCACGAAAAGGGGGATACCCTAAAGAGTACTGGTTGGACCGGGCAACGCAATCAGGCGATGGACTCGCCGAGGTTCAGGCGCTTTCCGTTGATTTAAGCCAGATGGGAGCACCTGACGACGCGAACGCAAAGCTAAAAGTTAGTATGGAAACACACGAGGCGCGAGCGTTGAGCTCTGGAGATCCGGCGGCCCTCATGATGCTCGGAACAGTTTTGGGCAACCCTTCACCGTTACAGGACACTGACGCGGCTTTTGCTCTGCAAGTTGCCGCTTGCGAGACGGGCTTTGATTGTTCGTTCAGCAATCCACATTTTGGCTACTGTCTTCCTGATCAGGACAACTGTTACAAAACCGGCACATATGAAGGTATGCTGCAGCAGGGCTATGGAGCGGCCGGCTACGCAAGGCTCTATGCTAAGGCGCAAGACATTGAAGACCTGCTGCAAAGAGGGGAAGCAGGCATCGTCGTAGAAAAATATCTCGCGATGAAATGAGTCGAGCGGTTAACCAACGCAAAATGATTGGCTGGCGAGGGCAGCCGAGAGGCGCGCCGCCTTTGTTTGCCCCCCGTAGGGAGGTCAAGGCCGCTTCTGAAGGTCCGGCGAAGAGGCCTCCATCGTGATTGCGGATTCGCCATCGGCGGCCCGAAGGCCCGTTCTCAATTCGAGAACCCGAGTGCCTGCAGCATCGCCTGAAAGCGCGGCTCCGGGTGTAGAGGGTCCAGGAGCGGGTCGGTTTTCAAAGCCATCAAACCGGGATCGCGCATGCGGAACGCGGCGTCGAGCCACTCCAGGGCCTTCTCGTGATCGCCCCACTGCGCCAGGATCGATGCGTACTGATAGGCCGCCGCATCGCCTGCAGCGGCCTGAATTTTCTTGAGCTCTGCTTCCGCCTCGGCATGACGGCCCAGCTTTTCGTACACGACCGCCAGACATTGCTGGTCATACCAGAAGTCGCGTTTCGCCTCGCACGACGCGCGCGCGCCCTGCAAATCCCCCTGGCCGTATAGAGCGAGTCCGCGCTCCGCATAGGCCGGCGCGAAATCGGGATTCAAGCTGATGGCTTCGGCATACGCAGCCGCTGCTTCCTGATACCGCCTGGCAAGGTACAGCGCCAGGCCGAAACCCGTATGGCTCGATCGATTGAGTGGATCCAACACCACCGCACGGCGCGTAGCCGCTATGGCGACATCGAAATGCCCCATGTAAGCGGCATTGCCGCCAGCATTGCTGAGTACACGTGCAGAACCCGACCCGAGAGCCAAGGCTCGCCTGTATTCCACACCCGCCTGCCCGAAATCGAGAGGCCCATCGTTATAAACATTCGCGAGAGCGAGGTGCGCCTCGGCGAGTTGCGGAGCGAGCGCGATCGCCTCCCTTGCATCCGCTTCGGCTTTGGTAAAGCTCTCACGCTTCGCAGTCTCGGTGGCCACCTCCGCGCCGTATGTTGAAAGAGCGAGCGAGCGCCCCGCGAACGCCAGTGCATAATTCGGGTCCAGGTCGATGGCTTGCGAATACAGGGCTACGGCCGCGGGAATATCGCCTGTCTCGTGCCGCAATTGATAAGTTCTCGAGGCCCGCAGATAAGTATCGAACGCTGCCGGGTTCCGTGTGCCGCCGAGCTCGATTCTCGCAGCCACGTCCCCCAGCAGCGTAACTTTGAGTGCGTCTGCCACGGCGGTGGCGATCTCCGTTTGAAGCTTCAGCACGTCGCCGGCATCTCGATCGTAGGTCTTCGACCACACTTCATAACCCGTAACGGTGTTGGTGAGCTGCGCCGTAACGCGAATCGTGCCCGCAGAGCGGCGCACGCTCCCTTCGAGTACATCCGCTACATTCAGTTTGCGGGCGATCGTGCCGAGGTCGACGTCCTTGCCCTTGAAATAAAAGGATGAGGTCCGCCCGGCGATCTGCAGCTGGGTGATCTGCGCCAGCGAGTTCAGCACCTCCTCGGTGAGGCCCTCCGAAAAATACTCCTGCTTGCTGTCCCCGCTCAGATTCGCGAACGGCAAGACCGCGATCGAATGCGGCGGCGGAGCAAACCTGGCCACCGCCGCCGACGGGAGGCTCCGGAGTCTGCCGATGCCCAGATAGGCCAGGACGGCTAAGAGCACAGCGGCAACTGAGCCGAGTAGCACGGACCTTCGGGATACAGCGCCGAAGCGGCGACCCGAGGTGGCGCCCGGGAGTCCGGGTTGGAATTCCGCCGGCCCAAGGGGCGTCGTCGTTGAGTCAGCCGCCAGCAGGCGGCGGATGTGCTCGGTGAACTCCGGAGTAGCCGCGCCTGCGGGTAGGCGCGTCCAGTGTGCTCGCTGGAACGACTCCGGTACGTCCGCAATGGTCTCCGGCGTCGTGTCCACGCACACGGGCACGATAAACGCGCGGTTGCGCGCCATCATGTGTGTCCGCTGATCCGCCAGATCCCACTCCAGCCGGAAATAACCCTCGCGCCGCGCGGCCGTGTTCGACGAAATGACAGGTATGAACAGGGCGCACTCTTGGATCTCACGCCGGATCTTCTGATCCCAGGCATCTCCCCCACGAAGCTGGCTCCGATCGAACCAGACTTCGATACCAGCGGCCTGCAGGGCATCGAAAATCGTCCGGGCGGTCTGCATGTCCTGCGCGGTGTAGCTGAGGAACACCGCGCGCGACGGCTCGGTCAAGGAGAGCTCCTAGGTGGGAGTCTTGTCATGGCGCCCGAGTGCCAGCTCAATCTGATATCGCCGATCAGAACTGAAGAGCCAAGCGCCGTCAAGTCCGCCGCCAAGCCGCTACCGCCCCAAGAATTCGGACCGCAGCCTGCCCGCCGGCGGCCTGAGCACCGACTTCTGCGAAGGGACTACGGCTCAAGGCCTCTCGGCGGTGCCGGCCGGGTTTTTCACTCCCAGAGTGCTGGCCTCAAAAGCCCACACATCCGCCGTCTGCGCGATCTGCTTGTCGGTAGGCATGTAGGTGTGACTGGTCGCGCCCGTCGTCTTCAGCAGGATCGGGTTGGCGCAGGTCTGTGCGCGCTGGATTGCCGCGGTGAACTTGAACTCGTGCATCGGCACGACACGATCGTCGTCCCACGAAGTCGTGATGAGGGTGGGCGGATAGCATGTCCCACCGTGGATATTGTCGAGCGGTGAGTAAGCATAGAGCCATTTGAAGGCGCGCGCATCGCCCGAGGTACCGTATTCGGGCGCCCAGAGCGCGCCCCCGGAGAAGTCCTGGTAGCGCAGCATGTCGAGGACGCCATGACCGATGTAGGCGGCGCCGAAGAGCTCGGGATGCTGAGTGATCGAAGCGCCCGTGAGCAGGCCGCCGTTGGAGTAGCCCTGAATCCCCAGGTGACTGGCGCTGGTATAGCGCTGCGCGATCAGGTATTTCGCAGCCCAGGCGAAATCGTCGAACACGTTCTGCTTGTGGGAGAGCATGCCCGCCTGATGCCACTTCTCGCCGTAGGTGTCGCCGCCCCGCATGTTGGCTACGGCATATATCCCGCCGAGCTCCAGCCACACGGGCAAAACAGGGTTGAAGCTTGGCATGACCGAGATGTCGAAGCCGCCATAGCCGTAGAGCACCGTGGGACTACGGCCGTCCCGCTTCACGTCCTTGCGGGCCACGATGAACAGGGGCACCCGGGTGCCATCCTTGGAGCGATAGAAGACCAGACGCGTGTCATACCGAGTGGGATCGAAACGCACCTGCGGCGCAAACACCGTCTGTGTGCTCGCCTGCCGCACCTCGTACCGGTAGATCAGTTCCGGGTAGAGGAACGAGGTGAAGCCGAAATAGACACTGTTGGAGTCGTTGCGCGAGGAAATCGACGCGACCGTGCCCAGAGTCGGCAGAGGGAGATCGCGCAGACGCTTTCCGCCGGTCGTATAGAGCGTGAGGCGACTGGTGGCATCGATCTCGGAGTCCACGATGAGGCGTCCACCGGCCATGCCTGCCTGCTGGATCACTCCCTTGCCTTCGGGGATGACCGTGCGCCAGTGCGCGGGCGCCGGATCCGCCAGGTCAGCGGCGACGATCCGGCTCTTGGGCGCACCGAGCGTGGTTTGCAGATACACCATCCCCTTTTGCACCCCGACGACGTTGTACTGCGCATCATTGCGGGTATAGAGAGCAGCCAGCTTGGCGCCGACGTCGGGCCGGTCCGGGCTGCCGAGATCGGCGTAATAGAGCTCGTTCTCTGGTGCCGTACCGTTGACCAGTGAGACGAAAAGATACCGTCCATCCTCACTCACCTGCCCTGCGATGATCCAATGCGGCAGATCCGGCCTTTGATAGACCAGCCGGTCCGTGCTCTGCGGCTGTCCGAGCGAGTGAAAGAAGAGCTGCTGATTGATGACTTGCTGATTGATCCGGTTGCCTGTCGGGGGCGTCGGATACCGCGAGTAGAAGAACCCGTTATCTCCATTGGTCCAGGCGATGTTCGAGAATTTCACCCATTGAACACTGTCGGGCAGTGTCTTGTCCGTGGACACGTCGAGGACTCGCACCGTCTCCCAGTCGGACCCACCCGCAGACAACGCGTAAGCCAGATACCGGCCATCGGGTGAAGGCTGGAAATCTACGAGCGCCACCGAGCCGTCGGGCGAGAGCGCGTTGGGATCGATCAGGACGCGCGGACTCGCCGCAGGAGAGTCCTGGACGTAAAGGACGGACTGGTTCTGCAGGCCGGCATTGCGCCGGAAAAAGATGCGGCTCCCTGCGATTTCGACTGGAGTCGACTCTTTGGCGTAATTCCACAATTGAGTCAGGCGCTGACGCATCCAACCCCGCACCGGAATCTTGGCGAGATAGTCGTCCGTCAGCCGATTTTCCGCCGCCACCCAGCGGTGCAGCGCCGGGCTCTGCATGTTCTCCATCCACCGATAAGGCGCCGGCACGCGCGTGCCGAAGTATTCGGCTACCGTCGGGTCGCGGGGCGCGACTGGATAGCTCGGTGCATCGTGCATCGGCGAGGCAATGCCCGAAGCGGTGGCGAGCAACAGGAAGGAGGTGAGCGCCGTGGCTGCTTTCATCGGGAGCGCTTCCAATCGGGCGGGAGCGCCAGTTTACCAGCCCGGCGGCGCGATCCGGCTCGCCCTACCGGCGCCTCGTCGCAGACCGTGTCCGGATCAGGCGATCGCCGCTGTCGCGCGTCGCCGTGAGTTGATCTGCAGCAGATGCGCCACGGCCAGGGGAGGCAGGAGCGCCATCAGTACGTAGTCGCGCCAGCTCGAGAGGAATGCGCCCTCGATGATCTGCCCGGTATATTCGAGTACGGTCCACGCCCCCAGCAACGTCAAGACGATGGTTGCAATGCGGCCTACCGGGCTGTCCTCGAAAAGAATGGTTCTCAAGGCAAGCCAGAGGCCGAGGGGTCCGAGGAGCGCGGCTAGAATCAGAGGAATTCCGAAATTGAGCGGCATGACTCCACGTCCCATCATGGCGAGAGCCACGGTAAAGAGCCAAGCCAGAGGGCCGAGGCAGACTGCCATCTCGAGAGACAGCAGCCAGGAAGGAAGGCTCATCGATGAACGGATCATGTTGTCCACCCTTTCCAGATAACTGACGAAGATGCTGCCGAGCGCCCATGCCAGGGCGGACGCGTCACCCGGGATATGGTCCAGTTCATGGGCCATGGCTTGGACCCACTGCTTGCGATTCCGAGGCGAGGCCCAGGCTGCATGCTTGAGGAGCAGAGCTGCTGCCGCACGTGCTGCCGTCTCTCGATGCCTCATGCGAGCGCCCCATCCGGCGCGGCGCGCTTCTGCACCCCGGCATCGGCAGCAATCGCGCTCCGGGCGAAGGCCACACCCGCCGCCGTCAGGCGGTAAACATGGCGCGGAGGACGGCCGGCCTGTACGGCAGCCTGCCATTGCGACTCCAACAGCCCCCGATCGCAGAGCCGCATCAATATCGGGTACAGCGTTCCTGACTTCAGGCCGGTGATCTGCGACAGCTCATAACCGTAGTGCCAGGCGCGGGACCGCTTGCTCAACGCCTCCAGCAGCAACAGCGTATGTATGGACGGCCTTCTGTTTCGCTCCATGCCATAAGTCTACATATATCGAGATAATTGTCCACATCGCTGTACTGAAACGTGATCGGCCTCTCAGAGCAACCGTCCCAGGAAGGCTGATTCGATCACGACCCTCCGCGTTTTTTTGCCCGCTTTCCCGGAAGGTCCCGCCATACGGGGCAGCTCGCGATCGCGAATGCCCCAAGAACACAGCAGACAGGCAATAGTTGCGGCAGACCCGCGCGGCGGGATGAGGGACCAAGAATCCGCCTTTGATTCAGCACGGGCGGCCGCATCCACAGGCCGCACGGGACTCCGGATCTGTGGGCCGTGCTAGCATTTAGGCCCTGCCAGAACGATGCCAACCCGTGGCCGCCGCGCTGCCCGCCGCCGCCAACAGAGTTGCTGCAAGGAGATGCCTGCCGTGCGTTCGTCTCACCTCACCGCCCTCGCTACCGCCACCGCTTTACTCATCGCGCCCGCGCGGTTGCCAGCACGAACGCCGGCGCAAGCCGTTGCGCACGGCATCGCCCTGCAGAACATGGATCCGAGCGTGAAGCCGGGAGATGATTTCTACCACTATGCCAACGGTGCGTGGATTGCGCGCGCGAAGATTCCGGCAGACCGGGCGGCGGTGGGCGTCTTCACGACCCTGTTCGACAAGAGCCGCAAGAACGTCGCGGGCATCGTGAAGGAGGCGGCAGCGTCGATCGCGCCGGCGGGCTCGGGCAAGCGCAAGATCGCCGACCTCTACGCCTCCTTCATGGACACGAAAACCATCGATTCACTGGGACTCACGCCGCTGCAGCCGGAGCTCTCGAAGGTGAAGGCGATCCGGGACCGGCGCGAGCTGGCGACGATGATGGGCAGCATGCTGCGCGCCGATGTCGATCCGCTCAACAATACCAACTTCCACACCATGCATCTCTTCGGGCTGTGGACCTCACCGGGATTCAGGAAGCCGGGGGAGTATGCAGTCTATCTGCTCGAGGGCGGCTTGGTGCTGCCCAGCCCCGACTACTACCTGTCGGATTCCGCGCACATGCAGCAGGTCCGGACGAAATACGCCGCGCACATTGCCGCCATGCTGCGCCTGGCGGGCTATTCCGACCCGGCTCCGCGGGCCGCGAAGATCCTGGCGCTCGAGCACGCCATTGCCAAAATCCACGAGAGCCTTGCGGACAACCAAGTCATCGAGAAGGCGAATAACGTATGGACGCCTGCCGACTTCGAGGCGAAGGCCCCGGGGCTCGACTGGCAGGCATACTTCGCCGCGGCCGGTCTGGCGCCGCAACGGGAATTCTATGTCTGGCAACCCTCGGCGTTCACCGCCGAGTCGGCGCTGGTTGCCTCGGCACCGCTCGCCACCTGGAAAGACTGGCTCGCATTTCATCTACTGGAGCAGTACGGGCCGTATCTCTCACAACCGTTCGCGCGGGAAACCTTCAACTTCGAGGGAAAGGTCCTGGCGGGGGTATCGCAGGAGGAGCCGCGCTGGAAGCGAGCGGTGGACCTCGTGAACGGCGAGCTGGGCGATGAGGTGGGCCAGCTATACGCGAAGAAGTACTTTCCTCCGCAGGCCAAGGCGGAAGCGCAGGACATGGTGGCGCACCTGATCAGGACCTATCACCGGCGGCTGGAGGCGCTGACGTGGCTCACGCCGTCCACCAAGGCCGAAGCCCTGAAGAAGCTCGACTCGCTCTACGTCGGAATCGGCTATCCCGAAACCTGGCTGGACTATTCGACCTATGTAGTCAAGCCGCACGACCTCTTTGGTAACGCGTGGCGGGCACAGTTAGTGAAATACCGATACAACATCGACCGCCTCGGCAAGCCGGTCAATCGTCACGAGTGGTGGATGTCGCCGCAGACGGTTAATGCGGTCAATCTGCCCGTGCAGAATGCGCTCAACTTCCCGGCCGCAATTCTGCAGCCGCCCTTCTTCGATCCCAAGGCGCCGGCAGCCGACAACTATGGGGCGATCGGGACGATCATCGGGCACGAGATCAGCCACACCTTCGATGCGGAAGGCAGCACCTTCGACGCGACCGGAGAGCTGCGCAACTGGTGGACCGCGGCCGATCACCAGCACTTCGAACAGGAGGCGAAGGCTCTGGAAGAGCAGTATGACGCTTACGAGGTTCTGCCCGGACTGCACGTCAACGGCCGACAGACCATCGACGAGAACATCGCCGATCTCGGTGGCGTGGCGGCCTCTTACCAGGCTTACCACGACTCGCTCGACGGCAAGCCGGCGCCGAAGATCGGCGGCTTCACCGGCGATCAGCAGTTCTTCATCGCCTTTGCGCAGAACTATGGCTCGAAGACGCGGCCGGCAACCCTACAGCGGCAGGTGCTCACCGATTCTCATTCGCCGGCGCAGTTCCGGGCAGTCATGGTGCGCAACTCCGATGCCTGGTACGAGGCCTTCGACGTCAGGCCGGGGCAGAGGCTGTACCTGCCGCCGGACAGGCGCGTGCAGATCTGGTAACGGCCGAGGTGACGGCTCTCGAGCCTCACGGTGAGCTGGGCGTGAGCCGCAGCGCCTGCCACTCGTAGCCTTTCAGCCCGAATCGCAAACGGCCGGCCCCATCCAGACTCGACTCGGATGCTTTGGCCCCCAACAGGCCGGTCACTTTCATGGCCGGCGTGGCGCCCTTGATGGCGACCGTCTCATCGATGGCCGAGCCCCCGAAGTTGATGGCGGTGACTTCCAGATCGCCGCTGTCGGGCAGCCGACTCACCAACACGAACAGCCCTTTGGTCCGGGCCGCAGGCGCGTCCACCACCTGTCCCGCATACAACCGCAGCTGCGAGCGTACCTTCAGCATCCGGGCGAGCTGTGATGCGAACGAGTCGGCATGCTCGAGCTGACTCGGCAGCGACCCATAGAGTGACGTCGCTCGCGGGAGGCCCGCCTTCGAGCGGATCGCAGCCGGATTCGAGCCGAGGAGATCGTAGGCGCCGCGATTGATCCAGCGGGTATCGCCGTCGGCGAGCCGCTCGCGGACCGAGGCGGCAGGAAGAGTGAGGTCGCCGACCAGGTCCCATCCGGAGAGCGCGAACACGCCCGGCTGCATGGCGTTGAAGAAAGCCAGCAGCAGATGGAGGTGCTCGATCTCCTTGACCTCCTCCGGTGTGATGTTCGTGAGATCCCGGATCCCGAGCTTCGCGGCGATCAGGCTGGCTGTCGTGCAGGCAACGCCATTGCCGAACTTGAGATTGTACGGCGCACCGTCACCGATGAGCCGGCTGTACATGTCCTGCCGGATGAGCCCCTGCAGAGCCTGACCCGTGATCTGCCCGCCGTGAAAAGGCAGGAGATCGCTTGCGTGCGGACCGCTCAACATTCCCAGGCCCATAGTGAGCTCGTCATGATTCTGCAGAGCATGGATCAGGCGCCCGGGATCGACGCCGTTCTGCTGCATGAGACGGTAGACGAGGCGCAGGAACTCGGCATCGCCAGTGAGAAGCGCGTGATCGTAGGCGGGGCGGGTCACGAAGTCATAAGAGAGGTCCGGGCCGCCACTCAACATACTGCGCATCGCATCGAGCGGTGCCGCGAGCTCCTCGAACGTGTATCCGCCCAGCTTTCGCGCCGTGTCCGCGAGCAGCTGATTCACGGTCACCGACAGTGGGTGATCCGCAAACCAGACCCGTCCGTCGGACGTGCGCTCGATGCCGAGCAGGCTATTGGCATCGAGGCGCACCATGTCGTCGCCGAGGACGCCGATCTCGTCCACTTCATCACCGACGACGAGCCGCTCGGCGGCGAAGCTGGGATCGAGCCAATCCAGGGTCGGTTGCCCCTGCTTGAAGATGTGCAGGTACACCCAGCGGCGTCTCACGCCGTCGACTCCACGCACGATGTCGGTGGCGCTCCAGTCAGTGACCTTCACGCCGGGTGCGTAGAAGATCCCGGAATGGAGCTGTCCCACGATGTAGCCCTTCGCCGCAAGAGCGTCTACGGTCGCAGGACTGAGGTTCACGGCATCCTGCCCCGGAGGCACCGATGGCAGTAGTCCCCAATCGGACTTCGGAATGCTCACCATGCTGTAGAGACCCGGATAGTCCTTGAAGGCGCGTTCGGCGAGCAGCCAGTCGGCTCCCTTCCCGGTATGTCCGGGCACGATATCGCCGATCACGATGGCGCCATGACGGTGCGCCGTCGCGACCAGCGCCTTGTACTGTGACGCGGTGCCGAAGGCCGGATCGATCTCGAAACTGATCCGATCGAAGTGCCCGTCGACCGAGGGCGTGTACGAGCGTCCGCGAAGGCCACCCGACAGCTTCACCGGCCCGGTGTGCATGCCCTGGATGCCGATCTGCTGGAGCGCGCGCCACAGCCGCTCATCGGAGAGCGTCGCGAGTACCGAAGCGCCCGCGGGGTCAGCGATGGTGGAAGCCGGATAGGCTGTGAACCAGACCGATGCCCGCGAGACGGCGGCATGCGGCTCCGGCTCCCCATAGGGGTGGTGCCACTGCGTAGAGTTGCCGGAGTAACGCCGAGCCACTGCTTGCGCGTGATGCAGCATCGAGTGCTCTTCGAGCCATCGAATGTAGTGGGAGTCAGCGGGCGCAGGCTGGACGGAGGATGCATCAGCAGCCCTCGAGGTGTCGGCGGCGGGAATCGCCGCGCAAAGCATGGCCACGCAGCCTATCCAGCCTGGAAGCCTGCAACGACGTGGGACGGCTCGTCTCATCATTCTCTTCTTCCGCAAATCGATCGACGCCTCGGAGAATACCAAGCCTGCGCGGCAGCAACACAGGGCAAGCACTCGGCCGCAAGGCCATGAAGCTCTCCAAGCAATTGAAAGAACTAGGCTTCTTGCATTCCGTCCTATCCCGCGCTACCGTCCGGCTCACCGGTCGCTCTTCAAAGAATCTCAAACCGTGCGACGCGGCACCCAGCCCTCGCGCCGTGCGGCAGGAGCCGGAGAAAAGTCATGTTCATGCAACTGCTCGATCCGCTGCACGACCTGACACTCACCTGTCTGGTGGCACTGATCCCTGTGGTTTTGCTGCTGATCCTGCTGGCGGCATGCCGCTGGCCCGCATGGCTCGCGACCCTCGTCGGCTCGGTCATCACGTTCGTACTGGCCGCGTGGGTCTGGAAGATGCCCCTGGGTGCCGGCTGGCACGCCTATCTCTATGGTGCCGCGACCGGTGTGTGGAGCGTCGACTGGATTACGGTCTGGGGCATGGTGCTATTCAACACACTGGCAGTGAGCGGCGTCTTCGAGAACTTCCGGCGCTGGCTCATCGCGCAAGGCAGCATGGACGTGCGCGTGCAAACGATGTTGTTTGCGTGGGCGTTCGGCGCGCTGCTGGAAGGGCTGGTCGGGTTCGGGTACCCCTGGGCAGTCGTGGCACCGATCCTCATCTCTCTCGGCATCTCGGACCTCAACGCCATCCGCGTAGCGGCGATCGCCAACAATGCGCCGGTATCCTTCGGGGCCCTCGGCGCGCCCATTATCGCGCTGGCCGCGGTGACCAACTATCCTCTGCTGGCGCTGTCGGGTTCCGTTGGCACGATCGTAGCGGTACTTGCGCTGTTGCCGCCATGGGTACTGCTGTATCTCGTTTCCGGCGCAAAAGGCATGAGGGGCGGCTGGCCGCTGGCCGTGGTCGGCTCGCTGGCGTACATCGCCGGTCAGTATCCGGTGGCAGAGTATCTCGGCCCGTATCTGCCGGACGTCACGGGGTCCATTGTCTGCTTCATAGCGCTGCTGGCACTACTGAAGGTCTGGCAGCCGAAGTCTGTTCTCGGTTATGGCGGCGTTCCGGTCGATGCCGCCCTGGCCCGGCAGACGAAGGGACACGGCCTGAGCTCCGGGGAGGTCGCGCAAGCCTGGATGCCCTTTCTCGTTCTGCTGATCGTGGTGGCGGCCTGGACCGGTCCCTGGTCACCGCTTCCAAAGAAAACCTGGTTCACCGCACAGGCAGTAGCATGTTCGTCTCTGGCGGCCACCTGTGATGCGGCGAAGCCCAACGTTACGGCGGCATTCAAGTTCGCACCCTACGTGGGCGGGACAGCGATCCTCGCGTCCTGGATCATCGTGGCAGTGCTGCTGCTGATGATGGGCAGGCTCAAAGGCGCACAGGTCGGCGAGATCTTCCGTCGCACCTTTCACCAGATGTGGGGAGCGTGCCTCGTCGGCGTGTTCATCTTCGGCCTCGCCTACGTCTTCAACTATTCCGGCATGGCCGCATCGCTCGCCAAGGGCTTATCGAGCATGGGCACCGCATTCATCGTGGTCTCCCCCATCCTGGGGTTCATCGGCGTAGCGCTGTCGGGCTCCAACACCTCGACCAACGCGATGTTCGGCAAGTTCCAGGCCCTCGTGGCCAGCCAGCTCGGCATGCCGCTGCTGCTGCTGCCGACGCTCAACTCCGTCGGTGCGGAGATCGGCAAGCCTGTCGCGCCGCAGACGGCCAGCGTGGGTGTTTCGACCAGCAAGTTCGTACGCAAGGAAGGCGACGTCATCCGCCACAACATGGGCTGGACATTCATTCTGCTCGCCTATCTCATACTCATCGCGGTCGGGTTCTACTTCCTGCACCCGGCCGCCATGATGTTGAAACCGGCTCCTTAGCCCCCGTCTACCTGCATCAGGGCTGGAAGTAATAGCTTCCCTTGAGGAAGAACGACCGTTGCTGGGGCTGCAGCTGGCCATCGACGATTTCCTGATACCCTTCCGAGCTGCCGGCGTAGAAGACGGTCCACGGATTGATCTGATAGCCGATCAGGTACTGGGTGCCGAGGGTACCGGTGCGAGGCGCAGTGCCCGCCGGGTACAGCGCAACGTCATTCCGCAGGCTCTGCCCCTGTCCGATCACGTCCGCGAACAGGCGCGCGGTGAAGAACCAGGCGAAGCGAAGATCGTAGACATTGGCGGTGAACAGCCGCCTGCCGGCCAGGTCGAGCTGCTCATAGTTGTCCACCACGTCGATCTTGAGGTGTTTGCCGGGACCGAAGTGGAACGTGGTGGTGACCGAGAGGAGCCTGCCCTTGCGTACGCCGAGGTAGTCCACGCCGTCACCACCGACTGCATCGACCTCCCCGTAGAACCAACCGGTCGGCTGCGTGATGGCGTCCATCTCATACTGGTCGAGCGTGAAGGTCTTGCCGCGGAAGTACTGCTCATCGCGCGTCACGTAAAAGTACACCCGGCTCTGGTAGTCGGCCTTGAGGAAGGCATAAAGCCTGACCTTGCGGTCGAGGTTCGGGCCACCGTCAGTAGCCCGCGTCCAGTTGGAAATCGTGCCGAATCCCGAAGTCTGCCACCAGTTCTTGTTCGACGCGTAGAAGTCGTACTCCCCCAGGAAGGCGCCCTGATCGTACCCGACCTGCGGCAGATAGCCGAGATCGGCCCGGAAACCGTCGGCGACGTGGCTCAGGTTGAGATCGAAGTTGTAGTTGTGTCGGGTGCGGGCATAGTCCAGGGTCCAAAGCAGACCCTTGACCGTTCCCGGGGAAGTCCCAAAGGCGCTCGCCACCTGACCGGGATAGCTCGTGTTCGAGGAGCCCACGAGGGCGGTCACGGCATCGCTCGGATCGATCTGCCAGATACCGTCAGCCGCGTAAAGGCTGCTGTGATAACCGCCGCCGTCGCGGTCCGAAGCGTACACGCCGAACGCCGAAGCGCCGATATCGTACCGGTAGCGCAGCAGCTCATCCCGCGTGCTGAAGTCGAATGATTGGCTCGTCGAGCCTTGGCGGCCGGGAAGCAGGATGCTCGTGACGGTATCCTGGGTCGCCAGAGCGCCGATCTCATTGGCTCCCATTTGACCGACCAGCTTCGTCGCGAAGCGCGGGTCGGATATCGCGAGCGTGTCCACCAGCGCTCCCGATGGATTGAAGGTATCCGAGCTGAAACGCAGGTTCGGTGTGTTGAACACCTGGGTGCCCTGCTCGAAGAAGGGCCGATTCTCCTTGTAGAAGATCGCGAACTGCCGATTCGCGCTGAGCTGCAGCACATCGGGTGCGACTTCGGAGAAATTGGGATCCACTGTCGCGGACCATTCGAGGTCGGGGCGCAGCACCCAGCGCGCATCGAGACTGCCCTTCAACGTTGGCGATCCATGGTCGAGGTCTCCGGAGGCGCTCTTTCTCGAGTCGGTGCGAATCGCGGTGACCGCGGGAATCACCTGAAAGTCGGCGGGAGTCGTTTTGATGGCCGTCGCGGTGCGCACCGGCAGCATGCTGCAGAGGGTGCAGCTGCTGTCGAAATCCACGGGCTGGCTGAAGAGCTGGTGACGGACGTTGCGCGGCCAGTTGCGAAAGAATATGAACCCCCAACGCTGTGGGTCCGGGCTGTGGGGAAATTTGATCGAGGCGAACGGTATTCTCATGACCACCTGATAGCCCGTAGCGGTGCGCGCGGCAGTGCAGCTCCAGACCGCATCCCAGGAAGAGAATTCGTTGTTCTGCTGTCGGAATGCGTCCCATTCCGTGCCACCGGGCGTACAGAATATCTCGTACGCCCATTGCGCATCGTTGAAGGGACTCAGGAAAACACCGATGTAGTCATCGGAGTAGCTGCTGATGTCATCGTGCTCCCGATAGCGAAACTGGATGTCACCGGGATGGGGATCGTGCGCGTCGAAACGCAGCCACAGCGCATCTGCGGTGTAGCCGGCATCGACCTGGGTGGATACCGGCGCGGGGGTGTTGTGCTCCGGATCGATCTCATAACCTATGGAGAAGTGCGTGGCGTGCTGCCACGCAGCAGGCGTCGGCGTTCCGTCCTTCTCTGCCCAGGGAGTCAGGTCGGGGATACGTGGGACGGCAGCTGTGCCGGATGCCGCCGCCGGCTGCAGCAGTCCGGCCGCAATCACGGCCAGGGTGAGGAGTGCAAGCTCGCAGAGGCGCGTGACGGGTTTTGGCATTTGGCTGAGTGGCATCGTTTAGCTATTGGACTTCTCCTGCGCCGGATGGGTTTAAAGAGATCTCGGCCAGCCGGCGGATTGGACCCTGGCACGCGGGACTTCCGCCGCCCGGCGTGATCGAGCCTCTGGCGGTAGGGACAGCATGGGCTATGCCGGCCATGGCGATGACCTGCCGGGAGGAGGCAGGTCACGATCTCAGCGCTCAAGGTCGCTGAGGGCAGCACGGCCTGTCGCTTTACCGGATTACCCGGTAGCGTACGTGGACCGCTTGGGGTGTGGCGACGGTTTCGATCATCTCGAGAGGCAGGTCGTCGACGCTTCGCTCGAACAGGCGCCGGCCGTCGCCCAATAGCAGCGGCGCGATGTGCAACCGGAGCTCGTCAACCAGCCCGGCCGCCAGCAGCTGTTGTGTCGTCGCAGCGCCGTGGACCATCACGTCCTTGTCTTCCGCCTGCCCCTTCGCGACATCGACCGCCTCCCTGACGTTTCGGCAAAACGTAAATGCCGACGTACCCTGCGGCACGATGGAGGGCGGCGCATGTGTCAGCACCACGACGGGCAACCCCGGAATGGGGTGGGATCCGCCCCAGCCATTCACCAGATCATAGGTCCGCCGTCCCGTCAGCAGCGCACCCGTCGTCTCGAACAGCGTCTCGACGAATTCACGATTACGGCCTTGCGGCCGAAAGAACGCATTCCGTTCGTAGGGTTCAGGACCGACGAGCAGCCAGTCATGAAGCCGGTGCGCACCCCGGCCGCCGAAAGCATGGCCCGGTGCGTCACCGGGCCCGGCGATGTACCCATCCAGTGAAAGGGACATCTCGACGACAACTCTCGGCATACCGGCTCTCCTGCAGGACTTCACACGCTTGCGTGGCGCGGATACGCCGGAATCCTCAGGCTACTCCGCGAGGCCGCCCCGGATCCTCTCACGGCATCCGGGGCGGCGCATCCCTTTTTCGGAGAGAGTCGATCCCTACCGACTGCTCACGGTCAATTGCTCAACAGAACGGCAATGCTCGTTGCCGTAAACGTGCCGGTCACCGTGTCGAAGCGACCGGATGCGGTCACCGCGATGACCGCCGACCCACCATTCAAATCGCTCGAGAGCTGGCTGACGAAGGCCGAGAATGTGCTGAAATTCTCGTTCATCATGACATTCGCGTGGCCGATCGTGAAGGAGTCATCGCCTTGCGTATCGGGCACGACAGTGAGAGTCGCCAGCTGCCGAACATCGATCCGCCTGTCACCGATCTCGATGATCGGATCATTGCCATCATCGTCGCCAGATCCGCCGTTGTCACCTCCGCTGCTTCCGGGCATGCTGTTGTCGTTGCAATCGTTGCTGGATCCAGGCCCGCTGTTGTCATTCCCGCCCGGACCCTGGTCGTGTACCGTCGTCATCGGCGGAGAGCTGCCGTCGCCTCCATCGGTTCCGCCGCTATTGCCGCCGTCGTTCGAATTGCAGTCTCCGCTGGTACCGAGCGACGACAGATCGATCACGAGCGAGGTGCTGCTCGAGGTCAGATCGGTGAAGACCGTCGTCGAGCCGTGCCGCCCGAAACGCAGCCGCAGATCGGCCTCGATCGACGGCGCGGTGATGAGCGTGTCTGCGTTGAAGTCCGGCGGCGCCGTTCCGAATCCGGTCACGAACCCCAACGCGAGCGCAGACGAGTTCACCGACAGACCGGACTGCGTCAAGGTGCCAGTGTTCACCACATAAGCGGATGGACTCGCATCGTTCGCCGTGCTCGAGCCTGTGCCGCTGAAGTCGAAAACGTCAGTGGGCAGGCCGCCGAGCGACTCCAGGTTGAGGGTAAGGCTGCCGTCGGAGAGCAGCGTCACAATCCCCGACGCCCGGGTCACGTCAAGGTCCACCTCACCGGCGGTGGAATCGACAGTGACTGCACCGTCACTGCCCTTGCTCACCGACCCGGAGGCATCAACTTTCTGACCCGGGGAGATATCGGCGATGCTGAAGGAACCTGCGTGCCCCTCCTCCGTGACCACGGTCGCAGGACCGATCATCACGGTCGTATCCTTCGTCTCGAAGTCGAAGTCTCCGTCCGAGCCGCTCCACGTCGCATCACGAACGGTGAGCGTCGTCTGACTGCGGGCGATGACCGTTCCCGAGATGCTGTCTTCTCCCGGGCGCTCCAGGCTGCTCCCCGCCAGGACCATGGTCGCCGTAAAGCTTGGCTGATTTCCCTCCTGCACCGTGCCGAATGCGGCTACTTTGGTGCCCGATCCGACCGCCGCCAGCGCAGTCAGTCCCGCATTGCCCGAATAGGCCGTACCGTTGATCTGATACGTGGTCGACGAGCCGACCTGCACGGTCACCTGGCCAGACTTGTCCTCTTGATCCTCATCGTGAAAAGGCATTACGTTGATGACGAAGTCCTCGCCACTCGTGCTCACCGAGGCAAGCGCGCCCCGGGCCCGCAACGGCGTTACGTCAGATGGCGCGACACTCGCGACCAGAGTCGGCGCCACCGTTACGGTATCGGCCGTCATGTCCACCGTGTTGGAAACGCCGAGATTGAAGTCGAGCGCCAGTCGCGCAATCTGTCCTGCGGTGATATGGAGGTGATGCGCGTTGTCGAGCTGCACGGTCACCGTGAGCGTACCAGTGATTGGCGCTCCCGATGCATCCACCGGACTCAGCGTGACGGGATGTCCGGTACCGTCGTCCGCAGTGATCTGGGAGTTGGCGTAGTCGATCGTCAGTTTGGCGCTGACGTATTCGGCCACCGGAATCTGTCCGGCGGTGAGCACCTCACTGAGGTCGACGAGTTGGGCGAAATCGACCTTGGTAGTCGCCGGAATCGTCTCGACCATCGTGCCGTCGGCGGTCTGCAGCTGCAGCGAAGTGAGCGAAACGATATAGCTCAGGAAGTCTCCCTTGGCGTCGGTCATGGTTATCATCGCCGCGCCGCAATTCGCCGAATTGCAGGCGCTGCCTGACGGCGGCGGCCCGCCCATGGAGGGGCTGGCGCTGTAGCCCATGCCCCCGCCGCATGCCGCCAGCAGCAGAAGGGCCCCGCTGGTGGCGAGAGCCGCCGCGAGCCGCCGGCCAAGAATGGGTCTGATCGAAGCAGACATGGGAAGACCTCCAGAGTGCCGGTCGTCGGTCCTCGGAACCGGCCTCACGATTGGGCCATCGTTTAGGATTACCGCGACCGCCCGACGCGCTGACTCGCCTGTTGCGCGAGTCCTCACCTCGAACGTCGTGTTGACCGTAAGTTAGGATTGGCCGTTGTAGAGTTCTATATTTTTATGACGCCAAACCGCGACATGGGAGGACGAATCGGCAGGGCCTGCCTGCCCGCGCGCGTAATTGAACGCCAGGCGGCCGGCCGGGTACATACCATTTTCAGCAGGAGACTTGCGCGGCGTGTGAGAAGAGCGATCCGCAGCATCGGCGCGTTACCCGATACTACGACATCGTTCCTAACCAGCGCATCGTCTCGAGCGAGGTCGTCGAGGCGCAGGGACGGAAGCTCCTGATCACCATGGCGATCGTCACCTTCGAGTCGGAGGGAGCGGGAACGAAGGTGAGGGTGACCGCGCAACTGACACCCTTCGCCGGCGAGCAAATGCTCGACGGCGCCAAGATCGGTCACAACGCCGCTCTCGACAATCTTGTCGCGGCCATGCGGTGATCGAGCGGCCCGCTAAAACCTGAAAGATCAATCGCTTACGCGGCCCGTGGAGCCGCAGCGCCGAGCGCCTGGGTGGCCCCGCCAATCCGCGCGCGGGCTTGAGCTTGTCGCCGCTGCAGGCGAGACTTGTGCCGGTCGCCTCCGGGCTATGCACGCTCCAATCGATCAATGCTGCTCGAGCACATCCAGTATTTCGCCGGGATCGTATTCATCGCCGTGGCGGCGCTGCTGCCGATCATCGATCC
>Ga0134128_10002163_pt1 | contig 24524 bp, 22 predicted proteins | sample KB31754_FD_96462 | JGI IMG/M metagenome (GOLD analysis project Ga0134128, IMG submission 96462) | Terrestrial soil microbial communities with excess Nitrogen fertilizer from Kellogg Biological Station, Michigan, USA - KB3-175-4 | ecosystem: Environmental > Terrestrial > Soil > Unclassified ...
CAGATTTTCGTAGGCTTGGCGGCGGTCGGGCAGATACGAGAGTTCGGCTGTCGTCAGCGTGAGTTCCTCCGCCAGCGCGACCGACTGGCTTCCCACCTCGTCGCTGACCTTCTTGAACGCGGCTTCAATCGACATGCCTGATTCGACGCAGATCAGGAGCAAATCGAGGGTGTCAGGAAACGCCCGCTTGATCGACAGTTGGCGGCGCTGGATTTTGCTCTTGAGGAGCATCAATGGCAGCTGCATGCCGGCATAGGCGGCCGCGATGCAGATACCGACCTTGACCATAGTCGGTTGTTGGAATTTGACGATGACAAACATATAAAGTACCGCGAACAGCAGACACGCCACCGGCGAGATCATTCGGATAAACAGGTAGGTGACGTAGGGCGCCTGACCGCGATAGCCGGCCTGGATAAGTTTGAGTCTTGCTTCCTCCTGACCAACCCATTTGGTCAGATTGAAGCGATCGACAATCATCTGCACATATTGTTTCGGCGATTGTCGCAGCTTGACCTTCTGGCCTTCCTGGGCCATGCGCTCGCGTTCGCGCTGCCGGATTTTTTCGCGTTCGAGAGCCACCGCCCGCATGCGCTTGCCGAGCGGATCGGCAAACACGACCGGCATTGCAAGTGTCAGCACGGTTGCCGCCGCGGCAATGGCGGCAAATACCATTGTCAACGTTTTGACATTGATCGCATCAATGAGGGACTCGATCATCGAACCTGCCTAGAAGTCGAAGTTGATCATTTTTTTCATCACCAGCACGCCAAGCATCATCCAGATTGCTGAGCCGCCGAGCATGATGTGACCGACTGAGTTTGTGAAAAGCAGCGAAATGTATTGCGGGCTCGTGAGATAAACGAGCGTCAGCACTGCGATCGGAAGAGCGCCAATGATCCCGGCTGACGCCTTTGCTTCCTGCGACATGGCCTGAATTTTCGCTTTCATTTTCTTGCGGTCGCGCAGCACCTTCGAAAGATTGCCGAGCGCTTCCGATAGGTTGCCGCCCGCCTTCTGCTGGATCGCCACGACAATGCCGAAGAAATTCGCTTCCGGCAGCGGCGTGCGCTCGTAAAGCTTTGCGCAGGCTTCGCCCAGCGGCATTCCGATTGCCTGCGTTTCCATGATCAGACGAAATTCCGACTTGATCGGTTCCGCCGCTTCGAGACTGATCATCTTGATGCAGTCGTGCAGCGGCAAACCGGCCTTCACGCCGCGGACAATGATGTCAACCGCATCCGGAAATCCGTCGAGAAACTTCGTCTCACGGCGCTTTTTCAGGAACGCCAGAAGCCATCTCGGAACGCCAAATGCGCCCGCAAATCCGAGGACTGCGGCCACCGCAAGGCTCGCGCCGGCGAACAGACCTGCAAAAAACGTGGCAATTCCGATACCGGCCGAAATGAGCGCGAACTGGCGCTTCGACCACGAAAGGCCCGCCCGTGCAATCCGCACAGATAGCGGTATCGACTTGCTCTTCCTGTGCCGTTCCTCGAAGTCCTTGAGTGAGGATTCGACCAGATCGCGACGGGACTTCTGAGGCCCACGCGCAGCGCGCGACGTCGTCGTAACCCGTGCCACGCTTTGTACGCGCTGCTCGATCTTTCGTTCGCCTGAGAGCAGAGGATAAATAAATACGTAGACCACCCCACCGATGGCGACCGCAACCAAAAAGAAGACGGCGATGATTTGCACTGTTTGCTCCGCTTAGGCGCGAACGGATTCGTTTGCGACTTCGGCCGCATCGAGCGCCGCCGCCAGACGTTTTTCCTCGCCGTAGTAGCGTGCCCGGTCCCAGAAGCGCGGATGACCGATGCCGGTAGAACGATGCCGGCCGATGATATTGCCTTTTGCATCCTCTCCGATCAGATCGTAGACGAAGAGATCCTGCGTAACGATGACATCACCTTCCATCCCCATGACTTCGGTGACGTGGGTTATTTTGCGCGAACCGTCGCGCAAGCGCGCGGATTGAACGACGACGTCGACCGAGGCGCATATCATTTCGCGAATGGTCCGGGACGGCAGGGCAAACCCGCCCATGGTGATCATTGATTCGAGGCGCGACAGCGCTTCACGCGGGTTGTTGGCGTGCAACGTGCCCATGGAGCCGTCATGGCCTGTGTTCATCGCCTGCAGCAGGTCGAATGCTTCAGGTCCACGCACTTCGCCGACGATGATGCGTTCTGGCCGCATACGCAGGCAGTTGCGCACCAGATCGCGCATCGTAACCTGGCCTTCGCCCTCGAGGTTGGGCGGCCGCGTCTCCAGGCGCACGACGTGGGGCTGCTGCAGCTGAAGTTCGGCGGCGTCTTCGCAGGTGATGATTCGCTCGTCGTTATCGATGAATTGCGTGAGACAGTTGAGCAGCGTCGTTTTCCCGGAACCGGTTCCGCCGGAAATCAGCGTATTGACGCGGCTGCGGCCGAGAATCCGGAGAATTTCGGCGCCTTGCTGCGTAATGGTGCCATACTTGACGAGCTGATCGAGTGTCAGCTTGTCCTTTTTGAATTTGCGGATTGTGAGAGCGGGGCCGTCGATTGCAAGCGGCGGCACGATCGCATTGACACGAGAGCCGTCCGGCAAGCGGGCGTCGCAGATCGGAGAGGCTTCGTCGACCCGGCGGCCGATCTGGCTGACGATGCGCTGACAGATATTGAGCAGCTGCTGATTGTCGCGGAAGCGGATGCCGGTTTTCTGAATCTTGCCCTGGACTTCGATGTAAACCGTGCCTGAGCCATTGACCATGATATCCGCGATATCGTCGCGCGAAAGCAGGGGCTCGAGTGGGCCAAAGCCGAGGACGTCGTTGCAGATATCGTCAAGCAGATCTTCCTGCTCCGAGATCGACATTACGATGTTCTTGATCGCAATGATCTCGTTGACGATGTCGCGGATTTCCTCGCGTGCCGAATCGACGTCGAGGCGAGCGAGCTGTGCGAGGTCAATTGCCTCGATCAGCGCGCCGAAGATCGTGCTCTTGGTCTCGTAATAGTCTTCGGACCGCCGGCTATCGACCGATGTTGGAACAGGACTGGGCGGCGCGGCTTGGCGGGGTGCGACGGGAGCCGCCAAAAGCGGCGCGCCGAGACCGTCGGAGGGAAACGGCGTGCGACCGGTCTCCACCGGCGCGGTCGGAACGGAATTCGGCGGTTCGTTCGGCGCCTGTAACGGCGGCGCCGCTGCCGCAGGCAGATGCGGCACAGGCGCCGGAGCCAGGGCCTCCGAGGTTGCACTACGCTTCCCGAACAAGTCGACACACTCCCAACGATTGTTAGCCCGCTCGCTTCATCAGTTTGGAAAGCAAAGGTGACAGCAATCCGCTGCGGCCGCGCTTGATCTCCGTCCGTCCCGTAAGCGTCTGCGCCATTTGGCGGAACATCTCGGACGTCTTATGGCTGGCGGAGACCTCGGCGATCATCTGGCCATTGTTGGCGGCCGGGCCGAAAAGCTGCGGTTCGAATGGGATGACGCAGAGGGGATCGACTTCGATGGCCTTGGCAAAGTCCGCCGGCGTAATTTCCGGACGCTTCGGCACGCCGACCTGATTCAGGCAATAGCGTGGATGATGATCGTTCGGCCGCGACGCGCGCAACAAGTCGATCAGGTTTTTTGTATTTCGCAGGTTGGCAAGGTCGGGTCCCGCGACCACGAGTATTTCGTCGGCGCTGATGAGCAGCCGCTTGGTCCACCCCGCCCACTGATGCGGAATATCGAGTACGACGCAGGGAATTGAGCCGCGCAGCGAATCGAGGATTGAATCGAAGGCATCCGCACCGAAGTCGTAGACGCGGTCGAGCGTCGCCGGAGCCGCCAGCAGACTCAGATGATCCGTGCATTTCGACAACAACCGATCGACAAAGGCGGTATCGACGCGATCCGGGGAAAAGACGGCATCCGCGATTCCCTGCGGGGGATCCTGGTTGTAGTCGAGGCCGGCGGTGCCAAAAGCAAGATCGAGATCCGCAACGACCGAATCGAGGCCGATGTCGCGACCGATTGCCCATGCGATATTATGCGCTACCGTTGAAGCGCCGACACCACCTTTGGCGCCGACGATTGCGACAATTCGTCCAACAGGTTTTGCGTCAGGCGCCGAAAACAGGCTGCAGATCGCACGCACAACGTCGATCGTGCCGATCGGAGCGATCAAGTATTCGCTCACACCGCGCCGGGTCAGATCACGATAGAATGTCACGTCATTGACGCGCCCGATCACGATCACCCGGGTGCCCGCATCGCAGACTTCGGCAAGCCGGTCGAGCCCGGTGAGGATATCGTTGGCGCGGGCGTCGGTTTCAATCAGTATGACGTTGGGCGTGGGCGAGTTGTTGTACGCTTCGGTCGCCGCCGTGATCCCACCCATCTGAATTTTGACGTGAGCCTTTCCAAGGCGCCGGTCTTCGCTTGCCGCCTGGACAGCGGCCGCGGTTTCGACAGTCTCGCAAAAAGCCTGAACGGAGACCCGTGGGGCAGGCGCAATATGCGCGCCCCCATCGCCGGCAGGCGCCGGTACTGCCGTATTTTCGGGAACCGCAACTTGCTGAGCGTCTTTTATCATTTTCCCACATCGCTGATTTTGCCAAGGTCGTAGCCGACATATGCGCCGGACGGATTCTCACCCTTGCGATAGTGATCGATCGCTATCGAACGGCGCGGAGCATAGGGCGGCTCGTCGCCGCGCGGCTGAACCAGGTCGGTTGGATTTTCGACCATGGATGCGAGGTTGCGCTGCGTGGCGCAGCCGAGATTCCAGTATGGCTGATTTTCCACGTAACCAGACTTAAGCGACGGACCCAGACCACCCGGCCACTGCCCGCACGGCCCCGCCTCTGCCATCAGCCGCGAATAGTTGAGCTTTATGCTCGCGAGCGACGCACGCGAAGGATGATAATGCCGGACATAGATCGCATTAGGCGGCACGCCGACCGCAGTAAAGAGCGACCGGATTTCGCGAGCCGAATCGCCGGCAGCGCGGTCGGTGGGGCCACCCTTGGGCACATCAATGATGATGCCGCTTCCGGCTTCAGCCCGCCATCTGTTCGCAAACGACGTGACGTCGGCCCGTTGGCGCGCAGTGAGCCCGCCGCGACTGCGCCCGACAAGAACTTCGACGGTTTCCACGCCTTCCTTGAGAACGATCGGATGGCGCTGGCGATAGTCGGTCGGATATTCGTTTTGCGCGACTTCCGACGATTGAAAGCAGCCGGCCAAGGTCATCGCCATGCCGCCTGCCATCAATAGGCGAAGCGCCGTATTTTTGCCGCGCGCGACCATCGCCCTGTGAATTGCCTTCATCAACTGTCTCCCCCACTCAATCGAGGATGAATCCATACTTGCCGTGATAGTTGGCAGCCGGCGGTGCATCGGGCTTGCCGGCAACGCCGTAGATGCGGTTCAACTGACCGAGGAGTACCGCCTGCGGATCATTCGGATCGGCATAGCCGTCGTCCGGCCGCGACAACTGCTTTTGCGCAACGGCGCGCACGACGTAGGGGGTCACCAGCACCATCAACTCCGACTGGTGATTGACGTAGTCGCGGCTCTTGAACAGTGCGCCGAGGACCGGGACCTGCATCAGCGCGGGAATGCCGTTGATCGACTGCTTCGTCTGCTCCTGGATCATTCCTGCCAGTGCCAGCGAGCCGCCGGACGGAATTTCGACCGTCGTCTCGGCGCGGCGCGTCTGGATTGAAGGTACCGTCAAGGATGTGGTGGAACCGGTAACCTGCAGAGTCATCGCGTTTTCGGTCGACAGATCCGAAACCTCGGTCATCACCTTCAGGCTGATACGGCCTTCTGAGAGCACGACCGGCGTAAACACGAGGCTGACGCCGAACTTCTTAAACGCGATTTGTGGTTGGCACAGCGGTGGCGATCGCGTGGTGTCGCACGACAGTCCGTTTGGAATGGGAAATTCACCGCCGGCGATGAATGTTGCCGTTTCCCCGGAGATCGCCGTCAGATTTGGTTCGGCCAAAGTTCTGATGACGCCGGCGCGTTCCATGGCACGAAGTGTCGCGGTCACACTGGGAAAAGTCCCAGTGAGCGCCGTATTGCTCAGCGCCTGCCCAGTCGTAGAAAAGGGATTGCTCGTGTTGAAATTCACCACGGCGGTCCCATAATTCAGGGTTCCGGAAAGGTCGATGCCGAGCTGTTTAATGACGTCGCGCCGAACTTCGGCGACCGTCACTTTCAGCATGACCTGATCGCGCCCGCGGACGGCGATGCCGTTGACCACCTTTTCTTTATCTCCAACGAGCCGTGTAGCAATGTCGTAGGCGTGCTGCGATTCCGCGGCGCTGGAAGCGCTTCCGGAAAGCATGACACCATCGCCTACACCTTCAACATGGATCTCGGAATCCGGCATTGTCTGCTTGAGGGCAGCACGAACGCCATTGAGATCGCGTTTAACCGCGATATCGAACCCCGCAATCTGTTTGCCGTCTGCATCAAAAAAGAAAATGTTCGTTTGACCGACCGCGACGCCAATCATGTAAGCGCGACGTGAAGAGCGGACCACGGCGTTGGCAATCTTGGGGTCGGCAACCAGAACATCTTTGACATCGCTCGGCAGGTCGATCGCGACTGATTTTCCAATTCCGAGGGGAACAAATCGCGATGTCGCTTCGCTCGCCGCGATCTGGATAACCGGTGCACGTGGCGAGTCGGCCGCGGGTGCGGGGATAATCGGCACGAGTGCCGAAAAAATAATCAATGCGCCAAATGAAGCAGCGTGGGTCAGTGTCCTGGTCGCCATGTCCCCGTAATCCCCCAATCGTTCATCGTGGTGCTGTCGTAGTGCTCACGCCAAAGCGCACGACATTGACGTTCTGATGCGCACTTGAATCATCCAAGTTCACATCGTCTCCCGAGGTGTCGGCGATGCTTCGCAGGGCGAGCGACAGCGTGCCGCTCTGTTGCGACAAGGCGAGAGTTTCGGCCTGGCTCGGCGAAAGTTCGAGCGTTGCGGTCTTGCCGACCACGACCTTCTGGCCGTTCTTCTCTTCAACGTTCTGGTCAATCGCCAGCACCTGGATATTGCGCAAAATTGTTTCGCTGCTGCGGCCACCGCCACGATCATTGTCGCGGCCGCGCGGAGTCATGATGACGTCGACGCGGTCGTTTGGAGAATGAATCCGCCAGCTCCCGTTTCCGGCGAAATCTGGGTGGAAACAGCGCGCATGCCGGTCGGCAGTATCGCAGCCATGAAGCCCGACCCCTTGGCGTTCACAAGCTTTGCCTCACGAATCGGTTCGCCGGCGATGAACGGTGTGCGCACGATCATACCCGTGAGATTCTCAAGCGCCTTTGGCCTGTCCTTCTTGCGTATAAAATTTCCTGCCGCCGTCGTTGCCGGCCATTCCTGCCAGGTGACGTCGGCCTGTGAGAGAGTCTGACCCCTGGCGATATCCGACTTGGCGACCAGGATGTCGACGGTGTCGAACTTGGGCGCTTCAGCCTTTACCGGAGGAGCCTTGTCAGACCGGCCAGCCAGCAGGGCGGCAACGCCACCAGCTGCCAGGGCAACCGTCAGGACTACGACACGTGCAGCTTTCATACGCTCACTCTCACCGTGACCTAGCGACCTAACAGTCGCGAAAAACCACTTGGCCGCCGATGCGGCCGCTTGCACCGGATTTCACCAGCTAAAGGTCAAGGTATGGTTAAGGAGCGGTATCTAAATCGAGTTAATATTGTATTGCCGCGCTAACTACGCCTGCTCAAAGACCGTAGGCCGGCATCCAGCCCGTTTTGGGATAAACCGCGAGCGCAGCTGCGGCGAGGGCGATGCCGTAAGGTACGCCGCCGCCGTTTTCATGTAGCCGCGTAATCCAAGTCCGCCGCGCAAGGGCCGCCGGCAGCGGCAGCCTGCGGAATTGGAGAATCAGCAAGGTCAAAGCGCCGCCAAACAACGAAGCATAAAATAAATAGTCGAGCAGGTGATCGAAGCCGAACCATAGGGCGGTCGCCGCCGCAAGTTTAGCGTCGCCGCCCCCGATCCAGCCTTGCGAGAACAACGCGAACGCGACCGTCAGCACGACAGCCGCGGCCGCAAGGTGCATGCCTACGGCAGGAAGACTCATGCCCACGATCAGTGTCAGAAGGAAAAAGCCGGCCGCCAGCGCCAGCGACAAGCGATTCGAGATGGTCATGGTCAACAGGTCACTCGAGGCCGCGAAGGCCATCAGCGCCGGGAACAGCAGCAGCCTGATTGTGTCGGTTACCAGCATTGCGCATTCCTGTGCACGGGCGGCGCGAGGATTACGTTACGGGGCGCAAGCTTGCGGATCGGTTACCGTCAGCCGCTTTCTCTACCGTAGTTGAGCCGAAATGACCGTGAACTTGGCGTTCAGGCTGGTGCCGAGGCCATTCACTACCGCGGCAATCGCGACGGAAATACCCGCGACAACAAGACCATACTCGACAGCAGTCGCTGCGGAGTCGTCCCTCAGGAAACGCCCAACCAAGGACCTCGTCATTTCAGGCTCCTCAAGTCCGCCCTTGCGGTCGTGAAGCAATCCATCCGCCCGGTGAGCGTTCCGGGCTAGGTGGATCTTTCCCGATAACTAGATCTCAGGTCTTGCGCGCGGGTTAACCGCATCGAAAAAACGCAGGGCTTTTCAAAGCCCTGCCGATTAATTTTCAGCGGTTAACCAAGCGCCGACTTCGGTTAAGGGATGGCAAAAGTAACAAAATCCGGAAAATTTTTATGAAACAGAGACGAATACATAGCTCAATTTCTGTATCGATTGCAGTGCCCATTGCATGGTGACGCGAGCCTTGCTCGCGCAATTCAATCATTCACTGCATCTTAACCGCGCGCTCCGATACCGGACTAGCCGCAACGGCGCGGCGTTCGAGTTCCCGGCCATGCTCGGTGAGATTTTTTCCGTCGCCCAGGTTGCAGGATCCACGCTTCTAAAGCTGATCCCGATTTCGATCGCCCTCGGCATCGGATTTGCGTTACTCACACACCTGTCAGCGTGCAATCCGGGCCGCCCTTGGTGGCGCAAACGTGAGATCGTAACCGACATCTGCTATTGGTTCCTGATCCCGATCCTGGCTCGCTTCCTGCGCATCGGAATGCTGGTGCTGGGTGCCGCGTACATTTATGGCATTCATGGTGCCGACGACCTGATCAAGTTCTACGACAATGGTTTTGGCCCGCTGGCGGCCATGCCGCTGTGGATCCAGGCTATAACGTTTGTCGTCGTCGCCGATTTTCTTACCTACTGGATTCATCGCGGCTTTCATGATCCCAAGCTCTGGAAATACCACGCGGTTCATCATTCATCGGAAGAGCTCGAGTGGATTTCCGCAGCCCGGTTTCACCCAGTCAATATTTTCCTTGGCAGCGTTTTGGTCGATGTTGCCTTGTTGCTCGCAGGAATTTCGCCGAATGTGATGTTGTGGGTCGCCCCCTTTAACACTGCAACCTCGGCATTTGTGCACGCCAACCTGAATTGGACGCTCGGGCCGTTCAAATACGTCATCGCGGGCCCCATCTTTCATCGCTGGCACCACACGGCGGCCGATCGCGGCGGTTCGAAGAATTTTGCCGGGACGCTCCCGATCTGGGACTTGCTTTTCGGCACCTTCTACATGCCTGCGAAGACTTTGCCGAACGCCTACGGCATCGACGACACAAGCTTCCCCGAAAGCTTCGGCGCGCAGTTGCTGTATCCGTTCGAGAGCTGATTTGACGGTATTTGCGGTATCATCCGCCCGCTCTTTGCACTTCATTCACCATTTTACAGTCAAACTGACTTAGTAGATCCGCCGATGGCTTTACGGCGGTTTTGCTGTGGGGCGCAGCTGGAGAGCACGATGTCGACTTTGTCGAAGAGCTACGGACGACGGACCGGCTTGTGCGCTTTGGCAGTCTTGTTTCTCGGCTTCGCCTTTGTTGTGCCCGCGCGCGCCGATACCCTCACCATCAACGTCGATCAGGCGCAGATCATGACCTTGCCTGATCGAGTGGCCACGATCGTCATTGGAAATCCCTTGATTGCCGACGCGACGCTCCAAAACGGGGGAATTCTAGTGGTGACCGGCAAGGGCTACGGCGCGACTAACCTTCTGGCCCTCGACCGGGGCGGCCGTGTCCTCATGGAAAAGACCATCGAGGTGACGGGCCCGGGCACGAAAGATCTCGTGGTCGTCTACAGGGGCGTCGAGCGCGAATCGTATAGTTGCGCGCCGACATGCCAGCGCCGAATCACCTTGGGAGACTCCCCGGCATATTTCAACGCCACGCTCACCCAGAGCGGGACGCGCAACGGACAGGCCCAGACCGCCGTACCGGGGCGCTGATCGTCATCACGCCCGCTACGGTTAGGAAACCGTTAAGCCGATTGCCTCGCATCCTTAGGATTTCGGCAAGAAATCGACAAGTCGCCTTTGCTAAGAAAGCCGGTGTTTCGGCACCGTTCAGCAAACGAGACGCTTGCCATGCCCGCGCTTAAACGAAGCAAAATCGCAGCTTGTATCCATCGGCTTTTACCGGGTCGAGTGGCGCGCCGCTTCGTGCGACAGCAGGATGGCGTCGCAGCGGTTGAGTTCGCCCTTGTTGCGGTTCCATTTCTTGCGCTGACATTCGCGATCCTCGAGACCGCGCTGGTCTTTTTCGCCGGTCAGACCCTGGAGACCGCCGTCACTGACGCAGGACGGCTAATCATGACCGGTCAGGCGCAGACGAATGGCTGGACCAAGGACGATTTCAAGACGCAGGTTTGCAACCACATCTTCGGCTTGTTTGATTGCGTCAATGGCGTCTATGTCGATGTGCAGACATATACAAGTTTCGCCGCCATCAACCAGACGCCGCCTGTCAACAACGGTGTATTCGACCAGTCGAAAATGAATTTCAGCCCCGGCAACCCCGGTGATATCGAGGTTGTCACGTTGTACTACCAGTGGCCGATCTACTTTTCACCATTCGGCATCGATCTCGCCAACCTGAGCAACAACAAGCGCTTGCTTGTGGCAACGGCGGTCTTTTGTAACGAGCCGTTCTCAACAGCAACTCCCTCGAACTCTTGTCATTAGGCCGTATGCCATGAAAACGAAGCCACTGTGCATGTCCCGGCTTCTGTCCCGCTTCGCGCGCGATAAACGCGGCGTCTCCGCGGTCGAATTCGCATTCCTGGCACCCCTGATGATCGCGATGTATTTGGGTGTCGTCGAAATTTCGGATGGCGTCGCGGCGGACCGCAAGGTCACTCTGACGGCGGGCGCGCTTGCCAACCTGGTTGGGCAATCACAAACACTTGTGACTGCGGACATGACCAATATTTTCAATGCCTCAACCGCGATCATGAAGCCCTATTCGGTCGGCAATCTCAAGGCGACCGTGTCGTGCCTCAAGATCGACGCGTCGGGCAAGGCTACCGTTGCCTGGAGCGAAACAAGCGGCGGCACGGCCCGCGCTGCCGGTTCTGGCGCGACGATTCCACCCGCGCTGGCAATTCCCAGTACTTCACTGGTCTGGAGCGAAGTGAGCTATGCCTACACGCCGATCATTGGCTACACGATTACGGGCACGCTCAACCTGACGGATCAGATGTTCATGAGTCCCCGCCAGACGCCGCCCGTCTATAATGCTGTATCCTGCACCTGAGCGCCGGCTTCCGCGCGCCAGGATCGATTACTGCGAGACCGCCCCTTCGGGGGCGGTTTCCAGTTTGAAAGCCGCCGCAAACAGCGCCCGCGTGTAGTCGCTTTTCGGGGATTTGAATAATTCCGCCGCGGCACCTTCTTCCACTACCTTGCCGTTGCGCAGAACCAGGAGCCGGCTCGCCAGCGCCGCCACAACGCGCAGGTCGTGCGAGATGAACATATAGGTCAGATCACGCCGCTTCTGCAGGTCGCGCAACAGATCGACCATTTGCGATTGAATGAGCATGTCGAGCGCGCTTGTCGGCTCGTCAAGCACGATGAAGGTCGGCTCCAGGACCAGAGCGCGCGCAAGCGCGATACGCTGCCTCTGCCCGCCTGAAAATTCATGAGGGTAGCGGTGGCGCGTTTCTGGATTCAAGCCGACATCATTAAGCGCCGCAACAACACGCCGCTCTCGCTCGGCCGCAGATAGCTTCGGATGATGAACCCACAGACCTTCTTCAATTACGTTCGAGACCGACATACGCGGCGACAACGAGCCATACGGATCCTGAAACACTATCTGCATGGCATGTCGGTACGGCAGCATTTCCTTGAATTTGAGACCCTCGATGGCATGACCCATGAACACCAAAGGTCCCGTTGATGAAATCAGGCGCAGTATGGCGAGGCCCAGCGTGGTCTTTCCGGATCCGGATTCGCCCACGACACCGAGCGTCTCGCCCTTGCGCAATGCGATGCTCACGCCATCCACTGCCTTGATGTGTCCGACGACCTTCCGCAGCACGCCGCGTTTGACCGGAAACCATACTTTCAGATCTTTCGTTTCAACGACCACCGGAGCGTCTGGCCGCGGCGGGGCCGGGTCGGGCTTCGGCTCGGCGGCGAGCAGCGCCTGCGTGTAAGGATGTTGAGGCGACGTGAACACGCGTTCCACTTCGCCGTGCTCAACGATCTTCCCTGTTTGCATGACGCAGACCGTGTCGGCGAGTTTGCGTACGATGCCGAGGTCATGAGTAATGAAGAGCATCGACATGCCAAGCCGCGTTTGCGTGTCCTTCAGCAATTTCAGAATTTGTGCCTGGACGGTAACGTCAAGCGCCGTCGTCGGTTCGTCGGCAATCAAAAGATCCGGTTCGTTGGCTAAGGCCATCGCGATCATCACGCGTTGCCGCTGGCCGCCCGAAAGCTGGTGTGGGTAACTGCCCAGCCGCGCAGACGGGTCGGGAATGCCGACCTGAGTCAGCAAGTCGACGACGCGCGCACGCGCGGGCATGCCGCTAAGCCCTTGGTGCAATGATAAGATTTCCGCAATTTGTTTTTCGATCGTGTGCAGCGGATTGAGCGACGTCATCGGCTCCTGAAAGATGATGGTGATGTCGTTGCCGCGCACGTGGCGGATGTCACGTTCCCGCATGGTAAGGAGTTCGCGACCCTTGAACGCGACCGAGCCCGAGGGATGGTGCGCTGCCGGATAGGGCAGCAATTTCATCACCGATAGTGCGGTAACCGATTTTCCGGAGCCGCTCTCACCGACCAGCGCCACGGTTTCGCCCTTGCGAACATCGACCGACACGCGGTCGACCGCCAGCACCTCACGCGCACCACGCCCGAATGCCACGGACAGATCACGGATCGACAGAAGGGGTTCGGGCGCGCTCATCGGAACGTCTTTCGTGGATCGAAGGCATCGCGCACCGCTTCGCCGACGAAAATCAGCAACGAAAGCATCACTGCGATACTGAAAAATCCGGTAAGGCCAAGCCAGGGCGCCTGCACATTGGCTTTGCCCTGCGACAACAGTTCGCCGAGCGAAGGCGAACCGGGCGGCAGGCCGAAACCCAGGAAGTCAAGCGCCGTCAGCGTCATCACTGACGACGACAGAATAAACGGCAGGAAGGTCATTGTCGCCACCATGGCGTTCGGCAACAGATGACGAAAAATGATAACTGCATTGGAGACGCCGAGCGCACGCGCAGCCTGTATGTATTCAAAATTTCGGCCACGAAGAAATTCGGCGCGCACCAGACCGACCAATGATACCCACGAGAACAGCAGAAGAATGCCGAGCAGCACGAAGAAGCCCGGCACCAGAACCGATGAAATGATCAAGAGCAGATAAAGCGAGGGGATAGAGTTCCAGATTTCAATGAATCTCTGGAACAGCAAATCGGTCCAGCCGCCGAAGTAGCCCTGCACGGCGCCGGCGGCAACACCGATGACCGAAGAAACAATCGTGAGCGCCAAGCCAAATAGTACAGAGATACGAAAGCCGTAGATCAGGCGCGCGACAACATCGCGGCCGCCGTCGTCGGTCCCGAGCCAATTCGTTTCGACTTCGTCGCATTTGGCAAAGCCATGGCTGGCGGCGAATTCACAGTCTTTCTGGTTGAGCAGCCACGTGGGTTTCGACGGAAAGGGGGAAGGCGGCTTGCTCACCTGCGTATTGTACGAAAAACGGTTCGGCGCCCAGACTACCGTCCCACCCTCCTTCTCAATCAATCCCATCAGGTAGTCGTCGCGATAATCGGCGGCGGTGCCGAAAAGATTGGGATCCTTAGCTTTTGTGAATGCAGTGTCAGGATAAGTGACGATCGCGGGGAAAAACGACCGGCCGTTCACGTGAATGAATATGGGTCTGTCATTGGAGATGAATTCTGCGAACAGCGAAATCAGGAACATTGCCAGGAATATCCATAGCGACCAGTAACCCCGCCTGTTCGCCTTGAAATTCTCCCAACGCCTCCTGTTGATCGGCGAAAGCCCGATTATCCGTCCCGTCGGCGGCACGGCCAGCCCGATGGGCGAAACGGCAGTTGTTTCCGGGGTTTTAATGCCGGTGCGTGCGTCCACCTAAACCTCCCGTGTCTCGAAATCGATGCGGGGGTCGATCCACGTATAGGTCAGGTCCGAAATAAGATTCACGACGACGCCAATAAGTGAAAAAATATAGAGCGTGGCAAATACCACCGGATAATCGCGATTGAGAACACTCTCAAAGCCGAGGAGGCCGAGTCCATCGAGCGAAAAGATTGTTTCGATGAGCAGCGAACCGGTGAAAAACGCATGCACGAATGCGGACGGAAAGCCCGCGATGACGATGAGCATAGCGTTGCGAAAGACATGGCCATAGAGCACCTGGTTTGTGGTGCAGCCCTTGGCCCGCGCGGTAAGGACATACTGCTTGCGGATTTCCTCAAGAAACGAATTTTTCGTGAGTAGCGTCATCGTGGCAAATGCCGACAACGCCATCGAGATGATCGGCAATGTCAGGTGCCAGAAATAGTCGAGAATCTTCTGCCACCAGGGAAACTCCGACCAGTGCTCCGACACGAGGCCACGCAACGGAAACCAGTCGAAGAACGAGCCGCCGGCAAATAGGACTATCAGCAGAATTGCAAAAAGGAAGCCTGGAATCGCATAGCCGACGATGATCACCGAAGACGTCCATACGTCGAAACGCGAGCCATCTTCCATCGCCTTGCGAATGCCAAGCGGAATCGAGATTAGGTACGTCAGCAATGTCATCCAGATGCCAAGCGACATCGAGACCGGCAGTTTTTCCTTGATGAGTTGCAGAACGCTGACGTCGCGAAAATAGCTTTTCCCGAAATCGAACCGAACGTAGTTCCAGAGCATCAAAGCGAAACGTTCCGGGGCCGGCTTGTCGAACCCGAATTGCTTCTCGAGTTTTTTGATGAATTCGGGGTCGAGCCCTTGGGCGCCGCGGTATTTGGATGTCGACGCGTCGACCTGCGACGCGCCTTGCGCCAGGCCGCGGCTTCCGAAGTCCCCGCCTGCGGACCCGGAAATCCGCGACGTTGCGCCGGTATCCGATCCGGTCAGCTTCGCGATCACCTGTTCGACCGGGCCGCCGGGCGCAAACTGCACCACGACGAACGCCACCAGCATGATGCCAAACATCGTCGGCACCATGAAAAGCAGTCTGCGGACGATATACGCGGTCATCTCGTAGACGGGCCCTTCTGTTCCAGCTTCGAAGCCTTGCCCTTTTCATACCACCAATTATCGGGAATGCCCCGAAAATAGCGGGGTTGAGCGGCTGGACGTCCGAAGACGTCCCAATAAGCGATCCAATGTGTCGCCTTGTACCAATGCGGAATCCAATACCGGCCCGCGCGTATGACACGGTCGAGCGCCCGGCACGCCGTGACAAGATCGCCGCGTGTCTTGGCGGCAACGATAATGTCGATGAGCTTGTCAATCACCGGATCGGCGATACCGGCACGATTCTGCGAGCCCTTGATGGCCGCTGACTGGGACGAAAAATAGGTCCGCAGCGAATCTCCGGGCGTTGACGAAAAACCCAGCCGGTCTGTCGTGATGTCGAAGTCGGAGTCGTCGACACGCCGCCGGTATTGTACTGGATCAACGATGCGCAAGGTCGCGGCAAAGCCGAGAACTTCGAGATTCTTTATGTAAGTGAGGTGGTGTGGCTTAAAAGTCGGCTCGTCGAGCAGGAATTCGATATCGAAAGGCTGTCCATTCGGCAAAACGCGCTTGCTATTCACCAGTCTGATTGCCGCATCATTGAGGAGCTGGGCAGCGCGGCGCAGCCAGCGCCTGTCCTGACCTGATCCATCGGTGACGGGCGGCACGTAGGGGTCACCAAAAACTTCCTCGGGGACCCGAGTGCGGAAGGGCTCGAGCAGCGCGAGCTCCGCGGCGCTCGGCTTGCCGGTTGCCTTCATCGGTGAGTTCTCGAACACAGACTGTGTACGGTCGTAAGAACCGTACATGATGTTCTTGTTGGTCCACTCGAAATCAAATGCATCGATCAAAGCTTCACGCAACCGGCGGTCTTTGAATTTATCGCGCCGCGTATTGATAAACCAGCCTTGAGCCCCGGATGGTGTTGCGTCGGGAATCACGTTCCGCTTGACGCGGCCATCCTTGATGGCAGGAAAATTGTAGCGCGTGGCCCAGGTGCGGGACGTGAACTCCTCGCGGAACAGGTAATTCTTCGCCGTGAAGCCTTCGAAGCCCACGTCCCGATCGCGATAATATTCGTAACGGATGACATCGAAGTTGTTCAGTCCGCGCGAGACGGGCAGATCGGCGCCCCACCAATCCTTCACGCGCTCGAACTCGATGTGATGCCCGGCTTCGAATCGACCGACTTTGTAGGGCCCACTGCCAACCGGCGCTTCCAGCGTCGACTGGTCAAACTCGTGCTTGGAATAGTAAGCGCGCGAGAAAACCGGAAGCCCCGCAACGAACAATGGCACGTCGCGCGCGCGATTCTCCGCAAAACGCACCACGACTGCACGGTCATCAACGGCCTCCGCGCCTTTGCAGTCGCGCAGTTGCTGGGTGATGATCGGATGACCTTTTTCCTTCAGCGTCGTAATTGACCAGGCCACATCATGCGCGGTCAGTGGCGTAGCGTCATGGAATCGCGCTTCCGGCCGCAAGGTAAAACGATAAATGAGACCGTCGTCGGAAATCCTAACGGTACGCGCCACAAGGCCGTACATGGCATCGGGCTCGTCGCCTGCGCGCACCATCAGCGGCGCGAAGGTATAGTCCATTCCCAGCGCACCTTCACCCTTAAGAATATAGGCATTGAGAGAATTGAAGGTCAGGAACGATCCGTTGTAGACGCGGCTGCCAACAATCTCCGAATACGTGCCGCCTTTCGGCGCGTTCACTTCGACATAGTTGAAATGCGTGAAGTCAGCCGGGTAACTAAGGTCGCCGAAAGCAGACATCCCGTGCCGGTCGGCATCCTGCGCATGGGCCGGTCCGGTGCCACGCGCACAACTCCCCGCTACAGCTGCGCCGGCGAGTACATGTAACGCCCTGCGTCGGCTCAGCGACATGCAATCACGACCGTTGTGGCACCTTGGCCGCCTTGTCCTTGTCCCACCACCAGATCGTGGGGAACGCTGATCGGCCATATTTTGGCATTGTTTCGGGACGGCTGAAACGATCCCAGCGCGCCGTCCGCATATAAGGATAAGTCCACTGTGGCACGACGTAGAAATTCCAAAGCAGAACACGGTCGAGGGCTTTTGTGGCCGCCACCAGATCGGCGCGATCCTTGGAAAAAATGACCCGTTCGATCAGCGTATCGACTGCCGCATTCTTGATGCCGATCAAATTGCGGGAACCGGGGCGATCGGCCGCCTGCGAGCCCCAGAAGTCGCGCTGCTCATTGCCGGGGGAAAGCGACTCTGGCCATTGCCCGACAATAATGTCGTAGTCCCATTGCCGGACCCGGTTTTCATATTGCGCGGCATCGACAACGCGCACATTCACTGTCATGCCGATCCGCTCGAGCGATGGCTTGTAAAAAAGCACGAAGCGCTGGGTCGCCGGATCTTCGACGAGGAACTCGAAGGTGAAAGGCTCGCCGCTTTTTGAATTAACCAGCTTTGTCTTGCGGATTTCGTATCCCGCTTCCGCGAATAATGCGAGCGCCTGGCGCAGATTGTCGCGAACGGCCTGCGGGTTGCCGCTGACCGGATTGGTATAAGGCTTCGTGAAAAGATCTGCGGGAACTTTGTCGCGGACGGTCTTGAGAATTTCCAGTTCCGCGTCCGCGGGCACACCAGTTGCGGCAAGCTCGGTGCCTTCAAAATAACTGGCAATACGCGTATATTGGTTCGAGAAAAGCTGCCGGTTCATTTCCTCAAAATCGAAGGCGAAATTGAAAGCCCGACGGACACGCGGATCGCCAAATTTCTCGCGCCGTATATTAAATGCGAAAGCCTGCATCGCCCCGCGGTCACGGATCGGAAATTCTTCCCGCACGACCCGCTTCTCGCGCACGGCGGGGAAATCGTACGAAGTCGCCCAGTCCTTGGCGCTGTTTTCGGTGCGCCAGTCGAATTGATCGCCCTTGAAGCCTTCAAGGGCAACGGTGGGATCGCGAAAGTATTCAAACCGGATTTGCTGAAAATTGCGCGTGCCGATGATGACGTTGATGTCCTTGCCCCAATAGTCGTCGACTTTTTCGTAGACAAGCGACCGGCCCGGTGCAAATTCCTTGACCCTGTAGGGCCCGCTGCCCAGCGGTGGCTCGAGCGTTGTTTGGGTGATGTCGCGCTTGCGCCCGGCCTTGTCCGTACCCTCCCACCAATGCTTTGGCAGCACTGGAAGCTGACCGATGATCTGCGGCAATTCGCGATTGCCGGGACCATCGAAAGTGAATGTGATTTCCCGTCCACCTGTTTTTTCGACTTTGGCAACGTGCCTGTAATACGCGCCATAGAAGGGGCTGTTGGCTTTCAATACCTCGAACGAATAGAGCACATCATCCGGCGTGATCGGCTTGCTGTCATGCCAGCGCGCGCGGGCGCGCAAACGATAACTGACCTGCGAATGATCGTCTGGATGGCTCACAGCCTCGGCAAGCAAGCCGTATTCCGTCGAGACCTCGTCGAGCGCCGGAGTCATCAGTGTCTCGACGAACAATTCGGTGCCGGCGGCGATACTGCCTTTTACGCCGGCGATGACAATGTTGAAATTGTCAAACGTGCCGAAGGTACCCTGGCGCACGGTGCCGCCTTGCGGCGCATCCGGATTGACATAATCGAAGTGCCTGAAGCCGTCCGGATATTTCACATCACCGAACAGCGAAAGACCGTGCTTCCACGTTTTTGTCTGCGCGTGCGCGCGCGATGAAATTGAACCCGCGCCGGCCGCGCCCAAGGCCGGCATAAAAAGACCGCCGGCACCAGCGCGGAGAAGTGAGCGGCGGCTGAAATTCATGCAATGGCTCCAACGCGCAACGGGCCGATAAAAATGCAATTACCTCTAATTATGTCCGTTTTTCGTTTCCCCGCCAGCGGCCTGGGGGAATTGCGCCTTTCGTCCCCGGTCAAATGTCCGTGGCCAATGGCCGCAATCGCGGTCAAGGGCAGTCGGCTGGACGAGACGCCCGGCCGACTGGATGCGATAACGCAGCCGCTGCTACTTCTTCGCCGGTTCTTTGGCGGGCTCGCCACCCGCAGGCGCGTTTTCGGCTGCCTTGGGCAACGCGACAGGATTGTCCGAAAGTGTGTGCAGATAATCGATCACGTCGGCGCGCTGTTCGGCTCGCGACAATCCGGCGAAGGTCATGGCCGTGCCGGGGATGTATCCGCGCGGATTTGTCAGGAATTTGTTGAGCTCGTCGAAGGTCCAGGTCCCGCCTTTCGCCTTCATTGCGGCGGAGAAGTTAAATCCGCGATCTTCCCCACGCGGGCTGCCGACAATATTCCAGAGATTGGGCCCGACGCGGTTTGGCCCGCCTTTTTCAAATGTATGGCAAGCCTGGCACTGCTTCGCAGTGGCCTGACCTTTTTCGACCGAGGCCTTGGCAAGCAGGGTTTCGATCGGCTGCTCCGCTTCCTTGGCTGCGCCGGCCTTCTCGCCCGCGCCCTCCTCTTTCACGACAATATTGAAGCCGGGCTTGGCGGGTTTCTCCGGCGAGAAAATCGCACCGGCGCCGATATTCAGCGCGAGCATAATGAGGCAGGTGCCGAGGATGGCGCCAAGGATCTTGTTGAGTTCGAAGGAATTCATCGAAATACGGCTCCCGGAGCGGGACGTGGTAGATGCGGGGCGGGCACCGCCAGAGCCCCGGCGGCGGCGATGAGATACCGGTTTGCCCGGCCGCTGGCAACCCGTATAAGCGCCTGCGGCAATTTCGACACGCGTTCTACACGTTTTCTAAGCTTGGCAGGTACGGCCGGGCTATCCGGCAACTTCAATGCCCGATGCGATCATCCTTATCCCGGCGCGGTTGGCGTCCACCCGATTGCCCGGCAAACCACTGGCCGACCTTAACGGCGCGCCAATGATCGTGCATGTCCTTCGTCGTGCGCAAGCGGCCGAAATTGGCGAAGCAGTGGTGGCGACAGATTCAGAAGCCGTTGCAGCCGCCGTGGAAAAAGCCGGCGGACGCGCGGTCATGACGCGCAGCGATCACGTTTCTGGATCCGACCGTATTTATGAGGCGCTGGAGGCGCTCGATCCTGAACGCCAAATCCAAATCATCGTCAACGTGCAGGGCGATCTGCCGACCATCGCCGCGGCCGACATTCGCGCGGCACTTAAGCCGCTCGGCGACCCGCACGTCGATATCGCCACCCTCGCCGCGCCCATTACCGATCCGGCCGAGACGGCGAATCCGAATGTCGTCAAGGTATCGGGCCCACAGATTGCGCCGAACCGCATCCATGCGAAATCGTTCAGTCGCCGGATCGCACCCAGCCCCGGCCCGCACTATCATCATATAGGGCTCTACGCCTATCGTCGCGCGGCGCTGGAGCGGTTCGTAAAGCTGCCGCCTTCGGCCGGGGAACAGCGCAATAAGCTGGAGCAATTGCGCGCACTTGAAAACGGCATGCGGATTGACGCGATGATCGTGGAAAGCGTTCCGCTCGGCGTCGACACGCCGGAAGATCTGGAAAAGGCACGCAAGCAGCTCTCCGGTTGACTCAAACGTAAAGGTCTGCGTACGGATCGCGTCCAGAGGAATGGCGATGGCAAGAAAGAAGATCATTTTCCAAGGTGAGCCGGGCGCGAACTCGCATCTAGCCTGCCGCGAGGCCTACCCGGACCATGAACCGATCCCCTGCCCCACCTTTGAAGACTGCTTCACGGCGCTGACGGCAGGCGACGTCGACCTTGGGATGATTCCGATCGAAAATTCGGTCGCCGGCCGCGTCGCCGACATTCATCATCTAATGCCGACCGCCGGCATGCACATCATTGCCGAATGGTTTCTGCCAATCCGCAATCAGCTGATGGCAACCAAAGGGGCCAGCCTGAATACGATCAAGACGGTACAAAGCCACGTGATGGCGCTTGGCCAGTGCCGTAACGTCATTCGAGAACTCAAGCTCAAGCCGGTTGTCGCGGCCGACACCGCGGGGTCGGCGCGTGAAGTCGCTGAGGCGAAGGACCCGACACGCGCGGCGATCGCGTCGCGCCTGGCAGCTGAAATATACGGCCTCAATATCATCAGGGAAAATGTCGAGGATGAATCGCACTCGACGACCCGGTTCGTCGTGCTGTCGCGCGAGAAAAAATGGGCAAAACCGGGTGCAGGCAAAATCATTACGACTTTCGTATTCCGGGTGCGCAATGTTCCCGCCGCGCTCTACAAGGCGCTTGGCGGTTTCGCCACCAACGGCGTGAACATGACCAAGCTTGAGAGTTACATGGTCGGCGGAAACTTTTTCGCCACCCAATTCTATGCCGACGTGGAAGGGCATCCGGACGACAGGGCGCTGGTTTTCGCGCTCGAGGAGTTGGCGTTCTTCTCCAAAGAACTGACCGTGCTCGGCGTCTACCCCGCGCATCCGTTCCGGGACACTTTCAAGGAAGAAAAAGACTAGAACGGCGTCTTTTAGACCGCGACGCGGCCGAGGAATCCCTCGATTCCGCGCTGCAGGCTGCTAGCGGCGGATTCGACTGTTTCCGATGCTTCGAGCACCTTGTTGGCCGCATTCCGCGTGTCGCCGACGGCCCGCATGACCTCGTCAAGAACAGTAGCCATGCCCTTGGCCCCCGTCGCCGCACTCGCCACGTTGTGCGAGATTTCATCGGTGGCATTATCCTGCTGCTGCAGCGAGGCCGCGACGGCCGATGTGTAGCCGTCAATTTCGCGCATGCGCTCGGTATTGCGCCGGATCGCATCGACCGCAACGCGAGTCGAGCTCTGGACCGCCTCTATCTGGCCCGCAATCTGCTCTGTCGCCTTTGCGGTCTGCACGGCGAGCGATTTGACTTCCGATGCCACGACCGCAAAGCCGCGGCCGGCCTCGCCCGCTCGCGCCGCCTCGATGGTGGCGTTAAGCGCAAGCAGATTAGTCTGTCCCGCGATATTGCGGATCAGGCTGACGACCTCATCGATCTGCTGAACCGTATTCGTGAGTTGCGCCATGTGTTCATTCGTCGTTTGCGCTTCGACAACCGAATTCGATGCGACTTCGGCGGCCTGGCTGATCTGACGGCCGATTTCCCCGATCGATGCGATCAACTCTTCGGCCGCGCCCGCCGCGGCAATCATATTTGCCGAGGCTTCATTCGATGTCTGCGCGGCACCGGCCGCGCGGTCGGATGTGTGGCCGGAAGAATTCGACAAAGTGAGCGCGATCGATTTAAGTGCCGACGTGCTGTCGCCTACCGTCCGCAGAACGGCGGCAACACTTTCGCGAAAGGCGCGAATTTCGGTTTCTATCGTGACCCGCCTGCGCTCCTGCTCGGTAAGCGCGGCACTTTTCCGCTCCGCCTGAATACGTTCGGTGATGTCGTCATGCGTGCCGATCCAATATCGTCCGTTCTTGATCGGGCGGTTGACGACCAGCACCGCCCGCCCGTCGGGCGTCTCCACAATGCGATTCATGACCTCGCCCTGGCGAACAGCGGTCATAATCTCGGCCCGATATTTTTCCGGATCGATGTTCAAGCTTCCGGTCGTGATCCGGTTTTGAATGAGATCGAGCAACGTGCAGCCCGGCTTCACGACTTTGGCCGACAAATCGTACATCTCGACATAGCGGTCATTGCATACGAGGACGTGTTCGCTGTCGTCGAACAGAACGACGCCCTGCGTCATGTTGTTGAGGACCATCCCCAGCAAGGCGCCGTTGTTGTTGCGACCCTCGAAGAGCCGAAAGCGCCGCAGGAACACAAAGATCATCGCGGCAAGAACCACGGCGATGACAACAACGAAAACCGTCCCGTTCGATGCAGAGAGATAAGCCAAGATCGCACCCGCCCCGATCGTGCAGGTTTATAATGTCGGAAGCTTTTAATAATTGTTAACCTGCTGCAGGCGGCCTGTCGGGGGTTTGGCCGCGCGCGGCCTCAAGACGGCCGACAAACAGCGGCGAGAGCTTGCGCAATCGATCAAGATCGATGCGGCCGGAGCGCGTGATATAGCTCATCGCAAACTCGATCGGCGCGAGTCGCATGTATTCCGGAAACCGCTGGTACCAGATCGCGCTGCCATTGGCACCGGCGACGAGCTTTTCGAGGATCGGGCGCCGCGCGGATTCATATGCCGATAGCGCGGCGGCGACATTGCCGTGATTGGCGGCAAGCGCCTTGTCGAGCGCGATCGCGTCCTCCATCGCAAGCCTCGTGCCTGATCCGATCGAGAAATGTGCCGTGTGCAGCGCGTCGCCGATCAGCACACGATTGCCGACCGACCACCGCCCGTTGTGAACGACCGGGAACTGCCGCCAGATGGAGTTGTTCGACAACAGCGCGTGTCCATCAAGCGTTTGCGCGAACGTCCGCTCGCAAAAGATGCGCGCCTGCGCGTCCGCCATCTCGCCAAGTCCGCTGCGCGCAAACGTTGCCTCGTCGACCTCGACGATGAACGTGCTCAGGTCCGGAGCATAGCGGTAGTGATGCGCATTGAAGTGCCCACAGGAGGTTTCGACAAATGTCTGGGTCAGGGTTTCGAAGCGCTTGGTCGTGCCGAACCAGGCGAAACGGTTCGTCAGAAGGTGGACGCGCGCGCCGAAGGCCTGCGCGTGGCTTCGCCGTACCAGCGAATTCACGCCGTCGGCGCCGACGATGAGATCCGCGCCGTCGAGCTCGGCCAGGTCCGATATCGGACGACGATAAACCGGCTCCACCCCGGCGGACTTTGCCCGGGCCTGCAGTAGCTGCAGCAGCTTGAGCCGGCCGATGGCGGCAAAGCCAATTCCGTCAATGATGATTGATTGGCCGTGATGGACGACGGCGATATCGCTCCAGGATTCCATATGCGGTACGATTGCCGTATAGGTGTCGGCGTCGTCGTCGCGGAGGAATTCGAGCGCGCGGTCGGAGAACACTACCCCGAATCCGAAGGTCGCATCGGGTGCGTTCTGCTCGATGACCGTAACATGCGCGTCGGGCGCGCGGCGCTTGACGAGATAGGCGAGATA
>Ga0134128_10002164_pt1 | contig 24520 bp, 11 predicted proteins | sample KB31754_FD_96462 | JGI IMG/M metagenome (GOLD analysis project Ga0134128, IMG submission 96462) | Terrestrial soil microbial communities with excess Nitrogen fertilizer from Kellogg Biological Station, Michigan, USA - KB3-175-4 | ecosystem: Environmental > Terrestrial > Soil > Unclassified ...
CGAGCGCCCGGTCGCCTTTAACGACCTCACCGGTTACAAGGGTAGGAGCGCGGGTGGCTAGCTAGCTTACCCAGACTACCTGACTGGCCACATCAGACCCTGCTGGCCGAACATCCCGAGGCCAAATGGGAACTGGCCTGGCTCTATCAGCAATGGTCGCTCGCATACCTCGCCGAGCGCCTGGCCGGTATATGACGGAGCTTGTCATATATGAGCGGCAGGCTGCAGCTACGCGGGCTGCCAGCCGGGCAGCCCCGGTGCTCCCGAGGGCCGGACCGCCGCGTTGTGAGGTGCAGTCGGCCGCGCTGGGAATACACGTAGATAAGAGGACTGGCTGTGACTGGCCTATTTCGCGCGAGGATGAGCCATCGCATAGGAGATGAGACCGTTCGCGGTGTCCACGATGGTGTCCCGTACCGGACGCGTGGTCCAGCCGAGTTCCCGCCGGGCCTTCGCGGAACTTACCAACTGCGGCACGCCCACGAGGGTAAGGGCGAGGCGGACGGTCGGGTCGAACCGGGCGATCAGCCACATGAGCCAGTAGGGCAGCGGGCGCTGCGGAATGCGGTAGCCCTTCGGGCCGAATTCCGCCGCGAGGACTTCGGCAATGTCGCGCATCCACATGTGCTCTGCTGAGCAGATGTACCGGTTGCCCGCGGCTCCGGGGGTCTCCATGGCGAGGCGGTGGGCCGTTGCGACGTCCCGCACGTCCGTCACCGCGAAGCCGATACGCGGCGTCGCCGGTATGGCGTGGGTGAGCAGCTGGCGGACCACCTCGATCGACGTCGTCCGTCCAGGACGCAGCAGCGGGCCAAGGACCAGGCCAGGGTTGACGGTCGCTAGCTCCAGCCGGTGTTGGCTGGCGAATTCCCAGGCGGCCCGTTCAGCGTAGATCTTGCTCTTGGCGTACGGGCTGCATGCAGTCGGATCGTACCAGTCCGCTTCCGTGCGATCGCGGGGCGAATCCTGGCGGCTGCCGTGCGTGATCGCATCGGTCGATGACGTGAGGACCACGCGGCGGACGCTGGACGCCTTGGCGGCAGCGTTCAGCACCCGGAGGGTCCCGTCTACGGCAGGACGGATCAGCTCGTTCTCGTCATCAGGAACCCTTGCTGGATTCGGAGATGCGACATGCCACACGTAACTGCAGCCATCGACGGCGTCGTCCCAGCCCTTGTCGTCCTCAAGGTGCGCCTCGGCGATCTCGAGTGAACCACCGGCGCCCCGCGAGAGCGCCTGGAGGTAGGCGAGATCTGCGGTGGTCGGGTCACGGACTGTGCCGCGCACGGCATAGCCGTGCGCCAGCAGTTCCGCGACGCAGTGACCGGCAATGAAACCTGTGGCGCCGGTAACCAGGACCCTCGTGCCAGACATGAAGAGCCGCCCTTCCAGCTATCTAAGCAGTGATTACAATCTAAGCATCGTATAGATTGGGAGCAAGGCTGTCCACCGAATACGCTCATACCGTGGCCGTCGGCGAGACGAGAACCAGCTACCACCACGGAGCCGTGCGAGAGGAGCTCCTCAGCGCATGCGTTGCGCTCATTGACAGCGAGGGCATCGGCGCGGTCAGCCTGCGCCGTGTCGCCCGAGAGGCGGGGGTTAGCCCTGGCGCTCCCTACCATCACTTCGCTGACCGCTCAGCGCTGCTCATGGCGATCTCGGTCCAGGGCTACGAGTTGCTCGGCCAGCGGCTGCAGGCCGCCCGCGCGCAGGCGCCGACCGCCCTGCGCTCGCTCAGCGAGCTGATCAAGGCTTACGTGGAGTTCGCGCGCGAACACCCTGCCTACCTGCAGGTGATGCTCCGGCCGGAGCTGTCGCGGCCGGAGGACCACCCTCAGGAGGCAATGGCCGGAGAAGCGGCGCTCGGCGTACTCACCGAGACCGTCGAGGAATGCCAGCGCGAGGGAACCGCCCCGCCCGGACCCTCTGGCCCGCTCGCTGCGATGATCTGGGCGCTGGCGACCGGGATCGTGGCCCTATGGCTGGACGGGCCGCTGGAAGCCCGATGCGAGTCGCTCGGAACGACCCCGGAGATCCTGGTTACCCAGATAACCGCGCTACTCGAGCAACTGCTGGCCGGGCATACGGGGACCCGCGCCCCGGACTGGCTCTAGATCACCTTGCAGCCATCACCGGGCAGACGTCGATAACACCCCGAAGCAGCCGAACCAGCCCTCGCGGGCCGTCACGCGATGCGTGACAGATCGCTTATTATCCACCTACTCGACTTCACATCTCGCTGCCGTTCCGCGCCCGGACCGCTGCCCAGCGTTTAACGCAAGTCAGAAGAAATGCATCTTAGGCTTGGGCAAACTCACATGGCGGCTGTGGGAGTGTCATGATCGTACGCGGATCGGCGGGTCGCGGTCGCTCTTGATGGTCGCAGCTGGCGATCAGGCTGTCAGTGAACTTCGGCGCGAGCTAGGGTCATTTCGGGGTGATGCGCTGGAACCCGTGGGCCACGCGGAGTGTCAGCTTGGCCAGGTTGGCCTTAGTAGGTGCCAGCCACCGGTAGCCCTGCCGAAGGCCGTCGTAGTCCACTCGGACCGGAAGGTAAGTCGTCGGGCTGACGTAGACAGTCAGCGGCCGGCTGGCCAACCGCGAAGTGCCGGTCATCTTGATGTAGCTGCGCCGTCGATCCGGACGTGTCCGCTGATCGAGAGGCCACCGCACGCCAGCGCTGCCCTGATGTAGGCAGGTGACGCAGCGGCGGCGCTGGCGGGCTGCCACACCGCCCAGAACCGCGGCCGCGCCGATGTCGAGCGGCCACCTTGCAGTTGCCCGAAGGGGTTGCGCTGATCGCAGGCATCCGCGGGAGATGGCAGAGGGAAGCTCGCAAGCGGCAGCCGCTCCCGGCGCCAGGCGCGGATGCCGAAGAAACATAGGTAACGGTCGCCTGATGGATCGCGGCCCGCTGAGCGGCCGGCAGGCGGGCGCGCGGGCTCGTGGACTGGTGCGGCCAGAGCCCGACTGCGAGGCCGGAGACACCCACTTCTGTCATCGCGTCAAATTTCCTCGGCATCGAGTCGGCCGTCGCGATGCCAGCAAGCTGGACGGGGCCAGCACGGACGCTCATCTGGCTTTGCTCGCGTGATGCGACCGCACCTGTTCGTCAGTTTTGACCGCGGTCGTGTTCTGGCGAAGTCGTTGTTCGTGGGGTCTGACCGCGCCACGCCGCTGATGCAGCGGGCTGGCCTTGCCACGCTGGTTGACGATCCGCAGGCAGTCGCTGGCCGTGGTGCACGCCGACAGGTGGTAATACTTCCGGTACCTGGCCAGGTACGCCGCCAGGTGCGGCGCCTGGTAGGCGATCGACACCGCCACCGTCGCCCGGCTCTTGCGGCTGACCGGCAGCCGGTACGCCGCCTGGATCAGCGGATCGCCGGCGTGAGCCTGGTCCGGCACGCGGTCAGATGTCGACTTGTGGCGGCAGGAGATTACGGTGCGCGGTAAGGACGGCCGGCCGCGGGTGGTCCGGATTGGCCATGGCCTAGCCACAAGGTCGGGGCGTGGTCCCCGCCGTCGGGGAGCGGCGGGGATCGACCTTCTGGTAGGCGCCATTGACCCAGACCTGGGTGACGACAGTCCATGGTCGCCGACTACCCGCTGCCGCGGTCGTTGGCAGTGACCGAAGTCGAGCACAGGGCGTGGTCCCGGTCTTGCCGGGACCACGCCCTGCTGTATGGCGCTATTCAGTTGTCATGACGGGCTCAGCTAGCTGCAAGGCAGCGGGCCCCGGCACCGCAGGAATGACTCGAGGTAGTTGTAGCCAGGCGAGCCAGTTCCGGTGGCTTCGTCATAACCGTTCTTCAGCGGGAGCAGTGATGCTCCCGTGCCGTCGACCCCGGCCGTGACCAGGTACGTTAGGACCGGGCCGGCCTTGGTGAAGGGATTGGTGTACCAGTCCATCGCGAAATCGACCGGAGTGCTGCTCGGGTCGACCGGCCGGATCGCGCCGGCCCGGTAGCGCTGGTAGATCACCGGGTTGGCGAACCCGATCGGCGTGCCGGCGGCCTGCTCGGCCATCGCCTGCATGCCCGCGAACAACGGCGCGGACAGACTAGTCCCGCCCCAACGGGCGCGCGAGTACGCGTAGCTGCCGTCGGGCTGCTGAGCGGTCATCCCGATGTTGATCCCGGTGGCCGGGTCACCGTCCATGGAGATGTCGGGGACCACGCGCATCGGCGTGCTGCTCGTCGAGCCGTCCGGCAGCGTACGGCTCATCGAGTCCGGCACCACGCCGGCCTGGTAGGACGGCTGAGGGTTGAAGTAGCTAGTGCCACCGGTGCCGCCCGAATTGAAGTCGCCGGGGTAGGTGCCGGGCAGCGGGTGACTCCAGGACGTCTCGTCCGGGCTGAGCAGGTCACGCCACTCGCCATAGCTGGTCTCGAACAGGTAGTTCTTGTTCGCCCCGATGCCCAGCGTGGTGCCGCCGACCGCGGTCACCCAGTCGCTGGACGCCGGGTAGTTGACCTGAAGCCGGTCAGACCCAACAGCCGCACCCTCTGGTGTGTTCGGGTCGCCGAGTCCGTCGTCGCCAGTTGAGAAGTACATGCCGATGCCCTCGGCGGCTGCCTGCACGAAGATTGACTCGTAGCCCGCTATAAAGGGCACCGCCTGGTCTTCGGTGTCTGCCCAGGAGTTGCTGACGATATCGGCGAGGTGGTTGTCCACGACGCGCAGCAGGGCGTCCTGGAAGGCGTTGTCGAAGCAGTCCGCCGCGGGGACATAGACCAGGTTGGCCCCGGGAGCCATGCCGTGCAGGGCCTCGATGTCGATGTGCTGCTCATAGAACCAGCCGCTGCCGCCGCACTCAGACACCGAGTCCCACGTCGGCGGGAGGTTCTCGGTGTACTGACCCGGCGCGAGCCCCGCGACTCCGTTGTCCGCGGAGTACTGGTTGGTGTCGGACACGATCGTCGGCGCGTCGTAGGCGCCCACGACGGCGACCGTCACCCCCTTGCCGGTGAGGCCGCTCTGCGTGGCCCCGTAAGCCGACCGGAACTGGTCCGGGGTGTAACCACAGGTCGCCCACGGCGCCTTACCGCCATAGGCGTCGGGAAGGTTGCTCGCCACGGACTGGCCATAGTATGAGCTGCACGGCCCGACGTTCCACCGGTTGGGCGGCGGGTTGGGACCTGGGTCCGCCGGGCGGACCAGGTGCGGGGCGTTGTCCAGCCCGGTGACCGACAGCACGTCAGCCGCCACAGCCGAAGGGACGCTGGCGTCCGACTCCGGTGCCCGGACAATGGCACCATGCAGCGAGTAGCGCCCGAATTTTACGTTGAACGCGCGAGAGGCGCTGGTCACCGTCGTCGACACGGTCAGGTAGTGCTCGTTGGCCGAGGTTACGGTCAGGCCAGCCGACCTAGCCCAGGAGATCACGGCGCGGCGCTGCGCCGGGCTGGGACCGAACCGGGCCCGGAACTGCGCCGGGCTCAGGTAATGGTGGAACACGTGGCTGCGGGGAGTGGATACCTCGCGGGCGAAGGCCGCCAGCCCGGCGGGATCACGCCCTTGCAGCCAGATCCGAGCATGGACTGCTGCCGATCCGCTCGCCGGTCCCCGAAACGCTCGGGGCGAGGCCCATGTGGGCCTGGTGCCGGCGACCCGGTGCAGGCCGACCAGGTGGCCGGCTGCGCTGGGGGCCGCGGCGGCCTGCCCGGCCGCACCAAAAATGGTCGAGGCGGCCGGGATCGCGAGCGCGGCGATCCATGCCGGATGGAGTCGTCGTCTGCCGACTGACATGCACTAATTCCTTTCGCGGGGGGTAGTGACTAGAGAGGCCACGTGAGGGCCGCGAGCAGGCGGGATCAACCGCAGGAAACCTGATGATGATGGCCGAATTCGAACTGCGCGATTCCAGCTCATGATTGGCGCCCTGCTGATCTCACCCACTCGCCTTATCTTGCCGAGGCGCGGTAATCACCGGCCAACAGAGTCCTTACGGGCACCGGCCCAGCTGGCCAGTCCGCGCCGCCGGTAGCCAGCAGCTTGCCGTCGGGGCTGAACGCCACGCTGGACACGCGCTGCCCTTCCCGCCGCCGCGGGGCCGGGCTGCTGTCCGGCGGTCCGGGCCGCCACCGCGACTCCGGCACCGCCGGCCAGCACGACGGCCGCGGCCGCCGCCACCGCCGCAATCACCCGCCGCCGGGCCCGGCGGCACACCATGTCAACGGTCCTGTCGAAGCTGGCCGAGTTCGTAGTCTGCGAGGGGTGGTCGACGACATCAGCCACGAGGGGCTGCGCACGCTGCTCCGCGAGGAAGGCGTCACCTTTCAGCGCATAATGTCCTGGAAGACCTCGGCGGACCCGGACTATGCAGTGAAGAAGGCGCGGGTGGAGCACCTGTACGCGATTGCCGACCGCGAGGTGATGCTCTCGGCCTCGGCACAACAACGACCGAAGTTGGATTCAGCCGACCACTGGCAGTTCCACGAATGACGGATGTGCTGCGCTGTGGTTGATGCGGTAAGTCGCTGTGCCATCCGCGGGCAGCAGCTCGAATGAGTCCGGGTCGGCGGCCGCGATCGCGATCCGGATCCTGTCGCCTTGATGGAACAGTACCGAGGTGGGCTGCAGGTCGAAGGTGATCTGCTCAGTCCTGTTCAGCGGGAACGGGGAGGCGTCGGCTCCGGCGTAGGTGCGGGGAGTGCGCAGCTTGCGCCATGCCGGGTTGTCCCGCGCGGGTGCGATCGCCCGGTCGGCCAGGGCCAGTTCGCCTTCAGTGATGTAGGTGACGCGGCCGCTGGGCTGAACGTCCTCGAGGTAGGCGTAGAGGGCACCGTGACGAGCGCCGCGCAGCCCAGTCACGTTGAGAGTAATCCGGCCGAGGCCGGTCACCGTGGTCGCGTGCCGCATCGGCGCGCTGGTGTATGTCAGCAGTTTGGCGTCTACGGCCGCGCGGTTGGGGTACACGACCGCGTCGCCGGTCAGGTTGGTGTTCCAGCGGTCGAAGGGCCCGGTGCCCGCGCCTCGATTGAGGTGCAGCAGGTCTGAGCTGGGCTGGGTGACGGTTGACCGCCAGCTCAGGGCGTGCCTGCGGCCCAGGTAGAGCCGTCTCATGCGGGTGCCAGCGACCGGCCAGCGGCTAGTGGTGTGCCAGGTGCCTGCGTTGAGTGTGTAGTAGTGCAGCAGCCGGGCCCCGCTCGGGCGGGCGTGGCGCTTCACGTACCGGTTGAAGAAGTCGTATACGCGGTTGGCGAGTTGCGCGTGCTCGCTGGCCCTAAGCAGCCGACTGGGCCGGAACGGATCGGCGAGGTAGCCCTGACCATGGCTCCAGGGTCCGATCCAGGAATCTTGCGTGTTGGACAGGCCGGCGAATTCCGATAGGACGCCGTTGGCAGTGCCGGCATCGAGCCAGCCGGCGAGGGTGAGAATCGGGACGCCACCAGCGCTGATAGCTGACGTCTTGCTCCCGACTGCGCCGACCTTCCAGCTCTGCGAGCCATTGATGTAGTCGCGGTAAACTCCCGAGCGGGCCATGGCGACCAGGTTGACGTTGTGGAAGTGCTGGGCGCGCGCGGCTCTTAGCAGCGCACCTGCGTGAGGCCCGTTGACTGGCTCGGGAGACTTGCCGTTCAGCCCGAGCTCTTGGCACAGTTTCCTGGTCAGCGCGCTTGTCGCGCAGGTCGTGCCGCGGGCCTTATCGAGAATGGCCAGGACGGTGCCATAGGCAGCGAGCCGCGGCTCGATCAGGATCCCGCCCGGCCGAGCCAGGTCCTCGTAGGGGTCGAAGTCATAGGAGATTGGCGCAGCCGCGGTGATGTGCGGGTTGCGCAGCGCGAGCGACGCCATCGCGATGTCGGCGGCGTAGGAGACGCCGGTCACTCCGACACGTCCGTCTGACCATGGCCGCTTGGCGATCCAGTCGGCCAGGAAGCCAATATCGCGGACGAGCTGGCGGCCGAGTTCGGCCCGGAGGGTCCCGAACGATGCGCCAGTGCCGCGCAGGTCAGCGAAGACGTAGGCGTAGCCGCGAGCATTCCAGGGCGCCGCGGTGTAGTAGTTGGGGTTGTTCTTGATCCCGCCGGAGTAGGCCCAGGCACGCCAGTACCGGTCGGCCTCCAGCACCGTCGGCAGCCGGGAACCAGCGGTGGTGCCCGCCGGGAGCCAGACATCGACCGCGAGGCGGACGCCGTCGGGCATCCGGACGTAAAATGATTGCAGCCTGGGCAGGCCTGCAGCCACCACCCGGCCGGCCGGAGCGGCGGCGCTTGCGGAGGCGGGTAGCGCCACCGCGATCAGGGAAAGCACGACCAGCATCGCGGCTGGCCAGATTCGTTTCATGCGGGACAACTGAGGCCTCCGTTGCACAGTGACTTTTACTTGCGGGAATAAGGACAGTTTCCGCAATATATGTGCCGCATATCGGGAAGTCCCTGCTGGCGCATACGCCGAGGAATTCTGTGAGCAGGCGCCAGGATTATCAAAGGTGGCCGGTGTTGGTTCTCCCGATGAGATGTTTCTCCCTGCGAGCGAAGAATGCCGATTCGGGCGGCAGTCGCCTGGCTTAGAGCTGCCGCATCGAGTCGGCCCGGCATGGCGCCTGGAGCTAGGCGATCAGCTGTTGCGACTTCTGCGTAGGTCATCCCTAGGGGCAATCGCGCTGGACGCGCGACGGGTGGCTACGGAGCAGATGCACCGTTTCTCACCTCCCAGTCAGCCGCCCATCCGTGTATGCCAGTGGCGGCGAGCCCAGCCCTGCCGGCCGGGCTCCTCGGCGAAACGGTACGAATCCTTGCCGCGGTGCGGCATCACCCAAAGGTGCCAGCCTGGTGGAATGTCGCTGGCAGGCGATCCCTCACCCGAAGGTGCCGCTGGTCTTAGGCTCCTGGAGGCAGAAGCAGCCTGGCGGAAGCCGGATAGAGTCTTCGGCGGAAGGTTCCGCCAGCTCGACCCGCCGCTGAGCTGACCATTGCTTTGGGCCGATAAGGAGGCTCGTGGACACCCCTGAGTGCCCCCGCGTCAGCGTAGGAGCACAACCGTTCGGCGACTGCGGCGGGGGAGCCGCGAAGCGGGAGCTGGCGGGCGATGTCCGCTGGGATGTGGTAGCTGCTGGTGAGCGCGGCGATATGCGCGGTGAGTGCATCGGCGGGCAGGCGAGTGCCGAGCAGCACGCTGCCGCCGACAGCTGCGGCAGGGACCTGGTTGGTTTCCTGCCCGGCGCGCAGTTCGGCCAGGTGAGTCAGGCCTGAGGCCAGCTCGCCTGGGGTGATCATGGATGGGAACCATGCGTCGCCGTAGGTGGCTGCGCGGCGGCGTGCGCCTGCGGTATTGCCGCCGATCCAGACTGGGGGAGGGGGTGCGCCGGGCGCGAGCGTGAGCTGAGCGCCGTTCGGGAGCTCCGTCGGCTCGTCGGAGATAAGGCTGCGCAAGACAACGAGCGCTGCATCGGTGCGTGCGCCGCGGTCCTGGTAGGGGACGCCGACTGCTTGCCATGCGGCAGTGCCGTGAGCCGAGCCGCCGAGGCCGACGCCGAGGATGACCCGGTTCCCGGACAGCTGCTGCAGGGTGGCGACTTGCCGGGCTGCCCAGGCGGGATGACGCAGTCCGAGTACCATCACGCCGAAGCCCAGGCGTATGCGGCTGGCGGCGGCGGCTGCCGCGGCAAGTGTCAGGGTGCTGTCGGTGACCGGCGCCGCGGGGGTGAGGTGGTCGCCGACGAAGATGCCGTCCAGGCCGGCGCCCTCCGCGTGCCGCGCGACGGCGGTCAGGTCGGCGGCCGGGCAGCGAGCCTGAGGCGGGATGATCACCGATACGCGGGGCAGGGTGGTCACCGGGACACCGCCAGGAGCGTCTTGCCGATGGTCGCGCGGGTCTCGATGGCCTGGTGCGCGGCGGCCGCCTGCGACAGCGCGTATGCTCCACTCCAGCCGGGAAGCCCGCCACGCGCCAGTGCCGACCGGCGTCGCTGGCGCGCGTCTACTGGTCGCGGGAGCAACTCGACGCGCGGGTCCTTGGAGACCAACTGCCGAACGGCAGGTTACCGACCTGGCTCTATGTATCGGCTGATCTAGGGCGAACGTGGTTTTGCGCCGTCCGCTCGGCACTGTCCGGTTCTAGCGCACCTTCTTTCCCCGAGCGCGCCAGCGTAGTTCCGTAACCAGGCGATCGCTTCTTAGTATTATGACATAAGCAGCAATTGGTAATTCGTTCGCCTCCAGCGTACATGTACGGCGTATAGTAAGTCTGCTGGCTGCTGTTCATGGGAGGACCGGGACGAAGATGGAGCATTCCCAGGGGCGAGCATTCTCAGAGCTGCTGTCAATGCACCGGGGAGCCGCTCGGCTGACCCAGGAGGAACTGGCCGAGCGCTCTGGGCTGAGCGTTGGCGCCATCAGCTTGCTGGAGCGAGGGCTGAGGACAGCGCCGCGGCCGGCCACCATCGCCCGGCTGGCGGCGGCGTTGAAGCTGACTCCCGGAGACCGCCGGATCTTCTCCTCCGCGGCCAGGCAGAGATCTCCGCTCGCCGAACCGCTGCTCGTGATGCCTCCCGATCTCAGGGTGCCGCAGACTAAGTTCATCGGCCGTGAGCGGGAGCTGGCCGACATCAAGGCTCTGCTGCGTCGCCCAGGTACTCGGTTGCTGACGCTGTGCGGCCCGCCCGGTGCGGGGAAGACCAGGCTGGCGCTTGAGGTGGCCCTCGCGGCTAAGGATGACTACCCGGACGGCGTCGTCGTCGTCGCGCTGGCATCGGTGACCGATCCAGCGCGCATCATGTCCGCGGTTATGCAGGCCTTCAGGCTCACAGAAACTGCCAGGCAGACGCCCCTGGAAGCGGTGGCGGCGCGTGGCAGGGATCTCCAGTTGCTGCTGGTGCTCGACAACTTCGAGCACCTGATGGCGGGCGCACATGACCTGGTTGAGCTGCTGGATCGATGCCCCCGGCTGCAGATGCTCGTGACCAGCCAGGTTGCTATGCGGGTCCGGGGTGAGCAGGCATTCGCGGTGCCGCCACTGCGGCTGCCCGAACCGGACGAGGAGCGGGCCGCCCGGCTGGACGTACTGGCGTCCGTGCCCGCCGTTGCGCTGTTTCTCGATCGTGCGGGAGCAGCGCTGCCCGGATTCGGCATCAGCAAGAAGAACGCGACCGCGGTGGCCACGATCTGTCGGCGCCTTGACGGTCTGCCGCTGGCGCTCGAACTGGCGGCTCCCTGGGTCAGGCTGCTGCCGCCGCAGGACATACTCGATCAGCTCGACCGGCGCCTCGACCTGCTGGTCAGTGGGCCGCGCGACCTCCCTGAGCGCCAGCGAACCATGCGCGCCACGCTGGACTGGAGCTATGGCCTGCTAGACGATGAGCCCCGCGCGCTGCTCAGGCGGCTCTCGGTCTTCCACGGTAGTGCCCCGCTGGATGGGCTCGAGTACGTCTGCGAATCTGCCGCCAGCCAGTCGTCCCGCTTGCTGGCCAACCTCGCCGTACTGGTTGACCACGGTCTCGCCAGTCGGTACGCGGCACCGGGCGGACCGCCGCGGGTGATGCTCCTGGAGTCGGTACGCGAGTATGGCCGAGAGCTCCTCGCGGTCGATGGCGAGAAACAGTCCGCGGCGGGAGCACATCTACGGTATTACACCTCGCTCGTCGCAAGCTTCGAGCGCGAAGCTCGGACGGCGGGCCGGGTTCCCTGGCATAACCGGATGAAGTACGAACTGGATAACCTCCGGGCCGCGCTCAGCTGGGGGGCCGAGCAGGGTCTAGTCGAGGAGGGATTGCAGCTGGCAGTCGCTATGGCCGATTTCTGGAATTACAACGGCCGGACCGAAGGCCTGTCATGGCTGACCCGACTGCTAGCGATGTCGGCCGAAGCAGATCAGGGGACCGTGGCCAAGGCTCTCAGGATCGCCGGCGACCTGGCCTCGCGACTCGGAGATTATCAGCAGTCTGTGGCCGGGCTGCGTGAGAGCATGCGGCTTTACGGCGAGCTTGGTGACCGGCTCGGAGTGGCTGAATCGTTGCGGCTCCTGGGGGATGTGGCCGGTGCGCAGGGTGACAACGGCAAGGCAGTCCGGCTGCTTGAGGATGCCGTCGTGGTATTGCGTGACCTGGGCCAGACGCCGTCTCTCGCGACCGCGCTGTCAAACCTCGGGGTATATGTCTCGCGGTCGGGCGACCGGGGCCGGGCGGGAGTCCTATATGACGAGGCACTGACGCTCTACCAAGAGCTCAATGATGATTTCGGCATCACATTGTGCCTCATCAACGGCGGGCATCAGGCTTACCTGGCCGGCGATGTGCGGCTGGCCGAGAGCCGCCTTCGCGAAGCGGTGACCACTGGCCGGCGGCTTGAGACTCCGTACCACCTGGCAGCTGCGCTGACGAACCTGAGCGACATCTACCGGGACCGGGGTCAGGTCGAGGCCGCGTGCGCCGGCTACCAGGAGGCCATGGCGTTGTTCTCCGCGATCGACGACCGTCCCGGAGTTGCCGGCTGCGTTCGGTGCCTAGCCTGGGGCGCCTGGGCTACCGGCCATACGGCCCGCGCGGCAATACTCTACGGCGCAGCCGAGGCGCTCTGCCCGGTCCGCGTCGCCTACGACGTCGACGATGCGGCGCTGCACGCCGGCGTCCGCGCGTCACTGGAGCAGCAACTCGGCGCTGGGCCATTCGCGACCGCGTACGAGGAAGGCAGCCGTCTTTCAATGCGGGAAGCGGTGGCCGAGGCATCGAGGCCGGCGTGACCTGCCGCACATGTACGGGTTTGTATCAGTTGTGTCTGGAGCGGGCAGGGCCTGGATCCCTAAATAGACTACGTGCGTACATCCGTGGTTCGATCCGCGCTGGTCACCATCCTGGCGCTGGCCGTCGTACTCTCGCTGACTGTCGTCGGGCAGGCGAATCCCGCCGGGGCTTCACTTCCCAGGCCAGGGGCCGGGTCAGGCCCGGCAGTACACGCTCCCGCGATCCCTAGGGATGCCAGGGTTCCCTTCCACTGGCAGACCCCGCACGTAGTTCGGGAACGGCGGGGTTTCCGCAGGTACGATCCCCGCGTCGATGCCACGCTTCCCAGCCCTGGTAGTGCCACGGTCAATCTCGCCCCCGCCAACGGCGCGGGACACGCTGCGCCGCCCACACGGGCACTGGCCAGTATGCGCCGCGCCGGCTCGCTGCCGATCTCGCTCGGCTTCGTGCCCGGTCGGCCCGGTGCCACGTCGGCCCAGAACGGCGTCACGCAGGCCACGGTGCGAGTCGCCAGCCAGCGGACCGCCGAAGCAGCGGGTATCCACGGGATCTTGTTCAGTATCAGTTCAGCCCATCAGGGACCAGCGATGGTGGGTGTCGACGACACCTCGTTCGCGGCCGCGTTCGGCGGTGACTACTCGGCCCGCTTGCGCCTTGTCCAGTTGCCTGCGTGCGCGCTGACGACGCCACGACTCGCGCGATGCCAGGCTCAGACGCCGCTGCGGCCGACTGCGGTCGGGGCACTGCGGGCGCGGGTAGTGATCGGTCCGGCTGACGGGCGGGCAGGATCGGACGCGGCCGGGCCCGCTGGCGCGGCTGGCGCGGTGGTACTGGCGGCCACGTCGGGGACCGGGGGCGTGTCTGGGACTTATTCGGCGACCTCCCTGTCGCCTGCGGGGACGTGGGCAGCGGGCGGGAACTCGGGGGCGTTCACCTATGCGTACCCGATCGCAGTGCCGGCGGCGATCGCGGGCGCCACGCCCAACGTCGACCTGAGCTATGACTCCTCTAGCCAGGACGGCCGGACCGAGGGGACTAATAACCAGTCGTCGTGGATCGGGGACGGCTGGGATGCGGCCGACAGCTACGTTGAGCGCAGCTACGAATCCTGCTCGGATGATTCCACCTCTGGAGCCCCGCAGTACTCGGGTGACCTGTGTTGGAAGGGCCAGGTCCTCACCATGTCGCTCAACGGGCAGTCGACCGAGATCGTCTATGACGACGCGACGCAGACGTTCCACCCCGTCACCGACTCCTCGGCCATCAAGATCGACCAGCTGACGAACTGCCAGAACGGCACCTATAACAACGAGTGCTGGCGGGTGACCGAGAAGGGGGTGCAGTACTACTTCGGGCTGAACCAGCTGCCGGGCTGGTCCTCGGGTGATCAGGCGACACAGTCGGCGTGGACGGTGCCGGTGTACGGCGCACACCCGAAGGACCCGTGCCACGCCGCGACGTTCGCAGCGTCTTCGTGCCTGCAGGGGTGGCGGTGGAACCTGGACTACGTGGTCGACCCGCACGGAAACGCGGCCGCGTACTACTACACCCCTGAGTACAACAACTACGGCGCGGACATGCTGAACACCCCAGTGAAGTACACCCGCGGCGGGTACCTGACGCGGATCGACTACGGCATGACCGCCGCCTCCATCTATACGGCCACGGCTCCGGAGCAGATCCTCTTCCACGTAGACCAGCGTTGTATCCCCGGCACCCCGACCGGCGCCGTGTGCGACGACGCGGACTTCAACGTGGCGAACGCGGCCTGGTGGCCGGATGTGCCGATCGACCAGGACTGCTGGTGGAACGACAAAACGTCGTGCCCGAACCACGCGCCCAGCTTCTGGTCACGAGTACGGCTGACCTCGATCGTCACCCAGGTCCGGGTCAGCGGCTCCTACGCGAAGGCCGACGAGTATGACCTGACCCAGTCTTTCCCCGACGGCGGCGACCACGCCCCGACGCTGTGGCTGGACTCAATTCAGCGGACGGGGCTGGATACCAGCGCCGGCGGGTCCGCCTCGGTCACTACGCCAAAGACGAGTTTCGACCCGCCGCTGCAGCTGCCCAACCGGGTCGGCACGATCGCGGGTCCGCTGATGTACCACGACCGGATAAAGAACATCACCACCCCGACGGGTGCGCAGGTCACCGTCACCTATAACCCGGCCACCTGCACCCCGCAGAACGTGCCCGCCGATCCATCGAACAACACCGCGAATTGCTTCCCCGTCTACTGGACTCCTTACGGCTATTCCGCTCCGGCGCTGGACTGGTTCCAGAAGTACACCGTCCACTCAGTGCTCACCCAGGACTCGCACAACGCCAACCCGGACGGCACTTACCCCGAGGAGCTAACCACCTATAAGTACGGCGACCCGGCCTGGCACTACGACGACAACGAACTGGTCAAGCCGGCCGACCGGACCTACGGGCAGTTCCGCGGCTATGCCTCGGTCCAGACCCTCACCGGTGATCCGACCGTGTTTCACCTCACCAACGGCGTGAAGGTGTACGACCAGCCGACCCTGACCAAGTCGACCTACTTCCAGGGCATGAGCTCCGACACCACGACCGGCTCCGGCGGGACCACCGTCACGCTCACCTCTACCGACGGCAAGTACTCGGTCACCGACGCCAACGCGCTGGCCGGGCAGGTGTTCGAGACCGACAGCTACACCGACGCCACCGGATCCACTCTGCACTCGGCCCAGGTGAGCATCCCGACCATTATCGGGCCGACGGCGTCGCGGGCGCGGACGGGGCTGCCGCCGCTGACCGCACAGATGGTGCGGACCAGCCGGATGTATAACCGGCAGGCAGTCTCATACGGCTGGCGGTCCACCGAGACCGACTCCTTCTACAACACCACCCTGGGCCGGTCGACCACGGGCATGCCAGTGCAGGTCGATGACCGCGGTGAGGTGTCCGACCCGAACAACGTGCCCCGGTGCACCTGGACCCGCTATGCCGACAATCCCGGCGAGGCGCTAGTGCTGCCCGCCGAGCAGATCACCAGCGCGCAGGACTGCACCGCCCCCGGCGCCACACCCACCGGCCAGCTCATCTCCGACACCCGTACCTCCTACGACGGCCATGCGTTTACCTGGGACGGCGCCAGCCCGGCCGGCGACCAGCCCACAGCGGGAAACGTCACCGGCACCGCCCAGGCCTCCGGGTCTTCCGGAGGGGCAACCGCGCCGGCGTTTACCACGACGGCGACCACGAGCTATGACTCGTACGGCCGGGTGCTCACCGTGACCCGGACCCCGAACTCCACCGCCCCCGACGGGTCGTCGCTGGCCCAGACGACCACTACTAGTTACACCCCGGCCAGCGGGGCACTGCCCACCCAGGTGCAGACCAAGACCCAGGTGACCGCAGGCAGCAGCCCTGCCTACCAGACTTCCACCACGATACTGGACCCAGTACGGAACCTGGCGACGGAAACGGTCAGCCCAGCCCGCCTCACGACCGACCTGACGTATGACGCTCTGGGCCGGCTTACCGCGGTGTGGCTGCCGAATGAATCCAAGGCAGCCGCCGCGTCGGCCAACGACACCTTCAGCTACAGCCTGTCCCAGACCGGCCCGTCGGTAGTCACCACCGGCAAGCTGCTGGACAACGGCAGCTACCTGATCTCCAAGAGGCTGTATGACGCGCTGCTGCAACCGCGGGAGACCCAGGTCACGTCGGAGAACTCCAGCATGGTCGTGACCGACACCCAGGACAACTCGCTCGGCCAGCCCGTGCTCACCAACAACGCCTACACCGTGAGCGGCTCACCCGCCAACGCCCTGGCGTCCCCCGCACCGACCACCATCCCCGACACCACCGTCACCGACTACGACGGGCTGGGCCGTCCGGACCTGGTCACCGAGGAACACGACGGAGCAAAGACCTGGGCCACCACCACGGCCGATGCGGGGGACCACACCACCGTGATCCCGCCGCCCGGCGGCGTCGCCGAGACCACCTACACCAACGCCCGCGGGCAGGCCACGGCGCTGGACCAGTACACCGCCGCGCCCGCGCTAACCGGCACGTCGCGGACGGGCTTCAATGCCTCCGGGGGCAGCTTCAGTCAGACCAGTTACACCTACACCCCCGCCGGGCAGCAGGCCACCGTGACCGGCCCAGACAAGTCTGCCTGGTCCTTCACCTATGACCTGCTCGGCCGCAGAACCAGGCAAAGCGACCCGGACACCGGCACCACCAAGCACGGCTACGACGACGCGGGTGACCTAGTGTCGACCACCGACGCGCGCGGGGTGACGCTCAACTACACCTATGACCTGCTCGGCCGCAAGCTCACCGCCACCGACAACAGCACCGGGTTCGAGTTCGCCTCCTGGCTATGGGACACCGTGCAGGCCGGCCAACTCACCTCGTCCACCCGCTACGTGCCCGGCGTCAGCGGCGGGTACACGGTGGCCACGAGCGGCTACACCAGCCTGGGCAAGCCCACCGATACCACCATCACCCTGCCCTCCAGCGAAGCGCCACTGCCCACGAGCTACACCACGAAGTACTCCTACTCGGTCAACGACCAGGCGCTGACCTCTCAAACCGATCCGCGCATCGCCGGGCTGGCGGGGGAGACCATCGACTACGGTCATGACTCGCTTGGCAACCCCACCACCACCAGCGGAATCAACACCTACGTCGGTGGGATCGTCTACACCAGCTACGGCGAGCCCGGCCGGATCACCCTGGGCGACTCGACGAACCCGGCGTGGCTCACCTACACCTACGATGGCCAGACCCGTCGCCTCACCGGGCTGGAAGCCGACCGTAGCCAGTCTCCGGGCCCGGCCGTCGACAACACCAGCTATACATACGACCCCAGCGGGAACCCGACCTCGGTCAGCGACCAGCAGTCCGAGACCGGTTCCACCGTTACCGATACCCAGTGCTACTCCTACGACGCGCTGGACCGGCTGACCCAGGCCTGGACCGATACCGCAGGGGTCAGCCCGGCCGGGATCGGCGGGACCGGCGGCTGCAAGACCACCACGCCGTCGGCGGCCACGCTGGCCAGCGGCCCGGCTGCCTACTGGCAGTCCTACGGCTACGACCCGGCCGGGGACCGGGCCAGCGAGACCAGCCACGCCGTCAACGGGGCTACCAGCGACACCAACACGACCTACACTAACGGCGGCACTCCCGCCGCCAGTTGCTCCAACGCAAACGCCGGCCCGCACACCCTGACCCAGGCCGCTGTCAGCGGCCCGGGCGGGACCACCACGACCAGCTTCTGCTACGACACCGCCGGGAACATGACCAGCCGTGTCGCGGCCGGCGCCGCCGGGCAGACACTGACCTGGGACGACGAAGGCAACCTCGCCTCGGTCACTCAGGGCTCCAGCACCAGCCGCAACCTCTACGACGCCGCCGGCAACCTGCTCATCCGGCGCGACCCCGGTCAGACCACCCTGTTCGCCGGCGACACCGAGATCGTGGTCAACACCGCTGCGACCCCCGCTATCCTGGCCGGCGCGGTGCGGACCTACGCTCTTGGCGGCACCGGCCCGGCCATCGCGGTCCGCTCCACCCTGTCCGGTGGCGGCACCGCCTATCTCATCAGCGACCCCCACGGCACTGCCACCATCGCCATGGACACCGGCACTCAGGCAGTCTCCCGCACCGAGTACAGCCCCTACGGCCAGGTCCTTGCCACCACCGGCGCCTGGCCCGATCCCACCCACGCCTACCTCGGCAAGCCCACCGATATCGGCACCGGTTACACCGACCTCGGCGCCCGCGAATACGACCCCTCCCTCGGCCGGTTCATCAGCCGTGACGGCGTACTAGAAACCGGCTCTCCCCAGGAACTCGGCGGCTACACCTATGCCGCCGACAACCCCATCACCGGCTCCGACCCCACCGGCCTGCGCGCCTGCCTGGATTCCTGTGAAAGCGGCGCGCCGCCGCCGCTGCCCCCGCCGCCCAACGGCAGCGGCGGCAGCGGCAACACTGATCAGGGCAGCAGTCCCACCGATCAGTGCTGGGGACCCGGAGGCAACTGGATCTGCGGTTCCGGCGGCGGTACGAGCTCGCCCTCCACCTGCACCCCGGGGACCTCAGGATGCTCGGGGCCGACCATCCCGACGTGCAGCCCGGGAACAGCTGGCTGTGCCGGACCGGTCTACGATCCGCCGCCGCCTCCTCCTCCGCCGTCTTCCGGTGGTGGCGGGTTCTGGCACTGGGTCGTCCACACTGCCCTGCCAGCGGTGGGTCAGTTCACCGGAGTTACCGACCTGATTCACTGTGCCTCCCACCCGCAGTGGGGCACCTGCGTCAAGGGAATCGGCCAGGTAGGCCTGACCGGCCTGGCCGTCTTCACCGGGGGCTCGAGCCTGGCCCTGGACGGCGTGATTGATGCTGGCGCGGACGCGACGGTTGATGTTGGTGGTGATGTCGCGGCGAACCTGAGCGGAGACGCGGGCGCAAACCTGACCGGGGACGCAGGGGCGGACCTGGGCGGCGATGCCTCCACGGTGTGCAGTGCCAACAGCTTCACTGGCCGGACCCGAGTGCTGCTCGCCAGTGGCAGGAAGATCCCCATCCATGAGGTCAGGACCGGTACCAAGGTGCTGGCGACTGATCCTTATACGCGCCTGACGGCCGCGCGGCGAGTGACGGGGGTCATCGTGCACTCGGGCCCGCACACGATGGTGGCGGTGACCGTGGCTGGGGGCGCGACGCTGAACGCGACCGCTCATCACCCGTTCTGGGATGCCACCGTCGGCCAGTTCACCTATGCCGACGCATTGCATGCAGGAGATGAACTGCGGGAGCCGGATGGCCGCCTCGTCACGATAATGCGAAAGCGCGTTTACCGGGCCGATCTGACGGCCTATAACCTGGCCATCTCCGGAATCCACACTTACTACGTAGTCGCAGGCGACATCCCGGTGCTAGTCCACAACACCTGTGAAGAGAATCCGTACACGACAATGCCGGGGACTCCCCGTGGGCAACTCCCTCAGCCGCCACAAGTTACCAGGGAATGGATCGGGCCCGAGGTAGAGCCTCCTCCCGTGTACTGGACCGGAGACAGTCTTGGCGGCCCGAAATGGAAGAAAGTGCTCTTTATACTTCAAAACTGGGAAAATGAAGATATCGGATAGAAATAGAGCTTCACGGCACCTGATGACCGGGTAAGCGAAAGCTCGGACCCGAGAAGACAATGGGAAAAGGACCGGATTCGACCATGCACAGATCACGATCGTCGTGGCGGCCATTCGCTGCGCGCCGGCTCGCGGCCGTAGGCTGCGCCGCCCTGGCCACCGCGACAGTGCTGGCGTGGGCACCCGCCCAGGCTGCCGTCTCGCTGGCTCCCGCGCACCCGGCAGTGCCCAGACCGCCGGACACCAGGGGTGTGCGGATTTCACCGACGATTTTGCGCGCGGAACGGACCGCGTCGGCGAAGGCCAGGGCGGTCCGCAAGAAGGTCATTGTGAGTGCGGAAACCACTACCGGATCCATGGTGACCGCCAACCCGAATGGCACGTTCACCCTGACCGAGGACTCCAGCCCGGCCCGGGCACGGCAGCGCGGCCGGTGGGTGCCGATCGACACCACCCTGTCCCGCCGCGCGGACGGCGACATCGTGCCAGGGGCGACCGCGACTGGCGTGGTGTTCTCCGGCGGCGGTCACGGCCCGATGGCCCAGCTCACGCAGGGCAGTCACGCGTTGTCGTTCACCTTCCCTGTCTCGTTGCCCGCCCCGTCCCTGTCCGGTTCCACCGCGGTCTACCGCGATGTCCTGCCCTCGGTCGACCTGCGGCTGACCGCGGACGCGACCGGATTCTCGGAACTCCTCGTGGTCAAGAATCGTGCCGCGGCGGCCAATCCTGAACTCGCGCGGCTGACATCCAGGCTGAGGACGCACGGGCTGCGCGTCAGGAGCGTTCCCGGCGGCACGGCAGCGGCGGTCGACTCCTCGGGGGCCACGGTTTTTCACAGCGACCAGGCCGAGATGTGGGACTCGGCGGGTGCTTCCGTGCCTGGTGCCGCGTCCGCGACCTCAGGTCCGGCCCGCGGCGGTCACATGGTCCGCGTAGCCGTCGCCACCAGTAGTGCTGCCGAGTCGATCACACCCGACCTCGCGCTGCTGAGGGCATCGACAACCCGCTATCCCGTATACATCGACCCGACCTGGTCCGGTAATCCCTCCCAGCTGCACTGGGCGCGCATCTCTAGCAACGGCTGGAACATTTACGACTCCACCTCGACCGCCAGCACTGATCATCCGCGGGCCGGCTTCGACAACTGGTCCGGCGGAGCCGGTGAGATCGCCCGCAGCTACTACCAGATGAACACCGGTGGCAGCACCGGCGTATCGGGAATCGGCGGATCGGTCGTGACCAGCGCGGACTTCTATCTGAAGGATGACTGGGCCGCCAGTGGCGCGGACACGCCCGTGGACCTGCGCCTATCGTGCGGGCCGGTTGCCAACGGATGGAACTCCACGGACCTGAACTGGGGCAACAAGCCCTGCGAGGGGACGGACCAGGGCGATCTGAACAGTCACGAGACCAGTTCCGGTGTGGTTCCCGGCACGTTTGCCTTCAATATCACGGCGCTGGCCCAGGACGCGGCCAACGCGAACTGGCCGAACATCACGTTCGAGGTGCGCGCGCCTGATGAGAGCACCACCGACGGGACGGCAAGGAACCAGTGGAAACAGTTCGCATCCGGCGGTGGCGCGACGATCTCGGTGACCTTCATGCGCCGCCCGGATTTCGTAAACGGCACGGGCAACCCCGTCACCACCCCGTCCACGGTGGATAACGGCACCACCTTCGTGACGTCGCGGACCCCGACCCTCAAGATCACCGCCGAGGACACCGACGGCGAAGACGTGGTGACCAACTATCAGATCTGGCAGGGCAGCTCCAGCAGCCCGAGCACGCTCATGGCGCAGGGCGAAGGACCGTCCAGCGGTTATGCGATCAACGGCGGGCCCTGGACCGACTCGACCAGCCTGCCCGACGGCGTTTACGAATGGCGCGCGTCCGCGACCAACCCCATCAGCCCTAGCAACCCGCAGGGCCTGTGGAGCGCATGGTCCGCCTGGCACGTGTTCACTATCGACACCAGCCCGCCTCGCGCGCCAGGCGTCCAGTCGCCGCAGTTCCCGGCCGGCCAGTACGGCGCGGCGTTCGGCGCTCCCGGCACGTTCACCTTCACCACGGATGGCTCCGACAACGTCAAGGGGTACATGATCTCTCTCGACGGCGACCTCGGCACCACCGTCTATAACCCCGCCGCGCCACCTCCCACCTGGACCGGCTCCGGCTCTCCTGCGCCGGGCAAGGTGTACTGGCTGGAGGCCGACGACGGCAACGGAACCGGTCCCGAGGTGACCAACGGGTTCGCCAGCGCAGCCATCACGCCTGGGTCCACCGGGCCGCACCGTATCTACGCCAAGGCGGTGGACCAGGCCGCTAATACGTCGGCCGAACAGACCTATGCCTTCTACGCCGGGATTACCACGCCCAGCTATGTCTACGGCGACCAACTCGTCAACGGGTACACCGCCGCCGACGGCACCAGTGTCCCGGCCGCCAAGGTGTCGAGCAGCGTCGGCGCGGTGCTCGGCATCCAGCCGGACTGCTGCAGCCTTCACTTCGCCGACGGCAAGCAGGCCTTCCTGAGCGGCGGCAGTGGCGGCGGGGCCGCGCCAGGTGACAGCGTCACGATGAACTTCGACGTTCCGACCACCGGGTACTGGGACCTCGGCGCCAGCCTGACCACAGCGCCGGACTATGGCCAGTACACACTCAGCCTGGACAACGGCGGCCTCACGCCCGCTACGCTGATCAGAGGCTTCGACGCCTACCATTCCGGCAACGTCGTGGCGCTGACCTACCGCGACTTCGGCATCCCAGACGGCGCCAACGGCGCCCCCATCGCCCTGACCAAAGGCGTCCACACCCTCACCCTGACCGTGACCGGCAAGGACGCCTCATCCAGCGGCTACAGGGCGGGTATCAACGTGCTGCGGCTGGCACCCGTCCCGCCCAGCTGCCCGATCACCAACCTAACCGGCTGCTACAACAACACCGCGATCAGCCCTAACAACCAGACCAGCGTCGCCGACGCCGACGGCTCCGGCGACAGTCTGCCGGCCGACTCACTGACCAGCTCCGGGTGGGCGGCCGGCGCGGCGATCACCATCGACGGCGCCCCGATGACCCTGCCCGCATACGGCGTCGACCGGCAAGACAACATCACCTCGGCGGGCCAGGTCATCACCGTGCCGAGCACGGGGGTAGCCAACGATGGGACCGCCATCGTCTTCCTCGGCTTCGCGACCGGCAACGGCGCTGGCGGCTTGTCCGGCTTTACCGGCAAGATCACGTACACCAACGGTGCCACCCAGTCCTACACTCTCGACAACGTCCCCGACTGGGTTAACGGCCCCGCCACTGCGGCCGCGCTGCGGCTGCCCGGCATGAACCAGGCCGGGAATTCCCAGAACACCAGCCTGCGACCGAGCATCTTCGCGATAAGCGTGCCGCTCGTCTACCCCGGCTCATCCGTGGCCAGCATCGGGCTGCCGGTCGTCTCTGACGGGGTGTCCGGAACCCTTCCCGCGCTGCACATCCTCGCACTCGGCATACGCGCATCGTCCTATGTAGGTGCAACCGGCGCCGGTCCCTACCCGAACACCAGCAACTGGACCGGCACGTACGCCGCCCGGCAGGACTCGGCCACCGGCACCCTGGGCACCTCGACCATCCGCATCCCAGTACACGTCTCGGTCGGCAACGGCGCCAGCGCCGGGCTGGTCAGGGTGCATCTGGCCAATACGCTGGGCAGCGTTCCGGTGACGTTCGACGCCGCCTCCATCGCCGTCCAGGCCACGGGTGCGGCGGCCACCGCACAACCGGTCCAGCTCACGTTCAACGGCAACAACCCATCGGTGACAATCCCCGCGGGCGGCGAGGCCACCTCAGACTCGCTCAGCTTCCCGGTCAGCCAGCTCAGCACCCTGCTGGTTTCTCTCCATCTGGCAACGTCCGTCACTAGCACGCCCGTCCACGGTGCCGCGAAGACCACCGCCTACGTCAGCGCCTCCGGCACGAACGCGGTCATGGACCCCTCGAACACCTCCTTTACCGGTACGAATGCCACCACCATGAGCGCTGTCCCGTACCTGACCGGCATCGACGTCACCACCAGCAACAACACCGGAAGCCTGGTGCTGTTCGGCGACCAGACCATCAACTCCGACACTGCGTCCGGCGACACGAACAGCACCACCGCCGACGACCTGGCCGGCGACCTGGCCGCAGCGAGCGGCAATAACGGCGCCGTCCCCTACGGTGTGCTGGCCGAAGGTCAGGACAGCGCAAGCAACAACCTGCTGCCTACCGTCGCCGGCAGTGCCACTCCCCAATCCGCACTCAACCCGATCGCCCGGTCCATCCTGACCGCGGCCAACGTCCGCACGGTACTGATCAGCACCGGCACCAGCGACATCCTGGGCAACGAGCCGGCGAGCACGATCGACGGCGAGCTAGCCGCCCTGGCCCAGCAGATCCGTGCTTTCTACGCCGATAACCAGGACAACAACACCGCCGGAAACCTAACTGTCTACGTCGCAACCATCCCGCCCGACGCGCGCTTCACCAGTGCGCAGGAAAACGTCCGCGAAAGCGTCAACAAGTACATTCTCAGCTCAAGCGGCAGCTATCTCAATGGCAACGCCGACGGGGTGATCGACTTCGCCGCCGCTGTATCCAGCGACGGGACCGACACCGGAGCAACCGTGAATCCCAGCTATCTAAGCGGCGGCTATCCCAGCAATGCCTACTA
>Ga0134128_10002165_pt1 | contig 24520 bp, 16 predicted proteins | sample KB31754_FD_96462 | JGI IMG/M metagenome (GOLD analysis project Ga0134128, IMG submission 96462) | Terrestrial soil microbial communities with excess Nitrogen fertilizer from Kellogg Biological Station, Michigan, USA - KB3-175-4 | ecosystem: Environmental > Terrestrial > Soil > Unclassified ...
AGGAACCGGACGTCCTTGCCCCGGCCGACCAGATCCGAGTACATGCGCAGCGCCTCACCGACCGGGACCCGGTAGTCCTTGTCACCGTGAATGATCAGCACCGGCGTGGTGATCGCCGACGCGTGCAGGTGCGGTGAGTTCTGCTCGTAGCGCTCCGGCTGAGTCTCCGGGTGGCCGAACTCGCGCCGCCAGTAGTACGGTCCGTCGGTGGTACCGAAGGTCTGGTCAAGTGCCCACAGCCCGGCGTGACTGACGATGGCCGCGAACCGGTCGGTGTGCCCGGCGATCCAGTTGGCCATGTAACCGCCGAACGAGCCGCCCATCATCGCGGTCTTGGTCTCGTCGATCTCCGGCAGCGCGGTCACCACATCGGTGATCGCCATGACATCGGCGAACGTCACGTCGCCCCAGTGGCCGTGGCCGCGCTGGATCAGGCCATGACCGTAGCCGGTCGACAAGGCCGGGTCGGGCAGCAGCACGGCGTAACCCCTGGCTGCCATCAGCCACGGATTCCACCGCCAGGACCAGGTGTTCCAGCTGCTGACCGGGCCGCCGTGCACCCAGAGCACCAACGGCGCCTTCGCCTGATCCGACGCACCTTCGGGTAGCACCAGCCAGCCCCGGATCGTGGTGCCGTCGGCCACCACGGTCGACACGTCGCGCACCTGCCCGGGCACCGACAGCGGGCAACCCGGAGCATCCAGGCGGACCGGCCCGGCCGCACTGTCGGCGAGATCGATCCGCACTGGCGTCGGCGGCTCGCCGATCGCCGATCTCATCGCATAAAGCGCGGTGCCGTCCGGCGCCACGCAGAGGTTGCCGTAGGCGGCGTCATCGTGAGTCAGCTGCGAGATCTCGCCGGACTCAACGCTCACCGAGAAGACCTGGCACCGGCCCTGCTCATCGGCGGCGAAGTAGACAGCGGCCGAATCAGCGCTCCAGACCGCGCCCTTCGGTATGCGGTCGAACCCGCCAAGCAGGTCACGCGGCTTGTCGTCGCCGGCGAGAGCGGCAACCACCAGCGTGTCATCGCCAACCCGTTCATAGGTGTCGTGTTCCGCCTTATACGCGACGACGAGCTGACCATCAGGCGAGACTACGGGGTCGCCGAAGTCCTCTTCCCCAGCAGTCATCAGGACCCGCCGGTCCCCGGTAGCCACGTCGATGGCCACGACGTCGGTCCGGCTCGCGCCGAGCCCGATCGGCACCAGCCAGCCGGACACGACCGTCGACCCATCCGGCGACAGGCTGAACGCCTGCTCATCCAGGGCCCGTCCGATCGCAGGCGTCAGGTCCTTGGTGTCCGCACCGGCACCGTCGGCGGTCCCGGTCAGAAGCCGGAACGCCTCCGGGCCAATGTCGGAGTCCCAGTACCTGATCCGGTCGCCATCGCCCATGTGCAAGATGGCGTTCACGCCCGCGTCGGCTCTGGCCTTTCTCCTGCCGGTGTCTTGGGCCGAGTCGGTGGTTCCCGGAAAGGCCTTCGCGGACAGCGCGTAACGCGGCGCGTTCCTGGCCGCGGCCACCTGAGCCACTCCGCCGGGCGGGGCGGCCAGCCGGTACGCCTCGCCGCCACCGGGCGGCAGCACCCACAGCGCGGGCTTATCTGCGGCGCCGTCCGGCTGACTGTCCTGCTTGGCCTGCGCGGGATCTGGCCGCGCCGAGACGAACAGCAGCGACCCGTCGGGCAGGAACGCCTGGGCCGATTCTCCCTCGGCCGAACGGGTGAGCCTGACCGGTGCCGCACCGCCGGGATCGATCCGCCAGATGCTGCTGACGTACTTCTTTTTATCGGGAGAAAGATTTGCGACAGTGGCCGCTATCCAGCGGCCGTCGGGAGAGAGGCGGATCGATTCGACCCTGGGAATCGCCATGAACTCGCTGAGCTCACCGAGGTTGACCGCTGACGACCCCACCGACTCTGTCACTGCTACTCCTCATGGTCCGGCGCTTCGTCGCGCCCATAACGCATGATCACACATCGGTCACAATGAGTCCGAAGCGTGACCCGATATGGCAAGCTGCTCGACAGCCATCATGGCAGAATCGCTTGTCCTGACCTCACGGCGGGTTCCCGGCCACCGATCCGCAGGCGCAGGTCCGGACGAGGCTCTGCCAGGACGCCTGGATCGCTCACAGAACTTGATCGGGGATGGGACCTCATCCATGCGCCTTCGCCGCATCGCCATTGCCTTCCTCGCCTCGGTGGCCACGACTATCGGCATGACCGCCGCCGATGCCTCTTCGCCGCAGCTGACCAATCTGGTCGGGCAGGGACCGGTCGCGTTCACGCCCAACGTCTCGGCCGGGACGACGGTGGGCCAGTCGGCATGTAACAGCAACTGGTTCGGCAGCGGGGGTAACAGCTGCCAGTCCGAGGTGTATGACACCGCGTACGTCAACGGCGACGTGGTGGTGGTCGGAGCTTTTACGCAGGCGTGCCAGCCAGGAACGCTCGCCCAGGGACTGTGCAAGCCGGGCACCCAGGTGACCAGGGACGACATCTTCGCCTACCAGGCCGGCACCGGGCTGATCGACCCTAACTTCACCCCGCAGTTCGACAAGGGCCCGGCCTGGACCGTGGTTACGGGACCGGCTGGCAGCAACACCGTCTACGTCGGCGGATCGTTCACCTCGGTCAACGGGACCACCAGGAAGGGCATCGTCCAGCTGCACGTCAATCCCGGCGTTACCACCGGCTCGGACGCCGACGGCGCGATCGTGACCGGCTTCAAGGCGAACGTCAGCAACATGGTCCGCGACCTGGCCCTGAGCCCGGACGGCACCGCGCTGTACGCGGGCGGCCAGTTCACGACCGTGAACAGCGTCGCCGAGACCGCGCTGGCCCGGGTCAACGCCAAGACCGGTGCGGTCGACCCGTCCTTCCACATCACGCTCAGCAACCCGGTCAGCGGTGACCCGCTCAAGGTCGAGGCGATGGACCTGACCGCGAACGGCAGCCTGCTCGCGTTCTCTGGCTCGGCCCTGGCTGTGAACGGCCAGTCCCGGCCGAGGCTGGCGATCGTCGCGACCGGCGGCACGCTCGGCGCGACCGCGTCGCTCACCGACTTCACCGCGCCGATCCTGACCAACGCCTGCTCGGTCCAGCACGACTACGTCCGGGCGCTGAGCTTCGCCGCTGACGGCTCCTATCTCGTCATCGCCGACACCGGGTTCGAGAACGACGGCTCGATGCCGTTCAGCCCCTGCGACTCCGTCCTGCGGTTCAACGTGGGCGCGGCCGGATCGACCACGACCGGGACGCCGGTCAGCGTCAGCCCGTCCTGGATCAACTTCTCCGGTGGTGACTCCTTCTACTCGGTCGTCGTCACGGGCGGCGTGGTGTACGCGGGCGGCCACAACCGGTGGGTCAACAACTACTGCGGCCAGGACAACCTGTGCGAGGAGAACGCCGAGTATGTCGGCGGCCTGTCCGCACTCGACGCCGGCACCGGAGTCGGCCTGGACTGGTGGCACCCGATCACGCTGCGCGGCGCCGGCACGATGTACCTCGAGACCTTCGGTGCCGGCACCTACGACACCACGCACTCGGGCCTGGCCATTGGCATGGACGACGACGTGATCGCCGGTGCCTACCACGCCGAGGACGCGCTGCTGCCCGGCGGTCCTGTCACCACCAAGACTCCGTTCGGCCCGATCCCGTCCGGCTTGTTCGCCAACGAAGACGGCGCCAGCACCAGCGCACCGATGTGCCTGGATGACCCGGGCAACAGCTCGGCCGCCGGAACCGCGGTTGACCTGGCTACCTGCCTGAACCTTCATCAGCAGAACTGGACCGTGCCCGCCGTCGGCAAGGCCGGGCAGATCCAGGTCAACGGCCTGTGCCTGGACACCGCCGCCGGCGGCACCTCCGGTGGTACCGGCGTCGTGCTGAGCGCCTGCTCGTCGAGCGCCGCGACCCAGCAGTGGTCGCAGGGAGCCGGCCGGACCTTGATCAACCAGGGCGCGAGCACTGCTCAGGGCAATCCGATGTGCCTCGATGATCCCGGGTCGGCCACCACCAGCGGCACAGCGCTCGACCTCGCGATCTGCTCGGGCGGCGCGAACCAGATCTGGCCGCTGCCAGCCGCTCCTGGCCCTGCGGCCGGCGCCCCGTCCGGTCCGGTCTTCCCGCAACTGCTTTCGACCACGAGCGAGCAGCCGTGCCTGGATGACGCGAGCGACTCGACCGCCGCCGGCAACAAGATCCAGGTGTGGACCTGTCGCGGTGACGCCGCCCAGAAGTGGCTGGTCGAGCCCGGCGGCACGATCCAACTCGGCGCGTCATCCTGCCTGGACACCACCGGCGGCAGCAGCAACGGCACCAAGGTCGTGCTCGAACCGTGCGACGGTACCTCCAGTCAGATCTGGACGCACGGGTCGAAGGATTCTCTCGTCCAGCAGTCCACCGGCATGTGCCTGGACATCAACGGCGGCACCGCCACCAACGGCACCGCCATGCAGATCTGGACCTGCAACGGCGGCACCAACCAGGCCTGGCGCCTGCCTGGCTGGTAACCCTATTACCAGACGTAACTACTTTGTCACCGGACGCAACTAATCGTTCCGATCAACGTCGTTGGCGCGTTTCAGCACCTATGCTCTTGGGAGTGTTCTCAAGGGCCGCGTGCCGAGCGTGAGGAGGGCCGCGGATGGCCTTGCAGCCAGGATCGGAATATTTCGACCTCTCCGATTACGTTGGCGTGCTGCGGCGTCGCTGGACCCTGATTCTCGCGTTCACCCTGATCGGACTCGTGCTGGGCGGGGCCTATTACTACATCACGCCTAAGAAATACGCGGCGACGGTGCTAGTCCAGGTCAACGCGCTGCCGTCGAACGCGAACCAGCTCGGCGGCCGGACCGGCGGTCCGGTGAACATGGACAACGAGGCCCAGATCGTGGTCTCGGCCAAGGTGGTCTCGATCGTGAGGGCAAAGCTGAAGAGCCCGCTCGGCGTGACCGGCCTGGCTAAGCAGCTGCACGTCGCGGTGCCGCCGAACACGACCTACCTGCAGATCACCTGCACCACTGGCTCCGCCGACCTAGCCGCCAAATGCGCCAACGCATTCGGGAAGGCGTACCTATACAACCGCCGCGCTTCGAGCCTGGCCTTGATCAGCTCCGAGATCAACGGGCTGGCCGCCGAGGTTAAGCAGCTCGAGAACAGCATCGGCAAACTGAAGGCGCAGACCGGGAAGGGCGGCCTGCCTCAGAGCTCGCACGCCTGGGGCGTGGCCAAGCTCAACCTCACCGCCGAGGTCGCCAAGCTCGGGAGCATCGAGAACAAGATCACCGCGGTGACGCCGTTCGCCACCAGCCTGGCCGTGGCCAACAGCCCGCTGGTCGGGCAGATCGTGACCCCGGCGATCGTGCCGTTCGCGCCGATCAGCCCGAAGAAGAAGCTCTACCTGCCGAGCGGCCTGGCCGCCGGGCTGGTCATCGGCCTGGCCGCCGCGTTCCTTCTCGACTGGCGCCGTCCTCGGCTGTACACCGCGAAGGACATCCAGCGCAAGGTCGACCTCCCGACCGTGTTCAGCCTTACCGACGCTAAGACCGGCACCCTGTCGGCCTTCGCGCCGCCGAGGTCGCGCACCGGGCAGGTGTTCACCGAGTTGGCGCAGTACGTGGGTGCGGCCCTCGGCGACGGGCACCACGTCGTGATGGTTACGGCCTCGGCGGCCGATTCCGGCGGCACCGTCGCCGCGAACCTCGCGGCCGCTCTGGCCAGAACGCGCGGCGACACGGTGCTGATCTGCGCCGATCCGCGCGGCGTGATGATCCCGAGGCTGGTCGGAGCCTCGGACGGGCGCGGGTTCGCCGAGCTGCTAGCCGGCACCGCCTCGCTGGCCGATGTCTGCCGGGAGACGGCCGACGTGCCCCATCTTGAGGTGATCACGCCTGGCCTCGACGCCGCCGGTGCCGTGTATGACATGCAATACGACAACGTGCAGCGGATCATGCGCGACCTGCGCCGCGAGGTCCGCTACGTCGTCATCGACGTCCCTTCGGCGGGGGTCGACGCCGACACGTTCAGCGTGGCCGAGTTCGCGGACGCCGCGATCTTGACCCTGTACACCGGATCCGCCCGGGCGACCGACATCAACGACTGCCTCCTGCGGCTTGAGCGGCTCAGGACCGCGGTCCTCGCGGCGGTCCTGCTCCCGTCGGGCAAGGCCGGCCGATCCGGGCGCCGGTCAGCCGAACCCGCCGCCGAACCTTACGTGCACGTGCCCCCGGTCCGTGAGCCGGGGGTCCGTGAACCGCAGGTCCGCGAGCCACACTTCCGCGAGCGGCCGGCGCGGGTGTCTTATGCCGACGCTGCCGAGCCGCCCGCCCAGACGCCGTACGCCTATTCCGCTTCCGGGCAGGCGCCCCCGCCGCAAGCCCAGACACGTCAGCCAGAGACCCGGCACCCGGACGTGCGCTATGCCGAGCCTCTTTACAACGACCCGATCTACGGTGACCCGCGCCCGTCCGACCCGCGTCACCCCGAGCCTCGGCCTTCCGACCCTCGGCCTTCCGACCCTCGGCCTTCCGAGACGCGGCCTTCCGAGACGCGGCCTTCCGAGACGCGGCATCCGGAGAGCCGGCCGCCAGAAAGCCGACCATCAGAGAACCGGCCGCCAGAAAGCCGGCCGCCAGAAAGCCGACCATCAGAGAGCCGGCCACTAGAGGCGCGGCCGACTGAAGCCGCTCTCCAGCCGCCGCCTCAGCCACGTCCTCCGGCAGCACGACCGACTGAGACTCGGCGTCCTGAGACGCGGCAATCCGAGAGCCGGCCCGCCGACGCCCGGCCGCAGCCGTCCTTCAAGCCGCATCCCCGCACGCCGCAGGTCAAGCCGGTGACTAGAGACGACGCGAGTGCCCCGAGCAAGACGGCAGTGAGCCAGCCGGTGCTGCGGCCGGTGGCCGGCCGCCGGGCCCCGGCGCCGGGAGGCACCAACGGCGGCAGCAGCAGCAGGCACGCCACGCCCCACCAGGCCGAAGAGAGCGAGCAACAGGAAAGCCCCGGCTTCAGAGGCGCCTGGCGACCAGGAAACGTCAGCGAGACCTGGCCGCTGCCCGCGACCGGCCTCCCCGATGAAGACGAGGAGTCTGGCCTGTCCGACCCGCCGAGCGGAGATTTATATGGCGGGCACTACTGATCTTGACCGATACACCCCGGAGAGCCACTCCTTTACCGAGATCGCCGAAGAGCGGCGACGGGAGCGAGCGGAATCCAGGCGGGCGAGGATCGCCACCCGGAAGCTCGGCTTCACCGCCCGGCATCCGGCCTGGCCGATCACCGCGCTGCTGGTCGGCTACCCGATCTGGTGGGGACTTGGCCTCGCCGACTTCATCTGGGTGCTGCTGATCCCGCCGATGGTCCTGCAGATGATCTCCTGGCATCTGTCCGGCCGGCGGATAAAGGTGCCGCCGGGCTTCGGCTTCTGGCTGTTGTTCCTGATCATCGTGGTCGCCGGGATCGCCACGATCGGCCTTTCCGCGCCGGGCACGATCGCGAGCCCGGTCTCGCATCGCGTGCTCGCCTTCGCCAACCGCACCGCCGACTACGGCGGCATCACCGTGCTGCTGCTCTACGCCGGCAATCTCACCGAGGCCGAGCTCGGCCGGCGCCGGCTGGCCTGGATGCTCGGCCTGGTCGGCGTCTACACGGTCGCGGGCGGGCTGGCGGGAATGATCTACCCGCACCTGACCTTTAGCTCGCCGCTGATGCATTTCCTGCCTAAGAGCGTCCGGTCCAACCCGTTCATCCAGGCATCCATGCAGCCCGGCCTTTCCCAGGTGCAGAACGTTCTCGGCAGCCCGGGCGGCCGCCCCAAGGCACCGTTCGACTACACGAACATCTGGGGTGACTGCCTCACGATCTTGCTGCCGTACCTATTTATCGGCTGGTGGGACAACCGTGACCGGCGCAAGCAACTGATCGTGCTCGGAGTCGTCCTGGCCGCGATCGCGCCGCTGCTCTACTCGCTGAACCGGGGCGCCTGGATCGGCGTCGCCCTGTCGGTCGGTTACCTGGCGATCAGGTTCGCGCTGAGGGGCCGCCGGGCGCTGCTCGGCGGTCTGTGCGCGGTGATCGCGATCGCGGCCCTGCTCGTCGTGGCGACCCCGCTGAAGGGCGTGATCACCGGCCGCCTGCACAACGGCAAGAGCAACAACCTGCGCGCCAACTTGAACTCGCTCGCGATCAAGGACGGGCTGACCTCGCCGCTCATAGGCTACGGGGACACCCGGCAAGAACAGGGCAGCCCCCGATCCATCGCCATCGGTCCCTCACCCAAGTGCCCGATCTGCGGTCAGCTCGAGGTCGGCAGCACCGGGCAGCTCTGGCTATTGCTGGTCTGCGACGGCATCGGTGGAACCGCGCTGTTCCTTGGCTTCTTCTGCTACGGGGTGTGGTACTACCGCCGGGATAAGAGCCCGGAAGCTCTGCTCGGCGTGCTGGTGATCTTGTTGTCCTTTATCTATATGTTCACCTACGACGCCGTCGCTGCTCCGCTCGGCTTCACGATGCTGGCCTACGCGCTGATGTGGAAAGGCAGCATGTACCAGCGAGCCCAGGACCAGCTGACTTCTTCTTCGGCATGACCGGCTGGGCAACCCACCGGCGCAGCGGCCAGGACCATCACGTCCACGACGGCCAGGGCCGACCGCCAGAGAGCTGGGCCGAACTCGCCGAGACGCTGCCGCTGCCAGCGATCGACCTGGCTGACTTCCAGCTCCCGGTCCACCCACCCCCGCCGTCGACGCCGACAGTTGCCAGCGAGGCGTCGACCGGGCCGGTGGGCCTGGCTCGCGTCGCCCGGGGCGGGGCGCTCAATCTCGGCGGCGCGCTGATCTCCGCGATCGCCACGCTCGGCCTGACGGTCCTCGTCACGCAGAACTTCTCCCGGTCCATCGCCGGTGCGTTCTTCGTCGCGATGTCGGCGTTCCTGATCGTCGAGGCCGTAGCCAACCTCGGCGCGTACAACGGCACGATCTACTTCATCGCCAGGCTCAGGGTGCTGCACGCCGAACGCCGGATCCCAGCGATCATGCGCGCGACCATCGTGCCGGTGGTGATCTCCTCGATCGTGGCCGCGATCGCGGTGATCATCTTCGCCCGGCCGCTCGCCGGCCTGCTGATCGACGGCCGGAGCGCCCACGGCGCCAGTCCGGCAGCGGTCGCCTCGGCGTTGCGGGCACTGGCCGGCGCACTGCCGTTCGCCGCGCTCACCGACACGCTGCTCGGCGCCGCCCGCGGCTATCACGAGATGCGCCCGACGGTTGTCATCGACCGCATCGGCCGCACTGGCCTGCAGGCTCTCGGCGCGCTCGCCGCCGCGCTCACCGCCAGCTCAGCCCTGCTGGCCCCAGCCTGGGCCCTCCCCTACGTAGGCGCCAGCATCGCCGCCGTGTTCTGGCTCCGCCGAATCATGCGAAGGCAAAAGGCCAAGCCGCAGGGCCCTGTCGTCCGCCCGGTGAGCAGCCCGACCGCCCCTATCGATAACAAGCACGGTAAACCGAACGCCAAGGGGTTCTGGAAGTTCACTGGCCCGCGCTCGCTGGCCAGCATCGCCCAGATCATCATCCAGCGGCTCGACATCGTGCTGGTCGGCGTGCTGATCGGTCCGGTGGAGGCGGCGATCTACACCGCCGCCACCAGGTTCCTGGTCGCCGGCCAGCTCGGTAACGCGGCGATCAGCATGGCCGCCCAGCCGCAGTTCACCAAGCTGTTCGCGGTCGGCGACCGCAACGGCGCCAACGCCGTGTACCAGGCCACGACCGCGTGGCTGATCCTGCTGACCTGGCCGCTGTACCTGCTCGCGGTGATCTTCGGCCCTTACGGGCTGCTGATCTTCGGGCACGCCTACCACGCGGGCAGCACGGTGATGGTGATCCTCGGCCTGGCCATGCTGGTCGCCACCGCCTGCGGCCAGGTCGACATGGTGCTGATCACCACCGGCCGCAGCAGCTGGAGCCTCTACAACGGCCTGCTCGCGATGATCATCAACGTCGGCGTCGACCTGGTCCTGATCCCGAAGCTGGGGATCACCGGCGCGGCGGTCGGCTGGGCCGCCGCGATCGGCGTTACCAACCTGGTTCCGCTGGTCCAGGTCGCGACCGCCGCCAAGGTCCACCCCTTCGGCTCCGGCACGCTCTCGGCGGCCCTGCTCGCGACCTTCAGCTTCGCCGCGATCCCGCTCGCGGTCCGCGAGCTGGCCGGCAACGGGGCTCCCCAGGCCATCGCCTCGCTCGCGGCCGGCGGCGTGGTACTGGTCCTTGGGCTCTGGCTCCTGCGCGGACCGCTGCAACTGGCCGTACTCCCGCTGCCCAAGGCCCTGCGCCAACGACAGTGCTAGCCCGGGGGGACGACCCCCCGGAACCCCCCGCGAGGAAACAGTGCCGGTCGGTCAGTCCGTAGCTCCACTGGGGCAACACGGCTTTTCACAAATCGATCACTTCTAACGGGATATAGTCCTTCGAGCGACAAGGGGGTGAATAGCGGCGTGATTAAGTACCTGGTCGCCTTGATCTGGCCGATCGGCCTGGCGATCATCGCCGCTGCCGCTTTTCTGGCCTCCCGGCGCTACGCCACCGCCGAGGTAGCCGTCTCAGCCCGGCCGAGCGGCCGCAGCCATAAGGTGCGGGGCAACGGCGCGGGCTTCACCGACTTCGTCTGGGAGTCGGCCAGGCTGGGCGCGTTCGCCGTCGCGGGCACGGTCGTCGTCTTCGGCCTGATGTGGGCCCTCGGCCAGATCGTCGTCTACCACGGCCTGGCCGTCGACAAGCCGATCTTCACCTGGATGATCCACCACCAGGTGCACGTGCTCGCCGCGCTGATGAACCGGCTCACCAAGATCGGCAACACCTGGACCTGCTGGGGCGCCGCCTTCGCCGCCGCCGTGTGCCTGGCCGCGATCTGGCGGACCAAGAAATGGCTGCCTCCGTCCGTGCTCGCCGGCCTGATCGTGATCGACCACTTCACCACGCTGGCGCTGCGGCACGTTTTTCACCGGCTCGGCCCGCCGACCAGCCCGCTCGGAACCTACCCGTCCGGCGGGTGCGATCGGGCGATCGTGTTCTACGGCCTGATCGTTTATCTGCTCTGGCGGGTGCTCAGCGGGCAGCGCCGCACCGCGATCTGGCTGGGCGCGGGTGTCGCGGCTCTCGGCTTCAACGAGGCCTTCAGCCGGGTTTACCTGTCGCTGCACTGGACCACCGACTCGATCACCGGCTTGCTCTACGGCGCACTGCTGCTCGCCGTCTTCATTACCGCCGTCCACCTCGTCGCTGGCCCCCCGACCCGGTCAGCCAGCCAGCCGGCGACACCATCAGCCTGCAACGTCGCCGGCCTCCCGGAGGGAGTTTCGTTCACCTCGGGGCGGCGCCAATGAGCCGAGCCCGCCGCCGCGCGCGGCCTAAGTGGCACATCGCTGCCCTGGCCGGGGTATCGACCGCCGTCCTGGCGATCGGCGTACCGGTCGCGATCAGCCTCGCGGCCGGCCACCCGCGGCCTGTCAGCACCGACGCCGGTGATCCAAGCCACGTCAGCCGCAGCACCCACCCGAGTTCTGCCCGCGACTCCAAGCCCGGTGACCCTAGCCCCAGCCATCGCCCGGGCAAGTCGCACCACCCGCGCCATCCGCGTCCTTCGGCCAGCCCCGGTAAGTCGCACAAGCACGGCCAGGGACACCGGTCGACCGCCCCGCACAGCCCTGGTAAGACCCCGAAGTCGAGTCCCAGCCACAGGCCCGATCCGCCAAGCACGTCGACCGGCCTGCTGGTGCCGTCGTCAGGCGCCTACATGGGGGCCTACGTGCAGCCCACCGACTACAGCTCGGCCGGCCAGGTCGCCGCGGTCCAGACGTTCGAGCATCTGATCGGCTCCTCGATCGACCTCGTCCACGTCTACCATCCGTGGACGCAGCCGTTCCCGAGCGCTGCCGACGAGCAGTTCGTCGGCAGCGGCAAGGTGCTGCTGCTGACCTGGGGCGGCACCCCGGACACCAAGAAGATCGTGGCCGGCGACTACGACAGCCTGATCAAGCAGCGAGCGCAAGCGGTCAAGGGCCTGGCCCGGCCGATCCTGATGGAGTTCAGGCACGAGATGGACCGGCCTAATCTCCAGTGGGCCGTCCACGGTCCGGCGGAGTACAAGAAGGCCTGGGACCACATCCGGTCGGTCTTCACCGACGAGGGCGTGACGAACGTGGGCTGGGTCTGGTGCCCGACCGGCTATGGCTTCCAGGTCGGGCGCGCCCAAGCGTTCTATCCAGGAAATAACGAAGTCGACTGGGTCTGCGCGGACGTGTACTCGTTCCGCCCCAGCCAGTCGCTGGCGGCCGCTTCCGCACCTTTCATGAAGTTCGCGCTCCCGACCGGCAAGCCGATTCTGATCGGCGAGTTCGCGGTCAACGGGGCACCGGCCTCCTGGGCCAAATGGATCGCGGGCGCCGGGCAGTTCGCCGAGAAGTACCCGCAGATCAAGGGCATCGCCTACTTCGACGCCAACGGCACGGACAGCAACGGCAACCCGTTCAAGTACTGGCTCGCCGGGCACCAGCAGGCGGTCGACGCGTACGCGCACCTGGCCAAGGAGTCGTACTTCAAGCCGGCCGTCCCCTCGTGATCGGCGCGTCGGAGCGACGCGGTGCCGCCTGGACTGACGAGCGACAGAGCGAAGCGACAGAGCGAGGAGGGAAGGCGGCGCCTAAGGCGTCGCTCCCTTCGGGGGGCTCCGGGGGGTCGTCCCCCCGGGCAGACACTGATTACCTGACCGAGGTCAGCGCGCTGCTCTGGCCGGCGCCGGCGACCGCGACGCTGGCCAAGGCTCACTCGGCGGCGAGCAGGGCGGCCGATGAGGTGCTCCTCGTGCTGCCTGATTCGCGTCGGCCGAAGCTGATCGTGCCGATCGGGCGACAGGCCGGCGCGGCGGCGATACGCCGCTATGGCCAACCCGGCTCGGTGAGAACCAGGGTGGCCACCCGGACGCTGGCGTCGGCGGTCGCGGGCGGCCTCGGCCCGATGCTCGGCGACCGGCTCGCGATCAGCCGGCCAGAGGAGACGCCGACGATCGAGTCGGTGCTGGCCACGATGGTCGGGCAGCCGGTCGAACTGAGCCTGCACCTGGGCGCGGCCCGAGCGAACCGCAAGCCGGTCCTGCAGTTGCTCAGCCACGCCGGCGACACGATCGGGTTCGCCAAGATCGGCATTAACGCCCTCACCAGGGAACTGGTCGCGAGCGAACAGGCCGCGCTGGTCACGCTGAGCGAGGCCAGGCTGACCTCGATGAGATTGCCCACGGTGCTGGCCGGCGGCTCCTGGCAGAACCTGGACATCCTGGTGCTGAGTCCGCTGCCGGTGTGGGAGCGGCGCAGGCCGCTGACGCCGGACGTGCTCTCCGCGGCGCTGGCTGAGCTGGCCAGGTCGGCCGGAACCTCGACCGCGCCGCTGGCGGGCAGCGGTTACTGGCATCAGCTCGCCGCCCGGCTCGAGCAGGCCGGAGACGGACCCGACCAGGAAAAGCTGGCCGCGCTGATTCCTCGGCTCGGCGGCCTGGCCGGCACCTCGAAGATGACGTTCGGCTGCTGGCACGGTGACCTGACCCCGTGGAATCTCGCCCGCACCCGGGCTGGGCTGCTGGTATGGGACTGGGAACGGTTCACGCCCGGAGTGCCGGTTGGGTTCGACGCCCTGCACTACTGGCTCAATGAGCGAGTCGTGCGCCCGAGCCAGGATCCGCTGGCGGCCGTGACCCAGTGCGTGGTCGAGGCTCCGAGACTGCTCGACCCCTTCGGCGTGTCGCCGGAGCAGGCCAGGCTGACCGCGCTGGCTTACCTCGCCGATCTGTCGATTCGGTATCTCGCCGACCGGCAGGCGCAGGCCGGCGCCCGGCTCGGCCGGCCCGGGGACTGGCTGATCCCGGCACTTGAGGCTGGGGCGGGCGGGCTGTGAGCGCGAAGTCGGTGTCGCCGCCGGCCAAGCGGGCCGCCCACGCGATCTCGGTGACCGCGGGCCGGGTGACCGCCCCGCTGCGGATGCTGCCTGGGTTCCTGATCGTGGGAGCACAGCGTTGCGGCACGACCTCGATGTACCGGGCGCTGGCCGAGCACCCGAGCGTGCGCAAGGCAGTGCTGCACAAGGGCGTGCATTACTTCGACATGAACTACGACCGCGGTCTTGGCTGGTACCGGGCGCACTTCCCGCTGACGCGGCGGCCTGGCCTGACCTTCGAGTCCAGCCCTTACTACCTGTTCCACCCGCTGGCGGCCGAGCGCATCGCGGGCGACCTGCCGGGCGTGAAGCTGATCGTGCTGGTCCGCGACCCGGTCGAGCGCGCCTACTCGGCCTACACCCACGAGTTCGCGCGCGGGTTCGAGACCGAGTCGTTCGAGTCGGCCATCGAACTCGAGCCTGAACGGCTGAATGGCGAGGCCGAGCGGATCGAGGCCGAGCCCGGCTATCTCAGCCACAGCCATCAGCACCACGCCTATCGAGCTCGCGGACAGTACGCACAGCAGCTCGACCGGCTGGTAAAGCTATTCGACCGGTCGAATATCCATGTGGTGGATAGCGGCGATTTCTTTACCAGGCCAGAACCGGTCTATGATTCCGTACTCGACTTCCTCGGCCTGCCTTCGGCTGATTACCCGCAATTCGAGCGGCACAATGCCAGGCCCCGGTCGGCCATACCCGAAGAGGTCAGGACCAGACTCGACGAGCATTTCGTTCCTTTCGACGAGCAATTGACGCACTGGCTCGATCAGGTACCGAGCTGGCGCCGGTAATTCGAACCAGGTGATAACCATCCGGTCGGCTGATAATCCGACCGGGGATTGTGTCGCCGGCGCGGCTGCACGCGCAACGGAGACGCGTTCATCCTTCCGGCGCGGAAATACCTTGCGTAGCCTGCCGGCCCGCGGCCAGGACTCGCGATTACCGGCTAATGTGCCGCCAGCCGCGGCCGGCTAAGAAGCCCGCGCAAATTTTTCCGCCTAAGAAAAGGCTTGATCGATCGAGGGGAGACTTGCCCCGATTTCATGCGACATAGCCCGGTGATCATAGATTGCCGCAGGTCAGCCTGTCCGGGGTGATACCTACGCAGGCGGGCAGTCGCGCCTCAGCGGGCTCAGATTTCACCTGGGAAGCCTCCCGCCACGGCAACCGGCATCGGTCCCGTCCTAGGCACAGAAGCTGCGATGTGCGATAAGTCCTATACACTAGGACATTCAGTACTTAGCGGGCAAGCCTGAGTACTACCTGATAATCCGGTGGGTAATCGCTGTGAGTTATCAGCTTCTCGGGTACCGATTGAAGAAATTCACCTGAGCTGTCGGTACTCGCGGGTTTATCCTCTGACCTGGGATAACGCGCCCAGATACGCGCGGGTTCACCGTGAAGCGGCTTAGAGTATAAAAAGTTTTTTTGCTCACAGTCTGTGTCGATGAGCCTCCTCTGTGTTAGAACTTCAAGGTGTTGTCACGAGCCCGCTGAAGGCAGAGGGCGGCGGGCTCGAACAAGGGTGGGGACCCGGGGGGTGGAGCAACCGTGGCGGAAAGTCCATCGGTGCATGAACAAGTACAGGTCACGCGCAGCCGGGGCCTGCGCGTAAGCGCTGTCACGGACTGGACGACCGCTTATCTTCGTCAGCTGATAATTCTTGATGCCTGCTGCGGCCTGGCCGCCGGATTGCTTGCGTTCCAAATTCGATTCGGGCAGGAAGAATACGCTGCCTCGGCTTATCTCTGGCTTGCGGTGGCGCTGCCCGTACTGTGGATAATCGCACTTGAGCTGGCCGGGGCCTACGATGTCAGATTCATCGGAGTTGGCTCGGATGAATTCCGCCGGGTAATTAACGCGGGAATTAGCCTCACCGCCGCCGTGGCCGTGCTGTCTTACGCGACTAAGACCGACTTGGCCCGCGGCTACGTCGTCCTGGCCCTGCCGTGCATGACTGTGTTTGACCTGCTCGGCCGGTATCGATGTCGGAAGCGGCTGCACTATTTCCGTTCTCGCGGCAAGTGCATGCGCAAGGTAGTGGTCGTCGGGCACAGCGATGTCATCGGCCAGCTAACCGCCGTGTTGCGCCGGGAGACTTATCACGGCCTTTCCGTCGTGGCGGCCTGCCTGGTCGGGCCCGACGCTTACGAACCCATCGAGGGAATCCCGACGCTGCTCGGCGTCGGCCACATTGTCGACGTAGTCGACGGCTGCCAGGCGGACACCGTCGCGGTACTCGCCTGCCCGGAGATGATCGGTTCTCAGTTGCGCGACCTGGCCTGGACGCTGGAGAAGACCGGGACCGATCTGTGCGTCGCCCCGGCCCTGCTCGACGTGGCCGGGCCGCGCACGACGATCCGGCCGGTGGCGGGGTTGCCGCTGCTGCACATGGACCATCCCGAGTTCACTGGCCTGCGCTGGCTGGTCAAGTCCGCGTTCGACCGGATCTCCGCCGGGTTCGCGCTTTTGCTGCTGACGCCGTTGCTCGCCGTGATCGGGCTGGCGATCAAGCTTGATGATGGCGGACCGGTGCTTTTCCGCCAGGTCAGGGTCGGCCGGGACGGGCGGCACTTCACGCTCTACAAATTTCGGACGATGGTCGTCGACGCCGAGCAGCGCAAGCTGGAGCTAATCGAGCAGAACGACGGTCACGGCCTGCTGTTCAAGATGCGCTCGGATCCCCGGGTCACCCGGGTAGGCGGGCAGTTGCGGCGGTACTCGCTCGACGAGCTGCCCCAGCTGCTCAACGTGCTGATCGGCAACATGTCGCTGGTCGGTCCCCGGCCGGCCCTGCCGGAAGAGGCAATCAAGTACGCCGACTACGTCCGGCGTCGCCTTGTGGTCAAACCCGGCATAACCGGATTGTGGCAAGTTAGCGGTAGATCTAACCTATCCTGGGATGAAGCAGTACGACTGGACGTTTCGTACGTCGAAAACTCGTCCTTCGTGCTGGACCTTCAGATCCTGTGGAAAACCTGGGCCGCGGTAGCGCGGGGGGACGGTGCGTATTGACCGCGCCGACCTCGCAGCCCGTGCGTCAGGAGAGCTCGAGAGGGAGGGGATGACGTGACCGGGGGGGTCGTCGAAATCAGCCGACACGAAGAAGATCTGCGTGCGCAGCCGAAAGATCTGCGCACGCAGGTAACGGTCGGGACCGTGTTCAGCGTGCCGCCAGAAATGACCGATGGCGCGGTAGACGCCACGTACCTCATCAGGCGCGCCGCCGAAGGGCACCGCTGGGCCTGGGAACGGCTGGTCGCCAAATACTCGCGCTTGATCTGGGCCATGACCAGAGACTTCAAGCTCTCCGAGAGCGACGCCAGCGACGTGGTCCAGGCGACCTGGCTGCGGTTGCTCGAGCACATCGACCGGATCGAGCACCCGGACCGGGTCGGCTCCTGGCTAGCCACCACCGCCCGGCACGAATGCCTGCGCCACCTGGCCGCCCGCAAGCGGGTCGTGCTTGTCCAGGACGACGATGACGCGCTGGTTGATGCGGTGTCGCACCAGCCGGAGGTCGACGAGCGCCTGCTGGCCGACGAACGCGCCGCGGCGGTCCGTGAGGCGATGTCCTCACTGCCCTGGCGGTGGCAGCGGCTCCTCGAGCTCCTGATGTCCGATCCGCCGGTGTCTTACCTGGAAATCTCGGATCAGCTTGGGTTGCCGGTCGGCAGCATCGGGCCGACGCGCGGCCGGTGCCTGGAGCGGCTGCGCGAGCTACTGCAGGCGACCTGACGGGCCCGTGGCTGTTGTAGTCGTTCTTCGAGTCGTTCGGCGGGTCGTTCTTCGGGTCGTTCTTCGGGCCGTTCGGCCGACCGGACTTGCTGGTTGGCGCGGCTAGCCTGTGTCGGTGCGAGCAGACCAGGCGTCACCCCGGTTCGATCCGTTCGAGCGGGCTGAGCCCTCGGCTCCGGGCCGGGGCCGAGACGCGGGCCGGAAAGGTCCAGAGCAACCTGGGCAGATCCCGCCTCCCGAGTCGGGCGACCTCACGGCTTCGCCCTCCAGGCCAGCCTGGCGGCGACTGCGGCGGGCGCTGGCGCTGGCCGCTGTGGTCCTGGTCCTGCTCACCGCTGCCACTGCCCGGCTGTTCGTCTGGCCGGCTCGCGGCGTGCCCGGCAAGGTCGATGCGATCGTCATGCTGGCCGGACCGGGCAAGCTGCAGCCGGCCGCCCTCGACCTCGCCCGTCAGCACCGCGCACCGTACCTGGTGATCTCGCTCGGTACGCCGCCGTCGGGTAACCACTGCCCAAGGCCGGTCGCGGGGGTCAAGACGATCTGTTTCAACCCCGTCCCGGCCACTACTCAGGGCGAAGCCGAATTCTTCGGCCGGCTGGCCAAGCGCTACCACTGGCGGTCGGTCGCGGTGGTCACGATCACGTCCCAGGACACTAGAGCGCGGCTGCGGGTCGGGCGCTGCTTCGCCGGCCACGTCTACGTGGACACCGTGCCGCCCGACCCCTCGTTCACCAGCTGGCCGTACCAGATCGCCTACCAATGGGCCGCCCTGTTCAAGGCCCTAGTCCTCCAGCGCAGTTGCTGACGCGCCGCGACGCCAGGGCGGTCAGTCACGCCTGACTGGTGACTTGTCACCAGTCACGCCTGACTGGTGACAAGTTAACGCGCGGTGCGGCTCATAGGATTGCCTGATGCGGTCAGTTGACGATCTGCGGCTGCGTTGGCTGAGCATGGTCGCTGGCGTCGTGGCCAGGCCAGGGATGTACGCGGCGACCGGTTCGGAAATCGAGCTGATGGCTGACGGCCTGCTCGCTGACCTGTGCTTCCTGGACGACCGTGATGCCGACTACGAGATCGCCCGCGAGGAACTGCTGTCCCGGTACGGCACGCTCGGGGTGCCCGGCCCGTTCAAGACAATGTTCGGCCTGGAGCGATGCCAGGCCGAGGTGACAGCGGTCTACGCGGAGGTGTTCAGCCGGCTGGGGTACCTGCCGGTCGAGAACGCGCTGGATCCCGGCCGGTGGGACCAGCTGACCGCCACACTGCCCGCCTTGCTCGGCGACCGGGACATGCGCCGCAGCGAGGCCGAGCGCGTGCTCGGGCGGGCCAGCATTGTCATCGAGCACAGGATCTTGTGCTACGCCTCATCGCGCCCAGGCGACGGGTGGATCTTCCTCGACTGCCAGGCCGACGACTGCCGCGCCTACGACCTGACCACCGGAAGCTACCAGCAGATCGGCGACCCGGAGCCGATCGTCCGCTCGGCGCGGCGCTCAGTAGGCGGGTTCGAGGACGGGCTGATCCTCACTCCCTACGGCAAGCTGCTGCGCTGGGGCCCAGGATGGTGGATCGACGATGCCGATCCGGACTGGACACCCCAGGCACAGGCGATCGCCGGCCAGCTCCGCGACGCCGACCCCTTTGACCAGCCAGCACAGACCCGGCCCGAGGCGGGCGAAAGCTAACGGCGCATGCCACCGGGCCGCCCGGCGAGCCCTGATCAGTGCCCAGACCTGCTCATCACAACCGGCAATCCGACACGTCAGCACTGGTACGTACTCCCGATCGCCCAACGGGCCACAAGTCAGGTCACACAAGTCCCGTCGGTTCTGCAAATCACCCTTGCCCCGTCTGCCACTTCCACCCCACCCATCAGCCGTCAGTTCGGCCGACTCTTCCCGGTTTAGGGACTTCTTTTCCCGGGTGCGGACGTCTTTTACCGGGTTAGGTATCTCGAAATTAGCTCAAACCAGGCAAATTTCTGCCCTAACCCGGGAAAAGAGCGCGCAACCCGGTAAAAGTGATCCCTAAACCGGGAAGAGTGACGCTAGAGCGTCCTCTCGGACGGGAGATTTGGGGCTGGCGACAAGCGCGCCGGGTCAAATTGGGCGGCCCGCCAGGGAATCCGCGTCGACCCAGTGGCCGCCGGCGGCCTCGATCTCGGGGAAGGCGGCACTGACCTCGGCCCGCAGGTCGGAGACGAACAGCAGCACCGAGTCCGGCCGCGACGTAGTGAGTCGATCAGGACCGACGACCGGAATGTCGGTGCCCGGCATCCGAAGGCCGTGCTTGGACGGCGAGGCGTCCACGATCGCGGGCAGCAGGGACCGGTCGATCTTGGCCTCGCACAGCAGCGCGACCGCGCGGGAGGCAGCGCCGTAGCCGAGAACGTTCCGCCCGGCTGCCCGTTCGGCGAGCAGCCAGTCCCGCAGGCCGACCGCAGTGGCCCGCGCATCGTCCTCCAGCCCGAGCAGCGCGCCCGGATCACAGACGCCCACCTTGGCATCCTCCGCCAGCAACTGCGCCACCAGCCCTTCCGCCTCCGCCAGCAATTGCGCCACCAACTCTTGCGCCTCCCCGCCGGGGCCTTCCGCACGCAAGCCCTGAGCCCCCACCTGGCCGTCTGTATCCACCTCGCCCGGACCGTCCGTTCCGAACTCGGATCGGCGGGCGGCGAGCAGGACGGTGCCGCCGTAGAGCTCGAACTTCCAGGCGGCGAAGGGCTCGAAGCCCTGGGCCGCGAGCATGGCGGCCAGCGCGGTGGTCGAGTAGTACGCGTAGTGGCCGTGCCGGAGCGCGTTCCACTGGCCGAGCCTGATGATCGTGTCCAGCGCGTGGTACTGCAGCAGCAGAACTCCACCATCGGTCAGCCTGTCCAGGCGATCGGCGAGGGCGCCGACCTGGTCGGGTTCATGCATCAGCCCAAAGCAATCGACGATCACCGAGGCCGGCTCGCCGTCTCCGACCGGGACCAGTCCCTTGTGCCGCAACAGTTCCAGCCACGAACCCCCATGTGGACTGCCGTACTCGGCGACCCGCGCTCCGGCGGGCAGGAGGCCGGCGGCGCCGACCCGGTTGACCGCGTCGGCGGCTTGGGCGATGAGCGCGGCGGGCTCGGTCGCGCGGAGTTCCTGGGGCACGGTCGGGTCGGCGGCCAGTTGGGCCAGGCCGCACTGGGCGCACAGCCACATCTGCAGCGGGTACACAGGATCGGGTCCGGGGTCGGCGGTTGACGGGAAGTAGTCGCAGGCCGGCTGACCGCCGAGATCGAGCACCAGCGATCCGTCCTGCTGCCGGCACGCTCGGCAAGCCAGTTCCACAGCCCCTCCCCCTGCCAGATGTTCCCGCCACCGCACCCCGCCCGGCACCCCGCCAGTGCACGCACCCGGCCAGCACCGCGCCCGGCCAGCACCGCACCGCAGCCGGCACCAGGGCACCACACCCCAACACCACACGCCAGGCCCGGTAAATCCCGGTGGATTTAGCCGGCGATGACCCGAGAAGCACCGACTTTGCGGCTGAGTTTGCGCCAACCGGAATCGGGATAATCACCTGCCTGATTCGTGATAATCTACCGTAATCGGGCTAGGACTGGGGGGCTTGTGTCGATGCTTGATGGGGGTAGTGGATCTTCTTTGCCAGCCTGCAGGCTGTGCGAGGCACGTCTTACCACTACTTTTGTGGATTTGGGGATGTCTCCGCTTTGCGAGAGTTACGTTCCCGCCGACAAGTTGCAGGACGCGGAGAGCTTCTACCCGCTGCATGTCTTTATCTGCGATCGGTGCCTGCTGGTACAGCTGCCACTGCATGTGTCCGGTGAGGACATCTTTACCGATTACGCATATTTCTCGTCATATTCGCAGTCCTGGGTCGCGCACGCGAAGCGGTACGCGGAGGCGATGATCGGCCGCCTGGAACTCGGCCCCCAGAGCCTCGTCACCGAGGTGGCGAGCAACGACGGCTACCTGCTGCGGCACTTCCTCGCCGCCGGGATCCCGGTGCTCGGCGTCGAGCCGGCCGGGAATGTCGCCGAGGCCGCGAAGGCTCTCGGGATCAGCACCGAGGTCGAGTTCGTCGGCGCCGAGACCGGCCAGCGCATCGCCGCCAAGCACGGCCAGGCCGACCTGGTCGCGGCGAACAACGTCTTCGCGCACGTGCCCGACATCCGGGGGTTCGCCGCTGGCCTGCGGGCCCTGGTCAAGGACACCGGAACGGTCACGCTGGAATTCCCGCACCTGCAACGGCTCATCGAGCGCCGCCAGTACGACACGATCTACCACGAGCACTTCTCCTACCTGTCGCTGCTGACCGCATCGCGCGCGCTGGCCACCGCAGGCCTCACGGTCATCGACGTGGACGAGCTATCCACGCACGGCGGGTCACTGCGGGTGTACGCGGCACCGCGGGAAAGCGCCGGCGAGCCCAGCGCACGGGTGAAATCTGTCCTGGACGCCGAGGAGGCCGTCGGCCTGCACACGGTCAACGGACACGAGGGCTTTGCCAAGGCGGTGCTCGGCGTCAAGGCCGACCTGGTCACCTTCCTGATCGAAGCCGCCCGCACCGGTAAGTCGGTGGCCGGCTACGGCGCGCCCGGCAAGGGCAACACCCTGCTCAACCATTGCGGCATCCGCAGCGACCTAGTCGCCTACACCGTCGACAAGAACCCGGTCAAGCAGGGCAAGTTCCTGCCCGGCACCCACATCCCGATCTTGACGCCCGACCAGCTCGAGCGGACCAAGCCGGACTATGTTCTCGTGCTGCCGTGGAATCTCAAGGACGAGATCAGCGAGCAGCTCAGCTACGTCAGGGACTGGGGCGGCCACCTGGTGTTCCCCATTCCCGCACTCGAAGTCATCTAGAAGCTCGAAATTGTCTAGAAGGTAGCACTGTCGTGAAAGTCGTACTCTTCTGTGGCGGCCTCGGGATGCGGATGCGGGACGGGGTGACGAGCGGCCCTAAACCGATGGCGATGGTCGGCGAGCGACCGCTGCTCTGGCACGTCATGCGCTACTACGCCTATTTCGGCCACACCGACTTCATTTTGTGCCTTGGCTACGGGGCGTCCTACGTCAAGGACTTCTTCCTGCACTACGACGAGACGAGATCTAACGACTTCGTGCTCGAAAAGGGCGCCACCGAGGTCAAGCTCTTCAGCCGGGATATCTCCGACTGGCGCATCACGTTCGTCGATACCGGTCTCAATTCGCCGATCGGCGAGCGGCTGCGCCGGGTCCGCCGCTTCGTCGAAGACGAAGAGGTCTTTCTGGCCAACTACGCCGACGTGCTCACCAACGCCCCGCTGCCCGACTTCATCGGCCGGTTCGAGACCAGCAAGGCGATCGCCGGGCTGCTCGCGGTCCCGCCGCAGTCTTCGCACCACGTGGTCGACATCGGCGACGACGGGTTCATCACCGGCGTGACGCCGATGCGCGATCTGCGCCAGTGGGAGAACGGCGGCTACTTCGTTCTCAGGCCGGAGATCTTCGGGCACCTCAACGAGGGCGAAGACCTCATCGAAGACACGATCATGCGGCTGGTTCCCCAGGGGCGCGTGCTCGCCTACCCGTACAAGGGCTACTGGTCACCCGCGGACACGGTCAAGGAACGCGCCCAGCTCGAAGAGATGTACCACCGCGGCCACTGCCCGTGGATGATCTGGGACCCCGACCGCTCGGCCGGGATCCCGATCGGCAGCGCCGACCCCAAAGCCAGCTAGGTCGAGAGCGCGGCCCGAATGCTGCCACTAGGACTCACCGCGCCAGGCGGCCGAGCGTTGTCGGTGCTTGCCCTCGGAGCACACCCCGATGACATAGAGATCGGGGCGGGCGGCACCCTGCTGAGCCTCGCAGCTCGCTGGCCCGGCCTGAAGGCGCACTACGTGGTGCTGACCGGCACCGAACAACGGCACGCCGAGGCCCGGGCGGCGGCCCGCGCCTTCGTGCCCGGCGCCGACCTCACCATGCGGTTGCACGATTTGCCCGAGGGCAGGTTCCCCGGCTGCTGGTCGACGGTCAAGGACGTTCTTGAGCAGGTCGCGCGGGAATGCCAGCCCGATCTGGTGCTGGCACCGTCACCTCACGATGCTCACCAAGACCACCGGGCAATCGCCGAAATCGTGCCAACTGTGTTCCGCGACCATCTCTATCTCGGTTACGAGATACCGAAATGGGACGGCGATCTGACCACGCCGTCGGTGTACTTCCCGCTGACGACTCAGACCGCTCACCGCAAGGTCGAATTGCTGCACGAAAGCTTTCCTTCGCAGCGCGGTCGCGACTGGTGGGACGACGAGGTATTTCTCGGCCTGGCCCGGCTCAGGGGCATCGAGTGCCGCGCTCCATACGCCGAAGCTTTCCGCTGCACGAAATCGGTGCTCACGGTCGGCTTGCCATCTTCGTGAGGAGACGGACGGGCTTAGGCCAGGCTTAGGCCAGGCTTACTGCGATGTATCAATGCTCCGCGATTGCGGCTCCTATGACTTGCAGAGATTTTCGGTCGCAGCGGACCACGCGTCCGCCCGGTCTAGTCAGGCCGGTCGCCAGATCAGGGGGCTAGCAATGGGACGCGTCGTTGCTGGCTACCCGACCGTCAAGCCCACCTCCGGCGGGCCGCATATTGGCTGACGACGGCGCCCACGGCGGGGGCGGCGCGCGCGGCGGGGGCGAGGGCTCCGGTGGTTCGCGGGGTGTGCCGGGGCGGTTGCGGGGGCTGGGTTCGAGGTTCGGGTGGGGGCTGGCCGACCAGGCCGTGTCGAGCCTGACCAACTTCGCTGTCTCCTTGTACGTGGCCCGGACCCTGG
>Ga0134128_10002166_pt1 | contig 24517 bp, 19 predicted proteins | sample KB31754_FD_96462 | JGI IMG/M metagenome (GOLD analysis project Ga0134128, IMG submission 96462) | Terrestrial soil microbial communities with excess Nitrogen fertilizer from Kellogg Biological Station, Michigan, USA - KB3-175-4 | ecosystem: Environmental > Terrestrial > Soil > Unclassified ...
CGTGTTCACGATAGCTCAAATCTCGTCGAATGTTCGGCGGTGTCAGAGCCAGCCTGCGCAGCGAGCCAACTTCGACGCAACCGAGACATTTGTTCTGATACGGCTTGCCGACTTTCCACAGGTCATAGATCTGATCCCGACACAGCGCCCGATCGGTCATCTCATTGTTGAAATCGGAGTAGTGTTGGAACACTTCCGCCGGAGTAAGTTCAGAGAACGATGGATGTACATGCCCCACGCCGCATTCGATCTGTCCGTCATCCGAGATTCCGAAATAGCCCTGGTGCTTGCGTACGAATCGCTGATAATCGTTCAGTCCTTTTTCCAGATGCGGCGCAATGCAGACCACGTCCCAGTTATTTGCACATTTGCGCGTTCCAAGCGGATCGTTAACGTTTAGACGAATCGATCGACCGCGCAGCTGCTTCACCGACATCGGTGTAGTGGTTGTCGTTAAATCGATGAGCGTGTTCAGCGATTGGCAGTCCCAACCTTCGCCGAAAATGCCGCGCGTACCGATCAAGCACTTGGTGATCCCGCGTTCGAGCAAGGCAGTGGCCATGCCGACATAGAGACGCGCTTCCCACTCAGCGCTGCCGGCGGTGATTTCTACAAACGGCTCGAACTCGTCGTCCGTGACTTTAACCATACCGTCGGAATCCAGACCCTTGAGGTCTGCATGGCTGACGCTGACTGCCTCTTCTGCGTTCGGGTGATTTGCTAGAGAACTTATTGCCGGGAAGTCCGGATCGAATGAGAGTGTTCCTTGTGCGACGAACTGGTAGTCGCCATCAATGTCGTCGTGGAATTTGAACCCTCCCTGTTCTGCTTCGGATCCGCCAGAGGATTCGCCGTTGTCGCTGCTGCCGTCGGCTTCTTCGGCGGCATCCTGAACAGGGTCCGTCGCCAGTTCATTTTTCAGCTGACGTTCCTTAACTTCAAGATTGAACTTATGCCCCTCGGCCGCCAAATATTCCTGCGCAGCCTGCACAAATTGATCGGCAATCCGACGATCTACCAACAGCAGCGAACCTGTGACCATACAAGGATTCAAGTATTGACCGATGGGCTGTTGAAGCATCTCGCGCAAAACCGCGACAGCGCCACCTGACTCTGCGTTGAGAACACCCTTCGCCGTCTTTACGGATGTGGCGGACATCTTCTCGAAGTCGGTAACCACCGCCGCACGCAAGCGGTCGTCGAGATTCTTGTATTCGGTGGTGAGAATCCGCGCAACGGCAGTTGATTTGCTTCGCGAGAATGCGAGCACGCGATCGACAGGGGATGCCTGTTTGCGCAGTCCGCGTTCTGTCAATCCGAATCCGAGCTTCATGATTGCGGAACGAATTCTTTCGTACAGCGCATGGTTGTCCACAGATGCACTGACTTTCAGAGAGTTCAACGCAAAATCTTCGAGGATCATCATCCAGTCATCGATCAACGGTGACTGGCGCAACGAATCGGAAAGCTCCAGACCCAGCGGCAAGTGGAGCTTGTATTTCCACGCAAAGCGCACCATAGCAGCCTGCAAGTCCGTTCGCTTTGCCAGGTACGAATCCTTCTTTCGCTTCACCGACTCGTTTATCCGCTCCGAGACCCACTCGCTCAGCATCGGTGGTTCGGCGGCCAGCAACTCGTCAATCACTACATGGAATTCTTCGTGCTGCCTCTCGAGGAAATCGTCCTCTTTGCTGGTGGGCTCCGTGAAGTAAACGAGATCCTGGAATGGGGCCAAGCCGCCTTCGCGTACGAGGGCCGGTGTGGGAACCTGATAATCGATGTCACCCACCAGCGTGAGGTAGCGCGTCTCCTGCGAGCTCGATTTTCCTTCTGGCGGTGTGCCCGTCAACCCGACTATAATCGGATCGTCGAGCATGCGCGTGACCTGTGTCATGACCGCGGCCCAATAATCGGTGAGATGGTGGCATTCGTCAAAGATTACTACTCCGAACTTTTGACGTCGCAATGCCTGGAGTAGCGCCAAAGCGTTCTTATGGAGAACTTCCTTGAGGTCGATCACATCCGTGAGTTGTCGCCGCAGGCGGCTGACATGGCGAGACATCTCTCGGTTGTACGCTTTTTTATTGTTCTGCATCAATTCCATGATGCGTAGTTCCGCTTCGCCACCGGAAAGCGGAGAACCTTTGCACAGCTCTTTCACCCATTCGTTGTGAGCAAGCTTCTGCAGATATTCGTGTTCGCTGCCGGGCAACGAGAGCACCTGGTAGGTCAGAAATGTTATTGGTTTGAGCGGCTTATCTTCGTGGGTTCCGATAATATCTGAAAGCGAAAGCATTCCTTCGAGCTCGGGCGGCACGAAAAGATCGAGCTTTTGCCCCCACTGAGCTTGAATTGTCGTGGTTGGACATACGACTAGGGCTGGTTGCTTAAATTCAGTGATTAGCTGCAATCCGATAATGGTTTTGCCGGCGCCCGGCGGGGCGACTATGTGCAGTTGGCGTTCGCCTCTTTCGAGCTTCAGTTTGACCAGCTCGATAATTTCTTTCTGGTATCCGCGAAATGGATAGCGGAAGCGCAGCGGCTCGAGCGCTTTCGCTTCGTTGGAGGTTGCTTCCGATTGTTCCAGCGCGTCGCTCACAGGCGCCTGTTGCTGCGCTTTCTCTTCTGTTTTCGTTTCATTGCCAAACCAGCGTTTGTTGCCGAAAAAGGAGAAGACCACTAAGACCGCTTTCTAGGTTCTTGTCCCGAGGAGGCGGGTGCCGCGCCCGCATTTCAAGATTAAAGGAATTCGCCGGAATTGGCAACTTTGGTTCCATTGCCAAGCGTTCCCGATCATGTACCGGCGGGCGCAAGCCCGCTTGGATCGGAGGCTACAGGTTATGCAGCATGCGAAACGCGTAATACAGATGCACGTCGTCTTTTTCTGTCGGCTTCAGGTTTTCGCAGACGAAACGCAGCGTGTTGCCTTCAACTTTTGGCTCAACAGGTCCTTCGTAAATAACCGTATTTGCCGGCATCGTCGACCACTTCAAATGTTTGACGTCCTTGCCGGGAATCGAACTCAGAGCTCGCAGATTAATCGGACCATGCACCACATCCGGTGCAAACTTCACGATAATTTCGGCTTTTCCAATCGGTCCATGCCATGACGATCCGGTATGCAGAACGTAATAGGTCTGCTGATACATACCGTTTTCGGCCGTAACTTGTGCGCCTGGCTCGAGCGTATAGGTGTCGCGAATCAGGCAATCGCTTTTGGGTTTGAAACTCACCGTTTTCGTGTGCCAATAGAGTTCGCGATTGTTGGTTGGCACCAGTTTGGTCGCGACTTTCTTGCCGTCGACCCAGGAATCATAAGTGCGGAACGTTGCCTTTAGATTGGATCCGGTCGGGCGAATGTCGACGCCCTCATAAGGTTCCGCAGCTCCCTGCCCCTGGTCGGGGAAGCCCATCCGTACGACTGCAGCCGGGCCGTCATTGTGAAAGAGAAATTTGCAATCGACTTTAATTAGTTTGTCGCTGATATCCATAGTGACGACTTCGTCTTTCATAGCGACGCTTGCGTGCGCGCCCATAAGGTGTGGTGAGCCGCCAAATGAAATGCCACCATCGTCTGCGCGAGCGATCTGTCCAGTGAAGCTCATCGCCAGGAGCGCCGCGGCTGCCAGCCGTTTAATCCGGGTCATTCATCTATTCCTTAGAGATAGCGGAAACGCTCACAAGATAGATGAAATCACGGTAGTTGGCAATGCAGAACGGCTATAATTTGCCACTTATCAGTACGCTGGGGGCGGCTCATGACAAGCGCGAGCGGTTATTACCGATTTCCGACTATATGCAACGATGCGATCGTTTTCGTTTGCGAAGATGATTTATGGGCTGTTTCGGTGCACGGTGGCATCGCGCGCAGGCTAACGGCGGGCCACGGAGCATGCTCCCACCCCAGGCTTTCGCCCGACGGAAAACAATTGGCATTCGTCGCTCGTGAGGAAGGCGATCCCGAAGTGTACACAATGCCCGCCGAGGGCGGTCCTTCGCGACGGATTACCTTTACCGGCTCGCGATGGATGATGATTTCGGGTTGGAGCAGCGACGGGTTGCGCATTGCATTCTCTTCCGATGCCAAAGCATTCCTCGGTACGCCCGAACTTTACGAGGTGGACGCCGCGGGCGGCGAAACGCGACCGCTGAAGCTGGGACATGCAGTATCGATTGCCGCCGCCACAAGCGGTGCGATTGTGATTGGACGCAACAACAGCGATCCCGCCAGATGGAAGCGCTACCGCGGCGGCACTGCCGGCGAGTTGTGGATAGATCAGAAAGGGCGCGGCAATTTCTCTCGCCTGGTCACGTTGAAGGGCAATCTTGCGTCGCCGATGTGGCTGAACGGGCGCGTATTCTTCCTCTCGGATCACGAAGGAATCGGCAACATTTATTCCTGTCGGCCTGATGGAAGCGATTTGAAGCGCCACACCCATCACGACGAATACTACGTTCGCTTCCCATCCAGCGACGGAAGACGCATTGTTTACACCTGCGGTGCGGACATCTATGTGTTCGATCCCGCCAAAGATCAGTGCAAGCGCATCGATGTGCAGATGGCTGCAGCGCCACGGCAGAACGTTCGCAAATTCATGGAGGCGAGCCGCAATATTCACTACGTAAGCCTTCACCCGCAGGCGCACTCAATCGGAATGATCTCGCGCGGTCAGCCGTTCACCATGCCCTTCTGGGAAGAAGCAGGCGTTCAGCACGGTGTAGGAAGCAAGACCAGATATCGCTATCTCGAGTGGCTGCCATGCGGCACTCACTTCGTCGTGACCAATGATTTGTCGGGCTATGATCGCGTTGAAGTGCATACGGCAGATCAAAGCGCGAAGCCCTATTTTGCTACCAACAAAGACATCGGCAGAATTATGGAGATGGCGGTGTCGCCTGTGCGCAATACTTTGGCGGTGTCCAACCATAAGCACGAATTGGTATTAATCGACATAGACAAGAAGAAAACCGAAGTCGTCGATCATTGTCCCGTTCGCGACATCGACAGCCTGTCTTGGTCGCCGGATGGCCGCTGGGTTGCATATTCATACTCGCAATACCCGGGCGCGAGCAACGTGCGCGTGTATGACACCGAGAAACGCGAGATACATGACGTCACGCGCCCGATCGGACATGACTTTTGCACAAGTTGGGACCCGGACGGAAATTATCTTTATTTCTTGTCTGTGCGTGAATTTAACCCAGTCTACGATCAATTGATGTTCGACCTTGGATTTCCGTTTGCGACCAGACCCTATTTGCTGACGTTGCGCAAGGACGTCAAATCTCCATTCGTTCCCACCGTGCGCCCGCTGGTGGAAACGACTTCTGCTTTTACGCCGCCAAAGCCCGGTGAATTCGCCGATGCCGACAAGAAAGGCGGCGACAAGAAACAAGCGACGGCGAAGGGCAAAGTGGCTGCTTCCAAGAAGAAGTCCGACGCCACCAAGTCGAATGCGAAAAAGAAAGACGCACCGGCGGCTGCGGCCGCGCCGGCGGCACCACAGCCCAAACCGGTGAGTATCGACTTCGAGGGCATAGAAGATCGCGTGTTGGCATTTCCGGTCGAAGAAGGTCAGTACAGTCAAATTGTTGGCTTGACCGGACGGGCTGCGTTCTTGCAGCGACCCGTAAAGGGTATTAAGAGGACTTTCCGCTGGTGGAACGGGGACAATCCTGGTGGCACCATGCTCGCTTATGACTTCAAAGAAAACCGATCCGGCGTGTTGCAGCATAACGTGCAATACTTTGTCACCGGTCGCGATAGCCGCACCATAATTTACAGTTGCAACAACCGTTTGCGCGTCTGTGATGGACTTGCGGGTTTGGATTCACAGGCCGGTCCGTCATCGGACGAGGCTACTCGAAAAACGGGCTGGATCGATCTGCGCCGTATGAGCATCATGATCGAGCCGCAAGCCGAGTGGAAACAAATGTTCGATGAAACGTGGCGGCTTCAGAGAGATCATTTCTGGACGGAATCGATGTCTGACGTCGATTGGGAATTGATTTACGATCGATACGCGAGCTTGCTGCCGCGCGTTAATTCGAGAGCAGAATTGTCCGACTTAATTTGGGAAATGCAGGGTGAACTGGGCACGTCGCATGCATATGAAATGGGTGGCGATCACCGCTGGCCGCCCGGATACTATCGCGGCTTCCTCGGCGCCGATCTGTCGTTCGATGAAGATAGCGCCGGTTATCGCATCGACCACATTTACCGCGGCGACTCGTGGGATCCCGAGGCTGACTCTCCGCTTGCGCAGCCAGGCTTGGGTGTGAACGTCGGCGATTGCATCATGGCTGTGTCCGGCAGACCTGTTTCGAAAACCTGTTCGGTCGACGAGCTTTTGCTGAATTGCCACAACAAAGAAGTGATGTTGACTCTCACTGACGGCAAGAAAAACAAAAAGCGGGTTGCCGTCAAATGTTTAGGACACGAAGGGTTGGTCCGCTATCTCGGCTGGGTTGAAGCCAATCGCAAGTATGTTCATGAGAAGACAAAGGGCAAAGTCGGTTATGTGCACATTCCTGACATGAGTCCGGCGGGTTATTCGGAGTTCCACCGCGGATACCTCAATGAAATCCACCGCGAAGGCTTGATCGTCGACGTTCGCTATAACGGCGGCGGACATGTTTCGCAGCTGCTTCTCGAAAAGCTTGCCCGCAAGCGCGTTGGATACGACGTCAGCCGTTGGGGGCAGCCAGAGCCGTATCCCGTTCATTCCGTAGCTGGCGCCATGGTGGCAATCACCAACCAGTTTGCCGGTTCTGACGGCGACATCTTCAGTCACTGCTTCAAACTGTACAAGCTTGGCCCTCTGGTTGGTAAACGCACCTGGGGTGGTGTCATAGGCATCAATGCCCGGCATCATCTCGTCGACGGCACCATCACCACACAGCCGGAATATTCATTCTGGTTCAACGACGTCGGCTGGGGCGTCGAAAACTATGGCACGGATCCTGACTACGACGTTGACATAACGCCGCAAGATTACCGGATGGGCCGCGATCCGCAGATGGACAAGGCACTCGAGCTGATTCTGGATGAAATGAAGAAGAAGCCCTTCAAGATGCCGAAGTTCGATCAGCGACCTTCACTTCCGCTTCCCAAGCTCAAGAAACCGGCAGCGAAGCGCTAAGACGGCTCATGGTATCGGCGGCCGAAAGCCAGCCTTGCCTGAAATTGCGGCGGATGGTAGAATCTACCGTATGAAGGTAGAAGGGTTCACTGATGAGCATGAATATAAAGAGCGAGCACGCTCATAAATTGGCACTGGAATTGGCGGAGCTGACGGGTGAAACTGTCACAGCAGCGGTGACACATGCATTGCAGGAGCGACTCGAACGGGTACGCAGATCTCGTAGTCGAAAAACGACCAATCTGGTCGAACTCATTGGCGAAATCGGCAAAGATTGTGCTTCTCATCTCAAGGAGCCTTACTTTTCGGGTGATCACGGCGATTTGCTCTATGACGACAAAGGGTTGCCCAAGTGATTATTGATACGTCAGCATTGATCGCTATGCTGCGGCACGAGTCTGACTGGAAGGTATACGCAGATGCAGTCGCAGACTCCGCAGACTGTAGAATCTCCGCCGCAAATTTTGTCGAGTCCGCATGTATTATCGATGGGGGCCGCAGTCCCATTGCTAGCCGTAAGCTTGATGAACTCATCAAGAAAGCGAAAATCACCATCGAACCTGTAAGCGCATCGCAGGCTCTCATTGCTCGGGCGGCATATCGCGATTTTGGCAAAGGCAGCGGGCATCCTGCCAAGCTGAACTTTGGCGATTGTTTTGCCTACGCGCTAGCAAAGGATATTGGTGAGCCGTTGCTTTTCAAAGGCAGCGACTTTTCAAAAACTGACATAGAGGCGGCCATCGGCTGATGCACCGCGATATTGACGGTAGAAGGCGGGCTTTCGCCCGCCGCTATCATGAGCTTACGAGCTTACATCAAGCTGAAATCAACGAACCCGTATAACCCGGGTTGAACGTATTGCGGACCCGGAGTTTTACTGCGTGTTCTCGTGCTAGCTGGATCGCTTTGTCGTGGACGACCTGTGCGCCATTTTGTGCGAGATCGAGCGCCCGGTCGTATGACAGCGAATCGATCAATTGTGCTTCGGTATGACGATTGGGATCGCAATCAAAGACACCATCGACGTCGGTGTAGATTTCACAAATGGATGCATTGCATGCCGCCGCGACGGCAACGGCAGTGGTGTCCGATCCGCCGCGACCGAGGGTGGTGGTCTCGCCGCTGTAACTGACGCCCTGGAACCCGGCGATGACCGCGACATCGCAGTCCCGAAGTGCATTGTGCAAACGAACGGGGTCGATGTGGCGAATATTTGCGTTGCCGTGCGCGTCGTCGGTGTAGATGCCGATTTGTGCGCCTGTGAACGACTTCGCTTTGATGCCTAGTGATTTCAACGTCAACGCGAGCAACACGATTGAAACTTGTTCTCCTGTAGAAAGCAGAAGATCGAGTTCCCGCTTGTCGGGATCTTCGGCGCATTCGAGAGATAATGCCAGCAAATGGTCTGTCGTGTCGCCCATCGCAGATAGGATAACGAGTTTCTTCTCGGACGGATTAGCGGCCACGATTTCAGCGACGTGGCGGATGCGACCGATGTTTTTGACGGATGTGCCGCCGAATTTGAGAACGGATACTTGTGACATGGTTAAATTCCTCGTGTGAAGTTCTTCCAGCGGGCTAAAGCCCGCCGGTACCAGAAAGACAATTCTCGTGCCTAGACCGACGCCAGTTGCGTGTACGTTCGCGTGTATGGTGCGACCCCGCGCAGCGCCCGGTCGAGATCAACGATAAGGTCCTGCGAGTCTTCGATGCCGGTCGAGAGTCTGATCAGACCGTCAACGATGCCGCATTGCTCGCGCACATCCTTTGGGATCGGTGCATGAGTCATGGGTGCTGGATGGCAAATCAGCGACTTGACACCACCTAGACTTTCGGCGAGCTGGAATAATTGCGTGTTATTCACAACGTGCCGAGCGCCTTCCAGTCCGCCTTTCACCACACATGCCACCACGCCGCCAAAACCGGTCATTTGCCGGCGCGCCAGGTCGTATTGCGGATGTGTCGGCAAGCCAGGATAGTGAACTTCTTCTACAGATGGATGTTCTTGTAAGAATTTAGAGATAGACAGCGCGTTGTTCTGGTGCGCTTTCATGCGCAATGCCAGAGTCTTTAATCCGCGCAAAACCAAGAAGCAATCAAACGGCCCGGGCACTGCACCCACGGCGTTTTGATAGAACTTAAGTTGCTCGTAGAGTTCCTCGTTGGACGTGACAATAGCACCGCCGATCACATCGCTGTGTCCGCTGATATATTTCGTGGTGCTGTGAATCACGACGTCCGCGCCGAGGCTCAGCGGGCGTTGAAAGTACGGAGTGGCGAAAGTGTTATCGACGGCAAGCAACAGCCCCTTACTGTGCGCCAGATCAGCAATCGCAGCTATATCGGCCAAACGCAAAAGCGGATTGGTTGGCGTTTCGATCCACACGAGTTTGGTGTCCTTGTTGATTGCTCCCTCGATCGCATTAAGGTCGCGTGCGTTCACATAGGTGAACGAGAGCTTGTAACGAGTCAAAACCCGCTCAAACAAGCGATAAACGCCACCGTATACATCTTCGCCGACTACAACATGATCGCCTGCCGACAGGGTGTTTAGAACGGTCGCCGCGGCTGCTAATCCCGATGCCGATGCCAGTCCGAAGCGGGCGCCCTCAAGCGCGGCGAGGCATTCTTCCAACGCGGAGCGTGTAGGGTTATGCGTGCGGGCGTACTGGTAGCCTTTGTTTTTGCCGAGTTCTTCAAGTGCAAATGTCGACGTTTGATAAATCGGTGTAATCAGCGCTCCCGTGGCGGGATCGGCATCTTGCCCGCAATGAATTGCTTGCGTCGCAAAACGCCATTCTTTTGATTGATCTATGTTTTGTACTTCGGTCATGAAATTCCTCCCAAGTGATAAGCCCCCTTCTCCGGCGGGAGAAGGGGGCTTGTCACACGATTGTGGTTTATCTACTTATGCTAAACCCGCGTGGCAACGCCTCCCTCCTCCGGAGGGCATCGACATTGCCATGATCGTGGTCGCGCGGTTAAGCATGCCAACGATTATCCATCAGTAAATTCCATTGTCAAATGAATCGACTGCTTGTGTAAAGTTCCTTGCTGAAGCCGCCTACGTCCGACGTCGCAAGTCCTGTCGAATCTTGTTTTGCGAAAATCGCAAAGAGAAACCCACCGAAAATTGCGAATATCGCAATCTTGCGAATATCGCAAAAAAACTGCATCGATACTGTGCGAAATTCACAATGGTCGCGTGGTGAGGTGATTAAACGGAGAAACGCCTTCTACTTTGCAGGCGGCGTGAAGAACGGCGCCGCTGGCTTTTCATCCCGCTTTTCGCGTGGTACAGGCGGCGGCAAAAATGATGGGACCGCAGGCGCTTTGGATGCGGCGGAGTTCGCTGTGCCGGGACGCAGGGGTGGCGGTGTGAACAGCGGCGGCGTCAATTTCTTCTCGCGTTCGATCGGTGGCGGCAAGAACATGGGCGGCAGCAATTTGCTTGTATCCTCAGGCTTCGGCGGCATGAAGGCCGGTGGTGGCAAGAACTTCAGTGTCGCTGTCGGTATGCTCTGAGGCACAAATGCAAGCGCAGGATAATCACCGTACAAACGCGAAATAGTTGCTTTGTCGCGAGCGGTCAATGACCCGCTTTGCGCCGCCGAAGAACGATAGGCCATGATGTCTTTGATGGCGGTAGAGTGAGGCAGCCCGAGCGCATGTCCCACCTCGTGAATGCATACCGACGCGCACTCGCCGTCCTGCAATGCGCGTGAGGTATTGAATGCATCCACTGTTCTGATGGCAATATCCGCAGTCTTGATGTTACCTTGCGCGTCAGAGTCAAAGTCGGTGACTCCGGCCGCTCTCATGCCGGCTGGTACGTCGCTTGCCTTGACGCTATCAGCTGTCCACCGCACGACAATGTCGGCGCCGCTCGGATTGCTGACTAATTTATATTCGAGTTTGTTTTTCGATCCCTGGCACCAATTATCGAGAGCGGACGTGATGAACGTATCAAAGTTCTTTCGATAGCCGGTAACGCCGCTACCCGAGCCTATGCAAACCTTGAGCGGAAGCCGGTCTTTCGGCCAGCGTAATTGATCGGTTCGTTGATCAAGATAGTCTGCTTCGGTAGTTGCGGGATTATCTCTCTTTTGTTTGTCCAGCTCGAATATTGTCACGTAACCCTGTGCTTCGGCACGTTGAACAGGATCAGTTTCCGCGCTTACGTATTTGTTGATCCAACGGATCGCCTCGTCAAACTGCCCGACGTCGCCGCAAGCCGTCGCCAGACAATACATCGCGTTCTTGTTGTCCGGATCAAGTGCCAACGCCTTCTTCGCCTCGGCAACCGCGCGCTCGGGCGCGCCCGTTTTTCGCAACGCATACGCAAGTTGCGCATGCACTTGTCCAGATAGCGATGATGGATCATCTTTGGCGGCTTTTTCCAGCAGTGATACGGCCTTCTCTTCCTGGCGGGAATTGAGATATTCGGAAGCGAGTTTCAAGTTTCGCCAGACTCGCGTTTCTTTCAATTGGCTTTGCACGTTTCGCGCAGTGTTCGGATCTGCTGTCTGCGCATAACGCTGCAGGTACTCCGTCGCTTTATCCAAATCATTCATGTCCCGATAGATCATCCCCATCGTGAACAGCGCACTGTTGTAGGACGGTTGAATTTTCAAGGACTGGGAGGCTTCTGCCAGTGCATGGTGGTAATCGTGGAGATGCCTATAGCATTCAGCCAAGTTGGTGTGCGCGTTCGCCGAATACTGCGTGGGATCGAAAGACACGGCTTGCGTTAAAGCGTCACGGGCGCCCGCGTAATCCCCGACACTCATCATGCCGGCTGCTTTCGTGCACAAATCGTAAGCGTTTTTCTGAGAGCTGTAGTTGTCGCCCGATTGCGACTGTTCAGACCAAGCCGGCGTCAGTGGAGCATAAAAAACCGCCATGCAGGCAATGATAGCGGCCAAAAGACATGGAAGCGGCGGCCGAACCAAGTAAGTAAGCAATCTCGGCATCGCTGTGCGATGCACGATCTTGCTTAAACCCGCTGATCGCTGACGTTTCAACCAATACATCTCCCATCCGCTCGCTATGTGGAATGTTCCACGAATCTCCGGCAGAATATGGCTGACTTGGATAGAATTGAAAATTACCGTGGAACGATGCATTTAACTATAGGCAATACCCCGAGGTTGAAGACCGCCATGACACAGAAGCCAAAAGGCAAAGGCAGTGAGATTCTCCGGGCCATTTCCGAGTTTGTGATTGTCTGCATGCTCATCGCCGGTGCCGGGTTTGGAGGCTATTTCTGGGGCACTCACCAGCGAATGGCGCCGATTGCCGAAGTCCCGCCCGGAACCCCTGGAGCCATCTCCCAACCGGCGATCGCGAATTTGCCGCCTGCTGCCGCTCACAGCGGTCAGGGACAGCCGAGCGCCACGGCAGCCAACGGCGGTCTCTCTATAGCAAGCACTGCGCCGCCGGCAATCAATCGCAAGTACTGGATTTCATCTTCGGGCTCCGACTACATAGGGTATTCAATTACCGCCAAGGTCAATGGAACTCCGGTAGATAACTTTTTCGGACCCGGCAAAACAGTCAATATCACCAATCTCGTCAAACATGGCGACAACACCGTCGTGTTCGAAGCCAAATCCCTCGGCAGTGACTACAACAAACACGCAGGCGACGGCAGCAGCCTATTGACCGTCCAGGTAGTGAACGGACAGAGTGTCCAGGAAAATTACAAATCATCTGATGTGCTGGCAAGCTATGCACGCAGTGCCACCGACAGTGGTGACTCCTCAGACACTTTCCACTTCAACGGTGATTAGGCATGAAAGCCGCAACTGTTTTTGTTTCAGCTGTCGTGATCGTGGATACCTTCCTCCTCTCGTACGCCGTTGGTTTCAACAGCCGGCATGTTTTGGTCATTGATCCCAACCTGCCGCCGGTGAAAGTAGAAGCGCCGGTGCCGCCAAGCACGACCAACACAAAGACTGAAGCAAAAGATAAGGCGAGCGCCGACAAGCCAAAAGGCGATGGAGCGAAAGCCGACAAATCTAAAGGCGATGGTGCGAACGCCGATGCGGCGAAGGCCGATAACGCCAACGCCGGAAAGGGCAAGGAGCACACCACTGGCGGTGGCAAGGCCGAGTCCGCGGCCGGCGCTGATAAGTCAAAGAAACATCATAAAAACAAAAAGCATTAAGTTGCGCTGAAAATACGATCATCTACCGGCGGGCGTAAGCCCGCTTCGCCACGATTATGTACCGGCGGGCGTGAGCCCGCTAGCAATGACCTTCTCAGCCGGTTTTCCGCTTCCACCGAGCCCGATCCGCAAATCGTTCACTAAGATCAACGAAGCGACGCAACGCGGCAGAAGTACGGCTGTAACCACAAGCGTCAACGCATCAACTCCACACAACAGCAGCAGTACGGCCACCGGCAACCGCACCAACGCGGCAGAACCGGAATAAACAAAAGCTACGCGCGCACAGCGTCCCGCACCATCCAGCGCTCCGCCGGCAGCCGTACTTACGCCCAGCCCTGCATAAAGCAGTGGTGCGAAGCATAAAATCGTGCCGATTGCGCCTTGAGTGTCGGCTGACGCCGAGAACGAATGAGCGAATGCCGGTGATATCAACGCGATCAACGCACCGACGAGTATCATTGCCGCGCCTGACCATACGGTGGCTCGTTTGCCCGTTTCATTCGCTGCCGCAAAATTTGCAGCGCCGAACATTCTGCCGACGACGCACGCAACGGACTGGCTCACTGCCTGCATTGGCATTGTTGCAAACGTTTCCTCTATCTTTTGGCAGGCAGCATAGCCTGCTTGAGCGGCCAAACCGCCGGAAGCCTGAAGCACTTCTCGAAAGAAGAGAATGGTGGCAACCCCGTAAATAATTTCGCTGAAAGCCGGTGGCAATGCAAGCTTTAGCAGCGCCGACAACCGCTCTTGCAGCGCATCCACGACAATTAGACGCGATGGACGTTTCAGTGCTCGATGTACGAAGGCGAGTCCCAAAATCACGGCCGCTGTTGATCCAACCAGCCATGAAAGCCCCAGCGCATCTATGCCGATGTTGTGCTCGCCATGCGTGAAATAGAATGCGCCAGTAACGCTGATGATGCTGCACAAAGCGGTGATCATCAGTGCAACTAGAGGTCTTCCAAACGATCTCAGCAATGCGCACACCATGAGCAGCAAGGAAAACGGCAAATTGCCGAAGGAGCAAATGAAGAGATAGCGGCTACCGACCTGCGCAACATTTGTTGGAATTTGGAGAAACGCATATAGCTGGTTGGGAAGGAGGATGCCTACGATCGCACCGGCGAGGCCGAACACAGCAGCGAGCATCATGCCGTCAGCGGCATAGGCACGCGCCAGCGATATTTTTCGGGCACCGAGTGCTTGCGACACTACGGTGGACAGCCCAATTGTCAGTCCGCTGACCATACAAATGGCGATATATAGAAATTGCTCGCCGATGGCGACGGCAGCCTGAGCACCAGGCGAGATGCTGCCCGCGATCCAGGTATCGGCTAAGCCAACAAAGGCATTGAGCATAGAGCAAGCAATCAAAGGCACCGTCATCTCACCAACGGTGAGATGACGCTTCAGCAAGCGCATATTACCCCTCAGTGCGGTCGCAGAGCGGCGATACCGGCGCCCCGACAGCGATTTCGGTCTGCATATTGAAAGAACCGGACGAGCACAGTATGATTAATACTACGCTTCTACGTTGTAACGTTACCACGCTCAAGCGTTGTAGTCAATACTCGAGTAAACATGCTTTGGCTGAACATTGTTAATGCCGCCTTCGACTGGGCCGACACCCAGGATGCAGACAGCTATTTGAAGGACCTCCTAAAAACGGACAAGTTGGACCAGGGCGAGGTTCAACATTTCCGTGAAGCCATGCGTTTCATCCGGATGCAGATGGCCGCATCGCATTTCGGCGAGCGGTTGGATACGGAATCTATAAATAAGCGACTCGCAGACGTGAAATTGGAGTTCCAAGAAGCAGGCAAGTCGCTGCCTGCGCTAAGAGCTGGGCTCGGTAACGGGAGAGCTGTCCTCCAGTTGGAGCAGACTGTCTTCCTGCAGTTCATTATGTACCTGTCTGAAATCGAATCGTCGGAGAACCGCAGTTTACGTCGCTGCGAAGGCTTCTACCATCCCGACAAAGCACTAGATCTAATGCCGGACGAGACGCGTTGGCGCGCTGAGATTCCTGAGTTCTCACAACTTGACTCCAACAAAACTGATTGGGAGCGTTGCGGAGATTTTTTCATTAGCGCACGCGGACGTTTTTGCTCGGAGTCCTGCCGATCGCGGGCATTCCAAATCGCAAAACAATGCACCGACCCGCAGTATCTTTCGCACAAACAACGTCGCTACCGCGAGAGAAAAGCGGCCGCGTCGGATAGCTAGTCGACCTCGTCTACATCAAGTGAAATGGACTCCGGAAGCGGCTTTGGTTTTACCTCTACCTTCACCGACGGCAACTGGTGTTCCAGCCGTTCGAGCAATGCCGGCGAGATGCGTGTGAATTTGATATTGAGGTAAGTGAGCGCCTTGAATTTCTTGAACTGATCGACACAAGCATCGGTGAGCATCGTGTTTGAAACGACGAGATAGCTGAGATTTTTGGCATTCCTCAGCATGGTGATTGACTTGTCGCCGATACGTGTTACCGAAAGGCATAGTGCCTGTAGGTTAGGCAAGGTCACCAGATGCGCCACGCCTTCGTCGGACACCTTGGTGTCATCGAGGCTGAGCCAAACCAACGATTTGATGTCTCCCAATGCCTTGCAGCACTTATCCGAAAGCGGGTTGCGGCTGATATTCAGCATCAACAGATTTTCCATGGACGACAATGATTGCGTGGCATGGTCAGTGATTCCAGTGTTGTCGAGAGTCAACGCCTGCAGTTGTTTTATGCGAGCGAGCTGCGCGATGCCACTGTCCGTGATACCGGTGTTGGAAAGTTTGAGACTCAGCAGGCTGGTGCTGTCTTCCAGCTCGCCCACGCCCTCGTCGCTAACATGGGTGTTCGAAAGATCCAGCTCTATGAGTCGGGGCAACAGCGCGATTTGAGCCAGTCCTGCATCCGACACCTCTGTGCGCGCCAACAGCAAAACCCGCAGGTTGTTCAAACCGGACAGGTGCACCATGCCCGAGTCGCTGACGACCGTTTCCGAAAGATCCAAAAGTTGTAGGTCGTGCAAGTGCGCGAAATAACTCAAATCGCTATTCGTGAGCGGCGACAAGATCTGAATGCCGGCAAGCTCGTTGCCTGAAAACTTGGACAAGAACGAAAAATCGATTTCATCCTTCGATGTCCGCCAGACAACTTCCTCGCCTTCATGGACAACTACTTTGCCGCGTGCCGAATGTGCGCCGCAGCACTTCGCATAAACTACTCCGACAGACTTCTGTGGAAATTGGAGGACACGTGTCGCGGCGCTCATTTTACACTCCCATAAGAGAGTATATCAGTGCATGATTAAACCAGCGAACTCGGGCAAAGCCGATTTACCGGACAGCCGGCGCAATTCGGATTGCGTGCAAAACAGCACCGTCTGCCATGCCAGATCAGCGTTATCGAATACTTGGTCCAATCCGCTTCCGGAAAAAGCTTCTGCAAATCCGTTTCGATTTTGGCAGGATCGGATTCCTCGCTAAAACCCAGCCGGTACGACAATCTTTGTACGTGCGTATCCACAGTCCAGCCCGGCACGTTAAATGCCACTCCCAGCACCACGTTGGCCGTCTTGCGTCCAACGCCGGGCAAGTTGGTGAGGTCTTCAATGTTATTGGGCACTTCACCACCGAAACGCGTCACCAACGCCTGCGCACAAGCTTGAATGTTTTGTGACTTGGCGTTGTAATATCCGGTGGATCGGATGATATTTTTGACCTCGTCGATCGGCGCTTCTGCAAGCGCTTTCGCCGTGGGAAATCTTCTGAACAGCTGAGGCGTGACTTTATTGACGTTAGCATCGGTGGTTTGGGCCGATAAAATTACCGCGATAAGCAGTTGGTACGGGTTCTGATGTAGCAATTCACATTGCGCGTTCGGGTATTGCTTGCACAGAATTTGCATAATTTCGGCAGCCGTTTCATTGCTGACTCGTTGAAACTCTTCCAGTCCCTTCTTCGGTGCAGTCGCCGCCATGGACGGCGGCGTTGGCGACTTCGGCTCGGCGGCTCGATTTGATGTCATCACGCTCGCTCGCGGTGAAGTTGGGGCTGTGCTTTTCGGTGATTTCACGACCGCAGCTTTCGCCGGTTTGTGCACCACAGCCTTCGGCGGTTTTCCAGCAGCGGCCGTTGCCGCTTTCTTGCCGCCGGCTTTCGGTGCCTTCTGAGCAGTAGCCGTCGCCTTTTTATTGCCGGCAGTCTTCGGCGCTTTTTTAGCTTCCACCTTCGGTGCTTTCTTGGGCGCGACCTTGGGCGCCGTCTTGGCGCCAACCCTCGGTGCTTTCTTAAGGACGACCTTCGGTGCTTTCTTGGCGGCGACCTTGGGCGCTTTCTTGGCGGCGACCTTGGGTGCTTTCTTGGCGGCGACTTTGGGCGCTTTCTTGACGGCGACCTTGGGCGCTTTCTTGGCGGCGACCTTAGGCGCTTTCTTGGCTGGGGCTTTCGGTGACTTTTTGGTGCTGGTTGGGGGCATGGTTGTTTCTTTGATCCTGGGGGGCGGGATACGCCGCCCTGTAAGATGAGTTACGAGGAAAGTAGAGTAACGCCGCCGGCGGTGGACTGAGCAATGTAGAACTCGAGCGGCGGGCCGAGATCAGGCATAGATAATCGCACATAATCAAATTCCAGGTCATCTGTTTTTAGCATTTTCTTGCGTATTGCATGAGCTTGCTCACGGTCGGCGACCAGGGCATAGAGCGCTGGTCCACTGCCGGATAGGTGGCAGCACCAACAGCCTATTTTGAGCATTTGCTGCTTGATTGGCTGCAGGTCTGGATGCTCGGCAAAAATCACGGGCTCGAAAACATTGCCGAACGATTTTACCGCTGTTTGCAAATCGTCGGTTTGCATGGCTTTCACGGCTGCTTGCAGGTTCGGTCGAGCGATCGTGTCCTGGTATGCGTCGTAGCGCCCATAAGCCCAGGCGGTGGCGATGCTTAGGGTTTTCGGTTTAACAATGCAATAAAACAAAGAGAGAGTTTGTTTCAAGGGTTGCAACTTGTCACCGCGGGCGGTGCCAATGCTGGTGCCACCTTCGATACAGAAGGGAATGTCGGCTCCCAGAGACGCAGCTAGTTCGAGCAGAGATGCCTGATTGAGTGGCTTGCCGAACAAATGGTTCAACCCCACCAGCATCGCGGCTGCATCTGCGCTGCCGCCGGCCAGACCGGCGCCGATAGGAATGCTTTTTTCGATTTCAACAGATATTTTGTATCGATCGGCTAGTGCCGCCTTCTCGAAGAAACGGCGGGCTGCTTTCACCATCAAATTCGAATCATCGAGCGGGAAGTTCTTCGGCACAATTTCGTTGGTGCAAGTTATGCTCACGGCAAAACGGTCGCTGTCCTCTACGGTCAACGATATATCGTCCTGCAAGTCCACAGACTGCATCAGTGTTTCAACCTGATGGTACCCGTCCGGCAGTGAGCCGATGATGTCAAAGGTAAGGTTGACCTTAGCCGGGGCTAGCGCCCTGATTTTGCGCATTCGTCTTCAAGTGATCGTGAAACGCGTCAGCAAGCATAGCAAATTGGTGCAGGGATAGTCTCTCCGCCCGCACTTGCGGATCAAACGAGAGCTCCTTAAAGATGGCGTCAACACGCTGTTGAGGCAGTCCGGCAAAGGAAAGCACGTTGCGCAACATTTTTCGCCGTTGTTTGAAGCCACCCTCAATAATTCGCTTGAACAGCCGCAAATCCTTGGGCTTGACGAGTGGATGTGGTCGGGGTATGAGCTTGACGATTGCCGAGGTTACTGAAGGGGGCGGGTAGAAGGCTTCCGGCGGCACAATTTTTTCAATACTGGCTTCGCAAAAATACGACACCAAAAGGCTGGCTTTGCTGAAGTCAGGACTGCCGGGTTTGGCCACCATCCTCTGCGCTACTTCGCGCTGGACAGTCAGAACGATGGTGTCAATGCGGTTGAACCAGGGCGACGGTGCATCGAACTCACCCAGAATATGTCCGAGAATCAAGCCTGTGATTTGGTAAGGAACGTTTCCAACGACTTTAAAGCGATCAAGCGACGCGGCGCCCGAATCGTCTTTTGCGAAGGCAAGGCGACCAAGATCAAACTGGAGGAAGTCGCCTTGTTTGAGTTCGACGCCGGGTAGCTTTATTTCCGACAAGCGCTCGACACTTTCTCGATCCAGGTCGACTGCCACTATGCGGGCGCCCGTGCGGGAGAGCAGGCGAGTGAGAAAGCCGATTCCCGGACCCACCTCGACAACGGTGTCGTTTTCACAGGCACCAATGGCGGTGACAATTAATTCCAACGTGTTTACATCTATCAAGAAATGCTGCCCGAGCCGTTTCTTGATGTGAAACTTTTTTGCCTCTTTGATCAGCGCGGCGTTGGAAAGTTCCGGATTAGATTTCGATTGAGAGTTCGTCGAGGGCATCTTTTAGTTTGGCGCGCGATCGCTGGCAATAGAGCAGCGCGATAATCGCTTGGTCTTGCCTGAGCTTCGCATCGTCGATGAGCGGTAAGCAGTCTTGTGCCGCTTCCAGGAGCAGTTTATCGACTTTGCCAGATGATACCAAAGCCTCGGACAAACTGTTGTTATGTTTCTCCAATTGCTGCTCGGCGGCTGCCACATCGCTCTCTTTGAAAACGCCCGCCGTCGTCAGCAAGGCGCTGGCCTTTCTGACTGCTTCGTTGGGATCCGACGAGAATTCGCCTTTCGCCCTGGTCAAGACGGTGTCAGTCAGTTCGCCATTGTTCAGCGCGGCATATTTGAGAGCCACCAATGCCACGTTTTCCCCGAAATGACCTGTGAGCACCATTTCCTGAAGTTTGAGAGCAGCATCGACGCAAGCCGCGGGCAAGGTTGGACTCATTGCCAACTCGGCGATTGTTGTTCCCTTTTTCGCGTCAAGCGAGCTTGCAAACGCGCTCAGTTCTGATGCCGAGCTTGTCGGATCAGCGGGCGCGGCGGCAGTTTTCCAGGGAGAATCAGATGGTTGTGAGGACGGGTACGGTTGGCTGGCTGCCAACGGTTGAGCGGGCGTATAGCCGCCGTTAAACGGCTGCGGCTGTGCGAAGGGTTGATTTGAATTGCCCCACCCGGCTTGCGGTTGCGCGGCGGGCCAATCGGTGGGCTGGGCGCCGGCCGCTTGTCCCCAGCCCGGCATCGACTGCGCCTGGACGCCGCCTGGCGCGCCCCATGTGGGTGTCGATTGTGCTGCCGGCCAGGTTGATGCTTGCGCTGCGGCGGTGAATGGGTCTGCAGCCGGTGAGGACGGTGGCACGTACGGCTCGGGCGCCGGTGCCGGTGCCGGCAATGGTGCCGGCGTTGGCTCTGCGGGCGCGGCAGCAACCGGCGTCGCAGCCGTTGCCTTTGGCGAAGCGCCCGGACCCGGCGGTAAATCGACTTGCGTTTTAGCGTCCCGATTTAAAACAGACATGCTCACGATGTCGTTGATCATGTCCACGTTTTCCGTTAGATACGTCCACACTTGCTTGGCGGCGTCTTCGCCTTCGTACAGCGTCCAACAAGGCTCGCTCGAGAGGTGGTCGGCCTGGCACGTGAGCAGGAAGATCCCTATGTCGCTCCTGATTGGCAGCTCGCACAGAATGCCGCGATTCTTCTGGGCTTCGGCAAGGAGGACTCGCGTTTCGTTTAACCTGGGCGTTCCGTTAATCCAGGTGAGACGCACACGGGAAGGAGGCGCGGACTTTGTCCCTTCCGGTCCTCTCGTTCCCTTTTTTCCTAAGCGTTCGCCTAAAGACATGTGAGCTCCCCTTGTATCATGCTCATCCTGTTTGTTCCACGCCTGGAGCGTTTCCAGACAGACGGCAAGACCAGCGCCTATCTTGGACAAGAGCCAGGTGGAGGGTAACGCGCGTGTCGCGGCTACTTTGTAGACTCTATTGCCTTGCCGCCATGGCTTTGCCCTTCAGGCGCGACCACGGTCTTGCCGTCCGAATCCGAGGGTTGCGGCTCAGCCTGCGGCTCTTTCATTTGCAGACGCAGCTTTAATATGCGGTGACGGTCGGCCTCTTCTACGCGTAGAGTGAAGATGTCGTTGCCGACTTCATCGCCTACCTTCGGCTCGCGTCCGAGCATGCCGAAAACGTGGCCGCCCAGCGTGTTGAACTGTTCGTCGGTGATATCCAATGAGAGCTTCTCGTTTACTTCGTCGAGCGCAACCCGCGCGTCGATCAGATAAGCACCGTCGGGTTGGCGCAGAATGTACTCTTCGACCACTTCGTGCTCGTCGGCAATGTCTCCGACGAGTTCCTCAATGAGGTCTTCCATCGTCACCATGCCACGCGTGCCGCCGTATTCATCGACGACAATCGCCATGTGTGTCTTGGTTTTCTTGAATTCGGTGAGCAAATCGCCTGCGTCTTTGTTTTCCGGAACGATCAAGACCTTGCGCACCAACTCTCGCACTTGCGTATTGCCCTTGTGCTCTATCACTGCTCGCAAAGAGTCGCGAATGTGCACCATGCCGAATATGGTGTCAATGTCCCCCTCGAATACCGGCAAACGCGAATGGCCGTGTTTCAGAGCCATATCGACGAATTCGTTGACGCTGGCACCAGCAGCCAAACAAATCATGTCGGTGCGCGGGGTCATCACATCGCTGGCCACTGTCTCGGAGAAGTCGAAAACGCTGTGCAGCATTTCTTCGGCTTCCTCTTCGATCACGCCTTCTTCATGACTGGCGGAAACCAGCATGCGAAGCTCTTCGCCAGAGTGAACATAATGCCGTCGCGGCGGTGCTTGAATGTTGAACAAGCGAAAAATGAAACTTGTGAACCCGTTGAGCACGAAGAGAAACGGTGCGGTAATCTTGCACCACAGTCTCATCGGCCAGACGAGATTGAACAGCACTTGCTCGGCGCGCTCGAGGGTAAACACCTTGGGCACGAGCTCGCCGAACACAGTCTGGAAAAACGCGGTAAGAGTAAATGCGCCCACATAGCATAGAGCTTGGGCAATCGGCATGGAGGCTTGCGGCAGCACGCCCCAACTCTTTACGGCGGCAGATGCTTGTACGGCGAAAGCTTCTTCGCCGGTGGCGCCCAACGCCAGCGTGGCAAGAGTGATGCCCAGTTGGCATGCCGAGACGAATCGCTCGGGATTCTCCAACTCCTTTTGCACGAGCTCGGCTGTTTTGTTGCCTTCTTCAACAAGCTGATCCACTCGTGTACGTCGGATGCGTGCTAGTCCCATTTCCGCCGCCACAAAAAATGCGTTCACGAAAACAAGGACAGTCATCAATAAAATTTGAAGTGCTATGGCAATGTCAGCATCGCAGCGAGCGATGTTGGCCTCCTCTTAACTGCCGATCATGAAACCAAAAAATGAACCGGCCAAGGCATTTTGACCGGCTTCATACGGCAATTCCCAGTAAATTGTTTTCCAGGGAATGCGCAACTCTGCAAATTGGCTACTACTGTGAGGTTCTTCCATTTGTGGAATTGCTGTGGTCCGGCTCCGGGCCGGAATACTCCAGGATTATCCTACCACAACTTAATCAGATCTCTTGTACGGACGACGGCGTCCGTCGCCCGCATCAGTTTGCCACTGCGGTTATCAAGATATAATCCCTACGAGGGAAAAAGGGCGGTGATGCCTGTGCGATAATACGCGCGGCGTTTTAAAGCTCGTCCGCTACCTGGAGAGTGACTACCATGTTGGCTGGAAACAATTCCCACCACAAATTTTGCACACTTGCCGTCGCTGTAGCGTTGGTTGCTTTGCCCGCTTCAGCAGAGCCGCCGGCAAACACGCACGATAATTCTGGACGACAGATCGCGCAGGTGATTCCGGGAATGCCTCATCCGACGGCGACTCCGGGATCCGTGCCTTTCACGAAACGCTGGGCACCGGGACTGGCTGAGGTTAATCGCCAACCCGCGCGGCCGCTGAATGTCGTAAACCGGCGCCTGTCAAGTCTTTCGACGCCGGTGCAACTTTCGCCTCAGGCACGGCAGGCGCTCCAGAACGGCTTCCTGGCTGCGCAGGGAATGTCCCGCATTGCCTTGAAGCGCGTCAATGACATGATTATGTGGCTAGCTGTGCTGTTCCAGAATCTCGACGGCGTGCCGCGTATTACCCCTGCAACCACTATCGCAATTCCACAACTGCCGATCACCGAAATGCGTCCGATAAACGAACCGGGCAAAACGGAAAGCCGGTTGTATTACACATCCGAAAGTCGCGTGCGCACCGTAGTCGGACGGTGACGGCCGGCGTAAGCCCCCTGATCTAGTTTTCAACCGACGTCCACGCTTGCACAAGCAAGTGGGCGCTGAGAATTTGCGCCGCGAAAAATGTGGTTGGAATCAACACAATTCCAATCACTGTCATCGCTGGGATGACGATGGCGATGAATTGCAGTGAGCAGCTCAAAGCCCACGCCATCCAAAATTGGCCTGGGTTGCGCCGCACCTGCTCTCGTACTTTGCCAAGATCTATCGCGGCTGTCACTCGTTCTTCGATGGCAAAATTTACCCAGAGAAAGGTCGACAAAAAACTTGTCCATAATGCCACCAAAACGATCACGATCAGGCTGGTTTCCGCAATGACAACGGAATAAGCGTTTGGCGTGATCGCAGCATATATCGAGAGAATGAGGGTGCTGGTGATCATGATCATGGCCAGCACGCAGATGCCGAATTGAATCGCGATCCAAGTAATGCCGGACATGAAGAGATCCGCCCACTCGTCCCATTCCGGCAAGCGTTTTGCGTCTGGAAATTGGATGCGCTCGCGAACAACGCGCAGCAAATATCCAGTCACACAGCCGGCAATAGCCAGAGCAACCGGCAGAAATAGCGGCGTGCGGACATCCATAATGGCAATCAAGAACCAAGCCGCCGTAAGCATGCTGCCGAAGCCTATCTTCTGCTTCCATACCGAGTCGACAGTGAATTGGCGGACTGCCTTGTCGGCGTCGATTCCAACGACCGCGACTTCGGAAGTCATTTCGCTTCCTTCTTCGCGGACGGCTGGTCGTTTTTCACGACTGCGCTTTGGTCTTTTATCTCCAGAATTTTTGCGAATTCGGCCCATTGCTTGAGTCTATCGATCATCCCAAAATCAGTCATGTTAAAACTGATTGGCGTCAAAGAAATCATGTTGTGCGCGACGCACCAGGCATCAGTGCCTTCCTCTTCCCCTTCTTCGATCGCCTCGCCTGCCAGCCAATAGTAGACCTTGCCGCGCGGATCGACGCGTTTTTCGAAATAA
>Ga0134128_10002167_pt1 | contig 24511 bp, 23 predicted proteins | sample KB31754_FD_96462 | JGI IMG/M metagenome (GOLD analysis project Ga0134128, IMG submission 96462) | Terrestrial soil microbial communities with excess Nitrogen fertilizer from Kellogg Biological Station, Michigan, USA - KB3-175-4 | ecosystem: Environmental > Terrestrial > Soil > Unclassified ...
GGCACCTCCCCAAAATACTCCTCAAGACAGCCAATCGCAGTCGCTCCTCTGCAAACTGCTGCCTCAAAGAATCCCTTCCAACACCAAACTCAACCCCAAAATCCCCATATGCGATTCCCCTGCCCGACACAGGGTGCCTAGCCCTTCAAGGTCCGGTCGAGACAGGCCAGCCAGTTGCTGCGGGCAAGCTTGGCGAGAAGCGGGCCGTCGTAGCCATGCCCGGACAGGGCCTGGAATAGCTTGGGCACGCCCGTCACGTCCTTGATGGGCTCGGGCACGGTGCAGCCGTCGAAATCGGAGCCCAGCCCGACATGATCCTCACCCAGCTTTTCGATGAGATAATCGATGTGGCGCAGCATCTCGTCCAACCCAGTGTCCGGGGTTGAAACGCCATCCGCGCGCAGAAACGAGGTCGAGAAATTGAGGCCAACCATGCCGGATGTGCCGCGAATCTGGTCGAACTGCCGATCGGTGAGATTGCGGGGCGATGCGCTGAGCGTGTGAACGTTGGAATGCGTCGCGACCAGCGGCGCCGTCGACAATCGCGCCACGTCGTTGAACCCCGCCTCGTTCATATGCGAAAGGTCGATGAGGATGCCAAGTTCGTTGCAGAGGCGGACGAGATCCTTGCCGGCCTCGGTCAGGCCCGGCCCGATGTCCGGGTCACCGGGAAATTTGAAGGGCACGCCATGGCCGAACACCGTCGGACGGCTCCAGACCGGGCCGAGCGAGCGCAGCCCCATCTCGTAGAAGAGATAAAGCGCATCCAGGTCAGGGCCGATCGCTTCGGCTCCCTCCATGTGCATGACGCCGGCGATCCGGCCGCTGTCGATTGCCGTGCGAACGGTCGCGGCGCTGCGGCAGACAGCAAAATCATCCGGCGCCGCCCTCTCCATCCAGTGCAGCATTCCCGCCATGGCAAGCGCAGCCGGCTGCGCGAACTCAGCCGTCATCAACGCCGGCAGCGGCACTTCAAAGGGCGCCTGCTTCATCGCCGCCATGTAGTCGAGGCCCTGCTTCGGCGATGGCACATAAATAGCGAAAAGGCCGCCGACGAAGCCTGCCTGCTTCATTCGGCCGAGGTCCAGATGCCCCATGCCGGACGATCCCAGCCATAGCTCGCGGCGCTGCTCGGGCGCATTTCTGAGACGCAGCAGAAAGTCGTTATGGCCGTCGAAGAATGGAATAGTTTCAGTCACAGCAGGAATCCCGATAGTCCGGCGCGGCCCTTGGCCGCATGCGCCGATTGAAATGTTCGCTCTACCGATAGATTGCACGCGCTTCAAAGCCTGTCGATGTGCCTGCGGCCACCGGCGGGCTTGGCTTGCGGCGGGAAATGAGTGAGTGTCATCCGGTGGAAGAAGTTCAGGAGCGACAATAGCCTATGCCGTTGGACAGCAGGTTCGTCGCTGCGACGCTCTCGGAGCCACGAATGCCCGAGTCTGCATGGGCAATGTTTGAGCCGGCCGAAACTCTCGTCGGGCGCCGACTCTCGCCCCAACGCAATGGCCTGATGGAGGATCGCGGTTGACCTTCGAGGCCCCGAGCGTAGAGACGATGGTGCGGCCGGCGCTTGGCCGCCGGGTGGCAACGATTGCTCAGCGCATCATTTCGTTTCTCGCGACGCTGGCGGTGACATTCGTCGGCCTCACGGCCGTGACTTTTTTCATCAGCCGGCTGACCAAAATCGATCCCGTGCTATCGGTCGTCGGCGACAAGGCGACGAAGGCTGCCTACGACCTTGCCTATCACGCGCTCGGCCTCGACCAGCCGCTGGTCGTGCAATATCTGATCTACCTCAAACGGCTGCTGAGCGGCGATTTCGGCATGTCGGTGCTAACCTCGCAGCCGGTACTTAGTGATCTTTTGCGGGTCTTTCCCGCGACGCTGGAACTGTCGACGGTCGCGATCATCATCGGCGTGGCGGTCGGCGTGCCCGCCGGGGTTGTCGCGGCGGCCCGCAAAGGGCGCTGGCAGGATCATGTGATCCGGGTGGTCGGTCTCTTCGGTTATTCGGTGCCGGTGTTCTGGCTTGGCCTCATCGGCCTTTTCATTCTCTACGGCCAGCTTGGCTGGGTGGCCGGTACCGGCCGGCTCGATGTCTTCTACGACGGCGAGGTGACGCCGCGCACCGGCCTCATGCTCGTCGACGCCGCGCTCGACGGCAACTGGGAAATCTTCAGCAATGCCTTCAGCCACCTCATCCTGCCGGCGGGCATCCTGGGCTATTTTTCGCTGGCCTATATCGCGCGCATGACGCGCAGCTTCATGATCGACCAGCTCGGCCAGGAATACGTGACGGCCGCCCGCATCAAGGGCAACTCGTTCTGGCGCACGGTCTGGCGCCACGCCTTCCCCAACATCATGGTGCCGCTCATCACCGTGATCGGTCTCAGCTATGCCTCGCTGCTCGAGGGCGCCGTCCTCACCGAGACGGTTTTTGCATGGCCAGGCCTCGGCCTCTATATCACCCACGCGCTGTTCAACAGCGACATGAACGCCGTGCTGGGCGGTACCGTGCTGGTTGGCAGCGTCTTCATCACCATCAACCTCGTTTGTGACTTGCTCTACAAGCTCTTCGACCCCCGGCTGAGGTCACAATGACCGACACGCTCGCAAGCTGGCTCCAAAGCGATGCGCCGACCTCGCGGCGGCAGGCCGTCGCCGGCAATGCCTATCGCGCCGTTCGCTCGATCCTCACCAATCCCACGGCCATGGCAGGCCTGCTGATCGTCGTCCTGCTCATCCTGATGGCAATCTTCGCGCCCCTGCTGTCCGGGGGCAAATCGCCGCTCGATCAGGATCTCGCGATGCGGCTGGCCGCCCCCTCGGCGGCGCATTGGTTCGGAACAGACGAACTCGGCCGCGACATCCTTGCCCGCACGCTTTATGGCGCCCGGGTCACCCTTACAATCGTCCTCCTCGTGTCGGTCGTCGTCGTACCGATCGGCCTCGCGGTGGGCACGATTGCAGGTTATCGGGGCGGCTGGATCGATGCGCTCCTGATGCGCATCACTGACATATTCCTGGCGTTTCCGCGGCTGATCCTGGCGCTGGCGTTCGCCGCGGCGCTCGGTCCCGGCATCGAGAACGCCGTCATCGCCATCTCGTTGACGGCCTGGCCGCCCTATGCGCGCATTGCCCGCTCGGAGACACTGACGATCGCGCGCAGCGATTTCGTCCAGGCTGCGGTCCTCCAGGGCGCCTCGACCTGGCGCATTCTGTTCAGGCATATCGTGCCGCTCTGCCTCTCCTCGGTCATCGTACGGCTGACGCTCGATATGGCCGGCATCATCCTGACGGCCGCGGGGCTTGGCTTCCTTGGCCTCGGGGCGCAGCCCCCCACTGCCGAATGGGGCGCCATGGTTTCGTCCGGACGCGACGTCATTCTCGACCAGTGGTGGGTCGCGACCATTCCCGGCCTTGCTATTTTCATCGTCAGCCTTGGTTTCAACCTCCTGGGAGACGGCCTGCGCGACGTCTTCGATCCGAAGTCCGCATGAGCGAACCGCTGCTCGTCGTCGACAATCTCGAAGTGACCTTTCCGGGCCGCACGCAGGCGATCCGGGCTGTCCGCAACGCCTCCTTCACGCTCGGCCGCGAACGGCTGGGCATCGTCGGGGAATCCGGCTCCGGCAAATCGACAACCGGCCGCGCGCTGCTCGGGCTCGTGCCGCGTCCCGGCATCGTGACCGCAAAGACCATGTCCTACGAGGGAAAGGACCTGCTCCACTGCAGCGAGCGCGACGGGCAGAGCTTGCGCGGCCGCCGCATGTCGATGGTAATGCAGGACCCCAAATACTCGCTGAACCCCGTCAAGACGGTCGGCCGGCAAATCGGCGAGACCTGCCGCCTGCACTTGAGGACGGGGCGCCGGGAAACCGAACAACGGACGCTGGCCATGCTCGAGGCGGTGCAAATTCGTGACCCGGAGCGGGTTTTTCACCTTTTCCCGCACCAGCTCTCGGGCGGCATGGGGCAGCGCGTCATGATCGCCATGATGCTGATCGCCGAGCCTGACCTTCTCATCGCCGACGAGCCCACTTCGGCGCTCGACGTGACGGTGCAGAACGAGGTGCTGCGCATCCTCGATGACCTGGTCCGCGATCGCGGCATGGGGCTCATTCTCATCAGCCACAATCTGACGGTGGTTTCGAGCTTCTGCGACCGGGTGCTGATCATGTACGGCGGGCGCATCGTCGAGGAATGCGCGGCGCGGGACTTGCAGAACGCCCGCCACCCCTACACCCGCGCCCTGGTCGCGGCGACGCCGTCGCTGGACAATCCGCGCGCCGAGCTTGCCACCGTGATCCGCGACCCGGAGTGGCTCAAATGATCACCGTCGCCGGCCTCAGCGTGATCTTCAGCAGCGGCCGCGGCTCCATTCACGCGGTGCGCGATGTTTCCTTCGAGGTGGCGACCGGGGAAACCTTCGGCATCGTCGGCGAATCGGGCTCAGGCAAATCGACTGTCCTCAAAGCGATCGCCGGCCTCGTACCATCCTCAAGTTCTGCCCTCGAAGTTGACGGCCGTCCGGCGGCCGGGCGGCGCAGCCGGGCCGACCGGCGCATGCTGCAATTCGTGTTCCAGGACCCTTACGCCTCGCTCCATCCTCGCCAGACTGTCGACGACATTTTGCGAGAGCCGCTTGAGATTCACCGCGTGCCGGGCATCGACGAAAAGGTGACAAAAGCCATCGCCGATGTCGGCCTGCTGCCGATACACCGGTTCCGGTATCCGCATCAGCTTTCGGGCGGCCAGCGGCAGCGCGTTGCAATCGCACGGGCGCTCATCCTGAACCCGCCGATCCTGCTGCTCGACGAGCCGACCTCGGCGCTCGATGTCTCGGTACAGGCGGAAATCCTCAACCTGCTCGCCAAACTGCGGCAAAGCTACAGCTTCACCAGCATTCTCGTTAGCCACGACCTGGCGGTCGTCGCCCATCTCTGCAACCGGATCGCCATCATGCAGGCGGGGCGGCTCGTCGAAATCATCACGGCCGCCGATCTGCGCTCGGGCACGGTGACGGCCGAATACACCCGAAAGCTGATCGCCGCCAGCCGGGGCTTCACGCGCCTTAACGTTTGAAAACTGCGGGTCTATTGCAACCGCACAGCAAAAAGGCTCAGATTGAAAGGCTTGCCATTGGAGCCCGTTCAATCGGGCCGCCAAGCCAATTTTGTTACGGGGAGACGTGCATGTGGAAAGCCTTGAAATATGCCTTGCTGGCGGTGGCGCTTGTCGCGCTGCCGGCACCGGCCATGGCGGCAACGCCGGCAGATACGCTGGTGATCGCCAAGCAGATCGACGACCTCATCTCGCTTGACCCGGGTGAAGCTTATGAGCTCTCGGGCATCGAGGTCATCGCCAACAGCTATGACCGCATCATGCGGTTCGAGCCGACGGACATCACCAAGCTGGTGCCCGGCGTCGCCGAAAGCGTTGCCGTCAGCGAAGACGGCAAGACGTTCACCTTCAAGATTCGGGCCGGCCAGAAATTCGCCTCCGGCAACCCGGTCACCGCGCAGGACGCGGCCTGGTCGCTGCAGCGCGTCATCAAGCTTCAGAAGACACCGGTATTCCTGCTGAGCCAACTCGGCTGGACGCCGGACAATATCGACAAGCTGGTCACCGCGCCCGACGATGCGACGCTCAAGGTGACCATTACCGCGAACTACGCGCCGACACTGGTTTATGCGCTTCTCGGCTCGGTGGTCGGCTCGGTCGTCGACATGAAGACGGCCATGGAGCACGCCACCAACGGCGATTTCGGCAACGGCTGGCTGAAGACCCACTCGGCCGGCTCGGGTGCCTACATCATCAAGTCCTGGACGCCCAACGACTCGGTCGTTCTGGAGGCCAACCCGAACTATCGCGGCGGCGTCGCCAAGCTCAAGCGCGTCGTCATCCGCCATATTCCGGAAGCCTCGGCGCAGCGTCTGGCCGTCGAAAAGGGCGACGTCGATATCGCCGAGAACCTGACGCCCGACCAGGTCACCGCAATCGGCACCAACAAGGACGTCAAGGTCACGACGGTGCCGCAGGCCCTGCTCTACTATATCGGCCTCAACCAGAAGACCAAGGAACTGCAGGATCCCAAGGTCCGGCAGGCGCTGCGCTATCTCGTCGATTATGACGGCATGGCCAGTTCCTTCCTCAAGGGCGCCGATCAGGTCCACCAGTCGTTCTGGGCCTCGGGTTTCTGGGCCTCCTACGACGAGAACCCCTATAAGTTCGATGTTGCCAAGGCCAAGGAGCTGCTGAAAGAGGCCGGCTATCCGAACGGCTTCTCGATCGACCTCGACGCGCCGAACTTCGCGCCCTTCACCAACATGGCCCAGTCGGTGCAATCGACCATGGCGCAGGCCGGCATCAAGGTGAACATCATCTCGGCGGAAATGAAGCCACTGCTCACCAAGTACCGGGCGCGCGAGCACCAGATGCTGATGGTCTATTGGGGCCCGGACTATATGGACCCGCACACCAATGCGGACGGGTTCATCACCAACAACGACAACAGCGACGGTGCGGCCCAAAAGCCGCTGGCCTGGCGTAATGACTGGCAGTCGATGGACCTCAATGCGGCCGTTGCGAAGGCCGCCAGCGAGCGTGATGAGGATAAGCGCAAGCAGGATTACATCGACCTGCAAAAGCAGATGCTCGACCAGGGACCCTATATCATCATGTTCCAATCCACCGCGCAGCGGGTGGACCGCTCCAACGTGCAGGGTTTTGTCCAGGGCCCGTCTGCCGACGTGACTTATTACAATCTGACTACGAAGTAGGGCTCGGCGCGGTGCCGGTTTTTCGACCGGCACCGCGCTAATCGGCTGATAAGCCGCAGATCAGGCTTCTGTCAGTAGGCGATCTCGACCAATTGACAGCCGCGGAGCGTTGGGACGGTGAAGGCGATCCGGCCGCCCTGCTGGGTGAAGACCAGGTCCCCGCCGTCGGGCACCAGCCGGACGCCGCGCACCGGCTTGGTGCTTTCGACCGAGACATCGATGCCAGTCAGTGTCACCAGGTCCTGGACCGGTTGCACATTATCGCCGCGCACCAGACCACGCAGCACCGGATTGGCATGCAGCAGATGCAGCACATCGCGGTTTTCCCTGGGCTGGTGGCGCAAGGTCACGCGGCCAGCACGCGGCAGACCGGTCTCGACAAGCGCGGCCTTGCCGAGTGCCTTCTGCACGAGCTTCTCGATGATCTCGAGCATCGCTACGGCGCCGATCCGCTTGTAGATGGAGAAGACCTCGTGCGCGGCGTAGGTGTAGGCACCCTTCTGGCTGCCCGAGGCGAAGCCCGACGGATCGGGCTGGCTCGGCGTGTTGACGTGGCCGGAGAAACGGCGGCGCGTGCGATCGAAATAGGGATCGTAGATGTCGCCGAGCGAAGCGCCGGGCGCGGCTTCGATGCGCTGGCTCGATTCGTACATGAAAAGCGGATCGTCGACGCCATCGGCCCGAAGGCCGCCGGCCGGCAGAATGTAGTCGCCGGTCTCGAACGGGGAGGCGCCCTTCCAGGTGGCGCCGACATCGAAGATGAAACCCTTTTCGGGGTCGATACCACTGGTGCCGGTGAGTAGCACGCGACCACCCTTCTGCACATAGGCGTCGGCCTTCGCCTTGAGGGCGGCATCGAACGCCACCCCATCCGGAAAGATCACCAGCCGGTAGGCCGAAAAATCCGACTCCTGGTCGAGCACATCGAAGGTGAGCTGGCATTCGAGGAGTGCGCGGACCACCCCTTCGTCGGCGTCCTGATGTTTTGGCTGCTGGCCGGCGAGGCTCGGATGCTGCGCCGCTTCGAGGCTGAAGACGCCGATCTCGGCGCGATTTTCCGAACCCTCGCACCAGGGCTCGGCCGCTTTGACAAAGGCATAGGCCGGGCCGATCGAGGCATAGGTCGATTTGTCGATCATGCCGGTCGGATGCAAATGGTCGCCGACCGAGCATTTGGCCCCCTGCGCGATCATGGCGGCGCACTCGTAGAGCAGCGCATCGGCCTTCTTGTAGCCGCCGACCTCCCCCCACATGTTGTGGAATTTTCCCGTCATCCCAAGGAAGTCGATGCCGAGCTTGTCGACGTAGCGGGCGCTGATCGGGAAATGCTCATAGCCCCAAAAGGCGGTGGGCAGCGACTCGATCTCAAGGTGGCTGAAGTATTTGAGGATGTCGCGCCGGCCGCGCCGGACATGACCAAAGTTGAAGAAGACCGGCCGCTTCGGATCACCCTTGAGCGCCGCAGCGCGGACGCGCTCGAAGAAGGTGATCTGGGTTTCCTCCGCCTGCTTCACCTGGTTGACCGGATCGGTCCAGTCGAGGCCCTTCGCCTCCATCATGGCCTGCGCCCAGCTGCTGGCGGAGACGAGCGAATGGCAGATATCGATGAAGATGCCATTCCCCTCGGGGAACATTTCGACCACCTCCTCGACCTGCCGGCAGAGGTAGTCGAGATAAGGCGAGTTGAAGTCCATGAAGGCCCAGCCGGGCCCGAGCGGCTCGCCACGCTGGCGCACCAGCACGCCTTCCGGCGTCACCACACGCCAGCCGGGATTCTCGCGTGCCGACAGTTCGTCCCAGCCGGCCGAGATGTAGATCGGGGCATTGATGTCGCGCTTGTGGAGGGCGGTAAGCTGCGCTCGCAGCAAATCGAAATCGAGGTGCGGATGGGTCTTGCCGACCTTGGTCGGATGATACGACCAGCCGTGATGGCACTTCGAGAAGACAGTGACGGAATCGACGTCGGCCCTGGCGAAAGTATCGGCGAAATCGTCCGGATCGAAACGCGATCCGATGCCCGGAATGTGCTCGGAGGTATGGAAATCGAGATGGATCTGACGATAGCGCATGAGCAAACGGTGCCTCTTTGTTAGCGGCCGCCAAAGCCGGAGCTGATGGCGATGCCTTTGAAGATGTATTTCTGCAGCAGGATGGTGAGTGCGAGCCCGGGCAGCATAGAAATGGCGGCCCCGGCCATGATGTAGTTCCACTGCGTGCCGTTCTGGCCCTGGAAGGCGGTGAGGCCGAGGGGAATAGTCGAGTGGTCGGTGCCATTGACGACGATCAGCGGCCAAAGGAACGAGTTCCACTGCCCGGTGAAGGTGAAGAGCGACAGGAGGCCGAGCGCCGGCGTCGCCAGCGGCAGAAAGATGCTCCAGAAGGCGCGCAGGCGTGTGCAGCCATCGATCAGCGCCGCCTCCTCGAGTTCCCGCGGAATGGTCAGGAAGAACTGGCGCATCAAAAAGGTGCCGAAGGAGCCGAAAGCGACCGGCAGGATGAGGCCCTGGTAGGTGTTTACCCATCCAAGCCGGCTCATCAGCAGGAAAAGCGGGATGACGATCACCGCCTGCGGCACCATCAGGGTCGAGAGATAGAGCAGGAACAGGCTATCGCGGCCGGGAAAGCGAATACGCGCGAAGGCGTAGCCGGCGAGCGAAGACACAATCAACGTGATGAGCGTGATCGCCAGGGAGACGGCGATACTGTTGAGGAAAAAACGACCGAACGGCAGGAACGACAGCGCATCGATGAAATTGTTCCACTGCCATTCGCTGGGCAGGAGGCGGGGCGGCACCGCCAAAACCTCGCTGTTCGAGCGCACCGCATTCGACAGCATCCAGAAGAACGGGAACAGGAACGCAACCGCCAGGAGCACCACGAAGACGTGGACCACGACGCTGCCGGCGGTGCGCGCGGCGCTGGCTTCCCTGACCTCAGGCATCGTAGTGCACCCATTTGCGCTGCAGGCCGAGCTGCACCGCGGTCAGCACCATGATGACGACAAAGAGGATCCAGGCGATCGAAGAGGCATAGCCGAAATTGTAGCTGATGAAGCCGTCGCGGTAGATCTTGTAGCCGAGGGTCTGGGTTGCCGCGCCGGGGCCGCCCCGGGTCAGCGCATAGACCTGGTCGAATACCTGCAGACTGGTGATCGCAGTCAGCACGATGCCGAAGAACAGCGACGGCGAGATCAGCGGCAACTTGATGCGCCAGAAGCGCTGCCAGCCGGTCGCGCCGTCGATCGAGGCCGCGTCCAGATATTGCTGGGGGATGGATTCGAGCGCCGCGCCGAAAAGCAGGAGATTGTAGCCAAAACCTGCCCAGAGCGAGACGATGACCACGCACTGCATGGCCCAGCTCGGGTCGGTGATGAGGTTGGGTAGCGGAATATGGAGTGCCGCCATCACCCAATCGAGGAAACCGCCGGGGGTGAAGATCAGGAGCCAGACGACGGAGGAGCCGACCAGCGGCGCGAAGGTGGGCAGGAAGAACACCAGCCGGAAGAACTGTTTCCCCCATCTGAGACTTGCCAGGGCCAGGGCCAGCCCCACTGAAATGATGATGTTGAGGACAAGGTATTCGATGGTGAAGAGGATGGTGTTGAAGAGCACCTGCCAGAACACCGGATCGACGGTCAGGGCCTGACTGAAATTGCCGAGGCCGATGAAGCTCGTCTTTCCCATGATCTTCCAGTTCGTAAAGCTCAGCACCAGTGAGGCGATGAGCGGCAAGACCAGGAAGAGCAGCAGGCCGATCAGCCCCGGGGCCAAAAAGCCAAGGGCGGAGAGGCTGTCGTACCAAAGACGGCCGCCTCGGCGGCGGGAGACAGCGCCGGTGATGGATGGGGGTGAGGTCATAGGGCCAAGTCGAGCGTCGTCCGCAAGGGAGGCGTCGGTGCAGACCGGCGGGGTTTAACCACCGGCCTGCGGCGTTCCACGCCTTACTGTGCGGAGAGCTTGTTGATGGTCGCGAGCACTTCGGCGCCGGTCTGCTTGCCCGAGAGAGCCAGCGGCTCGTATTGCTCGAACAGGTTGTTGACGGTGTTCCAGTTTGGCGTCGTGATATAGGGCACTGTGCCCTTGAGAGCGGCATTCATGCCGGCCTCGGCGTTGTCCACACCAACCGCCGCTGCCTTATACCAGTATTGCTGATCGGCGATGCGGGCCGCGAAGGCACGCCCTTGCGAGGCTAGGTATTGTTCGGCGTCCGGGCCGGTCAGGATCTGAAGCGCCTTCCAGGCCTCCTCCTTGTGCTGCGACGTCTGCGAAATGCCGAAGCCCGAGCCGGCCGTGACGGTGATGCTGCCGGCAGCGCCCGCCGGCACCGGGGCAAGCCCGATGGTGAACTTCACCGAGCTCTTGAGGTTGATCAACTGCCAGGGACCGTCGATAACCATGGCAATATTTCCGGCCGCAAAGCTGCCGCGCGCCATATCGCCGAGTTGCGCACCACCGCTGGCGGCCTGCAGCGGGGCGACCTTGTCCTTGCCGACGAGATCGACATAGTCCTGAAAGGCAGCGGCGAACTTATCGTTGGTGATGTCGAGATTGCCGTCCTTGAGGTAGGTCGCTCCGGCCGAAGAAATCCAGGAGATCACCTGGTCGACGCCGCCGATCCCGAAGCCATATTGCTGGTCGTGCGTGAGCGTCTTGGCGGCCTTCTTGAAGTCATCCTCCGTCCAGCCTTCCTTTGGCACCGGGACGTTGTCCTTCTTGAACATATCGGCGTTGTAGTACACCAGCAGCGGCCCGAAGTCGTAGGGCAGGGCAAGCAGGTGCCCATCGCTGGAGAGGCCGCCGATGATCGACTTATCGAAAGCGCCGACATCGAAATTGTCGCGCTTGGCCATATCGTCCAGCGGCGTCATGACGCTGGCAAAGCCAGGGGTCCTCAGGCTCTGCAAGCTGACGATATCCGGCAGCTGGTTGGACGCAACCAGAGTCGGCAGCTTGGTCCAATAGTCGGGCCAGGATGCGGTCTGCAGCTCGATCTTGATGTCCGGATATTTGGCGGTGACCATGTCGGCGACATGCTGCCACGCGGCCTTCTCGGCGTCCGAGCCGACCCACATGCCCCAGGTCAGCGTCACAGGGTCGGCAACCGCCTGCCCGATCCAACTTGCTCCGGCTAACAGCGAAGCTGCGACGACAGAGACGCGTACGGCAGCGCCGACGCCCATCTTGCTGATGTGCATTGCAATTCCTCCCATTAATCGGGGCGACTTACCGCCATCGGCGGTGCCGCTGTGATTTCCCTATGCCGCTCGTCTCGATCGAAGCTCTCTTGAACCGGCCATCTATCGAACCGTATCGACACGGAAAGTTCGCATTCGTGCAGCGGCGCTGTCAAGACTTGGGCGCTCACCCTGTCTCCGGCGATATGATTAAACCGCCAGTTTCTATCGTTTCACCCAACAGAAAACTTGCGATTGTGACGGCCAGCTTACAAAGGCTAAGCTCTCCTGCGCCGCCGACGCGCCAACAAGAAACTAAAGCGGTTCGACAACGAATGACCACCATACGCGATATCGCCCGCATGACGGGCGTATCGGTCTCGACTGTCTCCCTGGCTCTTTCCAAACCGGATCGGGTTGGCGCGAAAACCCTCAACAAGATTCTCGCCGCCGCAAAGGAGGTCGGTTATGTGGCCGACCCGATTGCACGCGGACTGGCGAGCGGACGGACCCAGCTGATCGGGATGGTCGTGGCCGATATCTCCAATCCCTTCTTCGGCGCCCTCCTCAAGGCGGTGGAGGGCGCCGCCGCGGCGCGGGGCTATCTGGTCATCATGTCGGACTCGGGCGGCCTTGCCGCGCGCGAGCGGGAAATCCTCGACCTGCTGCAGGCGCACCGCGTGGCCGGCATCGTTTTACAATCCTCCGATCTCAGCGCCACCAACGCCAGGCATTTAGCGACCCTCAAGATGCCGCTGGTCCTGATCGACCAGAAGCTCGATGGGATCGCCGCCGATTTCGTCGGCACTGACAACCGTTTGGCGAGCGCCATGCTGGCCCGGCATCTGCTGCAACTGGGGCATCGGCGGATTGGCTTCGTGGCGGGCGCCACCGGGCTTTTCACCAGCAGAGAGCGCGAACGTGGCTTTGTCGAAACGCTGGAAGACGCCGGCGTCGAAATCGATCAGAGCTTGATCGCCGACGGGCGTTACGATGGCGAGGAAGCGTACAACGTCGCCATGCAGTTCCTGACGCGCCGCGATCCGCCGACGGCGATATTGGCCGCCAACAATGTCATGGCCCTCGGCGCTCTGCAGGCCACTTTTGATCTCGGCTTCCACTGCCCGGACGACATCTCGATCGCCAGCATCGACGACGTTCCATGGAGCAATGTCATCGCACCGCGCCTGACCTGTGCGCTACAGGACCCGACCCGCCTCGGTACGCTCGCGGCCGAGCGGGTACTGGCGCGGATCGCCGCGCCAGCGCTGCAGGATTCGGGGCCCGTCGACCTCATCGTCCCGCCGCAGTTCAAGCTCGGGGCCTCCTGCCGCCGGCTTGAAGCGGCGCCGGCCGCGCATGATCCAATCAGAAGTCAGGCACCGACGGATTGACGCCGCCAGCGGCCGCCATCGACCCCTCCCAATTTCGCGGGAAGGAGTAACAATTGACGCACTAGTATATCAGTTTATAACGATTGCAACGTTGCCGGGCCGTGGGAAGGGCGCGCGCCACCGTTGCAAGGATGCGCCGCGAAGGGCGTCCCTGACGTGCGTATTGCGCTGCTGCACTCCACCCGCGTTCAACCCGCCTGGCTCGATCGGATACCGAAGGCAAGTAAGTCTGCAATTTGGGGGCGACGACTAAATAGCGACCTGACAAAAATAATCACCTGAGGAGGAAAAAGTGATGAAGCTGACCCGTAGAAGTTTCGTCGGCGGTGTTGCCGGTATCGGCGGCATGGCCGCCATGGGAGGCCGGGTGTTTGCGGCGGCGCCCACGCCGGCACAACCACTGACGATCTCGATTGTCGACGTAGCCGGCAATCTGGCGCTTACGCAGGGTGCCTTCGATGCCTACGCGGCAGCCAATCCCAAGATCGTGAGCAAATTCGTCTATAGCACCGCGCCCGCGCCGGAACTCCCGGCCAAGCTGCAGGCGCAGGAAGCCGCCAACCATGTTGACATCGACCTGGTGCTAACCGGTACAGACGATCTCTCCGCGGGCATCTCTCAATCCCTTTGGACCGAACTCGGCCAGTACAAGGCCGACCTGCCCGATCTGGCATCGATTTATCTGCCTCAGGCCAACAAGATGCAGGCCCTGGCGCAAAACTTCGGCGTCACGGTGAGTTATTATCCCTCCGGCCCACTGATCGAGTACATGCCCGACGCCGTGCCGACACCGCCGACGACGGCGCAGGAACTGATGGACTGGACCAAGCAGAATCCGAACAAGTTCCTCTATGCGCGTCCGGCCAACTCCGGACCGGGCCGCACCTTCCTGATGGGACTGCCCTATCTGTTGGGCGACACCGACCCGAAAGACCCGGTGAAAGGGTGGGCAAAGACCTGGGAGTATCTCGGCGCGCTCGGCGAGAACATCGAATACTATCCCACCGGCACCACCATCACGATGAAGGAGCTCGGCCAGGGGGTTCGTGACATCATCGCTTCTACCACCGGCTGGGACATCAATCCGCGCGTCCTCGGCATTGTGCCGGCCGAAGCCAAGATCGGCACCCTCAAGGGTTTCCACTGGGTGACTGACGCGCACTATATGTGCATCCCTAAGGGCGTGGCCGCCGACCGTGTGGCTGTGCTGCTCGACGTGATGAGCTTCATGCTGACCAAGCCAGCCCAGGCCTTCGCCTACGACAAGGGTTATTTCTATCCGGGCCCCGCGGTGGCGGGTGTTACGATCGACATGGCGCCGCAGGCCAGCCAGGATGCGATCAAGCAGTTCGGGCGACCGGAATATGACGACCTGATCGCCAACAATCCGCTGGAAGTGCCCCTTGACGCACAGGCGCTCGTAACCGCATTCCAGATGTGGGACCAGCAGATCGGCGCCAAGAAGAAGACCTAGACCTACCTGAGGGCGCGGCTTTCCGGCTGCGCCCTTCTTCCAATCCGGGATCAAATCATGACTGACGCTCCGGCGCTTGCGACAGCGTCCCCGCCAATACTGGATGCCCAGCCGGGCGGGCAGTTGGAACTGCGGGGCGTCAGCCGCAGTTTTGGCACCTACAACGCCCTCGACGGCATCGATCTGACGGTCGAGCGGGGTGAATTCGTGGCCTTGCTTGGGCCGTCCGGTTGCGGGAAGTCAACGGCCCTCAACTGTATCGCCGGATTGCTGGCGCTCTCGGCGGGAGAAATCCGGCTCGGTGGCAAGCGCATCGATCAATTGCAGCCCGAGGAGCGTGGCTTCGGCATGGTGTTTCAGAGCTATGCGCTCTTTCCCCATCTGACCGTCCGCAAGAATGTGGGCTTCGGGCTTGCCATGCAAGGCATGCCAAGAACCGAAGCCGACCGGCGGATCAAAGAGGCATTGGCCATGGTGCACCTGGAGGAGCAGGGCGACAAGCTGCCTGGCCAGCTCTCGGGTGGCCAGCAACAACGTGTCGCCATCGCGCGGGCCATCGTCATCCGGCCGCCGCTCGTGCTGATGGATGAGCCGCTCTCCAATCTCGACGCCAAGCTCCGGCTTGAAATGCGCGCCGAAATCCGCAGCATTCACGACGCCATCGGTTCGACGACGATCTACGTGACCCACGATCAGGACGAGGCGTTGTCGCTCGCCGACCGCGTCGTCGTGATGAACACCGGGCACATCAGCCAGGCCGGGACGCCGGAGGAACTCTACGAGCGTCCCGCTAATTCCGCCGTGGCCGAGTTCATGGGATTTCGCAATCGCATGGCCGGCCGCGTGCTCAGCGCCGATGCGCAGCGCGCAGTCGTCGAGGCCTGCGGGGCCAGGCTCGAGGGCATCGCTCGCCAGCCGCTTGTGGCCGGCGAGCTGGCGGAGGTCAACATTCGACCGGAAGACCTCTTGGCGTCGAGCGACGGCCAGGGCATCGGCGCCGAAGTGGTGAGCATAGAATATCGCGGGCGGGCGTTTTTCGGCGTGGCCAAGGCCGATGACGGCACGCGCCTGTTCTTCCGTAGCGAGCAGAGTTTTTCACGGGGAGCGAGGGTGGCGCTGGCGCCGGCGGCCGATCGTACGCTGCTGTTCAAGGCCGGCACGCCATGACCGATGTCGCAGCGGCTCGAAGCGACCGATCGGTGGGCAAGCGCCTCGCGGCGCGCGGTTTTGACGGTACGACACTGCTGGTGCTGCCCGGGCTCGTCGCCATCATCGCGCTCTTTATCTACCCGTTTCTCTTCGGCCTTTATGACTCGCTGCGCCCCAAGGCTGGCGAGTGGTACGCCAATTACGCCGCCTTCTTCTCCGATCCGTTCCAGCGCGACACCATTTGGGCGACACTCCTGCTGGCACTGCCCGCGACCATCGTCAATCTCGCATTCGCCGTCCCCATCGCGTTCCGGGTGCGCTTGATGCGGCGTCAGAAGCTGCTGACGACGATCCTGGTACTGCCGATTACACTCGGCACCGTGCTGGTTGCCGACGGGCTGTTGAATTTCCTCGGGCCGCGCGGCTGGTTCAACCGGGTGCTGATGCTGATCGACGTGATCCATACGCCATTGCGGCTGACCAACAACTATTGGGGCGTATTCGCCTCGCTCGTCATCACCGGCTTCCCTTTCGCGTTCCTGCTGACGCTCTCCTATGTCTCCGGCATCGACCCCGCAATCGAACAGGCGGCGGCCACGCTTGGCGCCAGGGCACGCCAGCGCTTTACGCACATCTTCATGCCGCTGCTGGTACCGGGGCTGGCGGTGACCTTCTGCCTTTCCTTCGTGCAGGCGTTCGCGGTGTTTCCCTCCGCTATCCTGCTGGGCGCACCGGCCGGGCCGACGCGCGTGATCTCGATCGCCGCCTATCATGCGGCATTCGAGCTCTACGATCATTCGCTGGGTGCGGCGATCGCCATGATCATGGCGGCGGTACAATTGATCGTGGTGGTCGCGGTACTCGGCGCGCGCGCGCTGTTCTATCGCGGCTCCGCCAGCGGCACCAAGGGCTAGACGATGATCCGCGATCAGGGCATCGGTTCGCGCCTTTGGCGCTTTGCAATCTGGGCGATCGTCGGGCTGTTCGTGCTCAATCTGGTCGGCGTCATCGCTTCGGTTATCGTCGACTCCTTTGCCACCCGTTGGCTCGGCACCTGGCTGCCGGCCGGCTGGACAGTGAGCTGGTACGCGGATGCGTGGAGCCAGTTCCAGCTCGGCGATGTCGTGCAGGTGACGTTCGAGATCGCCTTTTGCGTCGTCGTCATCTCGGCGCTGCTCGGCGTCACCACGGCCTATGCCCTGGCGCGGCGGGATTTTGCCGGCAAGCGCCTTGTTATCCTCATCTTCCTGCTGCCGCTTCTGGTGCCGCCGCTGACCTACGGTATTCCACTGGCCACCCTGCTCTACCAGATCGGGCTCGGCAGCACATTCTGGGGCGTCGTGCTGGTCAATCTCGTGCCCTCGGTGCCATTCGTGGTGCTGGTGATGATCCCCTTCATCGAGCAGATCGATCCGCGCATCGAAGCGGCGGCGCGTGTCTTCGGGGCGAGGACGCCGAGCCTTTTCGGCCGCATCCTGCTGCCCTTGCTTATCCCCGGCATTCTCTCGGCACTGCTGCTGGTCCTCGTCAGGACACTGGCGATGTTCGAACTGACCTTCCTCGTGTCGGGACCATCGACACAGACGCTGGTGGTGGCGCTCTACTATTCCGTGTTCGCCTCCGGCGTCCGCGCCGCCCAATCGATCGATGCCATGGCGGTCGTTTACATGGTCACCACCTTGATCTGGCTGGTGCTGGCACTGCAGTTCGTCAGCCCAACCCAGATCGTGGCGCGGGCTCGGCCGCAGAACTAGTCACGGCGGCCGGGGCCTAGCTACCTGACACGCCGAGGGCCGTTTCCATCAGTGCCATTGCCCGGGCCCCGTCGGCGGCGGTGGGCGCGTCGACGGCGATGCCCCGCGCCACTGCGATGAAATCGGCGAACAGCGCGTAGTAGCCCTTGTGGTCCTCGTTCGCGGCAACCGTCAGATTGGGCTCCCAGACCAGCGTATCGGCCTCCGGCAGAAGCGTCGCGGCGGGGTCGCCGACCTTGAATGGCGGGGCGCGGAAATAGCGGACCTCATGCACATTGCGGACCTCGACGCGACGATGGTCGGCCATCACCTGCCACCATTCCATCGGCGTGCCGCGCGACTGGTGGGTGCCGAGCACCAGCGTCCCGATGCCGCCGGAAGCGAAGCGGAAATCGACATGCAGCAGGAGCTTGCCGGGCGCCAGCTCGTGGCGTCGCGCGGCAACCGAGGCAACCTCACCCATCAGGCGCGGCACAAGGTCGAAATAATGGACGCAGTGATGAAGATAGAATCCGGAATAATCGGGATTGCCGGAAAAGTAGGTGGGCGCCGTCATGTATTCGCCGAGGAAGGAGGCCGGCTGGCCGAACTCCGGGGCCCGGATCACATTTGTGGCGATCCGGTTGGCGGTCGAATAGCGCTTCATGAAGCCTAGGATGACCGGCACCCCTGCGGCATCGGCAGCGCGAGCCAATTGGCCGGCCTCAGCGGCAGTTGGCGCCGGCGGCTTTTCGATGAAGGTCGGCATGTGCCGCTCGACGGCGGCCATGGCGATCTCGAAGTGCGCCGCCGGCCCCGCGGCGACAACCATCGCGTCGACGTCACCGCGCGCCAGCACCTCGCGCCAGTCCCGGGTGCGATCGCCCGGCGCGATCCCGAAGCGGTCGCCGGTTGCCGCCAGCCGCCCCTCATCGATGTCGCAAAGAGCCGTGAGCTTGACGTCGAAGCGGGTGATCTGCGGCAGCAGCATTTCGTTGGCGTGGGTGCCGCAGCCGACCCAGCCGATCCGCAGCTTCGTCACATCCGCCTCCCGGCAAAAGCAAGCGCCGCGCGCAGATAGTCGACGCTGGCCCTGAGTTCGTCGTCCTCGTTCCGGCTGGGCGGGCGCCACTGCGCCAGCGGCACGCCCGGGCGCTCGTCGTCCCGGCGGAACGGCTCGAGGGTAATCGGGCCATCATAGCCCGCCGCAGCGAGCGCGCGGGCCACTTCCGGCCAGTCGATATGGCCGGAACCGAGGAAACCTCGATGGTTTTCGTTAGCCTGGAAGTGGAAGAGATGCGGCGCGGCGCGGCGGATCGCATCGGGAATGGAGGCATCCTCCATGTTCATGTGGAAGGTATCGAGCATCACCCCGACTGCCGGTGAATCCACCGCCTCCGCAAGTGCCAGGGCATGATCAGTGGTGTTGGCGATATCGGTTTCGAAGCGGTTGAGCGGCTCGATGGCAAGTCGCACACCGGCGTCCGCGGCCATCACGCCCGCTTCGCCAAGGCCAGCGACAATCTGGTCGATACGGCGGCGGCGCTCGTCCTCGGCAACGGGCGCCGGCGGCCGTCCGGCGAAGACCAGCGGCGCACCGAAAAGCGGACCACCCACCAGCGGCGCGCCGAGTTCGACGGCGACCTCGATGCAGGTCTTGAGATAGCGGACGCCGGCAGCATGCGCGGTGGCATCGGCATTGGCGAGATCGCGCGTGAGGTTGACCCGCGCCGCGAGCAATACGTCGAGGCCGTGGTCGGCAAAAGCGCGGCGGGCCTCGCCGAGATCCAGCTCCCCCGGCTCGGGAACCAGAAGCTCCACGAAATCGCAACCCGCGGCCTTGACGCGCGAAAGGAGCGCGAAGTGCTGCGGGCCGAAGGGCCGCGCGTAGAACATGGAGATGATGCCGATGGGATTAGTCATGCTTTCACCGCTCCGGCCGTGAGCCCGCTCACCAACCGCTTCTGCACTATGAGGAAAAGGATGGTGACGGGGATCGCGACCAGCGTGCCGCCGGCCGTGAGCAAGCCCCATTGCACCGTGAATTCGCCAACGAAAAGCTGCAGCGCGACGGTAACCGTCCGCACGTGGTCGCCCGACAGCATCATGGCGAAGAGATATTCGTTCCAGGAGGTGACGAAGATGTAGATCGCCGTCGTCACCACGCCGGGCATCAGCAGCGGCAGGATGACGAGGCGGATGGTCTGGAGCCGGCTTGCGCCATCTATCATGGCCGCTTCGTCGAGCTCCCGCGGAATACCGTTCATGTAGCTGGTCAGCATCCAGACCGCGAACGGGATCGCAAAGGTCGAGTGGCCGATGATGATGCCGAAATAGGTATCGAGCAGGTGCAGGTAGCGCATCAGCACGAAGAGCGGAATGATGAGCAGCACGACGGGGAACATGTTGATGACGAGAAACTGCGTCATCAGCACCTGCCGCCCCTTGAAGCGGAAGCGCGAGAAGGCATAGGCCGCCGGAACGCTTGCAGCGAGCCCGACGGCGACGGCGCCGACCGCAACGACAAGGCTGTTGAACAGATTGCCGAGAAAGCTCGTCTGGGCGAGGAGGGTGAAATAGTGCTCGAAGGTCACCCGGCTCGGCAGGTAGCGCAGCGGAAAAGCGCTGATGTCGGCGTCCGGCTTGATCGAGGTCAGCACCATCCAGAGGTAGGGGGCGAGTGCGAAGCCGATGATCGCCAGAATCGGCACCTCGACTGTCAACAGCCGGCGCAAAGGGGTGCTGCGCTCGATCATGCGGCTGCCTCCGCCCGCGCGGCCCTGCGCACATAGGCATAGACAACGAACAGCAGCAGCGCGGTCAGGATCAGCGACAGGGCCGCACCGTAGCCGATCTCCATGCTCGAATAGGCTTTGAGGAAAGCGTAGAGCGGCAGCGTGTGGCTTGCATAGCCGGGCCCGCCCCCGGTCATCACCAGGATCACGTCGAGCGAGTTGGCGACCCAGATGGTTCGCAACAACAACGCGGTCGCCAGCACCTCGGCAATCGCCGGCAGGACTACTGAGCGCAGCCGCTGGAAGGCGTTGGCGCCATCGATCTCGGCGGCTTCCAACTGCTCCTGCGACACAGTCTGAAGGCCCGCAAGGATCGTCACCGCAAAAAACGGAAAACCCTGCCACACCAGCGCCAGCATGATCGAGGGCAGCGTGGTATCCGGCCGCGCCAGCCAGGCGATCGGGGCGCCGATCAGGTGCAGCCGCAGCAGCAGGTCGTTGATGACCCCGAGATTGTAGTCATACATCCAGGTCCACATCAGCCCGATGATGACGCTCGGCAGCGCCCAGGGGATGACAACGAGCGCCCGCGCCAGGCCGCGCCACCAGAAGCTGCGGTTGAGCAGCAGTGCCGTCCCGAGCCCAAGCAGGAACTGGAACAGCACGATGAAGACGATCCACAGCACCGAGTTCCACAGCGACAGCCAGAACACCGGGTCCATAAAGGCGCGCGCGAAATTGCCAAACGCAATGAATGGGACGCTGTTCGGCCGAAACAGGACGAAATCGTGGAGGCTCATCCACACCGTCTGCAGCACCGGATAGCAGATGATCGCCACCTCGACCGCGAGTGCCGGTGCGAGAAAGGCGAAAGGCAGCAGACTTCGGCGCGTGGGCGCGGCTGGCAGGTTCACCGGCAACCTCATCGGGTGGGGGAGAGGAACCGGCCCGTCGTGGCCGGTTCCCCAAGCGGCGGGCTCATCAGCCGTTATAGAGCGTCTCGATCGCCTGCATCATCGCGTCGGGGGTGATCTGCCCCAGCAGCGCCTGCTGCATTTCCGTGGGCCATACTGTCCCGGTGAAATCCGCGGTCTTGGACGAGTCGGGCAGCACGCCGGCCACCGGCAACGACGCCGTGCTCGCGGCAACGAACCGCGGTTGGTGGATGGTGTCGAGCTTGGCGCCTGAGCCGGTTACCGAGAGCTGGCCGGTCAGCGCATTGAAGGCGGCGTTGTTTGCGCCGGTGGAGAGGAAGCTGACCCATTTAAAGGCCGCTGCCTTGTCCGCCGCCGCAGCGAATACCGCGTTCGACTCATCGCCATAGAGCGTCCAGCCCTTGCCGTCGGGGCCGTGAGGCACCGGCACGGCCGAGACTTTGTCACCGAGCACAGCCGCGATATCGTTGGACGATCCAACATGATGGATCGCCATGGCCGAGCGGCCAGCCTTGAAATTGGCGATGATCTGCTGGAACCCGTCGGTGGGCGCGGAGGGCGAGATGATCTTGTCCTGCGTGTTGAACCCGACATAGAAGCGGTTGGCCTTGAGGGCCGCGTCGGAGATCATGCCGCCCTTCTTGAAATCGGCGCCGCCGCCGAGCACGAATGGCCCCCAATTGTCGTAGCCGCCGGCGCCCCCGCGCATGCCGAAGCCGAATACGCCATCCTTGGTAAGCGCCTTGGCAGCGGCGCGGAATTCTTCGAAGGTCGTCGGCGGCTTGAGGCCGGCGGCGGCGAACATATCCGTCCGGTAGTAGAGGTAGATCACCACATATTGCAGCGGCAGATAGTACTGGTGGCCGTCGCTCGCCTTGTTCAGCGTCCAGATGCTGTCAGCGATATCGCCCTTGTCGGCCCAGCCGGACACCATGTCGTCGAGTGGCGCGAGCGCCTGAAGTTCCAGCAGGCGCGCCTGATTGTTGAGCTTGACCATGGCACAATCCGGCCCGCTACCGGCAACGATCGCGGCGAACAGCCGGGTATAATAGTCGTTGCCGCCGCCCCACGGGATGCTTTCCGCCTGCACCTTGATGCCCGGATTGGCCGCCTCGAACTTGGCAATGAGATCGTTCGGCGAGGCTTGCGGGTTGTCGAAATGATACCACCAGCGGACCGTGGTCTGCTGCTGCGCGGCGACCGGCCGCGCCAGGGCGCCCGCGACCGCGGTTGCCCCCGTGAGCTTAAGGAATGTCCTGCGTTCCATCTTGGTTCTCCTCCCGTTTTATTTGGTGCTGGGCTAGAAAGGCACCGGCCGCCGCAAGCGCTCTGCGTGCCGCGGGCAGGCGTGGCGCCCGCCCGAGAAAGCCATGGATCACGCCCGGCACGGTGATGAACTTGTGCGCGACCCCCGCCTCGGCCGCGCGGCTCGCCAAAGCAGGCGTGTCGTCGCGCAGCGGATCGAGGCCGGCAGCCAGCAGATAGAGCGGCGGCAGGCCGGACAACTCGGCCGCCAGCGGCGTCGCCTCCGTAGAAATCGTCGCTTCTGGCGGCGTGGCATCTCCGGCAAGGTAATTCTGCCAGTACCATCGCATGCGCGCCGAGGTGAGGCCGAACTGGCCATCCCCGAAAAGCCGATGGCTCTGGGTGCCGAAATCGGGCGCGTAGCAGCCATAGAACAGTGCCGCGGCGCACGGCGGCGCGAGCCCGGTGCGGCGCAGCGCCAGCAACGCGCCCAGCACCAGATTGGCACCGGCAGAATCGCCGGCAAGCGCCAGCCGAGTGGCATCGAGATCCTGACCGAGAACGCCGCGGCGCACGGCGGCGATAACTGCCAGCGTATCATCGAGCCCTGCCGGAAACGGCCGTTCCGGCGCCAGCCTGTAGTCGAAGCCGAGCACCGCGGCGCCGCTTTCAAGGGCCAGATAGCGCATCTCGTTCTCGTGCGAATCGACGGAACCGAAGGTCCAGCCGCCACCATGCACGTAAACGACGAGAGGCAGCCGGCCGGCGGCAGGGCGGTAGAGGCGCGCACGTATTGGCCCCCCCGCCCCATCGAGCGCCAGCTCACGAACGGCATGAAGCTCGGGCGCCATGGCGGACCAGAAAGCGGCCCCCTGCTCGAAAATCTGCCGCGCCTCGCCGATCGGCATCGCCGCATAGTCGACGCTTGGCACAGCCCGCATCGCCTCGAGCATCGGCAGCATATCGGGATCGATCTCAACGCTCATGAGGCCGCCCGCTGCGCTTCGATATCCACGATCGTGTCGATATGCGTGCCAAGCGCCTGTGCCAGCGCCTCGCCGTCGCGCTGCGCCAGCAGTTCGATGAGGACATCGTGGCGCGCCGCTGTCGCCGCGAGCGGCCGGCGATGACGCGGCTCCCATAGCTTCTGCCGATGCGAATGGAGAATGCAGCGCACCAGGATCTGCTCCAGCGCCCGCAGTTCGGCGAGCCGGAAGATTTCGAGATGAAACGCCGTGTCGAGCTCGATCAGGCCGTATTCGTCGCCGGCTTCGGCCGCCTCACCCATTCGGCTCCGCAAAGTGGCAAGCCGCCCCAGCGCCTGTGCGTCCACGGCCCGCACAGCGCGTGGAGCGGCGCCGACCTCGATGCGCCGCCGCAGCGCCAGAATTTCTTCAGCTTCCTCCGGATTAAGCGGGGTCACAACGGTTCCCCGATGCCCGCTGCGGAGCACCAGACCATCCTCCTGCAGTCGCATCAACGCTTCGCGCACCGGCCCCTGGCTCGACCCGAGATCGGCGGCGACCGCCAGCTCGGTCAGCACGACACCCGGCCGCAACTCGTTAAGCACGATCCGGCGCTTCAAGGTCGCGTAAATGGCATCGCGAGGTCGCATAAGGCATTACCCATTATCGATATCAATAATGATAATAGCGGATAGGGAGAAAGATCAAGAAGGAATTGACGGGTGCCGCGCGCGATCGGGGTCACGATCCCTAGCCGTGTCTTAGAAGTACCGTCGACCCGTCAACGCTGGTCAAGATCGCTGCAACTGTCGTATCACGGTCCCAAAATCGGGAGCTCAGGCGTGCCACAGATCAAGCGTGTTGGCATCCTCGGATGCGGGTTCTTTGCCCAAAACCATCTCAATGCATGGAAAGACCTCGCC
>Ga0134128_10002168_pt1 | contig 24511 bp, 25 predicted proteins | sample KB31754_FD_96462 | JGI IMG/M metagenome (GOLD analysis project Ga0134128, IMG submission 96462) | Terrestrial soil microbial communities with excess Nitrogen fertilizer from Kellogg Biological Station, Michigan, USA - KB3-175-4 | ecosystem: Environmental > Terrestrial > Soil > Unclassified ...
AAGTGCAGCCAAGTGCAGCCAAGTGCAAATCAGCCGCCTTTCTTGACCTCAGGGTAATATTGCGGCGCCTCGCGCCGGTCGAACATGCCGTAGTCGCGGATCACGCGCACACGGCGTCGCCGTGCGCCATCCCGCAATGACGTGCGTCCTTCGAATGCCTCCGCCGCGTCGCGGTCGCGCCACGACAGCACCAGGATAACATCGCCGGGCGTCAAAACCGCGTCAAAGACATCCCATGTCACGAGTCCCTGTGCGTCGATCTGTAATCCCAACCATTCCGCTACCTGTTGCGCATTCACGGATTTGACCCAGTCTGCCGACCGCTGGGCATCGAGCACGGTGATCGTCGTGGCCTTGCCCGTGCGCGTTTCGTCCAAACGCTGCTGTTGCAACGCGTGCCCAGGAGCCAGTCCGGTATCGTTCGTGATTTCGCCGATGCGCAGGTGATAGTCGCGAAGGATGTCGGAACGGCCCACCTCCTGAGCCATGTGATGTGCGGCATGGGTGCGCCAGCGAACTAATGCCTTCTCGTCGCGCCAACCGGAAAGCGACAGCAGCCATCCGTCGCGCGTAAGACTGCGATAGCGGATGTTGTCGACAAAGCCCTCAATCTTTTCCAGCTCGGGTCGCAACGCCTTGGCGTGGCCTAGATAGACATCCCATTGGTCGGGCCTGGGCTGCACTTCGAAGATCACGGAAAACATGGGAGGGCTCCCCGCACGTGACACGCCGACAATGCATTAGTCCCATATCGGCGTTCGGGCGCCACCTATTTTCTTCTTCTCCAGCCCGCTGCTTGCCGTATTGCGCCATTAACCTGGCTACATGAACCTGGCCACATGGCTTCGCATTTCAACTGGAATTATGACCGAGATGACACTCGCTCTGCGCTTCCGCTCGCGGATTTGGCCGCCTTGTTCGGCTTCCTCCGTTGTCCCTATTGCGGCGCGACGCAATGCATGGAACTTTCAGATAGGATTAGAAGTTTAGGTCCACCAGGGAGAACGCCATGCGCAAAATCTTTCTCACCGGCATCGTCTTCGCTGCCGTATCGGTCTGCGGGTTTTTTGCGATTTCGCCGGCCGTTGCACTGACGCCCGCGCCCGCCGGGCTTGCGGCAGCGATCGATGATGCAAATCCGGTGCATTCGGTCGCCTATGTATGCCGCCGTGTCCACCGCTGCGGCCCCTATGGCTGCGGCTGGCGGCGGGTCTGTTTCGAGACAGGGCCGCGATATTACGGGTACCGTGGGGGTTACCGCAGCTATAACGGCTGTCCCTTTGGCTACACTGTGCAGGACGGCGTCTGCAAACCATACCGCGGCTACTGAGACGGCTTATCCGGGATTTCTGAAGTGAAATATTAGCTGCGCGACGGTGTCGCGCAGCTGCCCGTTGCACATGCCAGCGCTTCGCGCGGGTTCACGATCACATAACCGCTGATCGACACCACGTGTTCGCGGGTCAACCCGCCGCCCGAATTGCCGTCGTGGACCATCCAGTTGCTGCCTTCCACATGGCTCATCAGCACCATGACGTGATGGTTACGCACGGCCGCCATTCCCGGTGCCGGCGATGTGCGGGGAAATTTCCGCATCCAGTTGGAGGCGAGATTGAGCTCGGCACGAATGTGCCCAAATAAATAGAGGGAAGCTTCGCAGCCGCAAAACGCGTGCGGACACCCCTCAGGTCGCCGGCTGATGACCGACCCACCATTGGCATCGGTGATCACGCGCGCCTGCGCATAAGACTGGGTCTGGCTCTTCGCGGGATTGTCCGAGCAGCCGCGCATATCGCAGACAATGGTGTGATTTTGCTGCCGATGATACTTCGGCTTCGCATCGGCGGCTGACACAAGGATCCCCGAAAGCAGCGCCGCGATAAGAACTGTTGTGTACTTCAACGCTGGTTCTCCATCCATCAAGGGGTCGAACCGCGCAAACGGTTCTTCCACCTATCATTCATGTGATGGATGAAGCTGTAGTCGCGCCCCATTGTCGTGGCGAATAAATCCGCCGGTTAAGCTCACCAGGTAACGTTAAACGCGTTAATCATTCCGCGGCGGTTCAGGTTTTCGCGCCGATGCGCCCCCGCAACGATCAGGATTCCGGCGATCGAGGCCGTTAACCCCGAAATTTAAATGAAATGGTGCCACCCCCCTCGGAGCTCCCATCACACGCAGTGACGAACGCCCGAGCAGACGCGCAAGCGTTCACGCCTTCTGCCGGTCGTTATCGATCGGGATCACCTGGCCTGAAATTGATTTCGCGGCATCGGAGGCGAGAAACAACGCGAGCTGGGCGATGTCCTTGGGGTCGATCATTACCTTGATCGACGACGCCGCAAGCGCGTCGGCTTTCACCTCGTCCAGGGAACGGCCACTGATCTGGGCGCGGCCCTGAAATACGCGAATGATGCGGTCGCCCTCGACCGCACCCGGCGCAATCGCATTGGCGCGGATGCCCCATTCGCCGAGCTCCATGGCCAGCGTCTTGGTCAGGCCGATCACGCCCCATTTGGTCGCGGCATAGGGACTGCGATTGGCGAAGCCGTAGCGTCCCGCGATGGACGACATGTTGATGATACAGCCTGCCGTCGATTTTTTCAGATACGGGATTGCGAGCCGCGACACGTCGAACATGGCCGTAAGATTGACGGCAATCACCTTGTCCCAGTCGTCCGCGGGATAGTCGGCCACCGGCAACGTCAGGCCCGCAATGCCGGCATTGTTGATGAGCACATCTAGGCCGCCAAGAGCCGTAACCGCTTCCGGCACCATGCGCTCGATTTCGGACCTTCGCGCCATGTCGCAGCGCCGCGCGGTGAGTCCGGGAATTTCCCTGGCGATTGCTGCGAGTTCGTTCTCGTCGATATCGCAGACGAACACTTTGGCGCCCTTCGCGGAAAAAGCGCGCGCGAATTCGCGGCCGATGCCGGCAGCGCCGGCCGTTATCAATACGCGTTGCGACATGGATTTTCCTTTGTTTTCCTTTTGCCGATTTTTGGTTCGGATCAAGCGTGTCTCAGTTTTACCATGAAACGCATGGCTAATTGGGCCGCCCCGGGTTGCGAAAGGCTTTCAATGCCGCGGAAAGTTTCAAGCGTCATCGCAGTTGCGGCTCTCCTGCTGTTCGGACCGGCCCTCGCGGCCGCACCGGCTACGCCCATTCAGAAAAAGCGTCACGTTAGCCGACATTGGCACGGCTATGGTTTTCTGCCGGGATATCGCCCCCCTGAAGTGATCGAACGCGAGCGCGCGGAGCATTATTACAGGACGCACGGGCCGTACTATTACGGCCCGGCATGGCCGGGCTTCTATCGAGGACGCTGGAACGGCGGTGGTTTCGGTCCTTGCTGGACACAGACGCCGATCGGGCCGGTCTGGAATTGCGGCCGCTAGGCCGCCGATTCACCTATCCGATACCCGAATCGGATACTCTTCGTGCAGTGATTCGGTTTTCGATATTGCGCACCGGGGCGATTGGGCTCCGGCGCCGGTTTGTTTTGAAATCAGTGCTCCAGAATTCGTGAATTGAGGTGCAGTGCCGTGAGTAGGCCACACCATCGAAGGAGCTCCACGCTATGGCGAAGAAGCGAAAGCCGGCGGCCAGGAAACGGGTGACACCAAAGCGCTCCGCACGCCGGCGGCGCGCCAGCCCAGATCAGACCATCAACGCCTTGGTCATCCTGGTGGTGATCGTGATCGTGCTCGGAGGCCTGTATCTTTACGCACAGAACAGAAAACAGGCAGCCTTATTCCCGGGTCTGCAACCGGCTATCGCGGCCATCATGGCGCCATTCACGGCGGCTCTTGGCCCTTCGCCACAGCCGGCAGCAGCCGCGCAATCGCCTGTCATTGCGCCGGCACTCCAGCCAGCGGCCGTCACGCCCGCCGCGCCGCCCTCGCCAGAGCCCGCGGCCGATTCCGGCCCGCCTCACCCGGTAGCCTCGATCGAGTCGAAGTAAGCGAACTCATTCTGCGGCGTGGGTGCTGGTTAAGATACCAGCTTTATTTCCAATAATCGTAAGGGTGCGCCTCCTAGCCTTACGGAATGGGTACCGTTCACCAACTGCGCTGGGATCAGCGGCGTCGGCCCGGGGTGTCGAGGCGTCGCACTGCGATCGCGGCGTACAAACGCGTTTGGCCGGGTATCTTTTTGATTGTCGGCATTCTTCCCATTGCGCTCGCCGCGGGTAGCAAAGCAATAGCGGTCTGGCCATCTTTGGAGACCGGAGCGCGGAGCGCGCGAGCTGCGGTGACGACCGGCGTATTCGTGCAAGCCGTCGATGGAGACACGCTGCGCACCTATGGCGAAAAAATCCGCCTCATTGGGATTGACGCGCCCGAACGATTGCAAACGTGCAGAGACGCATATTTGCGCGAATGGCGCTGCGGCAAGGCAGCCGAAATTCGGCTTGGTGAGCTTGTCGCGAGTGGTGGCGTCGCGTGCACGCAGTACGGGCAGGATAAATACGGTCGCGCACTGGCAACCTGCTCAGCCGGAAATATTCCCGATCTTGGCGAGGTTCTTGTACGCGAAGGCTATGCGGTAAACTATGCGTTCGGCGATCATGGCTATCCCGACGCCGAGCGCGAGGCACGGTCCGCCCATCGCGGGATTTGGCAGGGTGAATTCGAACAGCCGCGAAGCTGGCGGCAGCGCCATCCCTACGCAGACCGGAAGCCATAATAACGGCGTGAAAGGTTACGCGCCGGTGCCTTCGCTGAGCTGTGCGATGCGTCTGCGCAAGGAGAGCTTCTCGGCTTCGCATTCGCGCAGTCGTTGGGCCCATGCGAGTGGAATCGGGACATCCTGCTCATATTCACCCAAGAACTCGACGCCAGCCTCGTTCGGATTGCGCCAAACCATGCGTGCCCTGAAAGAGCGATCCTTGCGCCCGATCGTGAGATCAAACCGGTCGGGAACTACCGCCGTGTTCGTGAATGTCACCTTGGCGCCTGCAGCAGATATATTCCGAACCTGACAATCCATGGTGGAGGCGCGGCTGTTGAACGCAATGACGCCGCCGAGCAGACTGCGCGTGCGAGCGGCTTGTCGCCTTTCGGTCATGATCAAGCTCCAGTCAAATTCGCGGCAAAGAATACCAACGGATTGGCCGCCAACAATCCGCAGCCGCCACAAAACGCGGGTTAGTGTTAAATTGGTTGGTTACCGCATGCGTTAACATCGCGGTCGGCGACAAAAACCTGGCGTAAAATCAAAAAAATCCGCCGGTAGCCCGGCGGGTTTTCCTTGTTGGTAATGTTTGACCAAACCGTCTGACGCTACTCCGCAGGGCTCAGCACCGCGCTGGTGCGGCGCGCCGAGAGCCATGCGTCCAGGCTCCAGGGCCCGCCGCCGGCAAATACAAAATAGAGGAACACAAAACAGTAGAGGATCGCCGAGTCCCCACGGTTGAGGATTGGAAAGAAGCTGTGCGGAGCGTGGCTGATAAAATAGGCGAAGGCCATTTCACCCGACATAACGAACGCCGCGGCTCGCGTCGCCAGCCCCAGCAGAAGAAGTGCTCCGCCGGCAAATTCGATCGCGCCCGCAAACCAGTACAGCGAAAACAGCACTGGAGTTGGCAGCGGTTGCGGAAAGCCGAACAGGCGCGAAAGACCATGTTCGAAAAACATCAGCGCGACGACAATACGCACGAGGCTGAGGACATAAGGGGAAAAACGCGACCACGTTGTCTCTTGCTGCATAGTAGAATTTACTTTCGATTGGGTCATGTGATGTTGAGGCCGTTGTTGTTGCTTTTGTGGCGCGAGATTGACTGCGGTTTCCGTCAACCATCGCCAACACCTCAATAGCGTCGTAAGTTCGCGCCTTGCAATCACAACAGCGTGTATACGACTGTCGCGCTCGACATATCGCGTTGCGCGTAAAGCCAACTCAAATCTTGCTATGCAACCGCATGCACCCTGCCCCGCAGTTCCCGCGGAGCGTACCGGCCAACACCAAATCAAACGGCGTTCGGTATTCTTATATTCCGCTACTCTTCTTTTTCGGTCGTGAAGTAGAGCGGATATCCCTTGGCGCGTCCCATTTCGGTTGCTTCCTTCGCCTTCGTTTCCGCCACATCCCTCGTATAGACGGCTATGACGCATGCACCTTTCTGGTGCGCGGTCATCATCACCTTATATGCGTGGCTTTCGTTCATGCGAAAGACAGCCTTTAGCACCATCACGACGAACTCTCGCGGCGTGTAGTCGTCGTTGAGCAGGATGACCTTCCAGAGTGGGGGCCGCTGCGTTTTCGGCTTCGCTTTGGTTCGCGGTTTTTCGATCGTCTTCTGGCTCACCCCGGGATCTCCCGCCGCGTCTTCTATCGACTGTTCAGCAAGCCCGCCGCCCACTTCTTTTTTTTCTCACCGAGCAGCTGCCATTTTTCCTCGTTCCCTACATGGTCTTGGAACTTGATCATGGCTTAATATTCGAAAATTATAACAAAGCGGAGTTTCTGATGCTCTATCTCTCCATCAAGGCTGCGCTGTCCGGAGTAATCATCGCTGTCGTGTCGGAGGTGGCACGGCGGTCACCGACTCTGGGCGCACTCATCGTGTCGCTGCCATTGGTCTCGATCCTGGGCATAATCTGGCTGTGGCATGATACCAGCGACGTCGAGCGTATCGCAGCGCACGCGCAATCAACCTTTTGGTATGTCCTGCCGACGCTGCCAATGTTTTTGGTGATGCCGGCAATGCTTCGCCACGGGGCTGGATTCTGGCCGGCGCTTGCCGCCTCGGCTGCACTCACTTTCCTCCTTTATCTTTGCACAATATGGGTGCTCGGGAAATTTGGCGTCACGTTATGATGCAATGCGACAAGAATTACGTTCTGGACGAGACGCAAACGATTTTTATTCGACGTTGATTTGTTTGCCGCAAAACTTTCACGAGATGAGGGTACGTTACGTCAGGCCTGCTGCTTCATTCGCGCGCCAATATCGCACTAAGGTCGAATGGCGGAAAAAAGCGAGGGTATGGGGCCGCGTCAGTCTGTCGGGAGGAGGCCCATGGAATTGTCTCGAAATATTTCAAGATATGCGCGCTCACGCCCGGTCATTGAATGCGCGCAATGCGGGGAGCGCATCTATATTCCTGAATGGTCGGAATGTGTCGATGGATGCCGAGTGCGGCACCTGTGGCAATGCGATGCCTGCGGCACTTCATTCGAGACGACAGTCCGCGTCGCGGCGGCATAACCAGGACCCAAAGGGCGCCAACCTCTATATCCCGCCCGCTCGGCGAGGCATGGCGATTCTGTTCGACCAGCGAAAAGACGCCTATCGCCGCCTTCAAGAACGCTCAATGCCTTGAGCGGCCTTCGCTTTTTCACGGAAGATTGCACAGCCGACGGCCCTGCGCCGGGCTATAGTCCCGACCATGGTCAGCCGCCGAAACCTCATTTTATTGGGAGCCCTGTCGATGACGGGCCTGAAGGCCACCCTCGCGCATGCGACAGGCATGAGCCGGATCACCGCCTACGCGTTCGCCTTCACCGGCTTGGACGGCGGCGAGATCCTGCTCTCGTCTTACGCCGGCCATCCGTTGCTGATCGTCAATACGGCGTCGCTCTGTGGCTACACGCCGCAATATGCGGGACTGCAGGAGTTATGGACGCGGTACCGTGACCGGGGCCTGGTTGTTCTCGGGGTGCCTTCCAACGATTTTGGGGGGCAGGAACCGGGAGGTGCCGGCGACATCCATGCCACTGCCCAAGGCGAGTACCACGTCACTTTCCCGATCACCGCGAAAGTCGCCGTTAAAGGCAAGGATGCCCACCCCTTCTACAAATGGGCCGCGACGGAGCGTCCGCTCGAAGCGCCGCGGTGGAATTTCCACAAATATCTGATCGGTCGGGACGGTTACCTGAAGGCAGGTTTTACATCGGCAGTCGAACCGACCGAACCCCGCATAATCACCGCCATCGAGCGGGAATTGGCAGCCGAATAGCGGCCGCTAATTCGGCGGCGGCCGCATTGGCCAATTCAAATCGACTCGCGCGACGTCACAATTCTGAAAAATTGGATTGACGAATCAGCGTGCCCATGACGGATTGCCACTACGAGTAACGGTCACGTGGGCCGGCCGACTGAAAGCCGACCCGTTACGAGGTTCCTCCCGCGTGGCGTTTTAACTGGGCGGCCGAAAGGCCGCCCCTTTTCGTTTCACCGCCTGTTCAATAGCAGTAACGCCGGGCCGTGCGATGGTAGCTACCGTCGCGATACCGAATCCAGCAACGGTCGTCGTACCAATAGTATCCATTAGGCCTCGCTTCGAGTTGCGATCCGAGCATGGCGCCGGCGGCCGCGCCAATGATTCCGCCGGCAATCGCGCCACCGGCCTTGCCGGTTGCAGCGCCGCCGATAATTGCGCCCGCCGCGCCGCCAAGAAGCGCGCCGCCCATGGTGTTGTCCTGCGCCGCCGCCTGCCGGACGGGCAGTCCGGCCAACGCAAGCGCAAACATGATCGCCGTGAATCGAATCATAGCTTCCTCCGTCGTCCCATCCCTTGCTTTTAGGCCAAGCGCGATAGCTTATCAAACGCGCGAAAGAGGCCGGCGGAAAACGCGCGTTATGCCGAAACGGCCACCCGCTCGCCGGACGCAGCTGAGCCTGGCTCGCTGCCCGCCGGCTGTAACGGATCGATCGCCTCCACCAATTGGAGAAAAGAGCTTCCCGGCAACGGCGGTGCAAATACATAACCTTGGGCCGAACGCACCCCAAGTGCGCGCAAATGCATTACCTGCTCAAAATTCTCAACGCCTTCGGCAACGACGTCCATGCGCATATTGCGGGCAAGATCGACCAATGTCTCGACGATAGTCGTTGAATTGCGATCTGTGCCGATGGCATCGACGAACATTTTATCGATCTTGATGATGTCGACGCCGAGCTTGAGCATATAGGAAAGACCGCTATGACCGGTGCCGACGTCATCGATTGCGATGCGTACGCCGAGCCCTTGCAGTGCCGCGATGATCTGACGGGTTTTGGTGAAATTTTCGATCGGATCGCGCTCAGTGACTTCCAGCACGACTTGTGAAAACTTGATCGGCGAGTTAGCGAAAATGTTTTTTACATCGTTGACGATTGTCGGCTCGCTGAACAGCTTGCCGGCAAAATTGAAAGATATCTTGAGGTCCGGGCGGCGGCTTATGGCGGGGCCGACTTCCGTACAAACCTTTCGCATCAGATTGCGGGTGAGGTCGTCGATGAGGTCGCTTGATTCCATGAGAGGAATGAATGCGCCGGGCAAGACCAACGACCCGTCAGGCTTGCGCCAGCGTACCAGCACTTCGGCGCCGCGCAGTTGGCCGGAGCGTATGTCGACAATTGGCTGATAATAGGGAATGAATTCGCCGGCCTCGAGCGCCAGTTCGATTTCGGTGACGGGGTTGCGCGGCGGGCGTCGCGGGATCAGCACGACGACCCCGGTGATAAACAACATGATGAGGCCCGCGCCAAACCAGCCAAACCATTTGAGGTCGGCATGTTCGGCCTCTATGCGCGCTCGCGGGCTCAGAATTTCGACTTCAAAACCGAATTTTTCCGATTTGATGTCAGCTGCGAAATTGGAAGTAGTATCGTCCGCAACGCGCGAGCCGACCGCCCCTATCGCTGCTCCGTGCGAAGTCACGATGCGTGCGTAGCCACTGAATCGGCCGCCCTGCGTCGATACCTGGGGCAGGAATAATATTACCGGCACAAGGGCACTGATGCTGTTTGCGCCATCACCGACTTTGCGCCGCAATCGGACCATATGCTCGCCGCTGGCGAGAGTAATGATATCGAATTGGTAGCCGTCATTTCCGACGAGTGGTTCGGAGGAAATCACCGTCCGGTTGCCGGGAGGAAGACCGAGATGGTTGCACAGTGTCTCTCCATCGGCGCCGACAATGGCGATCTCCTTGACAGGTATGGTATTGAAGACGGCATACCGCATCGCCTCCATGTGGCCGGGCTCGCAGGAATTGACGCCTTGCGCTGCAAGTTGATTGAGTGTTGCAATGGTTTCCGAGAGGCGTGCCTCTGCAAGCGCCATGGCGCGCCTGGCGGCGGTGGTGACTTCGGTTTCGCCTTGTCGCTCGATGAGATTGTCGAGCCAGAAATTAAAGGCGATAAGCGGACCGCCGGCGAGCACTGCGCCGACGACGATCGCAAATATATTCCGGCGCGAAACTGCGCGCACAAAGAACCCCATTCCCGCTCCAGCCAGGGGACCCCGGACCTGGTGTACAATCAGTCAGCCACGCTGCCATAAAGACCACCTTAAGCTTAAGGTCGCGTAACCCCAACCAGGACGCGAGAAGGAGCACGGCGCGCCTCAATGGTTAGCGATAAGTTAAGATCCGGACCCCGCGCGCTTTAAGAGCGCGCAACTCGAGCTCGCCGTACAGAAAAACAGCAGAAGAGAGAGAGCGCCCATGAAGCTTTACATGCATCCCGTTTCCATGACGTGCCGGCCGGTGCGGCTGTTTGCCGCCGACAATAAGATCGCGATGGATGAGGAATTCGTCGACCTGATGACGGGCGCGCATATGCAGCCGGCTTATGCCGCGGTGAATCCGAACTGCCTCGTGCCCATGCTCGAAGACGGCGATCTCAAACTCACTGAGAGTTCTGCGATTCTGAAATATCTCGCGGACAAGATCGGCTCGCCGGCCTATCCCAAAGATCTCAAGGCGCGCGCGAAGGTCAACGAAATGATGGATTGGATCAACACCAATTTCTATCGCGATTGGGGGTACAATCTGTGCTACCCGCAGCTCTTTCCCAATCTCAAGCGGCGCAGCGACGAGGCGCAGGCGGCAACGCTCGAATTCGGCAAGGAAAATGCCAAGCGATGGCTCAAAATCCTCAACGACTATTGGATTGGTCCAAAGAAGACCTATCTATGCGGCGATCAGATCACAATCGCCGACTATTTCGGTGCCGGCATTGTAACGTTGGGTGAAATTATCGGCGTCGATTACACGCCCTACCCGAATGTGAAACGCTGGCTCGACACAATGAAGGCGCTGCCGAACTGGAACAAAATCAACGAGGCTTTCTACGGCCTCCGCGACGCAGTGAAGGGACAGGCTTTCGTCACCCTCGCCTGAGCCGCCAAGGAGCAATAGATGAGTTTCTTTCCGGGCAAGGATCCCGCTGCGGGAGACAACTATCAGTGTGATGCGATCGCCCAGGTCATCGTGCCGCGAACTGTCGACCTCGGCGACTTCACCGTGCGCCGGGCGCTGCCGTCGGCGCGCACGCGCATGGTCGGGCCGTTCATTTTTTTCGACCATTTCGGGCCGGCCGAATTCCGCGCCGGTAATGGTCTTGACGTGCGGCCGCATCCGCATATCGGACTGGCCACCGTGACCTACCTGTTCGACGGCGAGATCATGCACCGCGACAGCCTGGGAACGGCAGTTGCGATCCGGCCCGGCGAGGTAAACTGGATGACGGCCGGAAAAGGTATCGTGCATTCGGAGCGAACCCGTCCCGAACGGCGGGTCGACGGCGAGCCGATTCATGGTTTGCAGATGTGGGTCGCTTTGCCGGCAGCCAAAGAAGAAATGGACGCGGGATTTGCGCATCACAAGACCGCGGAGTTTCCTGTCTTAAAGGAAAACGGCAAGAGCGTGCGTGTCGTCGTCGGCTCCCTTTATGGCTCTGTTTCACCCGTACCGACCGTACACGAGACGATATTTGGCGATGTGCATCTCAAAGCGGGCACGGCACTGCCTCTCGACGCCGGCCAAGAAGAACGGGCAATTTACGTGATTGACGGCACGCTTGATATTTCAGGCGACACATTCGAAGCCGGGCGTCTGCTGGTTTTCAAGCCCGGCGATGCTGCGACCATCACCGCTGCAACCGACACCCATTTCGTCATTGTCGGCGGAGCGCCGATGGATGGCCCGCGTCACATCTGGTGGAATTTTGTTTCATCGCGCAAGGAGCGGATCGAGCAGGCGAAGGCCGAATGGAAAACCGGCCATTTCGGCAAGGTACCGGGTGATGAAATCGAGTTCATCCCGCTGCCGGATCAGCCAGGCGTGAATTCGATCGACAAGGCCGCGCCACTCTGACGCGACTGGCGTCGGCGTTTCGTTATTTCTTCGGCAGTTCCAGCCGTATGTGCAGCTCCTTGAGCTGCTTGGGCGTTGCCTCGGACGGTGCACCCATCATCAGGTCTTCGGCGCGCTGATTCATCGGAAACAGGACCACCTCGCGCAAATTTTCCTCTCCCGCAAGCAGCATGACGATGCGGTCGATACCCGGCGCAATACCGCCATGCGGCGGTGCTCCGAGCGACAAGGCATGCAGCATTCCACCAAATTTTTTCTCCAGCACGTCCTCGCTGTATCCGGCGATGGCAAAGGCCTTTTTCATGACTTCAGGCCGGTGGTTCCGGATTGCGCCCGATGACAGTTCAACGCCATTGCAAACGATGTCGTACTGGATCGCCTTGATCGACAGAATCTTTTCGTTGTCCTTCGGATCGAGCGCGAGAAATTCCTCGACCGGAAGGTTGGGCATCGAGAATGGATTGTGGGAAAAGTCGATCTTCTTCTCCTCCTCGTTCCACTCATACATCGGAAAATCAACGATCCAGCAGAATTCGAAACGGTCCTTTGCGATCAGACCAAGCTCTTCGCCGACCTTGGTGCGCGCAGGCCCTGCGAATTTCACGAAGTCCTTGGGCTTGCCGGCGACGAAGAACGCCGCATCGCCGACACCGAGCTTGAGTTGGTCGGCGATCTGCTTGGTGCGCTCCGGGCCGATGTTCTTGGCAAGAGGCCCGGCGCCGCTTTCTTCGCCTTCGCGCCAGAAGATATATCCGAGGCCAGGCTGGCCTTCGCCCTGAGCCCAGGAATTCATGCGGTCGCAGAACGCGCGATTGCCGCCCTTCGGCGCCGGGATTGCCCACACGGCATTGCCCGGCGTTTCGAGAATTTTGGCGAATATCTTGAACCCGGAGCCGCGGAAAACTTCGCTGACGTCCTGCATCACGATCGGATTTCGCAGATCGGGTTTATCGCTGCCGTATTTGCGCAACGCGTCGGCATAGGGGATGAGCGGGAACTTAGGCGTCACCGCCTTGCCGTCGGCGAATTCTTCGAACACGCCACGGATGACAGGCTCGACCGCGTCGAACACGTCCTGCTGAGTAACGAAACTCATTTCCAGATCGAGCTGATAGAATTCGCCCGGCGAGCGGTCGGCGCGCGCATCCTCGTCGCGGAAACATGGCGCGATCTGAAAATAGCGGTCGAAGCCGGCGACCATGATCAGCTGCTTGAATTGCTGCGGCGCTTGCGGCAACGCGTAGAATTTTCCCGGATGCAGACGCGATGGAACGAGATAGTCGCGTGCACCCTCCGGTGAGGATGCCGTCAGGATCGGCGTCTGGAATTCGAAGAAGCCCGCTTCCTTCATCCTGTGCCGGATCGAGTCGATGACCTTTCCGCGCAGCATGATGTTTGCGTGCAGGTGGTCCCGGCGCAGGTCGAGAAAGCGATATTTAAGTCTTATTTCCTCTGGATAGTCCTGCTCGCCGAAAACCGGCATGGGTAGTTCCGCGGCCGCGCCCAGGACCTCAATTTCGTCGATATAAACCTCGATCTGTCCCGTCGGTAATTCGGGATTTTCGGTACCGCCCGGGCGCCTTCGGACCTTGCCGTCGATGCGCACGACCCACTCCGAACGCAGCGTTTCGGCGAGCTTGAATGCCTTGCTGTCAGGATCGGCCACCACTTGCGTGAGTCCATAATGATCACGCAAATCGATGAACAAGACGCCGCCGTGGTCTCGGATGCGGTGGCACCAGCCGGAAAGCCGCACGGTCGTGCCGATATCGCTCTCGCGAAGCGCGCCGCAGGTGTGTGAGCGATAACGATGCATTGGTGTTTCCGGCCGACGATGCGGGATCTTGGTGTGAAGCGGGCGAAAAGCGCATGAGGGGTCGCCTTTGTCAAGGCAACAGAGCCGTCAAAACCTCTACCATTCCGGTCCCTCGACACATCCGCCTGCCGATTGCAGACTGTCATTTCGATCGCCGGACATTTCGCATGGCCAGATCTCGAGCCAAAAAGAAGATAAAAACGGCAGGCCCAGCCACTGCCGAGATGTCGACCGCCGAGGCAGCTGTCGCTACTCTCATCACACATGGCCTGGATACGGTTTACGCGTTGCCAGGCGTCCATAACGATCACCTTTTCGACGCATTCCAGCGTGCCTCGGAGCGGCTTCGTGTCGTGCACAGCCGGCATGAACAAGGCGCCGCGTATATGGCGCTCGGCGCGGCACTCTCGACCGGCAGGCCACAGACCTATTCCGTGGTGCCGGGCCCTGGCCTGCTCAATTCGGGCGCGGCATTGCTCACCGCCTATGGCATGAACGCGCCTGTGCTGGCGCTGGTCGGACAAATACCGGCGGCGGCAATCGGCCGCGGCTTCGGCCATCTGCACGAGATTCGTGACCAGGCCGGTATCGTTGCACGGCTCGTCGATCATCGCGCGACCATCGAGGGGCCCGGTGACGCATCGGCCAAAGTTGCAAAAGCGATTCAATCCATGAGCCGCGGGCGACCCGGGCCGGCAGCACTCGAGTGCCCGATCGACGTCTGGGGTAAACGCGGGCCAACCCCGCCAATCGCAGTTCCCGCGCCGCCCGGAACTCCGAAGATCGACGCCGGCAGGATACGCAAGGCAGCCAAGATCCTCGGCAATGCCAAACGCGTCCTTGTCGTTGCAGGCGGCGGGGCACAAGACGCCTCTCCGGAAGTGACCCTACTCTCAAGCATGCTTCAGGCGCCCGTCCTCGGCTATCGGCGCGGCAGGGGTGTGCTCGATTCTCGCGATCCGCTGAGTGTGACGCTACCCCTCGGCCGTGAATTGTGGGCGGAAGCTGACGCCGTGCTTGCGGTGGGTACGCGGCTTCTCAACCCGATGAACCACTGGGGCGTCGACAAAAGCTTGCAGATTGTGCGTATTGACGCTGATCGCGATGAGCCTGCGCGACTGCACAAGCCGCAAGTCGCGCTTGTCGGTGATGCCGCGCCGCTCTTGCGCGCCCTGATCGACGAACTCGTCAGATTCAACATCCGGCGCGTGCCGCGACGTGAAGAGCTGCAGGAGCGCCAGGCAAAGTTGCGGGCGAGGCTCGCAAAAATTGCGCCGCAACTTGCCTTCGTCGATGCGATCCGTGCCGCGCTCCCCGATGACGGAATATATGTCGATGAAGTCACGCAGATCGGTTTCGCGGCCCGCCTTGCGTTTCCCGTCTATAAGCCGCGCACTTTCCTGTCGCCCGGCTACCAGGACAATCTCGGCTGGGGCTATGCTACCGCCCTCGGTGCGCAGCACGCACGACCGGACGTCCCGGTGCTTTCAATCAACGGTGACGGCGGATTTTTATACACCGGCAATGAACTTGCGACCGCCATGCGCCACGGCATTCCACTTGTCGCGATAGTTTTCGTCGACGGAGCGTTTGGCAATGTACGCCGTATCCAGCAAGAGGAGTTCGGCAATCGTCTGATTGCGTGCGACCTCGCCAATCCGGATTTCGTCAAATATGCCGAGAGTTTCGGCGCGGCCGGGCGGCGTGCGCGTGGCCCCGATGAACTGCGCTCCGTCTTGCGCGATGCCATCGCCCGGCGGGAGCCTACACTGATCGAGGTCCCGGTCGGCGCCATGCCAAGCCCTTGGGAATTCATCCACATGCCGCGGGTTCGCGGAACTTAAGGCTGTTGCCATGACAGACCCCGATCGGGTTAGGTTCGGCCCGGCAATGGACCTCATTACGAGCACCCACGAACTTTCGGCGGTCTGCGCGCGCATGGCGAAGCATCCCTTCGTCACGGTCGATACCGAATTCCTGCGGGAAACCACCTATTATCCGCTTCTCTGCGTGGCACAGATGGCTTCGCCCGATGAAGCCGTGGTCATCGACACCCTGGCCGAAGGTATCGATCTTGCTGCCTTTTTTGCGCTGATGGCGAATACAAGCGTGACCAAGGTTTTTCATGCGGCACGCCAGGACATCGAAATCGTGTGGAATCTGGCGCAGACAATCCCGCATCCGATCGTCGATACCCAGGTCGCGGCGATGGTTCTGGGTTATGGCGACTCAATTTCGTACGACCAGCTTGTCCAGCGCATCACCGGCGACACGTTGGACAAATCCCATCGCTTCACAGACTGGACTCGTCGCCCTCTCAGTGACGCACAGATCGCCTATGCCCTGTCGGACGTAACCCACCTCCGCGATGTCTATCTCCATCTCGCCGCTGATCTCGACAAACGCGGGCGCAGCAGCTGGGTTGAAGCTGAGATGGACGTCCTGACTTCGCCGGAGACCTATCGCGCCGATCCGGATCGCGCGTGGGAACGGCTCAAGAGCCGCGTCCGCAAGCCGAAGGAGCTTGCGATCCTCATCGAGGTGGCGGCATGGCGCGAACGCGAAGCGCAGGCCCGCGACGTGCCGCGCGGTCGGGTGCTCAAGGATGACGTCATCGGCGACATCGCGGTACAGGCGCCGACCTCGGTCGAGCGGCTGAGCCATCTCCGGTCATTGCCGAAAGGATTCGAGCGCTCGCGCTGGGGCGATCAAATCATTGAAGCCGTCAAGCGAGGTCTGGAGCGCGACCACAAAACGCTGCCGCGGCTCGAGCGGTTTCGGCCGGCTGCGAACGGCGCAGCAACCGTCGAACTGCTCAAGGTACTCTTGCGCATGACGGCCGAGCGCCACGGCGTTGCCGCCAAGGTCATCGCCACAGTCGATGAACTCGACCGCATCGCCGCCGATGATGATGCGAATGTCCCTGCGATGAAAGGTTGGCGGCGCGAACTTTTCGGGGAAAAGGCGCTCGCCCTCAAGCACGGGCGGCTTGCGCTCGCCGTCGATAAGGGGAAAGTCATAACGGTCGAGAAAAGCTAGAAGCGTTTGCCGGTAACGGCATGACAACGAAGTAACGGCGCGTCATGTCTCGATTGCGGGTTCGCGCCCCACGAGTCGCGCCAGCTGCCGCAGACGGCCCGCCAGACGGTCGCTCGCAAGCCCGCCGTAATTGCCGGGCAACCTGAGAATAAGCTTACCGCGCTTGACCTGCATTGGCGTCTTCGGAAGAACGCCGCCCTGCCCTGCGGTGAGAATATAGGCAACCCGCATGGCGGCGCCCAATACGCGCGCACGATCGAGCATGCGTGTGGTGGCGAGCTCACGCAGGCGCGGTGATAGTTCCTCTTCGCTCAAGCCGGCGTGGCGGAAATAAACCGACAAGGCGAGATAGGCGCGACCCGGGTGATCTATGGCAACAAATGCACCATGGGCGATGATGTTCATCGACTGTTCGCCGCGGTAATCGGGATGCGCACGCCAGCCGATATCGCCGAGCAGACACGCCGCGAGACGCAGGCGCCGCTCATCGGCGGTTTCTTCGAGACCCGACGAAGCCATGAACCGGTCAGTCCAGGCGATGAGTTCCTGGCCGTGACGCGGCGATCGTGAGCGCAGAAGGTTAAGATCGGCGGCAGCGGAAATCAGCGGATCACGCACGCGATCGCGTTGATTGAGCAGCGAATAAAGCAAGCCTTCGCGCACGCCGAGCACGGAGATGATCACTTGCTTCGGCTTGATGGTGCGAACGAGATTTTCCATCACCAGCGCGGCATAGGCGAGCAAAGGACGGCGCGCGGCATTTACGACTTCGATTTTGGACAACGTCTCCGGATCGACGTGGTGAACCAGGCGCGAGAATTCCTGGGCTTCGCGTGCCGAAATTCGGTAATTGTGCATGACGTGGAACGGATAACCGGTCTGCCACATGTGCAGACGCGCCAGTGCGCGCCACGTTCCACCGACTGCATAGAAGGTGCGGTCTTCGCCGTCATGCAGCACATCGAGATCTTCGAACGCCTCTTCGACGTATTTTTCGGCCTTCTTAAGGGATTTGCCGGCGATGTCCTGGAGCGCGAGACCGCCGAGCGGAAGCGTCACCCCGCCGCGTACGCGGGTGCCATGCACGTCGACGAGTTCGAGCGAGCCGCCGCCCAGATCGCCGACGATCCCGTCGGGTTTGTGAATTCCCGACACGACGCCGAGCGCAGTCAAATGGGCTTCGCGTTTGCCGGAAAGGATCGTGATCCGGGTACGGCAAATTCGCTCCGCTTCGGCAATAAAGGCTCGGCCGTTGCGGGCATCGCGGCATGCCGCCGTGGCGATCGCCCAAATCCGCCGTACATGCAGGATGTCGCAGAGGGCGCGGAAGCGCCCGAGCGCGTCAAGCGCCGTCTCGATGGCATCCTCGGGCAGCATTCCGGTCGACTGGACCTGCCGTCCGAGGCCGGCCAATACCTTTTCGTTGAAGATCGGCGTCGGCGCGCGGGTCAATCCTTCGTAGATGACGAGGCGGATCGAGTTCGAGCCGATATCGATAACCGCGATCGGTGGTCCATGATCGAGGCGGCCTTTTGCGGATGAGGAGATCGCCGGCGAGCGTTTACGCGCCTTCGATGAGGCGGCGTATAAGGCTGCGCGGCGAGGATTCCTTGAGCGATTTTCCACGGCCCGACAAGCTCGGATTCGTCATGAAATATTTATGGGCGTTGAAGGCTTCTTCGCCCGGGGCCGCCTTTATGCGCGTGGAACTGCCATCCGGCAAGAGCTTCCAGCTTTGCTCATTGTCCTTGAAATTGGCGACCATAATCTGCCCGAGAACCTGCTCATGCACGGTCGCATTGAGAATAGGGCACAGCACCTCGACCCTTCGATCGAGATTGCGCGGCATCATGTCGGCGGAAGAAATATAAATCGACGCTTTTGGATGCGGCAAAGCGTGGCCGGCGCCGAAACAATAGATGCGTCCATGTTCAAGGAACCGGCCGACGATCGATTTGACGCGAATGTTTTCCGACAGGCCGGGCACCCCTGGCCGCAGACAGCAGATGCCGCGGACAACGAGGTCGACGGTAACTCCGGCAGCCGACGCATCGTAGAGGGCATCGATAATTCCCGGATCGACGAGCGCGTTCATCTTCATCCAGATTGATGCGGGCCGTCCAGCCTTTGCATTCGTGATCTCTTGAGCGATGTGATCGAGAATTTTTGCTCGCAAGTTGATCGGTGAGATCGCCATGCGTTCAAGCTCGGCCGGCTCCGCATATCCGGTAATGTAGTTGAAGATGCGAGCCACATCGCGGCCAATCACGGGCTCAGCCGTGAAGAATGACAAGTCGGTATAAACGCGCGCGGTAACCGGATGATAGTTGCCGGTGCCAACATGGATATAGGTTGCAAGCTCGCCCGCTTCTCGGCGTACAACAAGCGACAACTTGGCGTGCGTCTTCAATTCAATGAAGCCATACACGACCTGCACGCCGGCGCGCTCCAGATCGCGCGCCCAGCGAATATTCGCTTCCTCGTCGAAACGCGCCTTGAGTTCGACCAGCGCCGTCACTGATTTCCCTGCCTCGGCCGCTTCGACCAATTGCTTCACAATCGGTGACTCTGCGGAGGTTCGATAAAGGGTTTGTTTGATGGCGACGACATTGGGGTCGCGGGCAGCCTGCTGCAAAAACTGCACGACCACGTCAAAAGATTCGTAGGGATGGTGGACGATAAGGTCCTTCTGACGAATGGCCGCGAAACAGTCGCCCCCGTGGTCGCGGATGCGCTCGGGATATCGCGGGTTGTAAGGCACGAATTCCAGATCGGGCCGATCGAGTCTCGTCAGCTGCGCAAGGTCATTGAGCGCCAGGACGCCATCAACCAGGAAAACCTCGTCGTCGGCCACGGCAAGCGCGCGCTGCACGAAGGCACGCAGCTCCGAGGGCATGGTTGCGTTCAACTCAAGCCGGATCACCGATCCGCGCCGCCGCTGCTTGAGCGCGGTCTCGAACAGACGCACCAGATCTTCCGCCTCTTCCTCGATTTCCACTTCGGAATCGCGGATGGCACGAAACGCACCGTGTCCCTTGACGGTATAACCTGGGAACAATCGGCTGATGAAAAGAGTGGTCGCCCCTTCCAGGGTGACCAGCCTGATGCCCTGATCGCTGCTGCTCGGAAGCCTGATGAATCGGTCGATCTTTTGCGGCATGCGTATAAGCGCATTCATCGCCTTGCCGTCTTTCACGCGCGCAAGCTGCAGCGCGATCGAGAATCCGAGATTTGGAATGAATGGGAATGGATGCGCGGGATCGATCGCGAGCGGAGTCAAAAGCGGAAAGACATGCGTGAGGAAATGTTCCTCCAGCCAGCTTCGTTCCGATTTCTTGATGTCGGCGCTATCGACCAGCACTACCCCTGCGCCCGCAAGCTCCGGCCGCAACTCGATCCAACGTTGCTGTTGGTCATGGGCAAGCTGCGACACGGCCTCGCCGATACGCGCGAGCTGCTCGGAGGGAGTAAGTCCATCCGGGCTTTGCGTCAGAATGCCCTGCCGCACCTGGCCCTTGAGACCGGCGACACGCACCATGAAAAATTCGTCGAGGTTATTCGCGGAAATCGAGAGAAAGCGCACGCGCTCGAGCAGCGGATGCTGCGCGTTCGCCGCCTCTTCCAACACACGACGATTGAAATGAAGCCACGACAGTTCGCGATTGATGAAACGCGCCGGATGCGACCTTAACGATTGGTCCACCACGTCCTGCCGGCCGGCTTTCGCTTGATTGGCCGTGGCGATTTCATCAATAGAGACAATAGCTTGCGCGCGATCTGCCATACGGATGGGTGCCTGAAGCGAGAAACAACTAGCCGAAAATAATGGCCGCTGCATGACAGTTCGCATGCGCTTGGCCGCTCACGTCAAGTGTCTCACATCGGCGTTAAGGAACGCGAAACAGCTCAGCGGCAAGGGCGCGCGTCACCGGTCTGTGCTGGCGCATCGCCTCCTCGTCCAATTGTTCGACCGCCCGATGAGCCGCGAGGAAGGAGCGCTCGATGCGATTGACAAGATAATTGACCAGTGCCTCATCCACCGCAATTTGCCGATCGCTGGCGAGCTTGACGATGAGCGCGCGCAGAAGTGCGTCATCTGGTGCGGCAAGCGCGACGCTCGGCAGCGCGCGCATGCGCGACGCCAGGTCACGGATTTCCACCGGAAATGTTGTCATAGGCGAACGCGAGGTAATGAGAAGATGTGCGCGCTGCTCACGTGCGAGATTGAGCAGATGAAACAACGCACGCTCGTCGAGATCCTCGAACTCCAGATCCTCAAGAACCAACGCGCCGGTGACGAATGCTGCAGGCAAATCCGTGTGCGGCAGTAGTTTTGCCGACAGTATGCGTGCGCCTGCGGTCTCTGCCCATATGCTCGCCAAGTGACTCTTGCCAGAACCCGGCGGACCAATGAGCGCGACGATCCGATCAGGCCAATCCGGCCAACGTTCGATCAACATGCGGGCCGTGCTGTTCGAAGGCCCCGGCAAAAAATCCTCTCGGGCAAAACTCACCGAATGATCGAGCGCGAGCACAAGCTGGCGCGGCGCGGACGGACTATTCATGCGTCTCTGTCCGCCTCTTCTCCGGTATAAAATGAGCTCTGCAGGTATCTGCGAAGTGCAAAGCGACAGAGCACCCCGATCGTGGCTGCGAGAGGCACAGCCACCAGAAGTCCAACAAATCCGAACAGATAGCCGAATGCAAGCAACGCGAAGATCAGCCAGACCGGATGCAGGCCGACGCTTTCACCTACCAATTTGGGCGACAACACATTGCCTTCGAGGAATTGTCCGACCAGGAAAATTCCGAGCACCATCAATATCGATCCGTAGTCCGGCCAGAATTGGGCGACGGCCACGCCTATCGACAGCACCAGCCCCGTCATCGAGCCTACATAGGGTATGAAGGTAATCAGGCCCGAAATCAGGCCGATCAGCAGACCAAAATTTAGACCACTGAGTGTCAGTGCTACCGCATAGAACGAGCCGAGGATCAGGCACACCGCCGTCTGCCCACGCACGAAACCCGAAATAGCCGCGTCTATTTCGCGAGCCAGTTGCCGTACGGTCTCTTGTTGTTGCCGCGGCACCCAGCCATCAACCGTGCGGATCATGCGGTGCCAGTCGTAAATCAGATAAAAGGCGACAACCGGCGTCACGACGACGAGCGAGAACACGGACACGAGCGCCCGCCCGCCCGACCATAATGAACGGAGAAACGCCGTCAGCCACCCCACCCCCTGAGTCACCAAATCGCTGATCGATTTATCGCCGTTGAAACCTGCACCAAGCAATTTTTGAACCCACGGCCGGCTTGGATCGCTCAGAAGGGTCTGCAATTTTGTGACGTTTCCGGGCACACTATCGATGAATGACGACAGTTGTCCGCCGACGATCGGTGCGACGAGCAGAATCAAATAGACGAGCGCCAAAACGACAAGCGTTATGATCAGGAGCGCTGCCGCCAATCTGTTGACGCCCAACCGCTCAAGCCGGTCCGTCACCGGTGTAAGCAAATATGCGATGGCAAGTCCGGCCACAAACGGGAGCAAAATTTCGCTCAGCAGCCATAGAGCCAACACGACTACGATGACGCCGGCTGCCCAGAAGATCACCTGGCGCTTGAACACCCCGCCGTCCGCGGCAAGTCTATTGCGTTTTCGCGATGTGGTGCGCGGATTCACGGTTTTGACGCCGTCGAATTCATATGGCGCACCCATTCCGCCACATAGGCGGCGACTGAAAGAAGCGTCAGTGCCGCCACCAGACCCATCAGCACAAGTGTGAGAATTGGAAGCCTGTAGTCGAACCCAAGCGTCCCGAGCACGACACAAGCATATACGATCTGCGCCACGGTATTGAGCTTGGAGACCAACAGCGGTTTGACTTTGAGCGGCGTGCCAACCAGCCATGACAGCATTACCGCACCGACGATCATTATGTCGCGCGATACCACCAGGATCACCAGCCAACCCGGAATCATGTTGTTGATGCCGAGCGTGAGGTAGATCGAAACAATCAGGGCTTTGTCGGCGAGCGGGTCGAGATAGGCTCCGAGTTCTGTGGTCATATGAAAACGCTTGGCCAGAAACCCGTCGACGGCATCGCTCACACCGGCCGCCACAAACAGCAAAAAGGCAATCCAGATTGCACCGGAGGCGATCGCCCAAACGACGACCGGCACCAGCAAGATGCGCCCCAACGTAATGAGGTTTGGAATACTCAAGGCAAACCCGGCTCGTACGCGCGCACCGGCCTCAGGCGCCTGATGCGCGTCAATCCCATCGACTGAGTATAACGGTGCTTGGACCATTGCGCGACTTGCGATTCCAACGTACGACCCGGCGTCACATTTTGCCTGCACGTGGTCTTTATTCGAAAACGGATGCCCACTATCCGGGCTCACGTGCTGTGAGGGCTTATAATGGCAGAAAAAGAGCGCGGCCTCACTTACGCGCAAGCCGGTGTTGATATCGATGCCGGCAATCGGATGGTGGAGCTTATAAAGCCCCTGGTCAGGGCCACCGCCCGCCCCGGCACGGACTCCGAAATCGGCGGTTTTGGCGGCTTATTTGACCTCAAGCGGATAGGCTATCGCGACCCCATTCTTGTGGCCGCCACCGATGGCGTCGGCACCAAACTCAAGGTCGCCGTGGAAACCGGCCGGCACGACACGATCGGCATCGACCTCGTTGCGATGAGCGTCAACGACCTCGTGGTGCAGGGTGCCGAGCCCTTATTCTTCCTCGACTACTACGCATGCGGCAAACTCGAGCCTGAAATCGGCGCCGCGGTAGTCGCCGGAATCAGCCTCGGCTGCCGCGAAGCCGGTTGCGCGCTCATTGGCGGCGAAACTGCGGAAATGCCCGGGGTCTATCAGGGCGATGACTATGATCTAGCCGGCTTTGCAGTCGGCGCAGTCGAACGCGACGGCGTACTGCCGCGGCGAGACATCGCTGAAGGCGACACCATCATCGGGCTGGCTTCGTCGGGCATCCATTCAAACGGCTATTCGCTCGTCCGGAAAGTTGTTGAAAAATCCGGGTTGCGCTGGCAATCGCCCGCACCGTTCATGCCCGAACAAACCTTGGGAGAAGCGGTCCTCACACCAACCCGTATTTATGTGAAAGCGTGCCTCACGGCAATTCGTGAGACCAAAGCCGTGAAGGGTCTCGCCCACATCACCGGCGGCGGTTTTCCCGACAACATTCCCCGCGTGCTCCCCAAGGGACTCGGTACATCTATCGACCTGTCCAAGGTGCCGACGTTACCGGTCTTCCAATGGCTCGCGAGTGCCGGCGGGATCGCGCAAAATGAAATGCTCCGGACCTTCAATTGCGGAATTGGCATGGTGATCGTCACTGCGCCGCGCGATGCCGACGCCGTCATCAAATCCTTTTCGCGCGCCGGCGAGAAAGCAGTTGCGCTCGGTAGCGTCATCAAGAGCTCGGACGACGAACGCGTTGGCTGTGGAGGGACTCGGATACTCGGTTGAGTCTTGGGCCGCAAGCGCGTCGCCGTTTTGAGTTCCGGCCGCGGCTCCAGGATGGCGGCGCTTATCGAC
>Ga0134128_10002169_pt1 | contig 24506 bp, 21 predicted proteins | sample KB31754_FD_96462 | JGI IMG/M metagenome (GOLD analysis project Ga0134128, IMG submission 96462) | Terrestrial soil microbial communities with excess Nitrogen fertilizer from Kellogg Biological Station, Michigan, USA - KB3-175-4 | ecosystem: Environmental > Terrestrial > Soil > Unclassified ...
CGGGTCCTGTCGCAGGCGAAACGAGCGACTTCTTTCGCTCGCGGTCTTCCCCGTTCGCCGTCACGTCATCGCTTCAAGCGCTGATCGCTTTCGGCTGCTCGCTCGCCGAACATCGAACTCGGCGTCCAAACAGCAGAGCTTCGTAGAAACGTTGGCCTTTCATGTCGGAGCCGAGGTGCTTCGACGCGCTTTCGGCATCATTCGATCGGAGCTACAGATGAACGCTGAGATCAAGCGGGTAGCGTGCGTTTTGGGAGCGCTGATGTTATCGATGTTCAGCCTTCGCGCCGCGGCGATCGCCGCGTGCGACGGCGATGAGATTCCGGTCTCTGTTTTCGCACGCACACCAGCCGTCGCGGAAACCGGAGGCGGACAAGGCCAGTTCGTGTTTGCCCTTCCCGACACCGGGAGCGCGACCCTCACGCTGCAGGTCACGGGAAGCGCGACGAATGGAGTCGACTACGCGGCGCTTTCCACGAGTATGCTCATTCTCGGGGCTCAGCAGACACCGCTTACGCTGTCCCCGTTGTCAGACCCCGTGACTGAAGGCAGCGAGACGGTCACGGTGACGATAACCGCGTCGGACAACCCGTGCATTTTCGTCGGATCTCCGAATTCCGCAACCATGGCGATTGCGGATGGCGACGCCCTTCCTCCCGATCATTCCGCCACATCGGTCGTGGTGCCGATCGTCGCGCAAACGGCATCGTTCAGCACGGAAGTGTACGTACACAACGCGAACCCCGCGCCGCTCACGCTGAACGTTGCGTTCTACGAAGGGACGAAGTCCGGCGTTCCCGGACTGCGCTCGTGTTCGACATTCGTGGTGCCCGTGCACACGACGCAGCTGCTCACTCCGGGTACGCAATGTGCGCTGGGTGACGGTTCGCACTTCGGAATGCTGTTGCTCGACGACGCGGCATTGCCCAAGACGCACAAGTTCACCGTATTCTCGCGAAGCCAAACGCCAGCCGGAGTGGGCTTCAGTGTGGAAGGCTTTCCTGTCGCGACTTTCGGGCCCGCGGTCGTGTCGGCCGATGGCCTCAAGCGCTCTTCGACCGGGGCGAAGTATCTTTCGAATTGCTTCGTCGCGGCGCTCGATAGCCCGATCGATTACCGGATCGACCTGTTCACCGCGAATGGTGCGGCGATTGGAAACCCGATCCCGGGCTCGCTGTTGCCGCACCAGATCGTGCGCTATTTCGACACGCTCGCCGTGGCGGGTGCGCCGGCGGGTGATTATGAAAACGTGCGTGCGCAGTTCACGGAGACCGCACCAGGCACCGACCCGTTCGTGGCGTTTTGCACGATGCAGGAAAGCATGACGTTCAGCGCCGATTTTCGCATTGCGAAACCGGTCAGCGCCGTGCCCACCCCGATGATCGTGCCGGTCGTCGCTCGCACGGCTTCGTTCAACACCGAAGTCTACGTATACAACCCGAGCGCCGGCGCGCTGGCACTGGACGTGGATCTCTACGAGGCCGCGAACTCCGCAAACCCGGGAGCTCATGCTTGCGATCCATTCGACGTGCCCGGGCACTCGACGAGATTGCTGACGCTCGCAGTCCAATGCGCGCTTGACGCAAACTCCCATTTTGGAATGCTGCTGCTACACGAATCCGACGGCGACACCAGCTCTTTTTCCGTCTTCTCGCGCAGCCAAACCCCCGCGGGCGTCGGCTTCAGTGTGGAAGGGACGCCGTCAACGCACTTCAAGACCACTTCCGTCAGCGTGGACGGCCTCAAGCGCTCGTCGTCCGGACCGAGCTACTTGTCGAACTGCTTCGTCGCCGCGCCCTCGGCGGGCCTCGACTATCGCATCGACCTTGCAACCGGCAACGGCGTGCCGATCGGATCGCCGATCACCGGGTCCCTGGCGCCGCACCAGATGGTTCGCCACCAGGACGTGCTCGAGGCTGCGATGGCGCCCGACGGAGACTATACGAACGTGCGCGCGACCATCACCGAGACAAATCCCAAAACGTTCCCGTTCATCGCCTTTTGCACGATGCAGGAAAGCGTAACGTTCGGTGCCGACTTTCGCATCGCCAAGTGATCCAAGGCCGGAGCGTGCGCGCGTCGTCGCGTCGGCTTTCCACTCATCGCGGAAGGTGCCTCGTCACGAGCGAACGCAAAAAGGAATCTCCGGCCGGCGGCCCAACCGGCGCCGTCCGAATGCGCGCTCGCTGACCGCAGTCGCTCGCAGAAGAGTATTGTCGCGGCTGGCATTGAAAACCGCGAGCGCCATTGCGAGGCCGCCGTAGTCGTCGTCCCGTTGGACTTCGGCGTTGGTGCGTCGCCGTTGCGAGACAAACGTCCCCCCGCCGTCAGCATTGCATCACGCACGCTTCTCGACCCGCTCCTGGCGCGACGGGCGTCTGCCCCGCCGCCATGAAGACGGGTGCCGCAGATCCAGCCCGGACTCCCGCAAACGGCTGAATTGCGTGCGGCATGACTGATACGTGGCGGATACCGTTGATCGTCGCGTGCGCGCTGTTCATGGAGAACATGGACTCGACGGTGATCGCGACGTCGCTGCCCGCGATCGCGCGCGACATCGGCGAGAACCCGCTCGCGCTCAAGCTCGCGCTCACGTCGTACCTTGTGAGCCTCGCCGTCTTCATTCCGATCAGCGGCTGGGTCGCCGACCGCTACGGCTCGCGCAGCGTGTTCGCCGCGGCGATCGTCGTGTTCGTCGGCGGGTCGCTCCTCTGCGCCGCGTCGACGAGCCTCGTCGCATTCATCGTCTCGCGATCCCTGCAGGGCGTCGGCGGCGCGATGATGGTGCCGGTCGGCCGCCTCGTGCTGATGCGCGCGATCCCGAAGCACGATTACGTCGCCGCGCTCAACTACCTGACGATCCCCGCGCTGCTCGGCCCGGTCACCGGACCGGCGCTCGGCGGCGCGATCACGCTGTACCTGCACTGGCGCTTCATCTTCCTGATCAACGTGCCGATCGGCATGCTGGGGCTGTACCTCGTTCTTCGGCACATCCCGAACATCCGCGAGACGAGCGTCCCCGCGTTCGACATGAGCGGGTTCCTGTTATCGGGTGTAGGCCTCTCCGTGCTGATGCTCGGCTTCTCCGCGCTCGGCGGCCATTTGATGCCGGTCGAGGTCGCGCTCGGCTGCATCACCGCCGGCATCGTCGTCGTCGCGCTGTTCGTGCGGCACGCGCGCCGGACGACGCATCCAGTCCTCGATCTTCGTCTCCTTTCGCTGCCGACGTTTTTCAACGGCGTCGCGGCCGGCAGCGTGTTCCGCGCGGGCCTCGGCGCCACGCCGTTCCTGCTTCCGCTCCTGTTCCAGCTCGGCTTCGGCCTCAATCCGCTGCAGTCGGGACTTCTCACGTGCATGACGGCGGTCGGCGCGATGTTCATGAAGACGCTGACCGTCTCCATCCTGCGCCGCTTCGGCTTCCGCACGGTGCTCTCGCTGAACGGCATCGCGGCCTCCGCGAGCGTCGCCGCGTTCGGGCTCTTCACGCAGTCGACGCCGCACGTCGTCATCGCGGCCGTGCTGCTGCTCTCGGGTTGCCTGCGCTCGCTCCAGTTCACGGCGCTCAACGCGATCGCGTTCGCCGACGTCCCGCACGAACGGATGAGCCAGGCGTCGAGCTTCTCGAGCATGGCGCAGCGCCTGTCGCAAAGCGCCGGCATCGCGGCCGGCGCCTACCTGTTGCAACTGTCGAGCACGGTGCAGGGACACTCGACGATCGAAGCGTCCGATTTCTGGCCCGCGTTCCTCGCGATCGGGCTCATCTCGGCCGCCGCGCCGTTTCTGCATCGGCGCCTGCTGCCGGAAGCGGGAATCGAGGTGTCAGGACACGGCGCGAGAGCGCGCTGAATCTGCATCGCGCAGCGCGCGCCACACGCGCTCGGGCAGGAGCGGCATCTGCAGCGTGCGCGCACCTCGCGCGAAACCGTTTCGCGCGAGCGCGTCGACGACGGCGTTGACGACGGCCGGCGTCGCGCCGATCGTGCCGAGCTCACCGACGCCCTTCACGCCCATCGGGTTGGTGAGGCACGGCGCCGAGTCGTCCATCGTCATCGCGAAGTGGCCGGCCATCCGCGCATGCGGCATCGCGTAGTCCATGAAGCTCGCCGTCAGCGTTTGTCCGGACTCGGCGTCGTAGACGATCCGCTCGCAAAGCGCCTGTCCGATTCCCTGGAGCGCGCCGCCTTCGAGCTGACCGACGACGACCATCGGATTGACGACGCGCCCCACGTCGTTCACCGACCAGTAGCCGTCGAGCTCGATGGCCCCGGTGTCCGGGTCCACTTCGACTTCGCAGACGTGGCAGCCGTTGGGCCAGCTCGGTGCGCCAACTGAGCTTGTGGATGCGAGCCTGATCCGTTCTGCCGGCTGACGTTGCGCAAGCTCGAAGAGGCCGATGCGCCGGTCGGTGCCCGCAATCGCGAATACGCCGTCCGCGTATTCGATGTCGCGCACTGCCGCTTCGAGCGCGTGCGCGGCGAGATCGTGTGCGTGCGTCAACGCCCGCTCCGATGCCGTGCGCACCGCCGAGCCGACGACGAAAAGCGAGCGCGAGCCGGCGCTGCCGAAGCCGGTGGCGCGATCGGTGTCGCCGAAGCGCACGTCGACGCAGTCGGGCGACACGTCGAACACGTCGACGGCGAGCTGCGTAAACGTCGTCGCGAGACTCTGGCCCATCGGCTGCGCCGCCGTGAAGATCTCGATGCGGCCGGATCCCGTCACGGTAACATCGACCGTTTCCTCGAACACGTCGGCGCCCGTCCATTCGAGGAACGTCGCGATTCCCTGACCGCGAAGACGCCCGTGCCGCCGCGACCGCTCGGCGCGCGCTTCGAAGCCGTTCCAGTCCGAAAGCGCGAGCGCGCGATCCAGCACCTGCGCGAAGCGGCCGCTGTCGTACGTCTTGTCCATCGCGTTCGTGTACGGCATCTGCGATGGCTCGATCATGTTGCGCCGGCGCAGCTCGATCCGATCGATGCCGGTCACCCGCGCGGCCTCGTCCATCAGCCGCTCGATCAGGTAGATCGCTTCGGGACGCCCTGCCCCGCGATACGGTCCCGTCGGCAGCGTGTGCGTTAGGATTGCCTTGATGCCGATGTCGATCGTCCGGATGTCGTAAATGCTCGTCGACACCCACGGCCCGATCAGGAGCTGGATGACGACGCCGGCGGGTGTCGGATACGCGCCCACGTTCGCGAGTGACGCGACGCGAAGCGCGAGGATGCGGCCATTCGCGTCGAGCGCAAGCTCGGCCTTGCTGCACACGTCGCGGCCATGGCTCGCCGCGAGAAACTCCTCGATGCGCTCCGCCGTGTAGCGAACGGGACGCTGCAGTCGCCGCGCGGCGAACGCGACGACGACATCCTCGGGATAGAGGCTCGTCTTCATGCCGAAGCCGCCTCCGACGTCGCCGACGACGACGCGCACGGCCTTCGCGCTCATGCCGAGGACGTCGCACAGCTCGTCGCGAAGACCGGTCGGCGTCTGGCAGCTCGCCCGGAGCGTGAGGCGCTTCGCAGCCGGATCGAACGTCGCCAGCGTCGATCGCGGCTCGATCGGCGCAGCGGCGACGCGCTGGTTGACGAGATCGAGCGTCACGACGTGCGCGGCGCGCGTAAACGCGGCCGCGGCTTGCCGCGCATTTCCATGGCGCGCCTCGCACGCGACGTTGTCTGGGGCGACGGCCAGCACGCGCGGCGCGTCCTTCGCGATGGCGGCAACCGCATCGACGACCGCCGGCAGCGGCGAATACTCGACGTCGATGCGCTCGGCGGCGTCGCGCGCCGATTGCACGCTCGTGGCGATGATTGCGGCGACGGCCTCGCCGACGTAGCGCACGATGTCGACGGCGAGCGCATGGTGAGGCGGCGACAGTGCCGGCTTTCCATCGGCGCGCTTGAAATCGGCCGAGTTCGGAATCGGCTTCACGCCAGCGGCGACGAGGTCGCGGCCCGTCACGACGGCGACGATCCCGGGCGCACTCGTGGCGGCCGCCGTATCGATGCGCTCGATGCGGGCGTGCGCGTGCGGCGAGCGCACGAAAGAGGCGACCAATTCGTCGCGCTCGCGGACGTTGTCGGCGAAGCGGCCTTCGCCACGCAGCAGCGCAGCGTCCTCGACGCGCTTGACCGATTGGCCGCTGCCGAAGCGGCCCGCGAAGGGAGCTGACATGGGACGGGTCGACGGCTGCTGCGCTGAAGCGATCGTGCAATTCTGCACGAATGCGGATGCCGCGTGGGCGGCGCCCGCGACGCGTCAGGCGACGGCCGGTTTGCTCGCGTCGAGCGCCATTGCACGCGCCCGCAACAGATCGTCGACGAGCGCGGCGACCTCGGGACGCGGCGCGTCGTCGATGAACTCGGCGGCGCCGAGCGAGCGCAGGTGGTCGGTGAGCGCGGCGTTGCCGCGCACCTCGGGCGGCAGCGTCAGGACGACAGGTGGCGGCGGCGCCCGCAACGGGTCGTGCGCGAGCAGCATCCGGTGGAGCTGCATCACGGCCACGCCATCCTTGAGCGGCAGGTCGAGTTGCAGCACGAGGAGGTCGAAGCGTCCGAATTCGAGCTCGACGAGCGCCCGCTCGCCGTCGGCCGCCTCGCAGACCGCGACGCCGTCCTGCTCGATCAGCGTGCGCAGCGCGTGCCGGACGTCGTCACGCTGATGGGCGACCAGCACCCGCTGGCGGCTTCCCTTTCGCAGCTCGACGACCTTCGGGGACATTCGGCGCGGTCTTTGGCGGCAAGCCGTCGTGGCGTGGCGGATCGGCGTTACGTGAACGGGAAGAAGCAAGCTCCGGCGAGGTTACGGCGGCCCTGGACGCGCGCCCCCTGCGAAAACTTGCAGGTGGCGCGATGATAAACGCATTGGCGAGTCTTGCGCGTCATCCGAATGGGTGATTGCCGACCGCCCATCGGCGGCCGGCACGCGGACGACGAAGGCGCTGCCCTTGCCGGCGCCGGCGCTCGACGCGACGACGCTGCCGCCGTGATGCTCGGCGATCATCCGGACGAGCGCAAGGCCGATTCCGAGGCCTTCCTGCGCGTCCGTTCCCGACCGGGTCGCCTGCACGAACAGGTCGAAGATGTCCGGCAGCATCTCGCTCGCGATGCCGATGCCGCTGTCCTCGATCCGCAGCTCGAAGTCCGAATCGCGGCGGGCGGCCGACAGCCGGATGTCGCCGCCTTCGGGCGTGTACTTCACCGCGTTGTCGAGCAGGTTCGCGACCATCTGGAGAAGCCGCGCCGCGTCGCCTTCGACCATCAACGGCTCCGCCGGAAGATCGACGCCAAGCCGATGGCCGCGCTGTGTGAGAGCCGGCGCGCTCGTCTCGATCGCGCGCTTGACGACCTGCGCGAGATCGACGCGCTCGCGACGAAAGCGGATCTTGCCGCTCGTGATGCGGGAGACGTCGAGCAGGTCGTCGATCAGGCGCGTCATCTGCTGCACCTGCCGCTGGAGCATCCGGCACAGCTCCGCGGTCGTCTCGTCGCCCGCGGAGGTTCTGCGCAGCACTTCGGCCGCCGTGCGGATCGGCGCGAGCGGATTGCGCAGCTCGTGGCCGAGTACCGCGATGAACTCGTCCTTGCGCCGATGCGCGTCGCGCAATTGCGCTTCCATGCGCTTGCGCTCGGCGATGTCGCGAACGATCTTCGAGGCGCCGACGACGCGTCCGCTGCGGTCGCGCACCGGCGAGATCGTCAGCGAAACGTCGATGCGGCTGCCGTCCTTGCGCATGCGCACGGTTTCGAAGTGCTCGATGCGCTCGCCGCGCGCGAGCCGCGCAAGAATCCCGGCCTCCTCGTTCCGATGCTCGGGCGGAATGATCAGCGCGACCGACCGGCCGACGGTCTCGTCGGCGCGATAGCCGAACATCTGCTCGGCTGCCGCGTTCCACGACGTGATCGTGCCGTCGAGCGACTTGCTGATGATCGCGTCGTTCGACGATTCGACGATCGCGGCGAGCAGCGCGTTGTCGAGATACGCGGCGCGTTCGCGACGCTCGAAATCGCAGATCCCGACGAGTCGCTGCTCCTCCACCGCGTGCGCCACCGCGCGCCCGGGGATCGCGTGCGTGTGCGCCTTGCACACCGCGTCGACCGACTGCGGCGGACGATTCGCCATCGCGGCGACGGGGTACGCGCAATAGAGCGAAAAACGGTAGCGCGCCAGCAGATCGTTCCACAGCATCTCGAGGTGCACCGCTGCGTCTTCACGTTCTTCGCCCCACAGCAGCGCCACCATCTCGCCGAAGACCGCGACGTTCGCCGAGCGCGCGGCCGCGTCCGCGATGTGCGGCTCGATGACGGCCGCGAAACGCTCGGCGTCGGGCGAGCCGTCGACGAGCAGCGCATCGAGCGTCGCCTTCGCGTCGAGCACGACGAGGCGCCGCGTCTCACGCGCCCCCGCGACATCGAGTGCACGGCGACGCAGTTCCTGCTCGAGCGCGTCTACGTGCGAGGCGCTCGCGACGACGATCGCCGCTCCGTCGCCTGCGATCGCGCGATGAACGAATTCGCCAAGCGACGCCATCAGCGTTGGCTCGTGCTCGTAGAACTGCACGAAGTGGTCGCGCGTATCCCAGGCATCGGTGGAGGGGACGGTGGGCGCCTGCATGGCGTGACGCGCGTGTTGATCGGACGACAAGGCGAGGAGGCGATCGGAAACAACCGCCCGTTTCCAGTGTAAGAGTTACCCGAAACGCCGTGCGGAGCGCGCGAACGCGTGGGAGAGACGTCTATTGCAAGAATTGGACCGACTGCCCCGGCGTCGCATCCGATGAAAATGAACGAGCCGACAAAGTTGCGCGCCCCGCGTTTGTCTCACGGTTCGTTCGGCGTCGGCGCGTGCTCGGCGATCAGGTGCTCCGATCTGAGCGCCTGCCAGAAATCGGCCGAGATCGGCATCGTCGACCACGCGAGATTCGTGTCGACCTCACGCGCGGTCCGATAACCGCAGACGGCGCTGACGACCGCCGGATGTGCGAGCGTGAACTGCAACGCCGCGGCGCCGAGCGGCACGCGATACCGCTCGCAGATCCCCTGCAGCCGCTTCGTGCGCTCGACGATCTCGTCAGGTGCTTCGCCGTAAAAGAACGTGGCACCGGCAACGGCCCCGGTCGCGAGAATGCCCGAATTGAACGGTGATGCGACGACGACGTCGACGCCGTTGCGCTGGCAATGCGGCAGCAGGCCTTCGAGCGCCGCCTCGTGCTCGAGCAGCGTGTAGCCGCCCGCAAGCATGAAGCAATCGAAATCGGCCGCGCGCGCGAAGCGCAGGCACACGTCGGGACCCTTGACGCCGACGCCGATCGCGCGCACGACGCCTTCGGCGCGCAAGCGCTCGAGCGCCGGATACGCGCCGCGCATCGCCTCGTCGAAGCGACGCTCGTACTCGGCGCCGTGCCAGCGAGGATTGACGTCGTGGATGTACGCGATGTCGACGCGGCACAACCCGAGCCGCTGCAGGCTGTCGTCGAGCGCGCGCAGCGTGCCGTCGTAGCTGTAGTCGTACGAGAGCTCGAAGGCGAGACCGTCACTCGGCGCGGGCGAGCTGCATTTCGGCCGCAGCCTTCGCCCGACCTTCGTCGAGAGCACGAAATCGTCGCGATCGTGCTGGCGCAGCGCGGCGCCGAACCAGTGCTCGCTCAACCCGCGCGCGTAGAGCGGCGCCGTGTCGAAATAGCGGAACCCGCGGTCGTACGCGTACGCGAGTACGCTTGCGGCATCGCGTTCCTCGCTGACCGGAAACAGACTGCCCCCGCCATAGCCGAGCTTCGGCAGCTCGGGTCGGCCTCGCCTCGCGTTCACGAAAGAGCGGGCAGCCGGACGCCGCGCCGGCTGACGGAATGATTCATCGAACTCCTGTTATCGGAAGCACCGACGACTACGCGATGACGCGCATGGTGCTTGCGCGCGCGGAATGCGTCAATGCCGACGCCGGGCTGGCAAGCGCTATATTCGCACGCTCGATCAGCATCGAATCGCCGAACTCGTGGGTGCGATACCCGTGCACCGCGAGCTCGCGATCGGCGCGCTGCAGCGATTCGCGCGTGGCGAACGCGCCGAGCAGCGCATGGTGGCTCGTCCCGGGCTCGTGGGTCCCCGTGAGCAGCGCATCGACGACGCGCAAACGCGTTCGCGCGTCGATCCGCTGTCTCGCAACGTCCGCACCCGGGCGAACAGGGCCGTCGTCGCCGGCCGCCGCTTCGAGCGCACGCACGACGGTCGTGCCGACGGCGATCACGCGACCACCCCGCTCGCGCGCCCGTTCGAGCGCATCGGCGGTGTCGCGCGGAATGTCGTACGGCTCGTCGAACGGCAGCAACGCGTCGAGCGCCGCGTCGCCGGTCGACGAGATGCCGGCGGCGTGCGTCAGCGTCGCGAATGCAATCTCGCGGGCGCGGAGCTCGCCGAGCAGATGCCAGTCGAGCACGAAGCCGGCCGACGGCGGTTCGAACGCCGCAGGCACCGCGGCGATGCGCGTCCACACGTCCCAAAGCGCGAGCGGCGCGGGAACGTAGGCATACTGGATCGGGCGGCCGTGCAGCGCGATGCCGCGCCAGATCTCGAGCATCGATCCTTCGAAGCGCAACGCGACGAAGCGCGGATGTCCAAGCATCCGCTGCACCGTCGCGCGAAGCGGACCGAGGCGCAGCGTATCGCCGCTCGCGAGCGGCGGTGGCGGCGGCCGCTGCTCGGTCGGTGTCCGGTAGTCCCCTTCGCCGAAGACGATCGCCCCGAACTCGGCGACGTCGTCGGGCGCGAGCGAGCGGCGCTGCGCAAGCCGGACTTCGACCGGCTCGCGACTCTCGACGTGGACGCCGATGAGGCTTGCCGGAAGCGTCGCGGCGTCGTTCGCGACGACCAGGTCGCCGCTTCGCAGCAATGCCGGCAGGCATCTCCGCGACGCGTGCGTGAGCGTACCGTGCGCATGGATCACGAGCAGCTTCGCGTCGCGCGGGCGCTGGATCGGAGCGTGCGCGGCGATCATCGCACGAGCGCCTCGCGCTCCGGATTGCGATCGCGTGCACTGCGACGAAGCGCCGCAACGATCGCATCCGTGACGTCGCGCGCGGCGTCCTCGGGGCGCCGCAACGTCGACCGGTCGGCGTCCGGCACCGCGAGCGCATGCAGCGGCGTGTCCATGTCGCCGGGGTCGAGCGAAAGGATGCGAACGCCCTCGGTTTCGAGCTCGAGGTTCCAGATGGCGCTCATGTGCGCCAGGGCCGCCTTCGATGCGCCGTAGGCACCCCAACCCGGATAGGGTGTCGAAGCTGCATCGCTCGATACGTTCAGGACGACGCCGCCACGCCCGTCGGTTGCCGACGCGCGCAGCGCACCGAGCAACGCCTTCGTCAGCCGGAAAGGTCCGAGCAGATTGGCGGCGAGCGCACGCTCGACGTCCTCACATTCGGTGTCGCCGAGCAGCGCGAGCGGCACGGGTCCGAGACTCGACGCGCTGTTGACGAGCACGTCGACGCCACCGAGCGCGCCGAGCGCCTGCAACGCAATCGGATGAATCTCGTCCTTTCTCGAAACGTCGCCGACGATGCCGGCGACACCCGGCAATTCCTTCGTAATGTGCGCGACGCGTTCGGGCGTTCGCGCGACGAATGCGACACGCGCGCCGCGCGCATGCCATGCATGCACCAGCGCCAGGCCGAGACCGGACGTACCACCGGTGATGACGATACGCAGCCCGGCGAGATTCACATCGTCGTTTCGATCGCTTGCGTTCACGAATGTCTCCTCGTTGCCGACTGTCTGGGACAATAAGGGCCTCGGCGCGCTATCGGAACCCGGCTGTCCGCGCGCTTGGCGAAAGGTCATCGCGATGGACAACCCGCCGCTCGCGTCGAAGCACCTCGCGCGAAATCTCGCTGCGTTGCGCCAGGTTCGCTCGCTCACGCAGGAAGCGCTCGCGAAAGGCGCCGGCGTTCCGCGCTCGACGATCGCGAACCTCGAATCGGGCGAGGGCAACCCGTCGCTCGCGGTGCTGACGAAGGTCGCGAAAGCGCTGGCGACGTCGATCGACGAGCTCGTCGCGTCGCCGCGCGCGAAAGTACGCCGCTGGGCCGCGAAGGATCTCGCGTCACGAAGCCGCGGCCGCGGCGTCACGACGCGCGCGCTCGTTCCGGAGCCCGTGCCCGAAGAGTTGATGGAGCTGATGGAGTTCGCGCCGGAGTCGGCGATGGCGGGAACACCGCACCTGCCCGGCACCCGCGAATTCTTCTCGTGCCTGCAAGGCCACGTGACCATCTTCGTCGCCGGCGAGCGTTACGATCTCGGCGCCGGCGACGTGCTCGGCTTTCCCGGCAACGTCCCGCATTCGTACCGCAACGTCGACGCGACGGCACACGCGCTCGGCGTTTCGATCGTCGTGCTCGCCAAGGCGGGCGTTTGACCTTCAATCCGGAGCGCGAAGGAATGCTCATGACCGACCGCCGTGATTTCATCCGCGCTGCCGCCCTCGTCGGCGGCGCGCTCGCCGTTCCCGTGGCGAGTGCCGACGCGGCGGAAACGCGCGCAACCAGGCTGCTCGACATCCTGATCCTCGGCGGAACCGGCCTCACCGGCCCGTGGCAGGTGCGCTACGCGCTCGCGCGCGGCCACAAGGTCACCGTCTTCAACCGCGGCCGGCGCAACGATCGCCTTCCGGTCGGCGTCACCGAACTGATCGGCGACCGCAACCTGCATCAGCTCGATCCGCTGAAGGGGAAGCAGTGGGACGTCGTGATCGACAATCCGACGACGCTGCCGTTCTGGGTTCGCGACGCCGGCGAGATCCTGAAGGATCGGACGAAGCAGTACGTCTTCATCTCGACGATCTCCGTTTACGACACGTCGAAGCCGGGACCCGGCGTGACCGAAACGTCGCCGTTGCTCGAATATGCGAGCGGCGATCCGCTCGCCATAACGCAGGAGGCGCTGATGAAGGACGTCGCCGCTCTCTACGGTCCGATGAAGACGGCGTCGGAGCGCGAAGCGCAAAAGTGGTTCGGCGATCGCACGACGATCATTCGACCGACGCTCATCAGCGGACCCGGCGACTCGAGCTTCCGGTTCACCTACTGGCCTTATCGGATCACGAAAGGCGGCGAGATCCTCGCGCCCGGCGATGGACTCGATCCGGTGCAGATCATCGATTGCCGGGATTTGGCCGAATGGACGATCCGGATGGTCGAGAACGACACCGTCGGAACGTTCAACGCCGCGGGACCGGCATCGACGTTGACGATGGCCGAGCAGCTATACGGCATCCGCGCCGCGTTCGACGGCAACCGGGCGGTGCAATTCACCTGGGTCGCGCCGGATTTCCTCGAGGCGCAAAAGGTCACGGCGTGGGGCGACATGCCGACGTGGATTCCGCGGAGCGACCCGGAATCGGCGGGCATGCACGTCGACAACCGCCGCGCGATCGGTGCCGGCCTCACGTTTCGGCCGCTCGCGACGACCGCCGCCGACGCACTCGAATGGTTCAAGGGCGCGCCGGCCGATGCGCAGTCGCAGATGCTGAAGAGCGCGGGGATTTCGCCCGGGCGCGAGCGGGACGTGCTCGCCGCGTGGCATCGGACGCATCGATAGCGCTTGACGACATCGCGCGCGGATTGCCGGCGCTTCGCCGCGGCGGTTATCCTGTCGAACGTCGAACGAACGTCACCGGAGCGAACGACGCGTGATCGCGAATCCACTTCCATGGGCGAACGGCAATCGCTGCGCGGTCGCCATAAGCTGGGACGTCGATGCCGACAGCGGGCTCAATTTCCGTTATCCGGAGACCGCCGACACGCTCGTGGCGTCGCAATCGCAGGTGCGATTCGGGCCCACGGTCGCGGTTCCCAGGCTCGTCGAGGTGTTGCGCCAGCTCGAGTTGCGCCAGACGTTTTTCGTTCCCGGCTGGGTCATCGAGCGCTATCCGGCCGCGATCGACCTCATCCTCGCGAATGGCCACGAGCTCGCGCTGCACGGCCACTTGCACGAGCGCGCGAACGAGCTGTCGCGCGAGCACGAGGCGGCGCTGCTCGAGAAGGCGCTCGACGCGTTCCGGCGCAGAACCGGCCGGCCGCCGCGCGGATGGCGAGCACCGGCGTTCGCGTTTTCGAAGCACTCGCTCGATCTCCTCGTCTCGGCGGGGTTCGACTACGACTCGTCGCTGATGGGCGACGAAATGCCGTACGTGATCGAGGGCCGCGGCGGAAGGCTCGTCGAGCTGCCCGTCGACTGGACGTTCGACGACTGGCCGCATTACATGCACAACCGCGATTACGGTTACGCGATGCCGATCGCGGCGCCGGAGCGCGCGATGGAAGTGTTCCGCTCGGCGTTCGACGCTGCGCACCGATACGGCGCGCTGCTCGTGACGGTCTGGCATCCGTTTCTGTCCGGACGTCTGTCGAGGCTTCATGCGATCGTCGAGTTCGTCGAGTACATGCGCAACGCCGGAAACGTGTGGTTCGCGCGCTGCGACGAGATCGCCGACCACGTGCAGTCGGTGATCCGCGCAGGGATATGGCAGCCGCGCATCGAGCGGATCCCGCCCTACGACTTTCCCGTTCCCGAGTTCGTGCAACTGAAGAAGGAAAGCGGGCGCACCTGATCGCGCCGCGGCACTTGCGTTGGCGAGTGGCCTAACCCGCCGTTTGCGCGTCCCCTTCCAGCGGAGCGGTCAGCACGTCATAGCCGTAGAGCCACTGGTGCTCGATCCTTCCCTGCCCCCACTCGTCGTGCTCGGAATCGCGCTTGAGCCGCGACGTGCGCTCGAACCGATTGTGCTCGTAGAGCCGGAACGCGCGCTCGACATCTTCGCCATTCACCGCCTGCAGACAGCGCGCGAGCATGACGGCATCCTCGACCGCCATGCCGCCGCCCTGCCCCATGTGCGGCGTCGTCGGATGACAGGCGTCGCCAAGCAGCGCGACGCGTCCGACGCACCACGGCAATTTCGGCGGGCGCACGAGCATCGGCCAGCGGCTGACGTCGGTGCACTGGGCGAGGATTCGAAGCACGCTCGAATGAAAGTCGTCGAAGGCGGCGACGAGCTGGCCCGGCGGAACCTCCATCGGCATGAAGTCGTCCTTGCCCCACGCTTCAGGCCCACCGGTGACCACGTAGACCTCGTCGCGCGCTTCGCTCAGGACGTAGACGAGGACGTAGCGGCCGTCCGGGGCGATCCAGCGCGTGTTGTCGGCAAGATCGACGTCGGACAGGCGCGAGCGCGGATAGATCGAGCGGTAGGCCACGTGTCCGTAATAGGTCGGTGGCTCGGTGCCTAAGATCGCCTCGCGGACCTTCGAATGCAGGCCGTCGGCGGCAAGCACGATGTCGGCGTCCGCCGTCGTGCCATCCGCGAATGCCAGATGGACCTGTTCATTGCGCTGGTCGATCGAAACCAGCCGCTTGCCCAGGCGGAAAATGCGCGGATCGAGCGTCGAGGCGAGTGCCTGGTGAAGGTCGCCGCGATGGATCGCGAGGAACGGCGCGTGGTAGACCTGCGCGAGATCGAGGGTCGGGATCTCGCGCGTAATCGCGCCGGTGTTCCATGCGCGGTTGAATTTGCGGCGCGGCATGACGCCGAGTTGAAGCGTTCGTCGCAGAACGCCCATCGCACGGAATACGCGGGTCGAATTGGGTGCGAGGTTGATGCCGAGCCCGACGCGGCGGAACCCCGGCGCCTGCTCGTAGACGACGCAGTCGAAGCCGAACTTCTGCAGCATCGCCGCGGCCGTCAGACCGCCGATGCCGGCACCGACGATCGCGATGCGTGACGTGCGCGCCATGCTCGCGCGTTCCCTCAAACCGCCTCGATCGGCACGCGCGGGACGTGCGTGATGCGCTCGCATCCGTCGTCGCCGACGATTGCGGTCTCGCCGATGCACATGCCCGTCTGCGCATCGCGATCGAACAGCATCATGTGCAGGAAGAACACCATGCCGGGCTCGATCACCTGCGTGTTGCCGGTCCAGAACATCGGCCAGTCCATCCACGTGGGCGGATACATCGCGCCCATCGTGTAGCCGCACGCGCTCATGACCTCCTTGCCGTAGCCGCCGCGCGCGAACACGCGCCTGTGAACGTCGTAGACCTCGCCGACCGTGCGTCCCGGGCGCAGCGCTTCCTGGCAGGCGTCGATCGCATCGGCGCATACGCGGTTCATCCGCCTGTGACGCTCGCCCACGTTGCCGACGAGCACGTTGTACATCGCGCACGCGTGATAGTGGCGATACGCTGCGCCGGGCTCGAACACGACCTGGTCGTCGTCGGCGATCACGTTGTCGCCGGTGTGGTAGCGGCTGAAGAGCGACGACGTGCCGGCGCCCATCGGCCAGCGGCTTGCAGCGGGATCGCCGCCTTCGGCCATCAACGTACGCATCATCTCGCCGTAGATCGCCTTCACCGAAACGCCGGGGCGGCAATGCGCGATGCTGACCTCCTGCAGCCGGTTGCACAACGCGCCTGCCTTGCGAACGTACGCGAGCTCGGCGGGGCTTTTGACGAGGCGCAGCAGGCGAACGACGTCGGAGGCATCGGTCAGGTCGCAGAACCCGTGCAGTGCCGCGTCGACCATCTTGGCGCGCTGTCCGGTAAGCCCGTACGCGTGATATTCGACGCCGATGCGCCGGCCTTCGACGCCGTAGTCGGCGAGCATCGCGCGCAGGTCGCGACCCGGGTCGGCGCCTGCGCCGTCGTACCAGATGCGGATGTCCTCGACCGTCGACGTCTCGTGCGCCTGGATGCGATCCGCGGGACGCGTCAACAGCGCGTAGCGGCCGTCGGCGCCAAGGTACATCGCCTGGAACATCGTGTAGCCGCTCGTATCGTAGCCGGTCAGGTAGTACATGCTTTCCTGGCGGAAGAGCAGCAGGCCGTAGAGGTCGAGTCGCTGCATGCTCGCACAGGCCGCGCTTCGGCGCGCGCGAAGCTCGTCGGCGGAAAAATGAAGCATCGTCATGGGCATGTCCCGGCAGGCAACCGCAAGTCCATCTGAATCCCGGCGAACGTCACGCGCCGACCACGTCGTCGGGCTTGATCCAGAACACCGTGCGCCGGTGCAGCCAGCGCACGACGTTATGCAACGCAATGCCGGTGACGGAGAGCACGACGATGAGCGCGAACACCTTCGCCGTCTCGAGCTGGAAGTTGTATTGCAGGATCATGAACCCGATCCCGCCCTGTGCGCCGACGAACTCGCCGACGATCGCGCCGAGAACGGCAAGCACGATGCCGATGTCGAGCCCGACGAAGATGAACGGCAGCGCGTTCGGGATCTTCACCATCCTGAACACCTGCCAACTGTTCGCGCCCGCGGCGCGCAGCATGTCGATCTGCCGCCGGTCCGTGCTTTGCAAGCCTTCGATGACATTGACGATCATCGGAAAGAACGAAATGAGACCGCCGATCACGATCTTGGACTCGAGCCCGAAGCCGAACCACACGACGAACAGCGGCGCGATGGCCAGCTTGGGGACCGTCTGCAGCGCGACGAAATACGGAAAGACCGTCTTCTCGAGGATCCGGAACTGCGAGATCACCGCGCCGAGGACGAGGCCTGCGCCACAGCCGATCGCGAAGCCGCCGAGCACTTCCTTGAACGTGATCCAGAAGTGATGCCCGTATGCGCCGGACGCGAGGCCGGCGACGAGTGCCCGCGCGACGGGCATCGGCCCGGGAAAGACGATCGGATCGACATGGAGCAGGATCGTCAGCCAGTGCCAGGCGAGAAGCGCGACGACGAACGCAAGCGGGACCGTCGCAAGCTCGGGTCGCTGCACGATCAGATCGACGATTCTCGGCCGGCGCGATGCCGGCCGCGTCCCATCGGCATGCAGTTCGGGCGTCATGGAAGCTGCCGATTCGAGGCCGGCGCATCGGTTTGATCGAGCAGCCTTCTCGCCTCTTGCGCGTACGCGCCGAACTTCTGGGTGTTCACCATATCGAGCGTTCGCGGGCGCGGCAGGTCGATCGGCAACACGTCGAGGATACGCCCGGGACGCCGCGACATGACGACGACCCGGTCGCTCAACAGTACGGCCTCCGGGATGCTGTGCGTGATGAAGACGACGGTGTTGCGCTGCGTGCTCCAGATGCGTTGCAGCTCGATGTTCATCTGCTCGCGCGTCAGCGCGTCGAGCGCGCCGAACGGCTCGTCCATGAGCAGCACGGCGGGCTGGCGCAACAGTGCGCGGCAGATCGCAACGCGCTGCTGCATGCCACCCGAAAGCTCCTGCGGATACTTGTCGTGAAACCCCGCAAGACCGACGAGCTCGAGCAATTCGAGCGCCCGCGGCTGGAGCTTCGCGCGGCCGATGCGCGCGACGTCGGCCGGAACGAGGATGTTGCGCATGACGGACAGCCACGGCAGAAGCGTCGCCTCCTGGAAGACGACGCCGACGTCATGACGGGGTTTGGATACGACCTCGCCGCGATACCGCACACTGCCCGCCGTGGCCGGCGCGAGGCCGGCAAGGATCTTGAGCAGCGTGCTCTTGCCGCAGCCCGACGGACCGACGATGGAAAGGAATTCACCTTGGCCGACGCGGAGCGATACGTCGTCGAGCGCGCGGACCGACCCGCCATGCCGCGTCGGGTACGTCTTGCCCAGCCGATCGATCGTGAACACGGGCGCGGCGTTGGCGGCGTCGGCCGAGCGCTCGATCGTCATCGCTGCAGCACCCTGTTCCATCGCAGGACGGCGCATCCCGGTGCCGCCGCCGGCTGCGCCTGGCGCATCCGACGCGCGCGTGCCGACGGATCGGCGCGTTGGCGCTACTTGCTCGGCCCGAACTTGATCATCGCCGGGGTGAAGGCGCGCGCCTGCCTCGCGATCGACGCGGCGTCGAACTGGTTGGCGCGATCGTTGAACTCGTCGGTGAAGTACTCGTTCACCGGCAGCGTGCCGGGGATGAGGCCGTTGTGCGACGAGAATTCCTGCATCTTTTCCCAATCCGACGCGCTTTGGCTGCCCCACTTCGCGCCCGCGCGATCCATGCCGTGCATCCAGTTCGGTTCCATCGACTGGACGATGGCGACCGTCTTCTGCATCGCGGCGTGCTCGTTGTCGGGCGTCGGCTTGTTCTCGGGGTACAGCGCCCAGTAGATGCGTACGACGGCGTCGGGATTGGTCGTCGCGAACGCGAGCGCCTTGGCGATCGCGCGGTCGAACTTCGCGACCAGCTCCGGATCCTTCTGGATCGTCTCGTCGCGCGCGACGATGACACCGCTGAAGAAAGGTCGCTGCCAGTCGGTCTCGAAGCGCGTGAACTTGATGTCGCTCGCGGCCTCGATCGCGGCATATGCGGCGTCGTACATGACGAGCGCCTTGACGCGACCGGTCTTCACCGCGACCGCGGCCTGCGGTCCCACGCCGACCTCGACCAGACCGACGTCGTTGTCGGTCAATCCCAGCTCGTGGATCCAGGCGCGGGCGTAGGGGATGCGGCCGCTCGTCATGCTGAGAACGCCGATCGAACCGCCCTTCAGGTAGTCCTTGAGCTGCTCGCGCTTGGTGATGCCCGCCGATTGCGGGATGACGAGCGCCGATCCGTACGCGCGGTTGCCCTCGAACACCGACTTGACCTTCACGCCCTTCTGGCGGCTGCTCATCAGCGTATCGGGTACGGCGAGCGCGAAGTCGCCCTGATTGGACGACAGGAGCTGAATCGCGAAACTCGCACCCTTCGCGTAGACCGGCGCGACTTCGAGTCCCTCTTCCGCGAAATACCCCATCGCGTGCGGCACCATCCAGTAGGGTGCATCGCCGATGTCCGGCGCATTGGAATAGATCAGCAGCGTGACCTTGCGAAGAGGCGCGGTTGCCTGCGCAATGGCAGCGGCGGGCAGCGCGAACGAGACGCTCAGTGCCAGCAGGAGCAGGAATACTTTGCCAAGGCGTGCCATTTCGCCGATCCTCACTTTGGAAAACGGGTCGCCATCGAGCCGACGGACGTCGGGGATTGCGAAAGACACTGCCGTAGATGGAATGCGATGTCAAGAACGGGAAGAACGCGGACGCCGGCCGTTCCTTCGGCGACGCAAGCGGACGTTTCATTCATCCGCCCAGCATCCGCGCGAGGCTGCGCGCCGCCCGCTGGCCCTGGTCCTGATAATTGATGTTGCAGAGCACGTGCGTCGATGCGGCCTTGACCGCCAGCGCCTGGACATCGTGCGCAAGCCTGCGCAGCTCGTCCTCAGAATACTCGTAATCAAAGCGCTGCGTGGAAGACGCAAGCCCCTTTCGATTCCATGTGCCGTGGTTGCGGCCATGCAGTCGCACGACCGCCAGCGCGGGATTGGTCACCTGCCACACGGCGGGAATCGTGTTGGCGATCCCCTGCGGTTCGTCGACGACCACGTTGACGAAACCGTTCTCGCGCTCGAAAGCCAGCGTGCGACTCGCGTGCTTGTCGCTGTTGAACCATGTCGTGTTGCGAAACTCGACGGCGACGGTGAAACCCGCGAGCATCGCGCGGCAGTGCTCGAGGTAAGCGAACGTGTCGGGATGAAACGCGACCCAGGGCGCGAACTGCATGTGGACTGCGCCGAGCTTGCCGGACTCGCGCAGGACTTCGAGCACGGCGCGGAACTGCCGCCAGAGCTCCATCGCGATTTCGTCGGGCACGTCCTTGTCGTAGACGTTCTTCCTGGTCGCGGCCAACGCTTGCGCAAGGTCCTTCCCCAAGCTCGCGACGGGCGTCTGATGGCGGGTGAAGAGCCGGTACGCCTTGACGTTGAATCTGAAATCGGGCGGCGTGCGCTCCACCCACCGTTGCGCGTTTTCGACGCTCGGTATGCCGTAATAGCTGCTGTCGATCTCGACGATCGGGAACTGGGAGGCATAGAAGCGCAGGCGCTCTTCGGGTGTCGTCGCGCTCGGCGGATAGAAGCGCCCGCATTCGATCAGGCTCTTGTCGGTCCACGACGAGGTGCCGACGAGGATCTTGCTCATCGAGTCATTATCTCAACGCGATCCGACGCATCGCGGAAGCGCATCACTCCGGGGCAGCGTCGGCGGGCAACTGCAGTTCGCCATCCGGCTTGGCGCCACTTCGAGCGTGGATACGCCGCTCTCCACGCGCCACGACGCAGATGTATGGAAGCGTCAACGCAATCTCACGCTGCATGGCATCGTCCGAGGCATCTTGCCCTCGGCGCGCCAGAATGCCTCGTGCAATCAAGCGGGCAAGCGCCAGACGCTCCTCCTCCGACGGCACTCGAAACAGCGGTGTCTCCATACATGATCACTCTCCGCCGGGATTCAGGACGGATATGCCGGACGGAAGGCGGCCTGCGGGTCGGTAGACGCCCTACGAACGGCCACTCCGCCGGCCGCGAGCGGGCAGCGCACGCAACGGGCGAATGCGTGAGACGCCATGCGTGTTTGGAGGGTGACGTCGACGTATTCGGCCCGCGTTCCGGTCGTGGATGGCGGCGAAGCGGACTTCCCGACCCACCGTTGACCTTCGGAACGGACGGGCGTAGCGTGCGTCGCTCCCCGGATTTGGACCTGGCGCCGCTGGCCGGCGCATCGAGCCAGCCTGGTAAGCCGTACGAGAGGCAAGACGTGACGAGGAAAGGGCGACGGGCGGCTTGCGCGCTCGCGCTATGTAGCGCTCTCTTCGGGTGTACCGCAACGCCGACATTCCCGCCGGCTGCGCCGACCACCGGCAAGCGGCCGCCCCCCGTGGAGCGCGACTTCCGCCCCTCGGACCTGGCGAAAGCCGACATCGACCTCGCAGCCGAGGTGCATTCACGGGAGTCCCTCGCCTCGGTGCGCCTCGTGATGGAGAAGCTCTATCGGCGAAATCCGCGCGAGTGGCACAAGGGCAATTACGCGAGCATGGGTGCGGCAGTGGCGCGGGCGTTCGAGGCGCGCTCGGAATTTCGCTTTGCGGAGCTTGGTAACGCGCGTGGCGCGGACGCCATCACGCTTGCGCTTAAACCGGAATATGCCGGCGACCGCGTCTTTGCTTTCGGAGTGGGGCTCGCCAGCATGGTGTTCCTGTCCTATAACGGGAAAACCGAGTTCTATCTCACCGATACCCTCGACCCGCAAAAGCTCTACAACTCGGCTCGGAATATCGAGATCGCAGCTTGGAAGCTCGCCAACTCCCACGATGCACGGGGGGAGCCGTTGCTGCTGTCGAACGACGCAACCGGCGACGTCCGAAATCTTTCCTTCGAGCGTGAAATTGGCAAGATGATCGCGAACCAGGATGTGATGGCGCAGATCGCGGCGCAACGAACCAATCGCATAATCCGGCGTGTGATTCAGACCGTCGCGACGGCAGCGTTCCTGCCAATCTAAGCGTTCACGTCACCCTACCGAGGATGAGAAATGACGAACCGACGTGAGTTCATCGTACGATCGATGGCCGCGGGCGTCGCGGTCGCTGCGAGGTCGTCGCTCGGCGCGGAGCCTGTCGTCGAGACGGACGTCACGATCAAGACCGAGGACGGCACCTGCGATGCCTGCTTCACGCATCCTTCGAGCGGTTCGCACGCCGGGGTTCTCATCTGGCCGGACGCATTGGGCTTGCGTCCGACCATGCGCGCGATGGCGAGGCGGCTCGCGGCGGAGCGTTTTTCCGTGCTCGTGCCCAATCCGTTCTATCGCCTGTCAAAGGCACCTCAATTCGAAACGGCTGCCAACCTCGACTTCGGCGACGAGTCTGTCATGACCAAGCTACGCCCGCTGATGGCGTCGGTGACCGCCGCGGGGCACGCGGAAAAGGACGCGCACGCCTACGTCGCGTTCCTCGACGCGCAGCGCGAGGTCGACCGGACGCGGAAGATCGGGACGCAGGGCTATTGCATGGGCGGCGCCCTCGTCGTTCGAACCGCCGCCGCGGAGCCCGGGCGCGTCGGTGCCGGGGCGTCTTTTCACGGCGGCGGCCTCGTCACCGACAAGCCCGACAGCCCGCATCTCCTCGCACCGCGAATCAACGGACGCATGTACTTCGCAATCGCGTCGAATGACGACGAGCGCCAGCCCGAGGCCAAGACCCTCCTGAAGGACTCGTTCGCGAAAGCCGGCGTACCGACCGAAATCGAGGTCTATCCGGCAAGGCACGGCTGGTGCGTGGCCGATATGCCCATCGAAAAGGGCGCGCCCATCTACGACCCGACGCAAGCGGAGCGCGCGTGGGGCAAGCTGCTGACTTTGTACAAGGCAGCGTTGGGCTGAATTGCGGCGCGGGGTCGTGGGAGCCGCGACCGCTATCGGGGCTGCCGGCCGCCGGTATAGCGTCGTCAGCTCATGAAATCATCGGCCCGAAGGTCGATTGGCGTACCGTGCGGTGTGCGCGTGGCCGCGCGGCGCCATGCGTCGCGGTAGCGCAGCAATGCCTCGGCTTCGGTGATGCGCTTCTGCTCGACGATGCGTTCCAGCGTTGCCAGCCAGTGCCGGTAGTACGTCTCGCCCGTATCGGGATCGCCGGCCTTCTGTGCACGTTTGATTTCATCTCCGAGCGCAGCAGCCCATTCCGTCCACGTGAACATGCCGCTTTCATGCAACGCGACTGCCATGGCGAAGGCCTGAGCTTCCCAGGGTTCGCAAAAGACCGGACCTTTGTCGTCGCGGGGAATGCCCGGGAGGGTGTCGACGGCACGGCTCGCGGCCGATTCTCCGATGCCGGCCATGTCACGCGGGTTGAAGATACGGCTCGAACGCTTCGATCGAGACTTTAAGGTTGGGGTCGGCCTGTTCGCCCCACAACGCCCGTCCCTCGAAACGCACGGCATAAAGCCATTGCGGTTCTTCGCCCTGTCCTATGGCCGACGAATCGGGAAACACGTGGCATCCGCGAATCGATTCGACGGTGCCGACGCGACCGCGCACGTACCGTGGCAGCCGCGTATGCGTTGCCGGTTGCATGTTGCGAGCACGCACGCAATCGCCAGGTTGGAAGCGCGCTGGCCGCGTCGCCTCGCGGCCATAGCTGCCGCGCGACAGCACAGCCGCGACATCGTCCGGGTCCAACATCCGTGGCAAAGGCTTGCCTGGCCTCGAGGCGTGTCCTGCGGTGATCTCCTGATCATCGACCAGTCCGCGTTCCGTGAGCAAGTTCTGCAGGCGGAGCGCCCACCTCTCGTAGTAGGACATTGCGAGATAGCGGTGGGGCGGCAGATTCTCGATGGCAGCGCGCGCTTCATCGATGTTCCAGATTCCCGCAAAACCCATCGCCCGGTTCAACGCGAGGCAACGCGCTTCCCACTCATGATGAAATGTCGGCTCGCCGGGTTCCGCTTCAATGGGACCGAAGCCGTGCATGCCGCCCATGTCGTGCACGCCGTTCACGGGGACGCCTTGACGGTGGACACGGCCAGGCCGGTGCCGATCATGCTGTCACGACTTACCAGTGACGCGAGACGCTTTTCGTCCCACCCTTCTGTTCCCGGGGGCCGCAGCGGTATGACCATGAATCGCGTCTCGGCGGTGGAGTCCCATACCCGGATCTCGGTGTCATGGGGCAAGGTGACGCCAAACTCGGCGAGTACGCCGCGGGGATCGATGACGGC
>Ga0134128_10002170_pt1 | contig 24492 bp, 25 predicted proteins | sample KB31754_FD_96462 | JGI IMG/M metagenome (GOLD analysis project Ga0134128, IMG submission 96462) | Terrestrial soil microbial communities with excess Nitrogen fertilizer from Kellogg Biological Station, Michigan, USA - KB3-175-4 | ecosystem: Environmental > Terrestrial > Soil > Unclassified ...
AGCGCGAGCCACACCACTTCATCGGCCGCCTGGCGGGCCAGGTGATGGCCGCCCTCTTCTACGAGCCCTCGACGCGCACCCGCCTCTCCTTCGAGGCCGCGATGCTGCGCCTGGGCGGGCAGACGATGGGCACGGACAACGCGCGCGAGTTCTCGTCCGCGTCCAAGGGGGAGACGCTCGAGGACTCGATACGAATCGTCAGCGGATACGCGGACGTCATAGTGCTCCGGCACAACGAAGAAGGCGCCGCCAGGCGCGCGGCGGCGGTCTCCTCGGTGCCGATCATCAACGCGGGCGACGGACCGGGCCAGCACCCGACGCAGGCCCTCCTCGACCTGTACACGATCCGCGACGAGCTCGGCCGGATCGACGGCGTGCAGGTGGCGATGGTCGGCGACCTCGCCAACGGCCGCACGGTTCGCTCGCTGACCTATCTCCTCAGCAAGTTCAAGGACATCAAGGTCTGGTTCGTCGCGCCTCCCCAGGTGGCAATGCGGCCGGACCTCAAGATCCACCTCGACGAGCACCACGTTCCGTGGACCGAGACCCAAGACCTCGAGTCGGTCCTGCCCAACGTGGACGTCGTCTACATGACGCGGATTCAGAAGGAGCGCTTCACCGACCCGGAGGCGTTCAACGCCGTCAAGGGCATCTATCGCATCGACAAGGAGGCGATGGCGCGCATGCGCAAGTACGCGATCCTCATGCACCCGCTGCCACGAGTAGACGAGATATCGCCGGACGTGGACGCCGACCCGCGATCGGCGTACTTCCGGCAGGCCCGCAACGGCCTCCACGTCCGCATGGCCCTCCTGGACAGGCTGCTCTCATGAGCATCGCCGAGGGCCGTCTCAAAGCCACCGTGATGGACGCCGACCAGATCCGGCGCTCGCTATCCCGGATTGCCCACGAGATCGTGGAGCGCAATCGTGGCGTCGGAGACGTGGTGCTGGTCGGCGTGGTCAGCAAAGGCGACGTGCTCGCGCGGCGCCTGGCGGGGATCCTGAGCTCCCTCGAGGAGGCGAAGATTGAGTTCGGCCGGCTGAACGTCTCCAAGCACCGCGACGACCTTCACCTGCGCCCGCCTGACGGCCGCCGTCCCGGCAGCGAGGTGCCGGGCATCGACGGCAAGGTCGTCGTGCTGGTCGACGACGTGATCCATCACGGAAGGACGGCGCGCGCCGCGATGGACGCGCTGATGGACTTCGGCAGGCCGCGGGCGATCCAGCTCGCCGTGCTTGTCGACCGCGGCCATCGTGAGCTGCCGATCCGGCCTGACTACGTCGGCAAGAACGTGCCCACGGCGGACGCGGAGCGGATCGAGGTTCTCGTCACCGAGGAGGACGGGATCGACCAGGCGGTGATAGTTGCCGGTCACTAGGCGACACGCGGCCCTTGTCCTTGAAGACGGCCGCGCGTTTGTCGGTACGGCCCTCGGCGCAGACGTGATCGGCGAGGGCGAGGTCGTCTTCAACACCGCGATGACCGGCTATCAGGAGGTCCTGACCGACCCCTCGTACGCGGGGCAGATGGTCTGCATGACCTATCCGCTGCAGGGCAACTACGGCGTGCGGGACGCGGACGCCGAATCGGCGCGCCCATGGGCCCGGGCCCTTGTGGTGCGATGGGCGTGCCCCGTGCCCAGCCACCACTCGAGCGAGGCCTCGCTCGACGACTACCTGCGTCGCTGGGACGTGCCCGCGATCGCGGACATCGACACCCGAGCGTTGACACGGCACCTGAGGACTCACGGCGCCCTGCGCGCGGTGCTCGTGCACGAAGAATCGGCGCCCTCCCGGGCAAGGCTCGAGGAGCTCGCGATCGCGGCGCGCCGTGTGACGCCGCTCGCGGAGCAGGACCTGGTCGCCCAGACCTCGCGCACCAGGCAGGAGGAGTGGCTCGACGCCATGCCACAGGAGCTCCGATCGCCATCCGGGGCGGACGGCGGCGGTCTGCTCATCGCGGTGATCGACTACGGCGTCAAGTCGAACATCCTGCGCTCACTCAGGGAGCGCGGTTGTCGCGTTGTCGTGCTGCCGCACACCGCGACCTGGGCGGACGTGAGGTCGCTTGGCGTGGACGGGCTGGTGCTCTCGAACGGCCCCGGAGATCCGGCCGTCCTCGACGGTCCCGTGCAGCTCGCACGCGAGGCCCTTGGCCAGATCCCGCTGTTCGGCATCTGCCTCGGTCACCAGATCATCGGTCGCGCGGCCGGCGCCACCACCTCGCGCCTGCCCTACGGGCATCACGGCGCCAACCATCCCGTGAAGGACCTCGACACCGGTCGCGTCCACATCACGAGCCAGAACCACGAGTTCCAGGTGGACGACGCCTCGATCCCTTCCGGCGACTTCTACGTATCTCAGCGCAACCTGAACGACGGCTCGGTCGAAGGCCTCGGACACCGCAAGGTGCCCGCCTTCAGCGTCCAGTACCACCCTGAGGGCTGCCCGGGTCCTCAGGACAACCAGCACCTCTACGACCGCTTCATCGAGATGGTGCGCAGCCAGGCGCCTTTGGCGCGGGCGATCGCAGGCATGAAGGAGCAGGCGCGGCCGCGCAAGGTCCTCATCCTCGGCTCGGGCCCGATCGTGATCGGGCAGGCGGCCGAGTTCGACTACGCAGGGACGCAGGCGTGCAAGGCGCTGCGTGAGGAAGGCATCGAGACCGTGCTGGTCAACTCCAACCCGGCGACGATCATGACCGACGAGGAGGTGGCGGACCGGGTCTACCTCGAGCCGCTGACGGTGGATTCTGTCGAGAGGATCATCGAGCGCGAACGGCCGGACGCGCTGCTGCCGACGCTGGGGGGCCAGACGGGTCTGAACCTGGCGACCGACCTGGCGGCCGCCGGGGTGCTGGAGAGGCACGGGGTCAGGCTCCTGGGCGCGACCATCGACACCATCCGCAAGGCGGAGGACCGCCAGGCCTTCAAAGAGATGCTCGAGTCGATCGGCGAGCCGGTCCCCGTCTCTCGCGTGTGCGAGTCGATGGAGGAGATCAAGGAGTTCGCAGCTCGCAACGGCCTGCCTCTGGTCATCCGCCCCGCCTATACGCTCGGTGGCACCGGCGGAGGATTTGTCACCACTGAGGCGGACCTCGACCGTGTCGGGGCTCGTGGGCTGGCCGCTTCGCCGATCCACCAGGTCCTCATCGAGCGTTCGCTCTGGGGCTGGAAGGAGATCGAGTACGAGGTGATGCGGGACGGCGCCGACACGTGCATCACGGTCTGCAACATGGAGAACCTCGACCCGATGGGCGTGCACACCGGCGACTCGATCGTCGTCGCGCCTGCGCAGACGCTGTCGGATCGGGACCACCAGATGCTGCGTTCGTCGGCGATCCGCATCATCCGCGCCCTCGGCATCGAGGGAGGCTGCAATGTGCAGTTCGCCCTGGACCCCAGGAGCAGCCAGTACTACGTGATCGAGGTCAACCCGCGCGTGAGCCGGTCCTCGGCGCTGGCGTCCAAGGCGACCGGCTACCCCATCGCGCGGGTGGCGGCCAAGGTCGCGGTGGGACGCCGCCTCGAGGAGATCCGCAACGAGGTCACGGGCCGCACCTTCGCTGCATTTGAGCCGGCACTCGACTATTGCGTGGTCAAGATCCCGCGCTGGCCGTTCGACAAGTTCCCCGCCGGCGACAGGCGACTGGGCACCCAGATGGCGTCGACCGGCGAGGTCATGGCCGTCGAGCGAACCTTCGAGGCCGCCCTGGTCAAGGCCATGCGATCGCTGGAGCAGAAGCAGCCAGGCCAGTGGGAGCTTGGCCCCGACAGCATCGAGCAGCCGAACGACCGCAGGCTCTTCGCGTTGCTCAACGCCTTACGGAACGGAGCGGATGCGCACTCGCTCGCCGACAGAAGCGGCGTGGACCGATGGTTCATCGACCGGATGGCCGAAGTCGTCCGCCTGGAGGCGGACGGCGACGTTCGGGAGCTCCGCCGGAGCGGATTCTCGGACGCCATGATCACCGCCCTCCGGGGCGAGGTCGTCGAGCCGGGGACGCCGACCTACAAGCTTGTGGACACGTGCGCCGGCGAGTTCGAGGCGGCCACGCCCTACTACTACTCGTGCTGGGAGGAAGAGGACGAGTCAAACCTCCACCAATCCCCTCCCGACGCGAGTGGGGAGGTGGCGCCGCAGGCGCCGGAGGGGCATGTCAACCCCTTCGAACGCACGGTGATGGTCATCGGCTCAGGCCCGATCCGCATCGGCCAGGGCATCGAGTTCGACTACTGCTCGGTGCACGCGGCGTGGGCGCTGCGCGAGGCCGGTGTGCGGGCCGTGATGGTCAACTCCAATCCCGAGACCGTCTCCACGGACTTCGACACTTCTGACCGCCTCTACTTCGAGCCGCTCGATCTCGACGGCGCGCTTCACGTCGCCCGCGCCGAGGAGGCGAGCGGCGCCCTGGTCCAGTTCGGCGGCCAGACCGCGATCAACCTGGCGCAACCGCTGTCCGAGAACCAGGTCACGATCCTCGGCTCGAGCGTGGAGGCCATCGACCTGGCCGAGGACCGGCGGGCCTTCGCCCGCTCCCTGGACGCGATCGGCATCCCGCAGCCGATGGGCGGCACCACCACGACCGTCGACGAGGCCGAGGCGATCGCAGAGCGCGCTGGCTACCCGGTGCTCGTGCGTCCTTCTTATGTGCTGGGCGGCCGCGCCATGGAGATCGTGCGCAACGGCGACGAGCTCCGTCGCTACATGGTGTGGGCGATCGGCGCTATGCCGCGCGGCCAGGTCCTGGTCGACAAGTACCTCCAGGGCATGGAGGTCGAGGTCGACGCGATCTCGGATGGCGAGACGGTCGTCATTCCAGGCGTCATGCAGCATGTCGAACGCGCGGGGGTGCATTCGGGCGACTCGTACGCCGTGTATCCGGCGCAGGGACTCGAGCCACACGAGCGCGATCACATCGTCGACTACACAGTCCGCATCGCCCGGCACCTCCGGCTGCGTGGGCTCGTGAACGTCCAGTACGTCGTGCATCGAGGCCACGTGTACGTGCTCGAGGTCAATCCACGCGCATCGCGAACGGTTCCCTTCCTGTCCAAGGTCACGGGCGTGCAGATGGTCAAGCTGGCGACGAGGGTGATGCTCGGCGACCGTCTCGAGGATCTCGGTTGGAAGACCGGTCTGGTCCCCGAGCGTGACCTCATCGCTGTCAAGGCGCCTGTGTTCTCGATGAACAAGCTGGCCGCGGTCGATTCCTACCTCGGGCCGGAGATGAAGTCGACCGGCGAGGCGATCGGAATCGCGCAGACCGTCAACGAGGCGCTGCGCAAGGCCTTCGCGGCGTCGGGCATGAATGTCGAGCGAGGCGCGTCGGTGTTGCTGACCATCGCCGACGCCGACAAGCCTGAGCTCTTCCCGATCGTGTCACGGCTGGTGGAGCTCGGGTGCAAGCTGGTCGCCACCGATGGCACCGCGCGCGCCCTGCGCGCGGCGGGCTTTTCACCGCGCATCGTCGCCAAGATTGGCGAGGAAGGCCCGACCGTCCTCGACGTCATCGTTCGCGGCGAGGTGCAGTTGGTGATCAACACGATGTCGAACATCTATGAGGACAGAGGCGATGGCGCGCCGGTCTTCAAGGACGGGTTTGAGATCCGGCGCGCGGCAGTGGAGCGACGGATTCCATGCCTCACCTCCCTGGACACCGCCACCGCGCTGCTCGAGTCCGCGGTGTCCGCTCCGCACGAAATGGAGGTAAGGACCATCGAAGAGTGGAGAGGCGCTGAAGCTGTTCCTGCTTGATGCGCCTGTAACAGGCAAGCGTGAGGTCGCGAGCGGGATGTTCGTGATCGCGATGCACGCACCAGAGATCGCACAGAGCGTGCGCGCGGGTCAGTTCGTCAACCTCGGTTGGGAGCGCGGTCCGCTCCTGCGGCGTCCGTTCTCCGTCTACCGGGCGAATGGAGACGAGATCGAGATCGTGCTCAAGGAGGTCGGCGCCGGCACGCGAGAGCTGCTGGCGATGAGGTCCGGCGATTCCATCAGCTGCCTTGGGCCCCTTGGCAACGGCTTCGAGATCCGCGGTCCGAGCGCGGTGCTGATCAGCGGCGGCCTGGGCGTCGCCCCCATGCCACTCGCGGCTCGCGATGCACGCTCCGTGGGCGCGACCGTGACCTGGGTCCACGGCGCGCGCACGGCCGGGGAGCTGTGCACCGAGTTCGAGGGCGACCGCGTCATCTGGGCGACCGACGACGGCAGCCGCGGCTTCCACGGGACGGCGGTCGCGGCGGCACCGGACGCGGACGTCGTGCTCGCGTGCGGGCCCAACAGAATGCTCGCCGCCGTCGCCGAGCGTTGGCCCGATGCCCAGGTCGCGGTCGAGACCTACATGGGCTGCGGAACCGGCGTGTGCCTGGGCTGCGCCGTGCCGATGCGGGTCGGTGGCTACGAACGCGCCTGCAAGGAGGGGCCCGTCTACCGGGCGGCCGACGTCAACTGGGAGGGGCTGCCATCGCACCTGCACTACGCGATCGCGTGACGCCCGTCGACATGTCGGTCGATGTCGGAGGCCTGCACCTGCGCGGCCCCGTGCTGGCCGCGTCCGGAACGTTCGGCTACGGGACCGAGGTCCCGCTGCTCGAGCGCCGGGCCCTCGGCGCCATGGTCTCCAAGGGCATCTTCCTGCGTGCACGGGCCGGCACGCCGCCGCCTCGGATCGTGGAGACGCCCAGCGGGATGCTGAACGCGATCGGCCTCCAGGGCCCGGGCGCGGACGCCCTGGTGCGTGACTACGCCCCGAGGTGGGCGGAGTGGGACTTCCCGGTCCTGGTCAACATCAACGGCGAGTCGGCCGCCGAGTACGGGGAGCTGGCGGCGAGGCTGGATGGGGTTCCGGGCGTAGCCGGGTTCGAGATCAACATCTCGTGCCCGAACGTCGAACAGGGCGGTCTGTACTTCGGCAACGACCCGCGCGCCGCGGCCGCGGTCACCGAGGCGGTGCGCAAGCGGACCAAGCTCCCTGTCTGGGTGAAGCTCACGCCGATGGTGAGCGACGTCGGCGCGATCGCCAGAGCGGTCGAATCGGCGGGCGCCGACGCGCTGTGTGCGATCAACACGTTCGTCGGCATGTCGATCGACCTCAACGCCTACAGGCCGCGCCTCAGCTTTCGCACCGGAGGTCTATCGGGCCCAGCGATCCGACCTCTGGCCGTCAACCTCGCGCACCAGGCCGCGCGCGCGGTGCGTATACCGGTGCTGGGGATCGGCGGCATCTCCTGCGCGGAGGACGCCCTCGAGTTTCTCGTCGCCGGATGCGCCGCGGTCCAGGTCGGCACGGCGACATTTGTCAACCCGAAAGCGATCGCTGAGGTGCACGACGGAATCGCCGCGCACCTCCAGGCCAAAGGTTTCACCTCGCTCGCCGACCTGCCGCGTTACCTACCCCGCGACTGATCAAAACGGTATCGGCGCCACGTCGGGCTCGACCCACCTGACGCGTGCTTCCGGACCGAACATCAGCGTCCGGCTCCAGTGCCGCTGGGCAAGGTTCTTGTCCAGGAGCATCGGCGCCCGCTGGATTCCCTCGTCGATGTTGGTCGCGCCGGTCGCGTGGCGGACGTGGGCGATGAGGCGGATCCAGAAGCGGGTCATCGTCTCGTTGTAGAGCGGCGCCAGCCCCTGGGCCGCCGCCATGGCCTTGAGCCGCGGCCCGATGACCTCGGCCGCCACATCGGGTCCGTGGCGCTCGACGACGAGCCACGCCACACGCAGGTGGTTGTAGTGGCCGAACCTCTCCCCGGCGGGCCAGCCGGCGAGGAACGCGCGGAGGAACTCGCTGTCGTCCATCTCTATCTCTCTCCCCTGGGGAAAACAAAAGACCCCGGCGTGCGCCGAGGTCAGGAAACGAGAATAGCCGGTATGTCGACGGAGATGCCGCCGCAGCGACGCGATTCCGAGGTCATCCAGATCCTGGCCACCGAACACTGGAGCCTGCTCGCCACACGCGCGCTGACCTACCAGGAGTCGTTGGGGCGGGTCAACATGTTTCTGACGATCCTTTCCGGAGCTGTGATCGCGCTCGCCCTGGTCGCCCAGGCCGATCACTTCGGCACGGCATTCATAACGGTCGCGATCTTCATGCTGACGGTGGTCTTCTTCGTCGGGATCGCGACCGTCAGGCGGCTCAACATGCTCAACCGCGACGACTTCATCTGGGTCGTGGGCATGAACCGGCTGCGCCACGCCTACCTGGAACTGCATCCAGAGCTCGAGTCGAGCTTTGTCACCAGTCCGCACGACGATCTCGCCGGCGCCCTGAGGACGATGGGTCTCGAGCCCAACGCTGCCCCGACCCTCGGCACGATCTTCCATGGCTTCATCACGCTGCCCGGGATGATCGGCGTCATCGTCTCGGCCGTCGCCGCCGCGATCGTTGCGCTCGCCGCGGTCGGGTTTGGTGCGCCCATGGCAGGCGTTCTGCTGTCCGGCGTCGCGGGGTTCGCGGTCTCGCTTGGCGCCATCCTGTCGATCGGCTACCGATCGTTCCGGCGCTACGGCCCGGCGATCCAGTCCAATTTCCCGACGCCGTCTAAACCGCCAACTTCCTGAGCCGCGGCCGTCAGAATCCTCTGCGGTGCACGAAGCACAGCCGGGAAAGCCCTCGTCGGATCTTCGGCGCCCAATGCGGCCCACTCCCCCCATGTCTGCGGCATGGGGACCCCAGGCGGTGTGCGCTGCTCGTCATCCCCGCGCAACCACGGCGCGGGGACCCCGATCGGTGCGCGCTCGCTTCGCTGCTCGTCGCTTCGCCCGGATCTGGGCCACCTGGATCCCCGAATCTCTCGACGAGAGTTCCCGTCTGTGCTTCTAGAAGTCAAAGCCCTCGCCAAGCGCTATGGCGACGTGCTTGCGCTGCGCGACTTGACGGTGAATGTCCGCGAAGGCGAGTGCCTCGTCCTGCTCGGCCGCAACGGCGCCGGCAAGACCACCGCGCTCCGCTGCATGGCCGGGGTCCTGGTCCCGAGCGGGGGATCGGTGAGGGTCGACGGTGTCGACGCGGCAGACGATGGCACCGGCGTCCGTGCTCGAGTGGGCCTGATGCCCGAGGTGCCGGGACTATACGAGCGGATGTCGGCCCGCGCCTACCTGGACCACTTCGGCGCCATCTACGATCTGCCGCCCGACGTGCGGCGCCGCCGCATCGACGAGCTCCTCGAACTGTTCGAGCTCGCCGACGCCGGAGACCGGTGGCTGGGCACCTACTCGAAGGGGATGCGTCAGAAGGTCGCCCTCATCCGCGCGACTCTGCACCGGCCGCGGCTGGTGCTCGCCGACGAGCCGACGTCCGCGCTCGACCCCGACAGCGCGCGCCGGGCCTGGACCTATCTGCAGGACCTGCAGAAAGGCGGGTGCGCGCTCGTGATCTGCACCCACAGCATGGAGGAGGCCGAACACCTCGCGGGATCGATCGGGATAATGTCGGGCGGCCGCGCCCTGGCCATCGGCAATCTGGCCAAGCTGCGCCGTCAATCAGGCCTGAAGTCCCGCCGGCAAGTCCGAACGCTGCCGACGCTCCAGGACGTCTATCTCGCCATCGTGGACCACCACACCGAGGAGCGCCGTGAGCTGGCCGCGACTGGAACGGCGTAAAGCAGCCATCGTGGCCCGGCGCGACCTGCGTGACGCGGTCAGCGAGGTGCGTCTCATCGCGGCGATGGTCGCGTTGACGCTCGCGATCCCGATCGCGTCGGGCACCGGCGTCCGCGCCCTGGCTGCCTTCGGCGGCGGGACCGCGGTCGTCAATCGGCTGTCGCTGGTGGGCGCGTTTTTCGTCGTCTTCATCCCTGCGAGCTTCTCGCTCGTCCTCGCCCTCGAGTCCTTCGTCGGCGAGCGAGAGAGGACGACGCTCGAGGTGCTGCTCTCGACACCTCTGCGCGAGGCGGAGATCTACGCGGGCAAGGTTGCGGCCGTGCTTGGTGTCTCGCTTGCCCTCTGCTACGGCGGACTGCTTGTCTACTGCTTCATCACATTTCCAGGGCTGGGCTTTTTTCCGCTCGGCATCCTCATCGCGCTGGCGCTGTCGACGATCTGCCAGGTCGCAGCGATGGTCGCGGGCGCGGTCATCATCAGCCTCAACGCGCGGACGATGCGCGCCGCCAACGTGATGGCGTCTTTCATCATCCTGCCGATGTCGGTCGTCCTCCAGGCCGAGGCCGCGCTCATCCTGATCGGGCGCGCCGAGTTCCTGTGGGCGTTCGCGCTGCTGATGGCGGTGGTCGCCGTGGTTCTTGTGCGGATGGGCTTCGAGGGCTTTTCCCGCGAGGCGTTGCTCGCCCGCGACGTCGGGCTGCGCAACCCATTCCGTCGCGCCGCGGCGGCGGTGCGCGCGGGCTTCGAGCGGCGACCCGGCCTCGGCCGCCTTGTCTGGATGCGCCGCGCGCCGATGCTTATCGCGGCCGCGGGCCTTCCCGCCGGCGCGCTTGCGGGCTACCTCGCCGGCTCCACGGGAGCGATTCCGTCATCGGTTGTGCGTCCGGTCCTTTCGAGCCTGGTCCGGTCGGTGAGCGAGACGTCTGCGCTGGAAGAAGGGCTTGTGATCTTTGCGCACAACCTTCTCGCGTTCGTCGTGGTCGCGCTGCTCGCGATCGTCACCGTCGGCGTCAGCGGATTCCTGCTGACCTTCGCGCCAGGCTTCCTCCTCGGGTTTGCCGCCGCTCTGTCGTCATGGACGATTGCCCTCACGGGGATCGTCCCCAACGGCCTGGTCGAGATCCCGGCCGCGATCATCGCCGGTGGGCTGGCCATCCACATCGGAGCCTCCGCGATCCATATGGATGCTCGCGGCGGATGGAGCGCGCGCGTGCTGGCCGCGGTGGCGGACTACGTACGCGCCCTGCGCTGGCTCGTGCCGGCGCTCGCGGTCGCGGCCGCGCTTGAAGTCTTGCTCGGATAGGCGAAGACATCAGGCCTTAGCAATCTGACAGTCAGCGTGGCCGCCCCTGCGATGAGGGCGCCGATGGCGAGCGCCCAGGGCGCGCCGAGCAGAGTGGCGAGAGCCCCTGCCTGCGTGGCGCCCACCGGACCCACTCCGATCAGGGCTTCGGCGTACAGGGCCATCACGCGCCCACGGAGGTGGTCGGGCGTGAGCGTCTGGATACGGCTGTTCGTGGCCGCGACGAAGGAAATCTGGCAGTAGCCCGCGACGAAGAGCGTGACCAGCGACACCGCGAAGATCCGTGAGATCGAAAACTCGAGCAATGCGGCGACCCAGATGCCCGCCATCCAGAGTTGTCGCCGGGAGTCGGCGCCCAGGTGTGGAAAGAAGGCAAGCGTCAGCGCGCCAACCAGCGAGCCACATCCCATGGAAGCGAGAAGGAAGCCGAACCCGTGCGCACCTACATGGAGCACCTCGTCGGCGAACAGCGGCATCAGCGTCGTCCTGTTCATCGCGAAGAGCGAAAAAGTTGCGACGAGGATGAGCAGCAACCCAACGACAGGCTCGGATCTGGCGTACGCGGCGCCCTGTGCGAGGCGCACCACGAGAGGCTCCTCGACGGCGCGCCGGATGACGGCCGGCAAGCCTCGCATCAACAGCAGCGCCGCGATCGCCGCGAGGTAGCTCACCGAGTTCAGGAGAAAGCAGATCGGGACGCCGACCAGCGCGATCAGGATGCCCGCGATCGATGGTCCGATGACCGCGGATGCATTGAAGACGGACGAGTTGAGAGCGATCGCGCTCAGCAGGTCCTCCTTGCCGACCATGTCGACCACGAACGATTGCCGCGTGGGGACGTCGAGTGCGTTGATGACGCCCGTGACAAGGGCGGCCACGATCAGCATCCAGTACTGCGCGTGTCCTGTCACGGTCAGAAGGAAGAGGACGAACGGGGGTGCCACGAAGGCGGTCTGCGTGCAGAGCAGGAGGGTGCGCTTGCGGACGCGGTCGGCGATCTCGCCCGCGAAAGGGGTGAGGAGGAGGACCGGCAGGAACTGCGACGCGAGCACGAGTCCGACGAGAAAGCCGTTGTGGGTGAGCTCGAGCGCGAGCCATGGCAGGGCGACCGTCTGCATCCACGTGCCGACGGTCGACACGATCTGGCCGACCAGGAACAGCCGGTAGTTGCGGTGTCGGAGCGCGCCGAGCATGCGGCGTGGCCGGGCGTCACTCATGCGCCACTCTTTGGGATGATCCCAGCGTGGCCAGGCTGCATGAGGTGGTCGACATCGATGCGCCACCGGAGCGCGTGTGGGCGGTCGTTGCGGAGGACGTGACGCACGCGACCCGGTGGTCGTCGAACCTGGAGAGGGTGGAGAAGCTCGACGACGGCCCGCCGGGCAAGGGCACGCGCTACCGCTATCACCTCGATCTCGCCGGTCACAAAGAAAAGCTCGAGGTGGAGCAGGACGTCTGGCAGAAGCCCAAGAAGTGCGCCGGCAGGTTTATCAAGGGGGCGCTGAAGGGCACGTGGTCCTACACGTACACCCCGCGGAAAGATGGCTCGACGCGCCTGGTCTACGAGATGGATTACCAGCTGGGGGGCCTTCTCCGTTTCGCGACCGGCGTGCTCGGCCCGCAGTACGCGGCAGGGATCCGCAAGAACATGGAGTCGCTCAAGCGATATGTCGAGTCCGGAAAAGGTCCCAAAGCTAAGACGTAACCGCTTCGGCCTCGATCTCGACCTTCCACCTGTCGTCGAGCAGCCCCTTGACCACCACCATCGTCGAAGTCGGCCGCGCGGCGCCCATGGCTTCGCCATGAGCGCGGCCCACCGCTTCGCCATGGGCGGCGTCCGTCACAAACATGCGGGTGCGCACGACCTGTTCGACCGACGCGCCGGCCTCAGTCAGCGCAGCGTTGATGATCTCGAAGCATCGCCTGGCCTGGACATAGGGATCGGGGTCCACAGATCCGTCCGGCCACACTGGCGCGGTCCCGGAGACGAGCACGCGGTCGCCCACGCGCATGGCGCGACAGAAGCCGATCTTGTTCTCGTAAGGCGAACCCGAGCGGACGCGCGTTCGCTCGGTCAGGGCCTTCGAAATGGAAGCAGCTCCAGCTGCTCGAAGCGATCCTGGACGGCCGTCCGAAGCTCCGCCACGAGCGCTTTGACGCGCTCCTGGGAAGCGTTGTCGGTGACGTTGACGATCCTGATCCGTCGCAGCGTCAGCTGCAGCGCGTAGAGGCCCGCGGCCTCGTTTGCGGTCATTCGTGCGGCGGCGTTGCGAAGATCGCGGGCCGGTTCTTCATGTCCGTGAGCGCGAAGCCAGTTCGCGAGGCGCGCCGCCGCCACCAGAACTCGCTGAGTCTTGGGGTTCAGCGCCGGCGCCGCGATCTCGCGAGGTCTTCGGCCCTGGACCAGGGTCTGCAGGCCCTGTGGTCGCTTCACCGACTTGACGCGCTCGATCACATTCCGAGGACCCAGCATCACGAGGATCCCGGCTCCGATCAAGACGATGACGACGACCCCCACGATCAGGTCCAGCATTCGATGCCTAGGTTACGCTTGGACGGCGTCGGATTTGCATTGGTTTACCGCTGAGGTCTAGGGGTGGCTATTTCTCCAGTCGCTGTCATCACGGGAGCGTCGTCAGGCATCGGCGCCGCGACCGCGACCGCACTGGCGCGCGAGGGGTACCGGATCGCGGTCGGGGCGCGGCGCGTGGACCGGCTGCGGCGCATCGCGGGCCAGGCCGGACTCGCGCTGGCTCTCGACGTGACCGATGAGAAGAGCGTCAAGGACTTTGTCGAAAAGGTCGGGAAGCGCTTCGGCCGCATCGACCTGCTCGTCAACAACGCAGGTGGCGCGCTCGGGTTGAACGCGGTCGCCGAAGCCATCGACGACGAATGGATCGGGATGTGGAAGACGAACGTCCTCGGGCTCATGTGGATGACCCGGGCCTGCCTGCCGTTGCTCCGAAAGGCGCGTCACGGCCACATCGTGAACATCGGCTCCATCGCAGGATTCGAGACCTACAAAGGGGGCGCCGGCTACACGGCGGCAAAGCACGCGGTGCGGGCGATCACCAAAACGCTGCGGCTGGAGCTGAACGGCGAGCCGATACGGGTGACCGAGATCGATCCCGGCCTGGTCGAGACGGAGTTCAGCCTCGTCCGGTTCCATGGCGACCGTAGCGCGGCCAAGGTTCCGTACGAGGGGATCAAGCCGCTGACGGCCGATGACATCGCGGATTGCGTGGTCTTCGCTGTCACACGGCCGCCCCACGTCGACATCGACGAGATCGTGGTCCGGCCGGTCGCGCAGGCCAACGCGGTGACGGTAGCCCGGAAACCAACCTCGCGTTAGTCGCGACTGACGCGGGTTTTCCACCCGCAAATGTGGCGATAGTCGCGACTAACGCGAGTTTTCCACCCGCCAATGTGGTGATGGTCGCGACTAACGCGGAAGTTGGGTCAGGGGATGAGGAGCACCTTGCCGGTCGTTTTCCTCGCCTGAAGATCGATGTGGGCCTGGCGAGCCTCCGCGAGGGGGTATCTGGCTCCGATGCGCACCTTCAGGCTTCCGTCCTTGACCATCTCGAGCACCTGCGCAGCCCGTTTCTGGAGCATCTCAGGCGTCCTCGTGTAAGTCTGCAGGGTCGGCCGCTGCACGTAGAGCGAGCCGAGGCCCGCAAGCATCTGCACCTTGAGCGGGTCGGGCTGGCCGCTCGCCGCGCCATAGAGGATCATCCGGCCGAACGGGCGAAGCGCCTGCAGGCTCTCATAGAAGGTGGTCTTGCCGACGCCGTCATAGACGGCCGCGACTCCTTCGCCACGAGTCAATTCCCGGGTGCGTTTCGCGAAGTCCTGGTAGCCGATGACCTCATCGGCGCCCGCTTCGCGGGCGAGCTTGGCCTTGTCGTCGCTAGACGTGGTCGCGACGACATGCGCACCGAAGCGTTTCGCGATCTGAGTCAGCAGCAAGCCGACACCGCCTGCCGCGGCGTGGACGAGGACCCAGTCTCCCTTCTGGATTGGATACGAGTCCGCGGCCAGATAGTGGGCGGTCATGCCCTGCAGGAGGACCGCCGCCGCCACCTCGGAGGAGACGCCTTCCGGGACCGGCACCAGCCGGTCGCGGCTGGCCGCCACGCGCTGGGCGTAGCTGTGCGGGATGTCGATCCAGGCAACCCGTTCCTCCTTGCCGTGGACGCGGCCTGCGCCCTCGATGCCGATGACTGCCGGCGGCGGCGATCCGTAGCCTCCGCCCTCGCGCTCGTACACGTCGCGAAAGTTGACGCCGACGGCCTCGATGTCGACGAGAACCTTGCCATCAGACGGGGAAGGTTCCGCAACCTCCTGAAACTCCAGGACCTCGGGGCCACCGTTGCTTTGGAAGACAACACCTTTCATCTATTCATGTCTCACTTGATCAAACCAGCCGCACGGGCTTGTTCGTGGGGGAGGCAGGCCTCCCCCACGGACCCCCTCCTTCCACAGTCCGCCCCCGAGCCGTCTGGTAGTCCGCGCCTGGTGACGGCCCGAGTAAATCGGGCCTTAGTCTCCACATCGTCTATTTCATCAGTCCAGCCGCACGGGCTTCATCCTTCGTCATTCAACAACCCGGATCGCCGTAGTTGCCGCAGCAGCCCCGCCCGTCGCCCTTGCGGCGGATATTGCCGACCGCCACACGGATCCGTTCGACCGGACCGAAAGAACCCCCCAGCGCATTGCGAACGAAGCTCGACGGCGAAGGTCGAATGGCGCGGCCCACTCGTACAAAATTAGACGAGCGCCGCGGGTAGACCGCGTCCACCCCGGCCCGCCCGAGCCCCCGAATTCACTCGTAGTAACTGTCCCCGTACTCGATCCAGCCGGGATTTGGGCAGCCGCTCGAGGTGTGCGCATGGGTGCAGTGCACGCCGAAGCGCGGCCCTGGATCGATGTACAGCTGGCCGTGGATCACCAAACCGTCACCTTTGTGCAGCGGCACGTACTGGGCAAGGCTCGTGTTGTGGTCGATCTCGAGTACCTCGCCCGTGGGCGTGCGCACGTGGAAATCCTCGTGGTCTCCGTTTTGGACCGGGTTGTCGGTGGCCGTGGCGTGGAAGGTGACCTCGGCCCCCACGTGATCGTTGACGATGTCTCGATGCAGCGCCTGGTCGTCAGGCATCTCGCGTCCCCCGCACGCGATCACCAGGACCGCGATCGCGAGGCACGCGGCGGGCTTCATCCCGACAGCGCCTGCTCCAGCGTGAGCTTGCCTTCGTAGAGCGCCTTGCCGACGATCACGGCCTCGGCGCCCGCCGCTCCCACGCGCCGGATATCGTCGACCGAGGCGACCCCACCCGAGTACTGGAGCTGATGCCTGGTCATGCGCCGCACACCGGCGAGCGTCTGCAGATCCGGGCCACCCAGCGTGCCGTCGCGGTCGATGCAGGTGAGCATCAGGCCCGCGAGGGGCAGGTCCGACCACCGACCGACAAGTGCTTTGAGGACCACCGGATCCGTGTCCAGCCACCCGCTGACGGCGGCCTTGTTGTCGCGCACGTCGAGGGCGGCGAGGATGCGCTCCGGATGTCCGAACGCGCAACGCTCGAAGAGATGCGGGTCGCGAACGGCGGTGGTCGCCATCACGACCAGGGCGGCGCCGGCGTCGAGCAGGGACTTCACGGCCTCCTCGCTCCGTACCCCTCCCGCGACCTGCACCGACAGCTCGGAGTGCTGAAGCAAGCGCCCGATCACGTCCTGGTTGCTCGCCAAGCCCCGCGCGGCGTCCAGGTCGACTACGTGCATGTGCTGCGCGCCGGCGGCGGCAAAGCGCTGGGCAACCTCGACCGGATCGTCCGCGTACACGGTCGCCTGGTCGTACTTGCCCTGGGTCAGGCGGACGCATTTTCCGCCGAGGATGTCGATCGCGGGGATGACGAGCATGCCTAGAAACCTAGATGGTGGCTAGCGATAGTTGGTGAATTGAAGCGGCACCGGGATGTCTTCGGCCTCGCGCAGCGACTTGATAACGAGCTGGAGCGTGTCCTTGTCCTTGCTGACGACACGGAGCTGGTCGCCCTGGATGCGGACCTGGACCTTGCTGGAGACGGTCTGGATTCGCTTCCGGAGGTCGCGCGCCAGCTCGTCGTTGATGCCGGCGTTGAGGTGGACGTCGATCTGTCCCCGTCCCTTGCCGACCGTCTTCGGGTCGTCGGCCTTGAAAAGCTTGGCCGACAGCTGCCGCCGTGCCGCCTTCTCACGGAGAACCTGCAGGGCGGCTCGGGCCCGGTCCTCGCTCGCCGACTCGATGACGATCATGTCGCCGCGGTGGTCATAGCTGGTCGCCGTGTCTTTGAAGTCGAACCTGGTCGCCACCTCGCGGCGCGCCTGGTCGATCGAGTTCGTCAGCTCGGCCGGATCGAACTCGGAAACGACGTCGAAGGAGTACTCAGCCACCGGTCCTCATGATCGCCTGAACGCCCTCGATCACGGCCACCACCGCCAGCACGACGCCGAGCAGGGAGAAGATGGCAAGCAAAGCGCCGATGCCGGCGGTGCCCTCGTCGAGTGGTTCCGGAGGGGGCTTGTCGTAGGGGTCGGGACCGTAGTCCAGGTCGTACAGGCCGGCTGTGCGGGCCCGCTCCACGAGCTCATCGAGAACCGATTTGCCACCCGCCGGAAGTGCTTTGCCGTCGAGGCCGGCCACCGCCTCTTTCAGGTTGTCTCGTGTCCTGCCGAGCTCCGCCACCACGAGGTCGAGCGTCTGCGTCGCCGCCGGTGTCGGGTGCTCACGGCGAAGGTCGGCGATGATGCCGTAGAGGCTCACGCCGCGATTCATAACAGAACCCGCCGGGGCCGTGCATTACGGCATGGTGGGTATACCTGCCCCGAATACACTTACTTCAATGGGTGTGGAAGCCAAGACGAAAGCCGCGCTGAAGAAGCCGGCGGTGCATCCGAACACGTGGGTCTTCTACGAGGGTGAGTTCGCCCGTTACGACGACACCAAGCTCGGGCTCATGACCCACGCGCTCCACTACGGGACGGCGGTGTTCGAAGGCATCCGCGCCTACTGGAACGACAAGAAGAGCCAGCTGTTCCTCCTCGAGGCCGCCGCCCACTACGAGCGCATGAAGCGCTCCGCCAACGTGATGAGGATGACGCTGCCCTTCTCGACCGAGGAGCTGGTCAACTTCACGCTCGAGCTGCTGCGCCGCAACGGCTTCAAATCAGACGTCTACATCCGGCCCCTGCTCTACGCCTCCAGCGAAGAGATCGGCGTCCGCCTGCACAATCTCGAGCACTCGTTTTTCATCTACGCGATTCCCTTCGGCAATTACGTCGAAATCGACGCGGGCATCCGCTGCATGGTGAGCAGCTGGCGTCGCGTTCCAGACCAGGCCCTGCCGGCGCGAGCCAAGATCACCGGCTCGTACGCGCAGGCCGCGCTCGCCAAATCGGAGGCGGTCGAGAGCGGATTCGACGAAGCGATCGTGCTCGCTGTCGACGGCCATGTTTCCGAGGGCTCGGCCGAGAACCTGTTCATGCTGAAGGACGGTGCTTTCCACACCCCGCCCGTGACCGACGACATCCTCGAGGGCGTCACTCGCCGGCTCTTGATCAAGGTCATCCGCGACGAGCTCAACCTCGACGTGCACGAGCGGAGCATCGATCGCACCGAGCTCTACACCTGCGAGGAGCTGCTCCTGTGTGGGACTGGCGCGCAGATCTCTCCCGTGGTCGAGGTGGACCGGCGTCCGGTGGGCAACGGCAAGGTCGGCGAGTTCACGCAGGAGCTTCAGAACATCTACTTCGGCGCCGTCCGCGGCGAGATCCCCAAGTACAAGGACTGGACGATAGCCGTCTATTAAAAGCTTCGCTAAGGTCTGCGGAGTGAAGGTTGTCGTCGCGCCCAATTCCTTCAAAGGCACGCTGACCGCCACCCAGGCCGCGCATGCGATCGCGCGCGGGGTGCGGGAAGTGTTTCCCGACGCGGAGATCGTCGAGGTGCCGGTCGCCGACGGCGGCGAGGGCACCGCCGAGGCGCTGGTCTCGGCCAACGGAGGCACCTATCACTGGGCCAACGTCGAGGGCCCTCTCGGAGACCCGGTCCACGCTTCGTATGGCCTCCTCGACCGCGAGCGCACCGGAGTCATGGAGATGGCGTCCGCGAGTGGGTTCTCGCTGGTGACCCCAGCGCGGCGCGATGTGATGCGAGCTTCGACCTACGGCTTTGGACAGCTTCTCGAGGCGGCGCGATCCCAAGGCGCGCGCACGATCATCTGCGGGATAGGGGGCTCGGCGACCAATGACTGCGGAGCCGGCATGGCACAAGCCCTCGGCGCCCGGCTGCTCGACCCGTTTGGGCGCGATGTGCAGCGCGGAGGCGCTGCCCTGATCAACGTCGAGCACATCGACGTCTCGGGAATCTCCGCGGACTGGCAATCGATCAAGGTCCGCGTCGCCTGCGACGTCACCAACCCGCTCACCGGGATGCACGGCGCGAGCCACGTCTACGGGCCCCAAAAGGGCGCGGATCCGGACAGCGTCGAGCTCCTCGATCGTGCCCTCGGCCACTTCGCGACGGTGATCGAACGCGACCTCGGCAAAAAGGTCGCCAACGTGCCCGGAGCTGGGGCGGCGGGGGGAACGGGCGCCGGGTTGCTGGCGTTCCTCGACGCCGAGCTCACTCCAGGAGCGCCCCTGATCGTCAGCGCGAGCGGCTTCGACTCGCATCTGGAGGGCGCCGACCTGGTGGTCACGGGCGAGGGACGGGTGGACGGTCAGACCGCGTACGGCAAGGCCCCTGGCGAGATCGCCCGGCGGGCGAAGGCGGCCGGCGTCCCGGTCCTTTTGATCGCCGGCAGCAAGGGCCCGGGCTGGGAGGCGCTGACCGGGCTGGGGGTGAGCTCGGTCGTCACCCTGATCGAGGAAGGGGAGGATTTGCAGCGAGCGCTAAATGAGCCAGAGGGGATGCTGGCGCGGGCCGCCGTAGTAGCCTGCCGCAGGCATCCATGGACGTAGAGGAAGGAAAGGAGGTCGCGCCGGCCACCGGCGATCCGACCGACGTCGAGCTCGTCCGTGCGTACCGCAGCGGAGACACCGAAGCCTTCGAGGAGCTCCACCGGCGGTACGTGGCGTCGATCTACAGGCTGGTGCGCCGCAAGCTCGGCGACGCCCTGCTCGCCGAGGACATCGCCCAGGAGACCTTTATGAAGGCGCTCCGGATGATGGATCGGGTCGACGACACCTTCAACTTCGGCGGCTGGGTCCACACCGTCGCACGCAACCTTTGCTTCGACGAGCTGCGCCGCCGACAGCGCGACCTGCGCGCGGAGACTCCCGACCAACAGGAAGACGACGAGCTGATGGCGAATCTGCCGTCGACCGCGAAGGCTTTCGACCCGGTCCTTGTCCAGGAGTCCAACGAGACGCGGCGCCAGGTGTGGCAGGTCGCGCAGCGTCTGCCCGAGAAGTACCGCCTCGTCTTGACCTTGCGCGAGCTGCAGGACTTGAGCTACCGGCAGATCGCGCGCACCTTGAAGATGTCCGAGAGCGCAGTGGAGACGCTGCTGTACCGCGCTCGGCTGCGCTTCAAGGAGGAGTACCTCGCCTCACAGCGTGAGGGCGAGCTGACGCACGAGGAGGCGCTGCCTCTTTTGGCGCCGTACCTCGCCGGCAAGCTGCGCCGTCCACAAGCCGAAGCAGTTCGCGACCACATCGCCTCGTGTACCAAATGCGCCCGCCGCCTTGGCCGCCGACGCCTCAAAGACCAGCGCAGGAGTGAAGCAAGATGAGGGTTAGTACAGTAGGTGTGCAATGGCACGGGTAGTCGTCCGCTTCTTTGACGATGAGACCGTCGAAGGGGTCGCGCGCGACCTCGATTTCGACGAGCCCGACTTCCTGGTCGAGGTGGATGACGCGGGCGGTCTCGAGAACAACGAGACCGCCTGGATCCCGCTCACCGCGGTGAAGTGGGTCGAGCTCCAGCGCGACAAGGAGCTTGCCGACACGCCCACCCGCAAGGTCGCCATTCGCTTCCTCGACGGCGAGGTGCTGCGCGGTCATCTCGACGGCACGCTGGAGCGACATCGGTATGGCGTCGTGCTGCACCTTCACGCGGAGCAGGCGGAGAGCCCGATCCGCAAGCTCGGGATTCCGTTCTCGGCCGTCAAGGCGCTTTTCTTTGTCCGCGAGTTCGATGCCCGTGGAGAGGAGGCCGGCACCGCCTCGGACGCGTACCTCGCCCGGCGCACCATGGCCCCGCTGCTGGACGTGCTGGAGGAGATGGACATGCTGACGCGGCTGCACCGCGACGGCCTGCTCTCCGACCACGAGTACGCCTCCAAGCGGACGATGGTCCTGGAGCGCCTCTAAGACAGCCAACTTCTGCCCCATCCCTCCGGTGGTGGCGGCCAAGCCTCCGGAGGGGCCGGAAGCGCGGCGTAGAATTCCGATTCGTGGCGGAGAAGAACGGGGCGCGCAACGGCAACGGATCGGTCAAGGGCTCATTCAAGGTCAAGGCCGGCCTTGCCCAGATGCTCAAGGGCGGCGTGATCATGGACGTCGTCACGCCCGAGCACGCCAGGATCGCCCAGGACGCGGGCGCCTGCGCGGTGATGGCGCTGGAGCGAGTGCCCGCCGACATCCGCAAGGAAGGCGGCGTCGCCAGGATGTCGGACCCCGACCTGATCAAGTCGATCATGGCCGCGGTCACGATCCCGGTCATGGCCAAGTGCCGGATCGGACATTTCGTCGAGGCGCAGGTCCTCGAGGCGCTGGGCATCGACTACATCGACGAGTCCGAGGTTCTCACTCCGGCCGACGACGAAAACCACATCGACAAGCACCCGTTCAAGGTGCCGTTCGTCTGCGGATGCCGCGATCTTGGCGAGGCCGCCCGGCGGATCGCAGAGGGCGCCGCCATGATTCGCACCAAGGGCGAGGCCGGCACAGGCAACGTCGTGGAGGCAGTGCGCCACGCCCGGGCCGTCAACGCCGGCATCCGCAAGCTGCAGGGCATGAATCACGCCGAGCTCGTGCACGAGGCCAAGCTGTTGGGCGCGCCGGTCGAGGTGCTGCTCGAGTGCCAGAAGCTCGGCCGCCTTCCCGTCGTGAACTTCGCCGCCGGCGGCATCGCAACACCCGCCGACGCCGCGCTGATGATGCAGCTGGGCGTGGATGGAGTGTTTGTCGGCTCCGGCATCTTCAAGTCCGAGGACCCCTTGAAACGTGCCAAGGCGATCGTCGCCGCGACGACCTACTACGACAAGCCGGACCGGATCGCCGAGGTATCGGCTGGGCTGGGCAAGGCGATGCACGGCCTCGAGATCCCGGCCATCCCCAAGGACGAGTTGCTCGCTGCCAGAGGCTGGTAGCGCCGGACGCGCGCTGGGCGCTCCAATGGTCAGGAAAGCAACCAAGTCCCCCCTCATCGGGGTCCTCGCGATGCAGGGAGCCTTCGCAGAACACGTTCGTGCGCTCGAGGCAGTGGGCGCACGCACACGACTCGTGCGTACTGAAGCAGACCTCGAGGGATTGGACGGCATCGTGCTGCCCGGTGGGGAGAGCACGACGATGACGATGCTCATGGAGAGGGTCGGCCTTCTCGGTCCCCTGCGCGAAGCGATCGCGGGCGGCCTGGCGACTCTGGCGACGTGCGCCGGGATGATCGTGCTGGCAAAGGACGTCACCGACGGAATGGCTGAGCAGCGCGGCCTCGGTCTTCTCGACATCTCTGTCCGTCGCAACGGTTACGGCCGGCAGGTCGACAGCTTCGAGACCGCGCTGCACATCGACGGCATGAACGGCAAGACCTTTCCCGGCGTCTTCATCCGCGCGCCGCTTGTCGAGCGGACAGGCGATGTCGAGGTGCTCGCCGCGCACGATGGACATCCCGTGGCCGTGCGCCACGGACGCATCCTGGCCCTGGGCTTCCATCCCGAGCTGAGCGGCGATCTCCGGCTGCACCGCGAGTTCGTCCGGCTGGCCGGATCGCGGCCATGAAAGTTCGCAGCGCAGGTCTGCTCGATCTCTCGCGCATCGAGGAGATGCACCGATCGTCGGACATCAAGCTCAGCGAGGCCGCCCCGCCCGCGGCCCGGCTGTGGTCGGTGCTGAGCTCGACGCTGTCGGCTCTGCTCCCTCTTTCGCAGGAGACTCTGATGTACGTGGCCGAGGAGCGCGGCAAGGTCGTCGGCTTCATCCAGGCCTCGGGGCAGCCACAGGCGCTCGAGCTGCGCAGAGCGCGCGTGATGCAGGTCCTCAACCTGCACGTCGCCGACGATTCCGATCCAGACGAGGTTGCGCCCGTTCTGGTGGAGCATCTCTGCAATCAGGCCCTGGAGCGCGGGGCGCTGAGGCTCTTTGTGCGAGTGCCCGACCGCGACGCGCTGCTGCCGGCCTTCCGGCTTCGCGGGTTCCGGCAGTATGCAACGGAGCAGGTGCTGTACGCGGACAGGCCGCAGCAACGCTCGGAGGAATACCCGCTGGGGGTGAGGTCGAGCAAGCGCGGCGACGATCGCAAGCTCTACCAGCTCTACCGCAAGGTCACGCCGCAGGGCGTGTCGCAGGTCGAGGCGCCGACCTATCGCGACTGGAAGGCGCTGCACAACGAAGGGGCGTCGGGGAGCCACGTCGTCGACCGGATCGAGGTCGTGGGGTGGGTGCGCGCGCAGCGCGGTGGGGAAGCTCGACCTGCCACCCTGCAGTTCATGGCCCTTCCGGAGAACCCCTTGCCCGCCGAGCTCGCCGACCTCGGGATCTCCCTCCTCGGCGACTCTGGCGCTCCCGCCTGGTCGAGCCTCCGCCACTACGACTCGCACATGATCGACGCCCTTAGAGGCCGCGGTTTTTCGATCCTGCTGACGCAGCTGCTCCTCGTCAAAGAGCTTGCCGTCCGGGTGGCGAAACCGGTGCGCGAGAAAGGACTGGTACCGTCGTTCGGCTGATGGCTGAAGCACACCAGACGCAACCCGCCCGCTCGCCCCGCTGGGACGAGGAGGTCGAGCTTCTTGCCCGGGCTCTGCCGCCCGACCTTGCGCGCGCCCTCCACGAGCGTATCGACCCGCGCGAGCTGCTCGAGATCGTGCTCGACCTGGGACGGGAACCGGAGGCGCGTGTGCCGGGCCGCGAGGTCCTGCTTGCCGATCATCCGGTGTCGACCTCCGACCTCGACCACGTCGCCAACAACGTCGGCCAGTTCGGCGAGGACAACCGCGCCGGCATCGAACGCACGCTGCACCGCGTCTCCGCGATCCGCAACCGGTCGGGACGCATCGTCGGCCTGACGATGCGCGTCGGTCGTGCGGTGACGGGCACCGGCGAGATCATCCGCGACATCGTCGTCTCGGGCCAGAGCATCCTCCTGCTCGGCCGCCCGGGCATCGGCAAGACGACGATGCTGCGCGAGTGCGCGCGCCTGCTCGCGGACGAGCTGCGCAAGCGCGTCGTCATCGTCGACACCTCAAACGAGATCGGAGGCGACGGCGACATCCCGCACCCGGGCATCGGCCACGCGCGCCGCATGCAGGTGAAGAGGCCGCTGTTCCAGCACGCAGTGATGATCGAGGCGGTGGAGAACCACATGCCCGAGGTCATCGTCATCGA
>Ga0134128_10002171_pt1 | contig 24487 bp, 17 predicted proteins | sample KB31754_FD_96462 | JGI IMG/M metagenome (GOLD analysis project Ga0134128, IMG submission 96462) | Terrestrial soil microbial communities with excess Nitrogen fertilizer from Kellogg Biological Station, Michigan, USA - KB3-175-4 | ecosystem: Environmental > Terrestrial > Soil > Unclassified ...
ACAGCCCAACGCTTGAGGGCTTGGCATGAAAAGCTAAGCAAAACCACTGGCAACCGGGGCGGCACACCTATCTATATCCGATTCCAAATTATCGCCTAAACTGGACTTTTTCAGCAAACCCTAGTTAAATAAAAGTCCTAATTTTAACCAACTCAAGATCAAAAAGCAGTCCCGCAGAAAATTCTCCGCTTCAAGGCCAAGGTGGCTTAGAGGCAATCAAGCACCGGCTTTGGGGTAGTGGTTAAATTATAGACAATTTCTAGCAGTAAAACATCGAAAACAAAGAGAATAATAAGCATAAACAGTTCGTAGCGCAGCACTATACTTGCTGCTGCAACGCTGAATAAAAAATTGAATAAGAAAAGAAAAGCTATAGTCGATAAGATATACAAGGTGATCTTATTGGTATTTTGCATGCCGCGGAACAGTAAAAAGCCAATTACAGCTAAAACCAAGAGAATATTAAGAAGCCCAAAGATAGTTGGGTAATAAGATAATATCGTGGTTCTGAGGTTAATCAGCCTGGAAGTTACTGTAATCGTCTTTAATTGGAATGATTGCCCTGCCATCTTGCCAAAGTTGTCGGACCTCATGAAAAATGGCGTATACAGAGAAAAAACCTCTGCGGGGGGCCATAGATATCGTTCTGTATTGGGCAATGCGTAATATTGAAGAAAACTCAGGGGATGATGGCCGATAAGATAAGTTCCATATTCGCCGTACAATTGCCCCACCGGTCCCCATTTTCTAAAATTTGTAAAAAGCGTGTCATACCCGTATTTCCAGTTCATGTACTTGTACAAAGGAGAAGTCCTATCATCTAAGTAATAGCCGCCAAAGCCATTGCGGGCGTCGAGCTCCAATACTTCAACGGGATGTTTTGTATGGTCGAAATAATCTCTGACAACGCTGTCCAACTGCAGAAATTTCTCAGGGACGGGATCTTTATTCTCCAGGTAGATATGACTATACATATACAACGCATTATTGGCCATATGCCATCCGCCTAATGGTGAAAACTGCTTTATGCTGGTTAATTGTTTCGTTTCAATCCGGGTATACTGTACGAATAAACCGATAAGTACGACCTGGAGGAGAATGCCGATTACTTTGGTCCGCAGCGGGAAAGCGCTTAAGAGAATAACAAGTGAAGCAATCAAGGGATAATACACTGCATTAGGCCTGATAGCGAATGCAAGTAGTAAAAGTGTCGCGTTTGTCCAAATCAGATAAGGACGCGGAAGGCCTATTATCCAGATCAGTTGTGTAATCCAAAACATGCTTATCGCTGTATACAATCCATCGGACATGATAAAATTGCTTGTAAACATCCATAGGGGGTTGCAAAATAGGAATAGCAATAAAATGCACTGTATTGGTTTCGATGGTTTGAAAAAATAAGTCACTGTTAGGAATAACAAACTACAGGAAGTTTCCAGGAGGAGATACTGGATCCATACTAATAAAGTGGATGAATGTGAGCATTGCAAAAACCATTCGAGGAATTTGGAATACCCTATAGGATAGGAATTGGCTCCCCAATGATGTACCGCCGCGTTCAGATACACGTAGGAATCCATGACCATATTCGGGTAGGGGTAGAAATGCTTAAATATTGCAAAGAGCAACAAGCTGACGCTTGCAGCGGCTAATAGGTAAAGTCGAGTATCACGGGCAATCATAGGCTCAATTTAACCCATGAGAGTGCCGTCACACCGCAGGAAACGTTTGGAATATCTTTTGGGTGGGCCTATTGTCGGTGACTGAAAAAATACTGCGGAATCCTTTTCTAGATTGTATCAAACTTTACGCGCGATAATGATCAAAAGAGATAATCGACGTTATTTATGGACTGCACTTGGCGTGAGTATTGTTCTCTTCTCCCTTTTTAAGATTTTTTACCCACACCCATTCATGATATGGGATTCATACATGTATGTTAAAGGCGCACTATTAGATTGGGACGCCAATTTCTGGCCTATAGGATATTCTAAGTTTCTCCACCTATTTAGTTGGCTGTCGCGATCGGCAACCCTCCTGGTTTGGCTGCAATACATGGTATTGGAGTCGGCATGTTTGTTATTCTTCTTCACGATTTTATTTCTTTTTCGACCGTCGAAATTGCTAGCTAATATCATATTTGTATTTTTCTTTTGCAATCCAATATTGATCTATATTAGCAATTATATTCTATCGGATTCTCTGTTTACTGCTTTAAGTATCCTTTGGGTGACACAACTGATGTGGATCATTTATCACCCGCGGCCTTACATGATTCTTGTACAGGCCCTGCTATTAGCTTTCGCATTTTCGATCCGCTATGGTGCACTATACTACCCGATATTTGCTACTGCGGTATTGCTTTTTAGTCGTCTATCTATTCGGTATAAAATATCAGGTATTTTGCTGCAGTTCGTGCTTGTTGTCTCTTTTATATTCTATACCCGGGGGGCTATGCTGGGGCTTACGGGTGTCAGGCAATTTTCACCCTTTGGGGGCTGGCAGGTGGCCAATAATGCATTGTATATGTACAGCCATGTTTATAATGAAAGGGCAGATGCTATTCCTGTTCAATTCTATCCGCTGGATAGTACTGTACGGTCGTATTTTGATCGTACTCATCGGACAGAAAGCCTGTTGGATTACAATGCTGAAGGGACTGGTTTTTATTTTATGATCCGGGGGCCATTGATCACCTATATGAATATGAACTGGCAAAATGGGCCAGATACTACTCTACCAAATTTAAGAAAATTTGGCCCAGCGGGTTATACCTACTCCGAGTATGGCGGTTTTTTGATAACGAGATTCCCTGTTGCGTTCCTTCGGTATTGGGCGTTTCCAAACTCCCTTCGCTATTTCTACCCGCCTACGGAAATGTTTTCCAAGTTATCGCCTTATATTTTTCGGCTGGATCAGTATGGTAAAATGGCAACACAATTATTCGGGATCCGAACACTAGCAGTCGGGTGGCCCTTAATTCATTTGCAAATGACTTTAACATCCTGGTATCCGATGTTTTTCATGCTTCTGAATTTGTCTTTCGTTTTGGCCAATATTGGATTTTTCTTCTTCGGCGGTTTGAAGATCGAGAATAAAGTAAGTTTGTATGTCATATTATCCATTGACCTGCTTTGGCTTTTTAATTTATGTTTTAGTGCTTTGGCGGCTTGCACCGTTCTGAGATACCAGATATTTATTATGCTGGTAGAGTTCCCGTTCGTCTTGTTATTGGCGGATTTAATTTACCAAGGCCTTCCTCAAAAGGTAAAAATGGCAATGGTTAATGATCGGGGCAAATCGTAATAAACGTGACCAATAACATTTTGTATGTCTTTTCGAATACCTGATTCCGGGCTTTTATTTTCTGCATTTGTCCTAATCTCCGTTTATAGCTCTGCACAAACCCCCGTTAAACTGACTCTCGAGCTCGATGAACCGGGTACCCCGATGAGTTCCAAATTATATGGCTTGATGACAGAAGAGATCAATTTCTCCTACGATGGGGGTCTTTATGCCGAATTGATCAGGAACCGAGTGTTCAAAGATTCTGCAAAAAAGGCCGCTTTTTGGGATGTTCTGCAGGGGCCCGAAGATAAGTGCTCCGTCCATTTGGACAAAAATGTGCCTTTAAACAAAGATATTCCCGTTTCATTGCGCTTCGATGTCGAAAGAAACATGGGTAAGGTTGGGATCGCTAATGAAGGCTATTGGGGTTTTCCTATTCGTCCAGCCGTCACATATAATGGCCGTTTATATGTCAGAAAGTCCGGCATGGAATCCGGCGCTTTAACCGTTGCACTGGAAAGCGTTGACGGTTCCGTGGTTTACGCCTCAGCGGAGATCACAGGTATAAACCAGCAGTGGCAATTATATCATTTTACTCTAACTACGGCGGACAATGTACCCCGAACCAGCGATGCCCGGTTCGTCATTACTACCACGCGCACAGGAAGTTATTGGTTCAATCTGGTTTCTTTGTTCCCGCCCACCTGGAATAACCGGCCCAATGGCAACCGGCCCGACCTGATGCGATTATTGGCGGACATGCGACCAGCTTTTCTACGCTTTCCCGGTGGGAATTATCTGGAGGGAAACACTTTCGCCAATCGATGGGACTGGAAAAAAACCATCGGACCTTTGGAACAACGGCCGGGTCACCTAAGTCCGTGGAGATATCGTTCAACAGATGGGGAGGGGTTATTGGAATACCTGGAATGGTGCGAGGATTTGCATATGGAGCCTTTACTGGCAGTATTCGCGGGTTTCGTTCTCAATAAGGATTATCTGGAGTCGGGACCGTTTTTAGAACCTTTCGTGAATGACGCATTAGATGAGATCGAGTACGTCACAGGAGATTCAACAACTAAATGGGGCGCCCGACGAGCAAAAGACGGACATTCACAGCCGTTTAAGCTGAACTATATTGAGATAGGAAATGAAGATGGCGGTGATTACTCGGGAAACTATTGGGCCCGTTACAATCAATTCTACGATTCTATAAAAGCAAGATATCCACAGTTAAAGATCATTTCGACAATATCGAGCAATGATGTGTATGAGTCCGGAATGCAGGCCCCTGTTAGGAAGATGGAAATAATGGATGAGCACTATTACCGCACCGCCTTTCAGATGGAGGAAAATGCACACCAGTTCGATGGCTACGATCGCAACGGGCCTAAGATCATGGTAGGAGAATGGGCAACCCGGGAGGGCTCTCCTACTCCCAATTTCAATGCGGCGTTGGGTGATGCTGCCTGGATGACCGGCATGGAAAGAAATGGTGATCTCGTAATGATGGCCAGCTATGCGCCTTTATTCGTCAATGTGAATCCCGGTGGCATGCAGTGGAGATGTAATCTGATCGGATACAATACCCTCACAGCCTATGGCTCTCCCTCTTATTATGCCCAAAAACTGTTCAGTAATCATATCGGCAATCGTATCGTAAAAGTAATAGCTGAAAATATTCCCGCGCAACAGCAGAAGCTGACATCCAGGGATTCCGACATAGACCTGCCCAAGCTCAAAAAGGTAGATGCATTTTTCTTCGTGGCAACCCGCGATACACTTAATGGCACGGTGTATTTGAAAATGGTTAATACTCAGTCTACACCACAGCCTGTAATAATCAACTTAAAGGGGGTCGCCAAAGTATCAAGGAATGGAAAGGAGTGGGTGTTGAAGGCCGAGAATCCTAATGAGACCAATACGATAACAGAACCGGATAAGATTGTGCCAGTGGAGATTGGGATAAATGATCTTAAAAAAACGTTTGGCCGTGTGCTGCCGCGATACTCAATAACCATTATGGAATTGCACACTAACAAATAGCGGAAGGAACATGGAATGCGGGCGGTCAAAGCTTTGTGATTTCGAAAACCGATACGCTCTTTTTGACCTGACAGCCAGTGGCAGAACAATAGCGGCCATTTCAATGTGCTTCTACGGCTTCCCTAGAAATAATTTCCTTCCCGATAGTTAACTCCACTCGCTTACTAGTAGCAAAATAAGCTTTCGCTTGGCGATCGAACCGCTGCATTCAAGGAACGACAGCTGGCCCTGGAATTTGTCACCAAGATGATGGACCGCGTCGACCGGCAACGGATCATCAATGGGTTAGAGCCGGTTGTCTTATTTTCGGCAATTCACCGAACAAGGGCACGCCGGCCAGATGTATGTCCTGGAGTATTATAGCGATCTTGGCGTAGAAGAATGTTCGGTGAGCGTATAGCCAACAAATTGGCAGCCGTCGAACTAACTGAGACGGAGGACAACAGAACCCTCGTCTTCCAACAGGGTAATCCAATCCACTTCTATTAAGACACCGCAACATATGTCCTGGGGTGACTTCCGACAAACCCGGTATTGTGATCGATAAGAGGGAAGAGGCGGAGCAATCCATCTTTTCGGCAAACCTGCTCCGGCATTTAAAGGGAATCCGATCGTTCTACTATCCGTTGTCGAAGGACTACTGCCTGCGGCTGGAGCCGTCGACGACCGAGAAGGATATGACATTCTCGTCTATACGGGTAGAAGTGTCATCTGAGGAAGAAGTAAAAGAAGTAAACGCGTTGATCGGCAGTCTCGGAAAGGAGATGGTGATCGCGAGCGATAAGCAGGTCCTGGAGTCCTTTCGAGCTAAGAAGTATTATCTATAGCTTTACCTATTAGATCCTTTTGACAGGTTTTACCCTTGTATCCGCAAAGCCCCGGAATCTTTTAACCGGGGCTTTTTTTATTGGCAGGTTTCGCTTTGGTTAAAACCCAAAAGCCTTCGGTGAAGAAGGCTTTTGAGTGATCGGTCATTTCATGCGGCATACCGCGATGAAAATAGCTAAGGCCAACAAAAATTTAGCTATAGCTTCGATGAGGCCGGTGATTTTTTTCATCCTAATGTTGTTTAGGATATGAACAATAGGTTTAGAAAGACTGTCCCCTGCCTATCTTTTCGTTTCAACGTAGCTGATGCGACGAGGCAAACCTTTATTCACGAACCGGGCCTTACCGTACCTTAATAATCACACCGAAATGTGATAGGACGACGTAAATTAGCTCATTCACCAGAATGATCATTTCTTTCCGGACAAAAACTTACAGTGGCTACATTTGGCCCTCTTGGGCAAGGACGAAAGTAGGATTGATGGCGTTAGGCGCCGGCGTGAAGGGGACAGCGTCTTCCGGATGGCGGAAGGCGTATTCTTGAAGTTGGCGGTAGGCCTGGCCGACCTCTTTGACCCGGCCGAGCTTATAGCAAATAGTAAGATGGTTCTGTAGCAGATGCCAGTCATAGGCCGCGAAATCCACGAACCAACGCCGCAGAGCAACAGGATTGTGGTTGAGATAGGTCTTCATGGCCAGCGTGCTGAGGGAATAGGCGGTCCGCCAGGACTTGACCCGGCAATAGTGATCGATCAATTGTTTCATGGGCTCGCCGCGGAGCGGATCGGATGTTGTGGCTTTCAATAGCGCGGCTTCCACCTGGGACCAGGGATATTCGAGCCCGTATTGTAGCACGGCGCTTTGCCAGTGGGCATAAAACCTGCTTTCCGCATTGTCTTCGGCCAGCTCGAGATAGCTCTCATAATGACAGATCGCCTTTTCCCGGAAATGGCGCCCGGTATCCGGCTGAACGGATTCGCCGGGCGCACCAGCCTGCCTCGACGCGCCGGACTGCCCCGATAAACCGGCCAGCTGCTGGCAAAAATGGGCTATATAAAATTGGATGATAGCATAGCGGCGCCGGCCGCTGTGGTGAACTTCCCGATGCAAAAGCTCCAGATAACGTTTCAGCCGATCCGCAGCGGGCATGAGGACCACCTGCTTTATCCCCTGCCTGGTGAGCAGCGAGTCAAAGACCCGCTCCACATACTGGGGACCCAAGTCAATCGTAAAGGCACAAAAGGGTTCTATTTTTGAATGAAGCAGTAACATAGCTTAGGCAAGCCGCCCGATTTTTCTCAATCGATCCGTCATTACTACACCGAGGCCGGAAAGGGCCAGGACGACGAAAACAATTCCTTTGAAAACCCCCGTAATGAGCACCAGCAGGAAACACAGCAGACCGAAAACAAAACCCACGGGAGCGATAATCGCCAGCACGCCATACCGCCGCCAGGGAAAGGTGGTAATAGATAGATGCATAGGTCAAGGTTTCTATGAAGTTAACCCATTACCCGTTTTGCAATAGGACGGAAGTATGCGGAATCCGGATACTGCGGGGTTTATACATCTCCTTTTTCATCACCCCCCACTTGCACAGCCGGTGGACAACAGACACCCGCAAAACGCCGAGGCCGTACACGACACTACGCTTAAAATTTATGCTCGAGGCTTCTTCGAAATAACGCGTGGGACAGGTGATCTCGGCAATCTCATAGCCGAGATAGATGATCTGGGATAACATCTCGTTGTCAAAAACAAAGTCTTCGTTGTTCAGCTCGAAGTTGATCCGCTGCAGGATCTCCCGCGAGAAGGCACGGTAACCGGTATGATATTCGGCCAGCTTCTGCTTGAGCAGCACGTTCTCGAAAAACGTAAGCCCCCGATTGAAAATATATTTATAAAGGGGCATCCCACCATGGAGAGCCCCTTTGCCCAGGGTGCGGGCGCCGAGAACGCACTGGTATACATCGTTCGCGATGAGCCACGCCATCGAGGGGATCAGCTTAGGGGTATATTGGTAGTCAGGATGGAGCATGATCACAATATCGGCCCCCAGCTCCAGCGCCTTGTTATAACAGGTCTTCTGGTTGCCGCCATAACCCCTGTTCTTTTCGTGTTCGATCACATGCCGGATGCCCAGTTCCCTGGCAACATCTACCGTGTGGTCGCGGCTATTGTCGTCCACCAGCACCACCTCGTCGACGATGTCGAAAGGGATCTCCGCATAGGTCTTGCGGAGGGTGCGCTCCGCGTTGTACGCGGGTAAGACGATCACCAATTTTTTACCTTCGATCATATATATGAAAGTACTTGCAGAACGATTGCAAAAGAGGATAAAACCATGCGGAAAGGGGATTCGGGAGGGGGTTATTTTTCATAGTGTGGCGTAGAACGTCCGGAACAGAATAATACCGCGATGAAAAATTTAATGATTTACCTTTTACTCGTACACCTGCAAACGGAGCATCTGACGAACCCGCTAGGGATCGACGCCGCCCGACCCCGGCTCTCCTGGGAGCTCGCGGGTGATGGACGGCAAGGCTCGCAGACAGCTTACGAGATCACGGTGGGCACCGACTCCGCCGCCGTGGCGCGAGGGATCGGGAATAGCTGGGAATCGGGTCGATGCGCCGGAAGTCAGCAGCTTATTGTTTATGACGGCCAGCGTCTGCAGCCCTTTACCCGGTACTATTGGTCGGTGATTTGCTGGTACGGGGCGGGACGGGTGGTGCGGGGGCCAGTGGCATGGTTCGAGACGGGGATGATGGACCCGGCCAACTGGCAAGGCAGCTGGATCACGGATACCCGCGATATCCGGCTAAAACCTGCCGCTTATTTCAGAAGGAATTTCGATGTGGCCGGGAAGATCACCTCCGCGCGTGTATATATTGCCGCAGCGGGTTTGTATGAGCTTTATATCGATGGGAAGAAAATAGGCGATCACGTCCTGGATCCCATGTTTACCCGCTTCGACCGCCGGAATCTCTATGTCACCTACGACATCACGAAGGAGCTGGTCAGCGGCGCCAACACCGTGGGTGTGCTTCTCGGCAACGGCTGGTACAATCTCCAGTCTACCGCCGTTTGGTATTTTGACAAGGCCCCCTGGCGCAACCGCCCTTCCTTTTGTATGGACCTGCGGATCACCTATGCCGATGGATCGATAAAGACGATCTGCTCGGGAAAGACCTGGAAGACTGCCCTTAGCCCCATCACTTTCAACAGCATTTATACCGGCGAACACTATGATGCCCGCCGGGAGTCGCCACACTGGGCCGAACCCGGGTTTGCGGACAGCGCCTGGCGGCCGGTGATCTACACTCCTGCGCCTTCGCAAAATATCGTCGCCCAGGCCATGGTGCCGATCCGCCGGGAAGCTCGATTGGAAGCGGCAAACGTCCGCCGGTTCAACGACACGGATTATGTATTCGACCTGGGGCGGAATATCGCGGGCATAAGCGAGATCACCCTGCAGGGAGAGCGAGGTACGACGATCCGGCTTAAGCATGGCGAACGGCTTTATCCCGACGGCCATGTGGACCAATCCAGTATCGATGTGCATTACCATCCCACGGATGATAGCGACCCTTTTTTGACCGATATCTATACCCTAAAGGGCGGCGAGCCGGAATCCTTTTCACCGCATTTCAACTATAAAGGATTCCAGTACGTGGAAGTCACCAGTAATCAGCCCATTCATTTGGATGTACACAGTCTCACCGCTTATTTCATGCATAGCGACGTGCAGCCCGTGGGCACCATCCACAGCTCCGATTCCATCATCAACCGCATCTGGGAAGCTACCAACAACAGCTATCTCTCTAATCTGTTTGGCTATCCCACCGATTGTCCGCAACGTGAAAAGAACGGTTGGACGGGCGATGCCCATATTGCAGTAGAGACCGGGCTTTATAATTTCGATGCCATTACGGTGTATGAGAAATGGCTGGCCGATCTCCGCGATGAAATGGAGCCAAACGGAGTGCTGCCCTCCATCGTACCCACCAGCGGCTGGGGATACGAATGGGGGAACGGACCGGACTGGACCAGCGCCGTCGCCATCATACCCTGGGAGGTTTATCTGTTCTACGGCGATCCGAAGCTGCTGGCCGATACGTACGACAACATCAAACGTTATGTGGAACACATCCACCGGCTATTTCCCGCGGGCCTTTGCAACTGGGGATTGGGCGACTGGGTACCGGTTCACTCGTTCGCCTCGGTGGAATTCACCTCGACAGCTTATTATTATGCGGATGTCGATATCCTTGCCCACGCGGCAAAGCTGTTTGGAAAGGTGGCCGACTATCAGCAATACCGGCGCCTAGCAGCCGAAATTAAAAGCGCATTCAACAATAAATACCTCGACCGGGTTACGGGCGTATATGGAACCGGCATCCAAACGGAACAAAGCGTTCCGCTGTATTGGGGGCTCGCACCAGATAGTATCAGGACCAGGATCGCGGCCCGGCTTTCGGAAAGAGTGATGGCCGATTCTATAAAACTGGATGTCGGCCTCCTGGGTTCAAAAACGATCCTCAACGCCCTGAGTGAAAACGGCTACGCCAGCTTGGCCTACCAATTGGCATCCAGCAAGACCTATCCTTCCTGGGGCTGGTGGATCGTCAACGGCGCGACCACATTATATGAGCATTGGTCGCTGACCCAAAGTCATGATTACTCCATGAACCATATCATGTTTGGCGAGATCGGCGCCTGGTTCTATAAAGGGCTGGGTGGTATCTTCCCCGATACTGCAGCGCCCGGTTTCCGGCATATTCTGCTACGGCCGAACATTGTTCCCGGACTCGATAGCTTTACCGCGACACACGACGGACCTTATGGCAAAATTAGTTCCGGTTGGACACATAACGCAGGCCGGCTCATCTATACGGCCGAAATTCCACCGGGATCTTCGGCTACGCTTACCCTTTCGGGGCCGGGACAAGAAAACGCTCAAAGCGAAATCCTGAAGGCCGGCCGATTCGTTTTTACATTCGATGAACGAGAAAAACGATTTCTCCGATGATACAAAAAAGTATCGTGGAAGAGGCTTCTACTTCGAATCGGATGATTTAACCATCGCAAAGGAGAAAAAATTGATTCGACGATTTTTTTGCTAAAATCGCTATTGCGGTATGTGATGATTTAGTAATTTGTCGCCATGGTCAAGAAATCTGATTGGTTTGAACCCTTTAAAGCGGGGGAAGAGCGAGGCATTCAAGAACTGTTTGAACTGTATTATCGGCCCATGTGCTATCGCGCATTTAAAATACTCCATGACAAACAAGAAGCCGAGGGTATCGTTGGCGAAATTTTTGAAAAGGCCTGGGACAAGCGTGCCAAATTTAATACGGAGCGGCATTTGATCAATTTCCTCTACCTGGTAACGGAGAATACATGCTTTAAAAAGCTTCGCGACGACAAGGTCATCGAAAAGAACTACGAAGAATGGATACAGCAGGCGCTTGACGAGACCACGACCGAGACTGCCTTGGAATATGAACGCACACTAACGGAGATGATGAATATCGTCATAAAGGAACTCGAAACTTTACCTGGGGGCGACGTGATTCGCATGAGTTTCCTGGAGGGGATGTCCACGAAGGAGATCGCCCTGGCGTTGAATATTTCCGAGAACAACGTGTACATCAAGAAATCCCGCGGCCTGAAAGTGTTGAGAGCCAGGTCGGATCTTCGCGAGCTCTGGTATATCGTCGGGATATGTTTGGCTTTGGGCATTCCTACTGACGAATTATTGCAGCAGGCATACCTATCTTCCATGGAAAAGAATGCCATCGATCTTACTGGCGTTCCTGCTGTATTTTTGCAGCCCTCCGGGCAAGCCGCCGATCGACACCACGGCGATCGATCATTGGCCGATGCTTTCCCGCTCGCCACAGATAAGCGCGTACGGTAATTTTCTGGCGTACCTGAGTGTTACGGTGAGTGATCAGCGGCCGACCCTTACGCTCATGGCGCGACAGGGAACATGGTCCAGGCAATTTGACGGCGCGGCTCGCTGTGTTTTTTCCCCGGACGAAAAACAGGCGGTGGTGGCAAAAGCGGATAGCCTGTATTTTATCGCCCTGGGGACTAGCCGGATCAGGGCCCAGCCCATTATCTCCTATCAATTTCCTGCTTCCGGCGAAGGCCGGTGGATCGCCTATCGGCAATCTTCACAAAGCGATCTGTATTTGGAAGACCTCGTCGCGGATACGATTGGCGATCTCGGCTTTTTCCCGACCTATGGCTTCGACAATTCCGGAAACTACCTCGTGCTGGAAGACAGTACGCGCCTCGAAGTGCGCGATCTCCACAACCCTTACCGGCAATGGGTCTGGACGGGTGGTCGTGGTGACACACCGGCGAATTATTGCTGGGATAGCCGGGATCAAAATCTTGCTTTCGTTGTAAAGGGCGAAAAAGGCGGCCTATGGAACTGGAACATAGGCGGGAAGCCGATAGAGGTGGCCCCTGCACACATCTCTGGGCCGGTCGTTTTCAGCGGAAATGGGAAATGGTTATTTTATTTGACACCCACGGGCTCACACCCCGCCATCACAGTCGATCCCGAGACGGGCCCGCTGATCCGGACCTGGCAAGACAAGGATCTGGGCCGCCCGCATAACACAACTCCCGCAGCTTGGTGGTCCGTTGCCGCTACGGATGGTAGTCGGATACAGATGCTCGAGGGACCGGATCGCCGGTTACTGAGTGCGCCAAGCATGGTGACCGGTGACTGGGTGCTGATTAGCGAAGGTCATGCCTATGCGCTTTTGTCATTAACGGATGGAAGCCTAAGACCTATTGCCATCGGCAATGGCTATCCGGAGAATTTTTGTTTTTCCCCCGGCGGCCGTTGGTTCATCTATTATGATCCCGGCAAGACGCAATATATCAGCTGCGACCTCGGCGCCGGTGTTTTTCGAACGATCACGGCCGGATTACCCCGCGGCGTCTCCAGCGAGTTCCCGCATGGCGTGGACCCCGAAGCGGTGGCCAGTCCCGCGGGTTGGATCGACGGCGACAGCGCTGTATTGCTGTATGATAATTATGATTGTTGGGCCGTAGACCCGGGGGGCCACCAGAGGCCTTCATGCTTCACCAACGGCTATGGGTGGCGTCACAGGATCAAGCTTCGCCCGGTAGCGGGTGACGCTGGGATGAATAGTCCGCGCGTATTTTCAACGGGGGATACCCTGGTCCTAACGGGATTCAACGTCCGAAATAAACACAACGGTTTTTTCCGGATCGTGGCCGGCCGCAGCCTTGAGCCCGATTCCCTGTTCATGGGACCCTACATGTTTTACCGCGCGTCGTCGCAACAACCTGATATCGGTTCATGGGACGACGGAATGCGGCCCCAAAAGGCTGCGAAGGCGAGCGTTTGGCTGGTGATGCGCGAGTCCGCCGAAGAAGCACCCAACTATTTTTGGACCACCGATCTCCGGCACTATCACCGGATCACCGATATACAACCGCAAAAATCCTACAACTGGCTAAAGGCCGAGCTTATCGACTATCGAGGATTGGATGGAACTCCCTATCAGGGGGTCTTATACAAACTGGAAAATTTCGATCCGCGTAAACGCTATCCCTTGCTTTTTTCGATCTATGAACAGCTATCGCACCGGTTATATCAGTTCCCGCCCGCCGATCTATGCCGGGACAATATCAATATTCCCTGGTTCGTAAGCCGGGGCTACCTGGTATTCACGCCGGATATCGACAGCCGCAATGCCAATCGGTATGGCCGGACGGCGGGGCAATGGGCATGCACCTCGGTCATAGCCGCAGTCCGGTATTTGTCCCGGCTGCCTTATATCAACGTCAAAAAATTGGGTATCCAAGGTCATAGCCTGGGAGCCGGAGAGACAAACTTCATCCTCACCCACACCCGGACCTTCGCGGCGGCGGCGGAGATGGCCGGACCCACCGATCCGGTAAGCGCCTATTTAACGTTATTGCCGGCGGGAGACCCCGGCCTCGAGACCCGTGAAAGCCAGTTTATCTGGGAGCGGGGCCAGGAACAAATCGGCGCCAACCTCTGGCAGCGTCCCGACCTTTACCTCCGGGAATCAGCGGTACTGCATGCCGATCGGATCGGCACACCATTACTCATCGTTCACAATCCACTGGATCAGGCCGTACAGGTAAGACAAGGTGTCGAACTTTTTGTCGCGCTCCGGCGGCTGGCGAAACCCGCATGGCTGTTACAATATCCCGGCGAGGATCATTTTATGATGCGTCGCCGGGATGCTTTCGATTATACGCAGCGTTTAATGGACTTCTTCGACCATTTTCTGCGCGACAGCAGTCTTCCCGCATGGATGGAGCCTCACCGTTAGTACCCGGGCTCGATGTACACCACATTGCTCCAGGTACACCATTGGCCGCAGTCTTTCTCAAAGGCAACCGTTTCCGGGGTTGCATTGTACACGGTAAGCGTAGCAATGGGATCAGGGAACGGCGTTATCCTGAAGCCCAGGGTCCATGTCATCATACATAGATCCAAATTCGTGTTGCACGTGTAATAGATCATCGCCATGCGGCGGTTGGCTTTCCAGGCCAGCATCCCCGCGGACATCCCTAGTATAAGGATCACGGTGAGGACGATTCTTGCTTTCTTCATATATGTAAGGGTTTATATTTAATGGAAAACTACTACGAACGCTATCATCAAAGAGTATAATGGTGTGCAGGAAAAGGATAGCGATAGCGTAAAAAAAACCGATAGGACCTTGAAAGAACGGATTATCGACGGGGTTTATAATTACAGACGGATTAACACGAAGCGATGTAGTTGAATACGTAGTTGACTCGTTGTAAATAGTAGAACATGACGCAAGAACGTCTGGTAAGGTCGGTACTCCGCCAATGGCGAGCGAAGAAAGGCCCGGGCTTTATACCTGTATTGAAGCTGTCCGCCGATGAAAAACGGTTGCAGTTTCAATTGTTGGCGATTCTCGAGAACCCTCGTGCGCTGAAAGCCGAGATAGAGCTGTTTTGCGCTTTCGATGCGGATAAAGCGTTTAACCGGTGGAGAGAGAAACAACGGCCGGCGGAAACGCTGGAGTTATGGCGATATGCTTCCCGGTGGTCTGCGACTGCCGTATTTCTTTTGGCTTTCCTGGTCTTCGCACCGGAGCCGGAGCCGAGGCCAGAGCAAAAAGCCGTAATCGATGTACTCACTGCTCCGCCAGGACAGCAACGCTGGGTAACCCTTGCGGATGGAACGCAGGTGTGGCTCAACAATGCGTCGGGACTGCGTTATCCGGAGCATTTTGAAAATGGGTCCCGCACGGTCGAACTCACCGGCGAGGCTTATTTCGAAGTGGCGGCGGACACCGGCAAGCCGTTCGTTGTGAAGACGGCAACGCAGGAAACGGAGGTGCTCGGAACCAGCTTCGATATCAACGCCTATCCTGACGAGACAATAATAAAGACCACGGTAATCACAGGCCGGGTCCGGGTAAGATCGGCTTACCAAACTTTTATCCTGAAGGCCGATCAACAGCTGCGGCTGGATACCACGGGCCGGTCACTCGGGCTGGATTCGGTGGCCGCTGGCGAAGCCATAGCCTGGAAAGACGGCGCCCTCGATTATCGCCACACCACGCTGCAGGATTTTCTGCGCCAGGTGGGCCGCCGGTACGACCTGGAAGTAAGCTTTGCAGGACATTCCGGGGAAATTCACTGGGCGGGAATACTTCCACCCCATGCCTCGCTGAATCAATTGCTGGATTTTTTTGAAGCGAACCATATCCATTGCCGCCTTAGAGGACGTCAATTATTCTTACACGGAAACTAAGACTTCTATCCTTCTCATTGCACCCGGGAATCTCTCCTTATCCCTGCTGATCAGGTGTCGTAACCGTTAAACCGAAGCTTTTTTCACGTCCTTCATTCAAAACCAAAACTTAAATGCATCAGCCAAAATTGATGGCGCTGCTTGCGTGCCTGCTATTATGGACGCACAGCAACGCCCAAGACACTGTGAACCTTGAAGCCAGAAAGCCTGTAAACCTTGTAGCCAAAAAAATGCCGTTTAAAAAAGCCCTCCACACGATCACGCTCCAGTCGGGCTATAGATTCGTGATGGATGACAGCCTGCTGGAGTATAGCCCGCCGTTGACGCTCACCCTCCTCAACATGCCCGCGATCGATGTGATCGACTCGGTGCTGGATACCGAGGGCCTCACCGCAACTTTCATCAAAAAGACTGTCGTGGTACGTCGCAAGGTTGGGCCGCCGCCGCCGGATACCCCCGCTTCGCCTCCGACGGTAAGCAATTTAGACGAGGTCCAGGTGATCGCTTATGGGACGACGACCAATCGGTTGACCACAGGCAACATAAGCGTGGTACCCGGCAAAGGTATCGCGCAACAACCGGTAGACAATATTCTATTGGCAATCGAAGCGATGGTGCCGGGAATTTTTGTAAAACAGGCCAGCGGGGTGCCCGACGCGGGTGTGACAGTCCAGATCCAAGGTCAAAACAGCATTGCCAACGGGAATGCCCCGCTATACCTGATCAACGAGGTGCCCTATTCCGCCGAGCTGTTACCGACGTCCACCGGAACGATACTGGGTAGCTCGGACATAGTGGCCGGCTCCTACGGTTCTCCACTGAATTTTATCAATCCCGGCGATATTGAAAGTGTTACCATTCTCAAAGATGCGGACGCTACAGCTATCTATGGCTCCCGGGCAGCGAATGGCGCGATCCTGATCACCACTAAAAAGGGGGAAGCCGGTCCTACCCGGCTGACAGTCGATTTCCAGCAGGGATGGGGTGGCGTTGCGCATGAATTGCCGATGTTAAAGACACCCCAATACCTCGGCATGCGCCACGAAGCATTGCGCAACGATAGCGCCGTTCCGGGGCCGGCGGATTATGATCTCAACGGGACCTGGGATACCACGAGGAATACCGATTGGCAAAAGCGGCTCATCGGCGGCACCTCCGCCTATACATCGATACATGCCGCCGTTTCCGGGGGAAACGAATACACGAAATATCTTGTCGCCGGCTCTTTTAGCCATCGAACAACCGTGTATCCCGGGAATTATGGCGACGTAAAAGGCAGTGGTTATCTGCAGCTCAACACCATGTCGAAGGATAAGCGGTTTACCATGCAGCTGACTGCGAGTTACCTGGTCGATAACAATCTGCTGCCGCAGGCCGACCTTACCTTCTTCGCCACCATGCTGGCGCCGGATGCGCCGCCTTTAACTTCCAATGGGCAATTGAACTGGCAACTGCTGTCAAACGGGATGGCGACCTGGGAGAACCCATTGGCGTATCGGTACATGACTTATCATGCCCACACGAAGAATATGCTGAGCAATGCGATCTTTACCTATCACCTCGATTCCGGGCTGGACGCAAAACTCAGTGTAGGTTATTCGGATCTCAATACCACCGAAGTGTCGGCAAACGAGCTGGAGGGCGTTGCGCCTGCCATTCAGTGGACCGAAGGCTCCGGCGCCCGGACCGCTTTATACGGTTTGAGTGGAATCGGATTCCTGATCGTCGAGCCGCAGATAAGTTTTAGCCGGCGATGGCGGTCGGAAAAAATCACCGCGCTCGCGGGCGCCACCGCCGAGCGGGGGACAGACAACGGCATGATCGCTTCCGGCACCGGTTATGCGAGTGATGCGCTGCTTACCGATATGCGTTCGGCGGCGATTCTCGACGTTACGTCGAGCATTCAGAACATCTATCGTTACTCCGGCGTCTTTGGACGCGTGAGCTATGCTCATAAGGAGCGGTATCTGCTAAACCTCACCGGACGCCGGGATGGCAGCAGCCGGTTTGGGCCAGACAACCGGTTTCATGTCTTTGCATCGCTGGGCGCAGGTTGGATCCTCTCGGCGGAGCGATTTGCGCAGGGACTAAATCCCATTCTCAGTTTTGCCAAGATCAGGGGCAGCTATGGGACCACGGGTAGTGATCAGATTGGCGACTACCGGTACCTGAGCCTTTTTAGCCCCGTGAATACCGGCGTCGCCTACCAGAACGTTCAGGCGCTTGCCGAATCCGCTTTGCCCAATAACAATCTCCAATGGGAGGAGACTAAAAAGTTCCAGCTGGGCCTCGACGTGGGTTTCCTGCGCGACAGAATATTTTTACAATTAAACTATGTAAGAAACCGCAGCTCAAAGGAGCTGGTCGATGCTTCCGTACCCGTGACGACGGGAATGCTGGATTATCCCGTGAATGTTCCGGCTACCATTCAAAATACCGCGTTCGAAATGGAGATCACCGGCTTCATTGTGAAAACGAAAAATTTTTCATGGAAGACGAGCTTCAACCTCACCATCCCCGAGAACAAAGTGGTCAGCTATCATGCGAACGCGAATTTACCGATAACCCTGATACCCGGCAAGGCGTTGGGGGTTACAAGGCTTTTCGAGTCTCGCGGTGTCGATCCGGCTACCGGTCTGTATCGATTTGCCGACGGCCATGGCAACCTCACTTCGTATCCCAGCGGCGACGCGGATCTCCTTACAAATATCAATACCGGGTTTCCGCTGGCTTACGCCGGGATGGGCAATAATTTCCGGTACAAGGCCTGGGAACTGGATTTTTTACTGCAATACGTCAAGGCGAATGCGGCCAGCGACGCGCTTGGCCAGGAACCAGGACCCGGATCGCCCAATATCAATCAACCCCGGTGGATTCTCAGGCGATGGCAAGCGCCGGGTGACCACGCGGATATTCAACGAGTCAACAGCAATTATAGCTTAAATCCCATTTTCACCACGGCGCTCGGTTCTACGGCGGCCTATATGGGATCCTCCTATCTCCGTGTCAAGAATGTTTCGCTGACCTGGAATATAGATTCGACCCTGATACGGAAGCTGGGAATAAAGGAGATGAAAATTTTTATTCACGGTGAAAACCTGATAACGCTGGCGCGGTTCCGCGGTCTGGACCCCGAGACGGGGAACCAGGTATTGCCGCCACTCCGGATGCTCACCGTAGGCTTGCATGTGCAACTTTAATCACGAATAAAACCATTTACATGAAACCTGATTTTTTGATCATTCTCCTGTACATAGTTTTTACCGGCTGTAACAAACTCTCTTCCGTCCCTGCTCCTACGACTTCGATCACCGGCACGACGGTCTTCAACAATGACGCTAATTCCATCGGCCTCGTCACCGGGCTCTATTCGGATATGAGCGGTAGTCTGCCGGCGCAGGCGGGTACCTTTTCCTCGTTAAGTCTTTGGCCGGGGTTATCGGCCGATGAACTGACTTTGTGGAACGGCATTCCTGCTATGCAGGCGCTCGCCTATTACGAGAATAGACTCGACCCGGGAGGTCCGGGATCCGAGTACTGGGAGACGCTATACAAGCCCGTGTCTATCTGTAATGGAGCTATTGACGGGTTGATGGGTTCCGCCAACCTGACGCCGGCTGTCAAACAACAGTTGCTGGGTGAAGCCCATTTTGTGCGCGCGTTTGTCTATTTCTACCTCGTGAACCTTTACGGGCCCATCCCCTTGCCCGTGACAACGAATAGTCAAACCAATATAACCATTGCGCAGAGTTCCGTGGACGCTGTGTACCGGCAGATCATGGCTGATTTGCAATATGCCGCCGGGGCATTGAGCCCGATCTATCTCGATGGGTCCTTGCTGAATCCAAGTGTGGATCGGGTACGTCCCACGCGGTGGGCGGCGTTGGCCCTGCTCGCGCGGACGGCCTTGTATACCAGCGACTGGCCCCATGCGGAGAAATATGCGGATACGGTGATCTCTAACACAGGTGATTTTGCACTGAGCCCGCTGGACACGGTGTTTCTCAAAGCGAGCCTGGGAAACAGGGAGGCCATCTGGCAATTGCAGCCTACTATTACGGGCGTGAATACCGAAGAGGCCGCTGTCTTTGTGCTTCCGGCCGCGGGACCGCCGAACAATGGATTGGGATTCGGAGTTTACCTCAGCAACTCGCTGCTGTCCGCATTCGAGCCGGGTGATCTTCGACGCAGCCATTGGATCAATTCCGTGACGGCGGGCGGTGTTACATATGACTATCCTTACAAGTATAAGATCGCCACGCTGAACGCGCCCATTGAAGAATATCCCACCCTCCTGCGGTTGGCGGAAGTGTATCTCATCCGCGCAGAGGCGAGGGCGGAACAAAATGACCTGGCCGGAGCCGCCGCCGATCTCAACCTCATCCGCACCAGGGCCGGGCTTGGTTCGGCTACCGCCCCAACTCAGGCGCAGCTGTTGACAGCCATCCTGCACGAACGGCGGGTGGAACTGTTCACGGAGCTGGGTCATCGCTGGCTGGATCTCAAACGGACCCATAGCGTGGATTCGGTGATGGCCGTGGCGACACCGTTAAAAGGTGGGACCTGGAATAGCGAACAGCAGCTTTATCCGGTTCCGTCGAGAGAGCTTGGCCTCGATCCAAACTTGAGGCAGAATCCCGGGTTTTGACAAAAGCCAGGCTATAAATGCGCTGCAGGAGCAACAGCGCGAAGAAAGCCGCGACAAGGATGTCGAAGAGCTGATAACGCAGGGTCACGGGCGCGGCGGTCACGCTAAAGACAAAATTGGCCGTCCAGAAGGCGGCGGCCAGCAGCGCCGCCTTTTCCCGTAACGTACGGAACCGCAGGCCGCGGATGGCTACCAGGCCTAGCCCCGCAAGTAGAAAGAAGATATTCATCACCGCGGCGAGGATCGGCATGTAGGCGATAAGCCTTACGCGGTAATCGCCAAAGGCGGGGGCGACCTTTTTCGAAGGGTAGCGAAACCAATTTATTGCGGGCGTGCCTACGGTGTCCCGGCCCATGTTGTACTCGAAAAGAAATTCGCCGGGCGGGGTGTAGAACTTGATCGCATTCTGTAACAGATAATAATTCCCGTAGATACCCGGGTACTGCCGGATAAGCCAGGTCCCATAGTGTGCATAAAGCGGCCCCATCCGCGACCAGCGCCGGAAAAAGCTTCCCGTCGAATCCCTGGCCGTAGCCAGGGCCATATACTGCTGCAGGGGAGAATGGGGGTCCCACATATAAACGGTACTGGCCTGGAGCATTTCCTGCGGATGGTGGAGCAGATCCCGGCTGGTGTCGAAATAGTGCCGCACGAGCCTATCAAGCTGTTGCAACTCGGCAGGCGGCGGTGTAAGGTTTGCGCTGTCGACGTACCTGTAGGCGTAAAGCGCATTGTTGGCGAGCTGCCAGCCGGTAAAGGCGGTGAACTGCCGGATGCCTACGGCCTCCTTGTTCAGGTTGCTGATAAATACAATATACAACAACGCGGGTAGTATAGTAAGCGCCAGGGCCGCCAGCTTTTTTTTAAACGGCTCACGGGTGAGCAGGAAGCCGATAGCAGAGATGCCGGGATAGTATAGGGCATTGTAACGAACGCTAAAGGCGAATAACAGGATCAGCGCGTGGGTGATCAAGAGTTTGGGATTGGGGCGTTGCATCAGGCGCAGCAGCGTGGCGAACCAAAACAGACTGAGAGCAGTGAACAGCGCGTCGCTCGACACATAATTCGCCAAATACAAGAACACTGGATTGAGGATACCGAGGGCAAACATCAGCCACCGGGTGCGCTTTCCGGGCTCGAATAGGTCAAAAAGCGTAAACAGCAACGCCAGGATGCCGGCCTGGACGGCCAAATATTGAAAGGCGACCAGTGCGGTGTCGCTGCGGGTGAATGCGCTGAAGACGCGCAGGAATTTCGAATAGCCTACGGGGTATGTATTGATATCGGAATTGTACATGGCCGACTGGAGATATACGTAGGAGTCGCCATTGATGAACCCCGCTCGGGGGTAACATAGCTTGAAGCTGACGAATTGAACTACCGTTGCCACGAGGGCTGCCCGGATATAGATCCGGTGCTTAGGGGGTGCATGCATAAGGAGAAGGTTTTACGTGAAAATAAGGGAAAACACTGCTCCTTGAATGCGGCTATTGTGCAGCTATTACGCGGTAGGCTGGGCCTTTTATTCTCGTTTGGGGGCCTTGGCCCTGATAAGCCCGTTTATAAAGGTTCTGTTGATAAAATTGCGGCATGGGTTCTCGATGAGATTATAAGTAATCGCAGAAAGGAATACGAGGAAGAGGAGGAACAGCAGGGTGACGGCTAACCTTTCTAAAAACGACGGCGCGCCAACCGAAGGAAAGAATAGAACATTCAGATGAAACCGGCGGAATCCGGCCGTGAAAAGATCGGTGGCTATCCACTGGACGAGATAGATCGAATACGATACTTTCCCCAGAAATTGCAGCACGCTGGCGTTGCATGCCTTGTGAATGTAACCCGAATTGGCGGCGAAACAAAGTGTTATTCCGGCAAAGGGGAGGATAAGGAAAAGATCGTTTGTCCCGAAGTGCATGCATATCAAGGCCGTTGCTGCCAGTATAACAGCCACCCTATCCTTGCTGAGATATCTGCGGGTACGGTCATCCAGGTAAAGCCCATAGCAGAGCATCCCTAAGGTGAATCCGGCGATCCCCCTGATATAACCATAGTCATAGGTAACATCGAGCTTATGCAAAACCAATCGGTCCGCATTCCCAATACCCATAGGCGGTATTAAAAAGACCAGGGCAAAGTACGCGATGACGATACCGATGGGCAAAACAATGCGCGACAAGCGCTTTTTTTGACTCATGAAAAGGGCGAGCAGGGGGAAGACCATATACGCGGCCCATTCCGCACTCAGGCTCCACGAGGGGCGATTCCAGGTAGAGAGTCTTTCAAAGCCCATGGATTGCAACATAAAAACATTTGTCAGGATCGCGTGGGGATCATTCACCGGGTTCCAGTTTCCCGAAATATAGCTCATGCCGATCAGGACGAACAAGGTGAAAAGGTGCAACGGATAGATACGCGCAAATCTGGCTACCATAAACCGTCTGAAATTCGTTTCCGTTATTCTTTCTGAAAAGCTGGCTGCATAGACGTGCCACATGATAAAGCCGCTCATGATGAAGAACAGGTCGACCATAAGGTATCCTTTTTCGATGAGCATCGTTTGTTTGGGCGGGATCAGCTTCAGCAAGGAACCAAAATGATAGGTGGCTACCCATAGTGCCGCAATACCTCTTAATGGAGTAAGATTATGAAGATAGCGATGTTCGTTGGCCATAAGGATAAGATTTGGCGGGACGCGGCTGAATGTACAACCGAACTTGCATCGAAGATGGATGATTTGGCCATTAGGAAGGATAAATCTCTTGTTTTGGCGGACGTACAGGTCGATTTTATGCTTGGTAAAACCTGTGCTAAATTGGCGCATGAAAAAGGCTCTGACTATCGTTTTGCTGCTTTTTGCAGTCAGTTCCTATGCCCAACAACAAATACCCTTGTATGGAGCTGGTAGGATTCCGAACGCGAAGGGGTTGCCCGACAAGGAAGATGATGTCATTTTCCACGATACGCTTTTCTATTCGGCGGGTCACGTTAGCCGGCCTACTTTATTGGTTTATCAACCACCAATAGAAAGGCGGAGTGGAACAGCTGTGATCATTTGCCCGGGGGGAGGCTATTGGCGGGTGTACATGTATGGGGAAGGTGTCGAGGTAGCACGGTGGTTAAATAGTTTGGGCATCACGGCCTTCGTTTTAAAATACCGGATACCCAGTGACGAGACGATGCTCGATAAGACCATCGGACCCTTGCAGGACGCCCAGCGCGCGATCCAATTGGTAAGAGAGCAGGCCGATAGATTCGGCGTGGACACTGGTAGGGTGGGGATACTCGGGTTTTCGGCCGGCGGGCATCTGGCATCGACTACGGGCACGCATTTTCTGCAGGAGACTATCGATAACAGGGAGAACATTTCGCTCCGGCCCAATTTTATGGTTTTGCTTTACCCGGTGATCAGTTTTGCCGATAGTATCTGTAATATGATGTCGAGAAATGATCTGCTTGGTAAGCATCCTGACTCGACCGAGATCCTTGCTTTCTCGAATGAACGGCATGTTACGGGGCAGACGCCACCTACCTTTATCATGCAAGCCGAAAACGATCCCGGGGTGCCGGTGGAAAACAGTATTCAATTTTATGAGGCCCTGGTGGAAAAGCACGTTCCGGCCGAGTTACTTATTTACCCCGGGGGCGGTCATGGATTTGGGATGCACAATCTCAGTACCAGCGACGAATGGACGGACCGGTTGAAGAGCTGGTTAAAAGACAATAAGTGGATCAACTAATTAGGGTCTGCTGAATATTGTCTAACAATCTCATTGTCATAATATTAGGCATGTTTTTTGTGGTGAGATGTGCACGGATTTTCAGTATTTCTCCCTAAATTCCATGCAGTATGATTCGCTATA
>Ga0134128_10002172_pt1 | contig 24484 bp, 19 predicted proteins | sample KB31754_FD_96462 | JGI IMG/M metagenome (GOLD analysis project Ga0134128, IMG submission 96462) | Terrestrial soil microbial communities with excess Nitrogen fertilizer from Kellogg Biological Station, Michigan, USA - KB3-175-4 | ecosystem: Environmental > Terrestrial > Soil > Unclassified ...
CGGGCATTGCTGATCCTTCCCGGATGTTTGCGATCGGTGGGAGTTGAATACGTTTCTTTCTCCACTCAAGCCACCCATTCGACTCGCTTCGCTCACTCAGGCAGGCTTCCACCCCAGCGGGCAAAGACCGCTCGCCGGGGACCCCGGAGGTTTGAATGGGGCACCGTCGTTTTTCCTATCCCGGCACCCGGCTATGCCTGCTTCCGGTCTCTTCGGATGGCCGGGAGCTCCGGGCTGGTGGTGCTGGCCAGTTCGAGCAGGCTGCCGACGAAGGCAAACAAGATCAGGTGACAGGTAACGGCTCCGCACATGTCGAGCAGAACGTCGAAAGGTGTGCCGGTGCGTTTGGGCAGAAAACTCTGGTGGTATTCATCCGCGCTGCAGAGCACAAGCGTGGAAACCAATGCGGCGGCGGTCGCGCGCAGGGATGCGGTGACGGCGGAGTAGGCGCGGCTGAGCCGGAAGGTCATGCGATAGGCGCGGAAAAAGACCAGGCTGACAAAGCCATAGGCGAAGAAATGGCCGACCTTGCGGATGTCGTAGAGCAGGGTAGACCAGGTATGGTTCGCGAAGGGGCCAAAAATGCTTTCCGCCAAAGGACGCAGAAGACGGCCGGTGTTCTCGGAGGAAAATGCGTCCGAGGAGGAGATGGCGATCATCAGGACGCAGATGGCCGCGGGAATCCAGGCGCTGAGCAGCACCCGGCGGCGGTTACTCAACATGATAGTTGGGCGCCTCACGCGTGATGATGACATCGTGCACGTGGCTTTCGCGCAAGCCCGCATTCGAGATGCGGATGAAGCGGGCGTTCTCCTGCAGCTCCGCAATGCTGCCGCAGCCGAGGTAGCCCATGCCGGAGCGCAGGCCGCCGACCAGCTGGTAGACCATGTCGGAAAGCGGTCCGCGATAGGGAACGCGGCCCTCGATGCCTTCCGGCACGAATTTGCCGAGACGATTTTGTGCGCTGCCTTCGCGGGTAACGATGGAGCCGCTGGCCTGACCTTGTTCGCCCAGATCACGCGAGCTTTGAAAGTAGCGTTCGCCGGATCCCTGGGCCATGGCGGAAAGCGATCCCATGCCACGATAGGTTTTGAAGGAGCGGCCCTGGAAGAGAATGGTTTCGCCGGGACTTTCATCGACGCCGGCGAAGAGAGAGCCGATCATGACGGCGTTGGCACCGGCGGCGATGGCCTTGGTGACGTCGCCGGAGTACTTGACGCCGCCGTCCGCGATGACAGGAACCCCGGCGGCTTTGGCAGCGCGAAAGGCCTCGGAGATGGCGGTGATCTGCGGCATGCCGGCGCCGGTGACCATGCGGGTGGTGCAGATGGAACCGGGGCCGATGCCGACCTTGATGGCGTCCGCGCCGTCGTCGATTAATGCTTTCGCGCCGTCGTAGGTGGCGATGTTGCCGGCCATGAGGTCGATCTCTGGAAAATTCTTTTTGATTAGCCGGATGGCATCGAGCACGCGCGAGGAATGGCCATGGGCGGAATCAATGGCGAGGGCGTCGGCGCGGTTGCGGACCATCTCGCCCGCGCGTTCGAGGAAGTCTCCCGTTGCGCCGATGGCGGCGGCGACGCGCAGGCGGCCCTGGGCATCCTTGGCGGCGTTGGGGTATTTCAGTTTTTTCTGGATGTCTTTGACGGTGATCAGGCCTTTGAGCTCGTACTGATCGTTGACGACGAGCAGCTTCTCGACGCGGTGTTTGTGGAGGATCAGTTCGGCTTCCTGCAGGGTGGTGCCGACGGCGACAGTGATGAGATTTTCCTTTGTCATCACTTCGCCGACGGGGATGTCGGTGCGGGTCTCAAAGCGAAGATCGCGGTTGGTGAGGATGCCGACGAGTTTTTTGCTTTTCGTAACCGGGACGCCGGAGATCTTGTAGCGGCGCATGACATCCAGAGCTTCGGAGATGAGCTGTTCGGGCGCGATGGTGACCGGGTCAACGATCATGCCGCTTTCCGAGCGCTTTACCTTGTCGATTTCGGCGGCCTGCTGCTCGATGGAGAGATTGCGGTGAATGACGCCGATGCCGCCCTGCTGGGCCATGGCGATGGCGAGGCGCGACTCGGTTACGGTGTCCATGGCGGCCGAGAGCAGAGGCGTATTCAGAGTGATGTTGCGGGTGACGCGGGTCTGGGTGCTGACCTGGGTGGGAACCATCTCGCTGTAGGCGGGGACCAGGAGGACGTCGTCGAAGGTGAGGGCTTCGGGTACGGGAAGTTGAATCATAGGGCGCGACCGGGGAGAAAAGTTGCGGTTGGTTCGGGATTTCGGCGAATCGGGGTAGGCATATCTGATTGTAATGTTCCAACTCCCTTCCAGCAAACGTTTCAAGGGGCGTAGAACCAGGCCGCCAGCAGCGAACAACTTTTGGCCTTGGCCGAAGCGCTGGTATGATGATGGTCAAATTGCCACAGGGGTGGAACATATGCGCAAGTATTTGCTTGTGGTCTCATCTGTCTTGATACCCATCATTCTGATGGGGTGTAGTAGTAAGCCAAAATTTACAGGTTGTGTTGGTAATAATAACTGCCGTCCGCAAGAAATGAACTTTACATCGAGTATGACGGGCAATAGCGCATTTACCATGTCAAAGATCGATATTCAGGCGAATGACATGGTTTGGGATCCGACGTCCCAGCAAATCTATCTCTCAGTGATCAGTGGCAATGGCACGAATGGCAATACCATCACTACATTGGACCCCTCCACCGGACAATTTGGCATCTCGCAGAGTGCAAGTAGCGATCCGGATCATCGCCTGGCCCTGTCGAGTGATGGCTCGTCTCTTTATGCGGGAATTGAAGCAGACGCACTGGCGGGCGGATACGTCCATGATGTTATGGTGCCGGATGGAACGTTGAACATGGCGTACTTTATCGGGCAAACCTCAAATGATGTGGGTATGCAACAATATACGCTCGAAGCATCCGATTTGACACACTTCAATGTGCTGGGCGCGGTTGCGATTCCCAATGTGGTCGGTACTCCCGTGAAATTGATTCGATGGGGGGCGAACGGGCTGGCATTTTTGACGCAGACGGGAAATGCAAGTACTGGTATAACAGCCCCGGCACAGGGCGATGGCGTGTATCTGATCAGCGGGCCATTTGTAACCAATCCAGCGGCACAGGCTAGAGTGGCCTCGCTGAGTCGCTGACGTGGTCTGGGCGACGGAACCGGGGAACGGTGTGAAGCGCAATTTCAGATAGAAACAAAAGTACCTCCCAGGTTTGAAATCCCTTCGGAACCGGCGTATTCTAAGGACGTCGATGAATTGTCCTGAGTTTGTCCTGGGCAGCCTGTAGCAACGCGGGCCGGGGCGGGAGAAATCAGTGGGCGAGAGCCCACTTTTTATTTGCTCCGCTTTTTCCGGAAAATCTTCGATGGATCGCCCCCTTCGATCAGTTCCGCAGACAGGTTTTTTGGATTCGCTAAATGGCACTCGATCTGGACAAAATTCGCGCGCTGGCAGAGCGGGTTGCCGCCTCCCACGGTCTGGATGTGGTGGAGGTCGAGTATGTGGGGAATCCGAAGAACCGGACTTTGCGGATTTATATCGAGAAGAACGCGGAAGCGCGCGCGAAGCTGGCCACGATGGCGGCTGAGAATAGTGAGTTGAAGCTGCCGGAGCATGTTTCGGTCGATCAGCTGGCGGGCATTACGGTTGAGGATTGCCAGGTGTTCAGCGAGGATTTTGGGACGGTTCTTGAGGTGGAAGACCTGGTTCCCGGAGCGGAGTACACGTTGGAGGTTTCTTCGCCGGGGCTGGATCGCAAGTTGCGGGGACGCAAGGATTATGAACGGTTTGCCGGCAATCTGGTGAAGCTGCGCACGGCCGAGCCGATCGACGGGAACGCGCATTGGCAGGGACGCATCGCGGGAATTGAAAATGACGTGCTGGAGCTGGAACTGAGCGCGACGGGTAAAAAGAAGAAGACGGCAAACGCAGAGGGAAAGAGGATTCAGATTCCGCTGGCGAGCATTTTGAAGGCGAATCTGGTTCCGGAAGTGTAAGGTTCCGGCATCTAAATCCTGCAACCATTGCAGGGGACAGCGGCAGGCATCTTCCGCTGAAAATGCAACCGAAAATATCCGCCGGGGAAGGCGGAGACGAATTATCGAGATCGAGATCAACTATGGCAAGCGTACTTTACGAAACGATTGAAACTCTAAGCCGGGACAAGGGCATCGATCCGCAGATCGTGGTAACGGCGGTCGAAGACGCCATTGCTCTGGCGACTCGCAAGTATTACAAAACACCCGAAAATATGCGCGGGGAACTGGACCGCGATTCGGGTGAGATCCGAGCCTACGCCTATAAAACGGTGGTGGAATCGCCGGAACTGGTGGAAGACCCGCTGAACCAGATCAACCTGGACGAGGCGCGGGCGATTGCGCCGGAAGTGGAAGTGGGCGGTGAGCTGCGCTATTACAAGCCGACCGATGTGCTGGGACGGATCGCGGCGCAGATGGCCAAGCAGATCATCTTCCAGAAGGTGCGCGAAGCGGAGCGGGACACAGTTTTCAACGAATATGCCCATCGCATCGGGGAAGTGCTGAACGCCACCGTGAAACGAATTGAGGGTCAGGACGTGATCCTCGACATCGGCAAGGCGGAAGCGCGGATGCCGAAACGAGAGCAGTCACGGCTGGAACAGTTTGCCGTGGGCGAGCGTGTCCGGGTAGTTCTTTTGCGGGTTGACCGCAATGCGCGCGGACCGCAGGTGATCGTGTCGCGCGCGGCGAAGGAACTGGTGCAGAACCTTTTCCAGAGCGAAGTGCCGGAGATTTACGACAGCACGGTTGAAATCCGCGCCATTGCCCGCGAGGCGGGAGAGCGGACAAAGATCGCCGTGGTTTCCCGCGACAAGGATGTCGATCCGGTGGGCGCCTGCGTGGGCATGAAGGGAATGCGCGTGCAATCGATCATCCGCGAGCTGCGCGGCGAGAAGATAGACATTATCGAGTTCAGCGAAGAGATTACGACGTTCGCCGAGAAGGCTCTGCAGCCGGCGAAGGTGAGCCGGGTGAGCATTGTCGATCTGGGCGACAAGCAGATTGAAGTGATCGTGGATGACACGCAGTTGTCGCTGGCCATCGGCAAAAAAGGGCAGAATGTACGCCTGGCGGCGAAGCTGCTGGGATGGAAGATCGACATCAAGAGCGAGGAAGAGAAGCGCCAGGAGGTCGAGCAACAGATGCAGGCCATGTCCGGGCCGGTGACGACTCCTATCGAGCAGGTGACCGAATTGGGCGAGGGAACCATCCAAAAGCTTATCGCTGCGGGAATTACCACCGTGGAGGGGCTGGCGGATATGACACCGGAAGAATTGGAAGAAGTGCCTGGAATCGGCGAGAAAACGCTGGAAAAGATCGGCAATGCAGTGCGCCACTACTTCGCGCAGCTCGATAACCGGGCGGATGCAAGCCCGGTGGGAGAAAGCTCCGCGCAGGAAGATGCCAATGAGGCGGCGCTCGACCGGCAAGCCGGAGCGGGCATGAATGCGGACGATTCTACGGGACTCGAGCCGGACACGGAGGCAGATGCCGAAGTGGAGGCTGCCGGAGAGCCGGTGGACGGCGCTCCCGGCGAGGTGGAGACCCTGGAGCAGGAGCCGGACATTGCCCAGGGATCGCGCTCGACCGGCGGTTCGGAGTTGGACGAGGAGCTGGAGCGGGCCGAGATGGATGCCGAAGGCGAGGGCGATTCGCAGAGCCTGGCCCGGAACTTTCTGGAAGACGCCACCGCGACGGACAACGACGACCAACCGGTGTCGGTGGACGCGCCGGATGCTCGTGAACCGGAGCTGGACCGGTGGGAAGAAAAAGAAAAGCCCTGAGAAATATGGCAGGAGCGGGCGCAGCATGAAAATTCGCAATTCCGACCGGACATTCGGCGGATAATGAGAGTAGTGCGGACCCGATGGGATTGCAACGAGGCAAAACGAATGAGCAGCTAACAGTTATAGTTTCGGAAAAGGCGAAAGAAGCGGATGAGTAAAGTTCGAATCAACGATCTGGCGCGAGAACTGGAAGTGAAGAGCAAGGTGATTCTCGACCTGCTCCCGGAAGTCGGCGTCACGGAAAAGAAGACCCACTCCAGTTCTGTGGAAGAAGACGAGGCTGTGCGTGTGCGCGCCGCTTTAAGCCGCGGAAATAAATCCGGTGGCGCGGCCTCGAGCAAAGCTGCGGGAGCCGAGCAGAAGCCGAAGATCGATCTGTCGAATGTTTCGAAGCCCGGCGACGTTCTGCGGGCCATTCAACAGCAGAAAGAACAGCGGGAAGCGGGCAAGGTTGCCGCGAAACCATCGCCTTCCGTCCGACAGTCCTCGGTTGCGCCGACGGTTTCAGCTTCGGCCGCCACACCCAAGGCGATGCCGGCTGGAACTGTGCCGCCGGTGGCAAAGACAGGTAGCATCGCGGCTGCGCCAACTTCGACGGCGGGCGCATCGGCGCCGCATCCTGCTCCCGCTCCGCGCAAGGTTGTGCCGCTACCCAGGCAGGCTCCGCAAATTGTTGTCACGGCTCCGGCCACGCCCGCGATCGCATCGCGTCCGCCTTCCGGCCCAGTGATTGTGAAACCGGCGGCAGCCGGCGCACCCGCCGCAACCGCGGTTAAAAAAGCTCTCGAAACCAAACCGGGCGGCTCGGCTGAAAGCGCGAGTGCGCCGCCAGCGGCAAAGCCGAGCGTCCACGCTGCCGTGCCGACTTCGACGCACGCCGTACTTCCCACCGCACCCAGAGAAACGGCGGTTGCATCGCCCGCGGTGGCTGAAGCGGAATCCCCGGCGGCGAGTTCTCCGATCGTCCCGGAAGCCGTGAGTGTTGCACCAACCGGGCCTGTCAAGCGCATGATTATGCCGCAGACTGGACCGCGTCCTGTCTACAAAGCTCCTGAAGGAGCGGCGCAGACGCTGGGTGGCATGCAGCGCGGCAAGCCAATTTTCGAGCGTCCAAGACCGCAGGGTCCGGGGGGAGCCGGAGGACCGTACAATTCTCGTCCGGGCGCAGGCCCCGCGACTGGGCCGGGTGCGCGGCGTCCGATGCATCCAACGCGACAGCACCCGACGGGCGCTGTCGGAGCGCGTCCCGGAATGCCGGGCCGCCCAGGATTTGGCGCGCCCCGTCCGGGAGGACTTCCAGGCATGGCTCCGCCGCCTCCTGCAGGAGCGGGTGACCGCCCATCGCGCGGCCATCAGCAGCGTCGCGGGGCAAACAATCGCTACGAAAAATCCAAGGAAGGTCCGATGAAGGGAATGGTGGCCCCGCGTCTGGGCGCTGCGCAGATTCCGACTGGACCGGTTCCAATCACGCGCAAGATTACCGTGACGGACGGCGTGAGCGTGAAGGACCTTGCCGAGAAGCTGGATTTGCGGGCCAAGGATTTGATCGCCACTTTATTGCAGCGCGGCGTGTTTGTCACCGTGAATCAATCGCTCGATACCGAACTGATCAAAGAAGTTTCGCGTCAATTTGGGGCCGAGGCCGAAGTCATCAGCTTTGAAGATGAGATGGCCAACGAGGCGCTCGAAAATCTTCTTACGCAGGAGACAACCGGCGAGCTTGAAGTCGTGCGTCCCCCGGTCGTCACCATCATGGGGCATGTCGATCACGGAAAGACGTCGCTGCTGGATGCGATTCGCGAGACCGAAGTGGCAGCGGGCGAGGCTGGCGGAATTACGCAGCATATCGGCGCGTATAAGGTTCGTATCTCGAAGGAAGATTCTCCGGCATTTGGGCGCGAGATCGTATTCCTGGATACACCGGGGCACGAAGCATTTACCCGGATGCGCGCGCGTGGAGCAAAGGTCACGGATATCGTCGTGGTGGTGGTCGCGGCGGACGACGGCGTGATGCCGCAGACGCTTGAGGCCATCGATCATGCCAAGGCGGCCCATGTGCCGATCATTGTGGCGGTGAACAAGATCGACAAGCCGGATGCGCAGCCGGATCGCGTGAAGCAGCAGTTGGGCGATCGCGGGCTGGTGCCGGAAGCCTGGGGCGGCAGCACCGTGTTTGTCGATGTGTCGGCGAAGAAACGCATCAACCTGGACCTGCTGCTGGAGATGATCTGCCTGGTGGCCGATGTGGGCACGCTGCGCGCGTCGCCGGACCGGCCCGCGCTGGGCACCGTTATCGAATCCAAGCTGGATCGCGGACGCGGCGCGGTTTCCACCGTGCTGGTGCAGAATGGCACCTTGCGCCTGGGAGATACGTTTGTCGTGGGAAATACATTCGGCAAGGTTCGCGCCATGTTTGACGATCGAGGCCGCGCGCTGACGGAAGCGGGACCATCGACGCCGGTGGAAATTCTTGGCCTGGAAAGCATTCCCGATGCGGGCGATGTCTTCACCGTCGTTGCGGATCGCGACAAGGCCAAGAACGTAGCGCAGTACCGCAAGATGAAAGAGCGGGAATCGCAGCTGGCGAAGTCGTCGCGAGTATCGCTGGAGGGTCTGGCGGAGCAGATCAAACAGGCGGGCGTGAAAGAGCTGCCGGTCATTCTGAAGGGCGACGTGCAGGGTTCGGTGGAAGTGCTGGCCGAGTCGCTGCCTCGCCTTTCAACCGAGAAGGTCCGCGTGAAGGTCATCCATTCCGGAGTCGGAGCCATTACGGAGAGCGACATTCTGCTGGCCTCGGCCTCGAACGCCATCGTGATCGGCTTCAACGTGCGGCCGGAACGGAAGGCGGCGGAGTTAGCCACGCAGGAAGGCGTCGATATTCGGCTGCATTCGATCATCTACGAACTGCAGGACGAAATGCGCAAGGCCATGCTGGGACTGCTGGAAGCGACGATCAAGGAAAATTACCTTGGGCGCGCGGAAGTGGCCAATGTCTTCAAAATCCCGAAGGTTGGCGCCGTGGCCGGTTGCAGAGTGACCGATGGCATGTTCAAGCGCGATTCCGAAGTGCGCGTGCTGCGCGATTCGGTTCCTGTCTTCAAGGGAAAGCTGGCGTCGCTGAAACGCTTCAAAGACGATGCCAGCGAGGTTCGCAACGGCATGGAGTGCGGCATCAGCATCGCGAACTTCAACGACATCAAAGTGGGCGACGTGCTGGAGGCATTTACGGCGGAGAAGATTGCAGCCGATATCGGTCCGGCGCTGGTGGAGACGGCAGCCAGAGCCATGTCCGCGGTGTAGCCTGCGAAGTGGAGCCTCTAATTAGAATGGCGCGCGAACACGCGCCATTTTTCCTGGGAAAAACTGTACCCGACCTTCAGGAGAATTGATTTCATCCCAGATGCGATCCATTTGCATCTTAGAAAAAGTCAAAATTTTTGCCTAAGGCGGGGATGTGAGCAAGAATCAGAATTCTGCTTCTCAAAAACCACGCATTTCCCGCCATTTGAAAATTGTTCTTACCGTGTTGGCCGTGGTGGTGATTGGCCTGGCGGTTGCCGCAGAATATGCTCTCCACCATGTCGAACCCATCATGAGGGACCGGGTGGTCGAGAGTCTCACGAACCGCTTCAAGAGCCAGGTTGAATTGGGTGAATTTCACGTCACCTTTACCCAGGGAGTAGGGGTGGAGGGGAAAAATCTCAGCCTTCATTCCAGCCTGTATCCTGACTTGCCGCCCCAGATCGTTATCAATCAATTCAGTTTTCATACGGGTCTTTTCGACCTGTTTCGTACCCCGATGCATATTGGACTGGTGACGTTGAAAGGGTTGACCATCAACCTGCCCCCGAAGACTCAACGCGCGGCCATGCCGAAAGCTGGAAAAGGAAGCGGGAAGATCAAAATCTTCATCGACCGGATTATTTGCGACGATGCGGTGTTGTTGATGATGACGGATAACCCCAGGAAAGTTCCTTTGGAGTTTGACATTCATGCGTTGACGTTAAAGAGGGTGGGCGCGCATCAACCGATGCACTTCAAAGCGCAACTGGTCAATCCAAAGCCCATCGGCGATATTGCGACGGAAGGGAATTTCGGGCCATGGAATGCGGATGCGCCGCACAACACCCACGTCGACGGAAAATATTCTTTTACAAAGGCCGATTTGAGCACGACCCATGGGATTACGGGAATGCTTTCATCGACCGGCAGCTATTCCGGGCCGCTCGATACCATCACCGTCGATGGCAAGACCGACACGCCGGATTTCAGCGTCGATGTGAGCGGGCACAAGGTGGCGCTGCACACGGATTTCCATGCCATTGTGGACGGCACCAATGGCAATACCTATCTGCAGCCGGTTCGTGCGCATTTTCTGAATACGGATGTGACGGCCCATGGCGAAGTGGTACGCGGGCCAGCCGGAAAAGGCCACGATATAACGCTGGACGTGGTCATCAATAAAGGACGCATCGAGGATTTGTTAGAGATCGGGGCCAAGACTGATCCGCCGGTGATGACCGGAACAGTGCGACTGAAAACGAAATTCAATCTGCCGACAGGAAGAGATTCTGTCAGTCGTCGCCTTCGACTTCGAGGGACATTTTCCGTTGAAGACGCCTCGTTCACCAACACGAAGATTCAGGAAAAGGTGGACGAGTTGAGCTTGCGCGGACAGGGAAAAGCGGATGAGGCGAAACAACTGCCGCAGGAGACGGACACGATCGCGCAGCCGCTGCCGGAGATCCCAGTGACTTTGCAGGGAACGTTTTCGATGGCGAACCAGAACGTCGCACTGCCTGATTTGGAATTTAAAGTGCCGGGCGCGGACATCACGCTGGCGGGAAAGTATTCTCTGGATGGCGAGCAGTTTGACTTTGCCGGCCACGCTCGCTTTCAGTCGCGTGTCTCCGGCATCGTCGGCGGTTGGAAGGGAATGCTGCTGACGCCGATCGATCCGTTTTTTGCTAAGCATGGAGCGGGAACGGAGGTTCCCATCAAGATCACTGGGACAAAATCGAATCCACACTTCGCGCTGAATTTTTAGATTTTTGTTTACAGCGCGGCGAGGACTTCTTCCGGATCGGGACGGACGCGAAAATCAGCAGAGGCCCGGGCATAGGCGACCGTGCCGTCCGGACGAATGACATAGGTTGCAGGTAGAGGAAGCCGCCATCCAGGTTCGCCGTTGATGAAGGGAAGATTCACGAGCATTCTCCGATAATGCTTCTGGTGATTTCCAGCAATGCTGTAGGTCAGGCGGAAGCTCTCCGCGACCGTAGCGCCCGGATCGCTCAAGATGGGAAAGGGCAGCGGGTGCTGCTGCACGAGCAGATCATTTTGATGAACGGTTTGCGGCGAGATGGCCACGAGCAATGCGCCCTGTTCGCGCACTGTCGGGTAGGCGTCACGCCACGCTTCCAGTTCGGCCAGACAATAGGGACACCAGCGTCCGCGAAAGAATTTGACGATCAGAGTACCGATCTTCAGGAGATCGGCGGAGCGAACGATTCGTTGATCGGAATCCGGCAGAGCAAACGCGGGAGCGGTATCGCCGACGGGCAGAATTTTCTGTTCGATTCCGCTCGCAAATAATTCCGCGACGGCACGTTCGCTGGGTTCCAGCCGCTCGGGCTGAACCAGACGCCGTGTCTGCTGGGTAATCTGATCGAGATGGTCTTGAAGTTTGGACATGGTTTTATGTTGGCGCCAAAAAACGCAGATCTCTCGATTTCGCTGCGCTCCATTCGAGATGACAAATTTATGGGATGAGTTTCAGGGACACTGCTCTAGCGTCCCATGCGCATGTTGGCGAGCGAGCCCATCAGCCGCCGCTGGACGGCGCCGCCTTTGCCCATCGACTTGAACATTTTGCGCATCTGGATGTACTGGCGAAGGAGCTGATTGACTTCCTGCACGCTGGTTCCGGAGCCCCGCGCGATGCGCTTGCGACGGCTGCCGGAGATGATCTCGTGATTGCGGCGTTCCTGCGCGGTCATGGAATTGATGATGGCTTCGACACGCGTGAACTGCTTTTCATCGATGTTGCCTGCTGCCTGCTGCATTCCCTGAAAGGGGCCGACGGAGGGAAGCATCTTCATGATGCTTTGCAACGATCCCATTTTCTTGATCTGGCGCAGCTGATCACGAAAATCTTCGAGCGAAAAGCCGTCGCCAGCGAGTGCCTTTTTGGCGAATTCTTCCGATTTTTTGCGGTCGAGCGTCTCCTCCGCCTTCTCGATGAGCGTCATAATGTCGCCCATGCCGAGGATGCGGCTGACGATGCGGTCGGGATGAAACGGCTCGAACGCGTCCGGTTTTTCGCCCATGCCGATGAACTTGATGGGCTGGCCGGTGACGTGGCGGATGGAAAGCGCCGCGCCTCCGCGCGCGTCGCCGTCCATTTTGGTCAGCACGACTCCGGTAAGCGAAAGCTTGTCGTGAAATTGCCGAGCGGAGTTCACTGCGTCCTGGCCGGTCATGGCATCGGCGACGAAAAGAATCTCCTGCGGATTCAGCAGCGATTTCAGGCGCTGCATTTCGGTCATGAGATTTTCGTCAATGTGCAGACGTCCCGCGGTATCGACGATCATCACGTCGCAACCGGAGATGACGGCTTCCCGACGAGCCTCCTTGGCCAGTCGCTCGACCAGGGAGGCGCCAGCGGCCTCGCCTTTCAAATCACCTTCATACAGCTTGGCACCGATGGACTTTGCGACCACCTGCAGTTGTTCACGCGCGGCGGGACGGTAGACGTCGACGGAGACCAGCAAAGGCCGATGGCCGCCTTTTTTGAGCCACGCGGCCAGTTTGCCGGAGGTGGTGGTTTTGCCGGAGCCTTGCAGGCCGGCCATCAGAATGATCGTGGGCGGTTGCGGGGCAAATTTGAAGCGGGCGGTGTCCGTGCCCAGCATCGCAACCAGCTCATCGCGCACGATCTTGATGACCTGCTCAGTCGGCGACAGCGCAGTCAATACTTCCTGCCCCAGGGCTTTGGCGCGGATGTGCTCGATCAGCTCCTTGACGACGTTGAGATTGACGTCGGCCTCGAGCAGCGCGATACGGATTTCCTTGAGGGCCTCGCCGATATTTTCCTCGGTAACGGTGCCCTCGCCGCGCAGGTTTTTGAATGTGCGCTGAAGTTTTTCTGAAAGATTCTCAAACATGGCTAACGTCTAGTGTAACAAGCGCAGAGTGAGAATCTTGAAGGCAGAAGTAGTCAGCGCGGTCGCCAGGGGCGCGTTCTGGCGCGCAGCCATCGAAAAAGCCGGTAGGCGCGGCCTTGTCTCTTTGCGGGGTTGCCGGACTGCCGCGTGCCTTTTGCAAGATCGGCAAATGTTTTCTGCCAGGCTTTCCGGTCAGCAGGCGACAGCCTGGTCATCCAGCGGGCTTCCTCGGGCGCTTCCGGGCCAACGATAAACATGGACAATCCATTGCTGTGGGGGAAGTGGAAGTAAGGAAAACGGAACTCCAGTTCGCGCATCAGACGCCAGACGCCAAATTGATTGCGGAAGACATTGCTGTCGTGGAATAGGACTATGCCGCGACGGCTCATCTTTGGCAGCCAGGTTTCGAAGTCGTGGCGGACCGCGTCATAGCTATGGAAGCCATCGATGTGCAGCAGGTCGATGCTGCCGTCTTCGAATTGAGCCAGCGCTTCGTCGAATGTCATCCGTAGAAGGCGGGAAAAGTTTTGGTAGTGCTTTTCGTTGTGGGCGCTGACGGAGCGGAATATTTCATCGCCGTAGTTTTTCGCGTGGGGATCGCCCTGCCAGGTATCGACCGCAAAACATTTCGTGCCGGTTTGATATTTTTCGATGCTCTGGCAGAACGCGAAATACGAGGTGCCCGCGTGGGTTCCGAGTTCGACCAGGATACGCGGCTTCCATTGTTCGACGCACCAGAAGGCGAATGGGATATGGCCGTCCCATGCGGGAGCAGGGCCGTGCTGCCGGATCGGCTTTTCAAACGCGGCTGGATTCAGGTGGGACGATACATCTTCAGACATCGGTTGATTGGCGAAGGCGGCGGGAGGATTCATCGGAAGCGATCTCGCCATCGCGGATGTGGACGACGCGATGCGCGTATTCGGCGATGTCCGGTTCATGGGTCACAACGATGATCGTGTTCCCCTGCGCGTGCAGCTCGTCGAACAGCGCCATGATTTCGACACCGGTCTTTGAGTCGAGGTTGCCGGTGGGTTCGTCCGCCAGAATGATCGATGGATGGTTGACCAAGGCGCGCGCGATGGCGACACGCTGGCGTTGTCCGCCGGAAAGCTCATTCGGCTTGTGATACATGCGTTCGCCGAGGTTCACGGACGCCAACGCTGCCTTGGCGCGTTCGAGACGTTCCCCGGCAGGCGTGCCGTTGTAGATGAGCGGCAGTTCGACATTGTGCAGCGCGGTGGCGCGCGCCAGCAGGTTGAATGTCTGGAAGACAAAGCCGATTTCCTTGTTGCGGATGCGGGCCAACTCGTCATCATTCAATTCGCCGACTTCATGGCCGCTCAGCCAATATTTTCCCTGGGTCGGCGTGTCGAGACAGCCGATCAAATTCATGAACGTCGATTTTCCAGAGCCGGACGGCCCCATGATGGCGACATACTCATTGTGTCGGATTCGCAGATTGATGCCACGCAGGGCATGCACCTGCTCGGAGCCCATGTCGTAGGTCTTCCAGAGATTTTCGACGACGATAACTTCGTCCGGGCCCGGGCTGCCGCCAGGGAGAGCAACAGGTATCTGGACCAGTACCTCAGATGACATTCAGTTTCTCCTCCCACGCAGGGCCCGGGTGTTCCGTGATCAGGGTAACAGTTTGCGCGGCAGCTTCGCTGCTTATGAAGCCGAGGTGTCCGTCGCTGCCGGGGCGGTATCGATTTTTACGACAGCATCGTTTTTCAGCGTTCGCAACACGCGATACGGTCCAACCACGATTTCATCGCCGGGCTGCACGCCGCTGGTGACTTCAATGTCGGATGCGCCGGTGATTCCTGTCTGGACGGGAACGAAAACAGCGCGCAGTTTGCGGCCTTCCTTGCGCAGCAGAAAGACTCCCTGGACCGGTTGTGCTTTCGGGTCCTGCGCCGAAGACAGGCTGGCGTTCACTTTATGTCCGCTCTCGGCTTTGCCGGCTCCGGGAACCGCCATTGCCAGGGCCTGCAGGGGAAGGGCAATCACATTGTCCTTGTGCGCGGTGGTGATTTTGGCGGTGGCGGATAGACCGGGACGAAGCGCCGAAGTTGGATTGTCGAGGGTGACGACCACTTTGAAATCCTTGGCTTCTTCTGTGCCGGTTGTGCTCTGGCTGGTGGAAACTCCAGTAGAACGCAGCAGCGCCTGATCGCCGACCTCGGTGACATGCCCCTTGAATACTTTGCCCGGCAGTGCGTCCACGGTGACGTCCGCAATCTGGCCCAGCTGCACGCCGGGAATGTCGGTCTCATCCACCTTGACTTCCGCGGTTACCACGGACATGTCGCCCAGCGTCATCAAGGTGCTGCCTTCGGCATTCTGGATTCCTTCAACGACGGTCTCGCCCTCTCGAACCGGAAGGTTGGTCACGATGCCGTTGAAGGGCGCGACACTGATCGACTTGTTAAAAGCATCAACATCGCCGATCAATGTCTGCTGGGCGCTGGTCAACTTGCTTTCTGCCGAGGAGGTCTGCGCATTCGCCTGTATCAGCGCTGCCTGGTCTTGTTCCAGAGTGGCGACGGCGATGTCGTAGGCGGCTTTTTTGGCGTCGAAGTCCTGCTTGGAAATCAATGCATCTTTATAGAGTTCCTGCGCGCGGTTGTAATCGAGCTGTTTCTGTTCCAGGTCGGCCTTGGCGTGTTTCACGTTGGCGTCCGCCACTTTCTGGGCGGCGATATCGGCGGCGATGTCTCGCTCGGCGGAAGCGATGGTAGCTTTTTGAGCGCCCACGGTAGAAGTTTGGGGCACGTTCTCAATGACGGCGAGAATTTCGCCCTTTTTTACGTGGTCGCCTTCTTTGACATAGAGATGGGTAATGGGGCCGAAAGCGGTGGCGCCCACGTTGACATAATTTTTTGGCTTGATCTCGCCGGTACCGCTCACAATGGCGGAAAGATTCTCTCGCGTGACTTTGGCGGTGAGAACTTTTTCGGCGTCTGCACTGCTGCGATAGACGGTGATGGCAACCAGCCCGGCACATGCAAGGACAATCGCCACGCCGATCGCAACGCTCTTCTTATTTACCTTCATTTGGCAGATCTCTTCCGAAGTTCTTTTGATTCCAGCGGAACAGGTGTAACGGATTTTTCAATCGGTTTTTCCGTTCGAGTTTATCTAAAATTACGATAGATCGGGCTTAAGGATCAAAGAAAATGCGAGTGCACGGTTTTTAGACGTTCCACACCACAATGCAGGGTACGAAAAAATCGGGCGAATATGAACCTGAACTTCCAGGCAGAGCTTGGATCGACAACAGGTGCTTGACTAATAGGATGCGGCGCTTGAAAGTGCTCAGTCGACACCATACAATCAGGATACCGAAGTTGAGGTACCGCAATGTCCCGGATTCGCTTTACTATCGCCCTTGCATTCCTGGTCGCGTTCGGGGGATATCTATCCGGTTACGCGCAAGCCCAGGAAGCCCAGCCGCAGGACGTGTCCCTGCCCGCGTCGAGCAATGCCGACCAGACCAACCCATTGAAGCGCAAGCTGAGCGACAAAGAGATTCGCGAGCAGCAGAAGGAACTGCGACAGGAGTTGAAAGGGCCATACAAAAAGTGGCTCGATCAGGATGTCCGCTGGATCATTACGGATCAGGAGCGGAAGGCGTTCATGGGCCTGTCGAACGACGAGGAGCGGGACGCGTTTATTGAGCAGTTCTGGCGTCGCCGCAATCCCGATCCGCAATCGCCGGATAACAGCTATCGCGAAGAGATCTACCGCCGCATCGCCTATTCCAACGAACATTTTTCCGCCGGCAAGCAGGGGTGGTTGACCGATCGCGGGCATATGTATATTGCCTGGGGTCCGCCCGACAGCATCGATTCTCATCCGGCGGGCGGGACCTATCAACGTCCCATGGACGAAGGCGGCGGTTCAACCCAGACGTTTCCATTTGAGGTCTGGAACTACCGGCATCTCGATGGGATTGGCGAAAATATCGATATTGAATTTGTGGATTCCTGCATGTGCGGCGATTACCACATGACCATCAACCGGGCGGAAAAGGATGCGCTGTTGCACACCCCCGGCGGCGGCCCGACAATGTGGGAAGAAACCGGTCAGGCCAAACGCTCGGACCGGTTCAACAATGGGTTTGAGCAGATCGGCGCCGGCCCGCTTTCCGGCAGCCAGGGGGGCAAGGAATTTGACCGCATGGAGCAGTATGCCAAGCTGGAAGCCGCGCCCACGATCAAGTTCAAGGACCTGGATGAATTTATTACCAGCCATAGGGTCCTGACCGGACCTTTCTTCCCGTTCGACGTCCGGACAGATTTTGTCCGGGTCACCGACGACACGGTGCTGGTTCCGATTACCCTGCAGATTCGCAATCGCGACATTACCTATAACACGAAGGATGGCGTTTCCCGCGGGGTCGTGAATATTCTGGGACGTGTCTCCACAATTACCGGACGCATTGCCCAGACGTTCGAGGACACGGTCGAGGTCGACGAGCCCGCGGAATTGCTGCCGAAGACGCTGGACAGCAAATCGGTTTACTGGAAATCACTGCCGTTGCGTCCAGGCCGGTATCGTCTGGATATTGTGATCAAGGACGTCAACAATCCCGATCACATCGGCACCTACGCCAGGGCGTTTGTTGTTCCGGAGTATGACGACGATAAGCTGGCAGCATCTTCGCTGATCCTTGCCGATAAAATGCAGCAGGTTCCATCGAAGGACATCGGCAGCGGACAGTTTGTGATTGGAAACACCTTTATCCGGCCTCGAGTCAGCGGCGCCGCTAGCCAGCCGGTAACCTTTAAGCGGGATCAGGATCTCGACTTCTGGATGCAGGTGTATAACCTAAAAATCAATCCGAAAACAAAACAAAATGATGCAACCGTCCATTATCTTGTAACCGACATGGGCAACCATAAGACTCTTTTCGAGGCCACCGAAGTAACCTCAAAGTTAAATCCAAACTCCGATCAGGTGACACTGGAGAAATCCATGCCCCTGGCTAGCTTGCAGCCAGGAAAATATCAGATCACGATCAGCGTGGATGACGGAGTATCAAAACAGCAGTTGGCGCAATCCGCACCCTTTGAGGTAACGCAGTAAAGGTGTCCTGTGTCGAGAGTAAAAGCACAGATACTGTGATGTGGTGAGTTGAGGTTATGTACAGTCGTTCTTTGGGGAACGGCTGCACCAGGAGAAATTTCCTACCTTACACCTTCTGTATTTTTGCTTTAATCGAGCAGGCCTGGTGAAATCTCGCGGGTGAATCACCGTCCCCCCCCAACGGTTTTTTGCCGCAGAGAGGGCAGCTTGGCGTGAACAGCTTTAACGATCGGTGATTCGATCTACATCTAAATTCGTTTTGGCGGTTTTGTTGTCGTTAGCGGTTCCCGCGTTGGCGGGCACTCCCGCTAGCGTTAGCGGCGTTGTGCAGGACGACAACCACGTGCCCTTGATGGGTGCGGCGGTGGAGTTGTTCAGCGCGGGCGCATTTCCTCTGCTGACCGCTTTTACCGACATCCATGGACGCTATGAGTTCGCCAACCTGTCTCCGGGTCGATACAGTGTGCGCGTAATCCAGGCAGATTCTCTGCCGGTTCGTCGCAGGAATATACGAATCGATGAGAGCAGCCACGCAATCGTCAATCTGACTCTGATATCGCTGTACGGCATGTCGCAATGGTTTCCTGCCGTGCCTCGTCCGGTGGATGAGCCGGCGGACGATTGGAAATGGACGCTGCAGTCCGCATCCAGCCGCCCCATTCTTCGATGGGTGGATGATGCCGCAGGTACGAACCCGGACAAAGATCAAGACGACGATCACGAAGGGCGGCGATTGGACGCGGCCCATCCTGTCTCCATGCGTGCCGCGCTGACGAGTGGATCTTCGCAATTTGGAGAAGGCGGCTTTCGGCAGGAAGCATTCGTCCACATGAGGGAAAGCAATGCTGGGGACGCGGTTGTGCATCTGCAGACATCCTCCGCGGGGGCAGCTTTTCTGGCGGGCGGAATTGAACGCAAGCCCGGATTCGGGGACACGACACGGGCGGTAGCGACGTTCCGCACGCTGCCGATGGATTTCGGGACGGGCCTGGACCGGCTGCAGATTTTTCAGGTGCGTGGGGGTGAACAGCTGGCGTTGAGCGATGCATTGCTGGCTCAGTTTGGAGCCGAGACAGAAGCGGTGCAGGCTGGGCAGCACATAACCGCCGCGTTGCCGTTCATGGCCCTGCATCTACAGGCGGCGGGAAATGAAGTCAGTTATCGCCTGGCGACCAGCACCGATTTGCAAGGGCTGACGGACCTGGCTGCCGCCGGCGGCGTTCCTGCAATGGCGATGCAGGATGGACTTCTGCGGTTGACGCATGCTCTGCATCAGGAAATTTCGGTGCAACGGAAGCTGGCCGGAGTGCAGATGGAGGCAGCATATTTTTATGACCATCTCGTCAATCCGGTACTGAACGGCTATGGAGATGGAAGCGCCGCCGAATTTGCCTCCGGGGATGTGTTGCTCGATCCGGTGACGGGAGCGTTTCGCACTGCTGGACCGAACTACGCGGGAGGCGGATTTCGCGTCTTTGCAGCGCGGGAGGTGAAAGGCAATGTGTGGACCGCGGTTGAATTTGCCGAAGGTCCGGCGATAGTTTTACCGGCGGCAAACCTGCTGGGGGGAAATTCATTCGCGGATGCGGTCAGCGGGGTCGCGAGCACGCGAACAGAGTCCGTGCTTTTCAGCATGCATGGCCATGTTTTCGGTACCGGCACACGTTGGAATGCCGGGTATCGATGGCAACCGGAGGAAACCATCACTGCCGTCGATCCGTTCAACACCGGAATGAATGCGCCGTTCCTGAGCGTGACATTGCGCCAGCCGTTAAGTTCGTCCAATTCCTCTCTCGACAAACTGGAACTGGAATTTGTCATGCAGAATATGCTGGCGCAGGGTTATCGGCCGGTTTACGTGGTCGCGGGCCAGACGCTTTATTTCGCGCAGGCTCCGCGCCTTGTAACCGGCGGCCTGGCGTTTTCCTTTTAGCGGACAACATCAACGAAAGCCCTGATTTCTTGTGATATTCTTGCCTAGATGACGCAATCAACGGTCATTCAGTTTTCCCCTTCCCGCATACTGACCATTCCTGGACGCGTAGCTCAACTGGCAGAGCATTCGACTCTTAATCGACAGGTTGAAGGTTCGATTCCTTCCGCGTCCACCATGTGCCATGTACGTTGTTGGCTAAACTCCAGCGCGCGACCTTATGCGATCCTTCGTATTTGAATTGGGGTTTGGCTTGCAGTCCGCAAATGCTCGGGCGGCTGGACCAGCGTTCCAATGATGTTGATTGCGAACAAGGCAATCGCGGTCAATTCTACGACGCCTGAAAGCGGCAGTAGTTTCCATGCGAAGATCCAATAATTCTCATAGGCCAATGGCTCACAGAACACTCGCAATATGCAGCCGAGATGTAAAAGTGCCAGCGACCAGAACATCAGGCGCGTGCTCCACAAGACGCGCATGCCACAGAACGCGGGAAGGATTCGCTGGCCAATGACAAAGACCATGCCAGCGACGAAGCCCACGGTGAGCGCGTGACGGCTTGCTCCCCAGATGCCGCCGGCATGGTCATAAAGAACAGCCACGGCCTCGAGAACAGTCGAAATCACAAGCCAGATATATGCAAGACGGATAAAGAGCGGGAAGGTGGCATGGACGTGCAGGAGTTTTGCCGGCTGAATGGCAGGTTCCCACACGTGGAGAGCGTCGATCGCCAACAACGCTGCAAACAGAAATGAGACGGCCGCAACTGGCAGCCAGTCTGCGAAAACCGCGATGATGCCTGCGATACTGAGACCGTATGCTATCAGCAAACGCAGACCATGCGGCTTTTTGAATCCGGCAAAGATGGGCAGCCAGCGCGCATTGAAGCCCCAGATTGTAGGGACCAGCACACCCCATACCGCCAGAACAACCAACTGTTGATCGAGCACATGCGGCAGGGCGGGCGAATTGCCATGGAGAGCAATGCGCGTCAACGCTGCGAGATTTATAATCATCGCCACCAGAAAAGCGACTGTTCCTCCCATAACGATCTGCATCCATGTCTCGGTACGTCGATTCGAACCCATTGGGCGATGAAGGCGCACCGATCGATAGAAGAGAACAAATGCGACCAGTTGCAACAGGCCTGAAGCCGGCAGCAGAACCTTCCACTGCCAGGCAGTGACGCCACCGATCCAGCGCAACAGCACCCCGATTGTCCACAGACTCCAAGCGACCCAGCCGGTTCGCACGGGGAAGGCGAGCGCACTTTGCATTTTTGTCAGCGAGTAAAACCCGATACCGATGATGAACGAACCGATCCAGCCAAACACCTGCGCTTGTCCATGGGCCTGCAGCCAAGCTGGAGATATGCTGTCGAGCGTGCGCTGTTGTGAGATGCCAATCAGGTTCCATACACCGAGAAAGGTTCCCGGCAACAACATAAAGAGCATTCCACTGACAATGAAGGCAGTCACCAGGTGCTGGCTACACCGCTCCATCCGAACGCGAGATTTGCCGGCGCTCTGATCCGGTAATGGCGGCGCTGAAGTCATGCATTGGCCTGTGCCAGCGCGCGCGGGAAAAGAATGTCGTTCTCCAGATGAATATGCCGATGCAGATCCTGTTCCAGATCGTCCAGGGCACGGTAGAGCGTGCGGAACGTGGTGCAGGCATCTTCCGGCGGCAAATAGTTGTTGGTGATTTCCCGCAGCAGACGAAACTCGTCGCCGGTATGCTCGTGATCGATCATGATCCGCGTAACCGGCTGTTGCGCGCTGCCAAAAACCGGGGGCGAAGCGGGCTGCTCATTGGTTCCGAGCTGCGCGATATAGGGAAAAAGAATGCTTTCTTCGCAGAAAAAATGCTCTTCCAGTTCCGTGCTGATGGCGGCGAAAGCCTCGCTAACCTGAAAAATCTCTGGGTGCGTCGCACCGTGGCGACGTTCTACCCTGTCCGCCAGATCGCGGATTAAAGCAAGCTGATCGCGCGTGAATGCGTGGTGCTTGCGCACGATATAATCGGTCAAATCTTTCGTGGACGCATTTTCCCACTGCGTCTCCAACGCATCCGAGTTCTGCCGCTCCAGCCGTTCCAGTTCCGCCAGCACCCGCGCAACATTTAGATCGCGTTTCGTGCAAGCCTCGGCCAACGTGTGCTTCCCGTTGCAACAATAATCGATGCCAAGGCTTTCGAGCGCTGGAATAGCAGCAGGCAATTCGACCGCGATTTCATGTACAGGCGTTTTCGTTGTGATTGCCATAATGAAACCTCCTGACAATTCCCAGGATAGGGCCCAGTCGGAAGAGAATCAGTGATGTATGTCACTTCATTTGGGATCGAGCATTCATCCTATGTGCCGAAACAGCAGGACTTACGGTGAGGACTGGAAGACCACAACGAGAATGCTAGAATGTTGCAACTCCGGTGCTTCTTATTCCGATGAGGGGGTTTCCCCAATTACCATCATGGATAAACGGCCGGTCATCCTTTGCTTCGCTCTCGCTGTCCTGCACACCCACGCCTGTGCCCAATTCACCGACCCGCGAAACTACCAGAACACTCCCGTGGGGATCAATCAGCTCGAACTGGCCTACGCCTATGTTCACTCCAATGCTTCGATCGATACTTCCATCATCGTCTCAGGAGCAAAATTCAATCTCTCTCAAGGGCTTATCGACTATACGTGCTATTTCGCATTGCTTCATCGCACGGCCTGGGTTGAAGCAAGCGTCCCCATCGCCAACCTCAGCGGCTCCATCACCGGCACCGACATCAGTGGATCAACCACCGGCACCGGCGATTCCGGCTACACCGCAGCCATACTGCTCAAGGGAGGCCCGGCGCTCAGCCCGGAGCAATTCGCCAAGGCCGAGACCACCGCTTCCATCGGCCTGAGTCTCTCCACCACCGCACCTACCGGCCAATACGATCCCAACAAGCTTCTCAACCTGGGTTCCGATCGATGGTCGTTCAAGCCCGAACTTGCCATCTCCAAGCCATTCGGGTCCGAGCAGCGTCGGGTGTTCGACGCCTACGCCAACACTTATCTCTATTCAGACAACACGTCGTATCGTGGCGTAGAAGTCTTGCGACAGCGAGCGCTGCTCGGTCTCGAGGGACACATCAGTTACACTTTCAACAACAACATATGGGCCTCTCTCGATACCCGGTACTCCTTTGGAGGCGATACCACTGTCGGCGACGTCAATCAGGACAATTCGCAGCGAAATTTCATCTTAGGCAGCGAGCTTGTCGTCTCCGCAAACTCCCGAAACTCATTCACCTTCGAATTCGCCAAAGCAGCGGTACACAAAAATGGCCCATCCCTCACCGGCTTCGCCGTGAAATACGACTATACCTGGTGAAAGGACTACAGATAAAAGGATCGGGATGATGGCGCCTGGAAACCTTGCGGCGTCTCAAATCAGATGGGGGGAGTCCGCCAGACGATCCATGCGCTGTTCCGCGCGAACTCCAGTTGCGATTTCAGAGGGATTGCTGAAAGATGACACTATGTCCATCGAACGGCGAATGGAAATTTTGGCCAATTGTTCTATGTTCCAAGGTCTACCAGCAGAGGCTCTGGCCGACTTGGCAGCACATGCATCAGAGCGCAAATTCGCACAAGGGCAAATTCTGTTTACAGCCAATTCACCTGCGGACGGGTTCTACATCGTGCTTTCCGGGTCGATTCGGGCGTTCCGGGTCAATCTCGACGGTCGTGAACAGACTATCCATGTCGAACACGCAGGCGGCACGCTGGCTGAGGTTGCGGTGTTCGATGGAGGCTGTTACCCCTCTACCGCCATGGCGGAAGAAAACTCTCAAGCGCTGTTTCTGGGCAAGCAATACATCCATCAATTTCTGCTGCAGTATCCGGAAGCGGCGTTGTCGATTTTGTCGTATATGGCGAAAAAGTTACGGACCGTCGCTTCTCTGGCGGAACATCTTGCACTCATGGACGTCAGCCAGCGGCTTGCCACCCTGCTGCTGGAGGAAGCGCAACGCAACATTCCAGACCTAACGGATGGCGCCTCGTTTTCTATGCCGTTATCGCATACCCAGCTGGCATCGCGCCTGGGCTCAGTCCGGGAAGTTGTTACGCGAGGATTGCAGAAACTGGTGCATCTGGGCATCATCGAGATGCATGGCCACCGCATTATTGTGCTCAACGTGAAGGCGCTCCACGCTGAGGCCCAAACCCATTCCAATCTTCGCGGCTCCAAGCTTTAGAGCAGTTTTCCTGTTGCTATAGATCGCAATCATCATCGAAGTGCCGTTTTTCCTAAGAGCTTATCCGTGAATAGACAGGGTCTGTCGCCAGCAGATCGAGGCCGCGGCGAGGGACAGGAGGGCGGTATAGCTGGCCTCTGTCTTCTCGAAGCTGACGAGCAGCTTGCGAAAGCGGTTGAACCAGGAGTGGCTCCGTTCGA